>CACRXB010000034.1_pt1 | contig 153438 bp, 148 predicted proteins | sample 5377071 | NCBI WGS metagenome assembly CACRXB01 (sample SAMEA6061848, study PRJEB28556) | metagenome | reverse complement strand
GCCCTTTAAAAACCTGGGCAGGGCCACCCGGTTGTAAAGTGGATAGGGCTCATCGGTTATCAGGCTCACACACCCGCCCGGGTCGGCCCGCCGAAGCACTTCAGCCGCCGTCGTCCCGGCTATCCCGTTGCCGATGATGACATACTGCGTCCCGTCCCGGCACGACACTGGGCAAACCTCCCCTTTGCGGGCTGGCTGCGCCGCCGCCCGAGGTCTTCGAACCGATTTTGGGGCCTGGGAGTCGGAGCCCGGCTCAGTCGGCGATGCCGGCCGGCTGTTTCTCGGCCACCTTAAGAAAGCCCCGGACCGGCACAACGCCGGGGATATCCCACTCCTCCCACATCTCGTCGACCATTTTCTGGATGTATTCGATGTCCTCGTCGGTGAGGTGGGCGAAGCGGCCCTGGCGGATCAGGTATTCCCGGACCGGGATCCGCTCCTTGCGGGCATCATAGGTGTAAAAGACCTGGCCGTCGATAATCTCGTAGAGCGGGAAGATGCCCGACTTGATGCCCAGCTCGCCCAGCTCGTGGGAGTAGCGGGGATGGTAGTCCCAGCCCTTGGGGCAGGGGTCGAAGGTGTGGATGAACGTCGGGCCGCCGATGCTCAGGGCCTTGCGGACCTTGTTAAGGTAGTCCAGCGGCGGGAAGGTCGCGCAGGCCGTGGCAACGTAGCGGCAGGTCGGGTGGCCGACGGCCAGCATCCCGGCCACATTTTTCTTCCAGCGCCGCTGCATGATCCGGTACTTCTTGCCCGGCGGGGTGAAGGTGGTCTGGGCCCCGTAAGGCGTCATCCCGGTGGCCTGGATGTCAGTGTTGGCCGCCGACTCGTTGTCGTAGAGGATGATCAGCAGGTCGTAGTCGGTCTGGAGGGCGGCCGAGATGGACGAAAGCCCCATATCCGCCCCGCCCAGGTCGCCGCAGAAGGAGATGACGTTGATCTTCTCGGCCGGAATCTTGCCCTTGCGCATCAGGGCCCGCAGGCCGGCGGCCGTCCCGACCGCGGCCGAGCCCCCGGAGCCGAGCTGGGTGTGCATCCAGGGGATCACCCAGGGGGTCGTCATGTAGCTCGTGTTGGCTACATACATGCACCCGGTCGAGCCCATGGCGATGGTCCGGGGGCCGGCGGCCTTAGCAAAGCCCCGCATCACCATGGCCGACTCGCAGCCCTGGCAGGTGCGGTGACCCGAGGTGTAAAACTCCTCGAGGGGTGTCTGCCGGACGTTTTTAATCTTGTCGTAAAGAATCACTTCTTCCCGGGGCATCGGCGCAAACCTCCTTTCCTTACTCCCGCAGACCAATCCAGGTTACGAAGCCGTCCAGGGAGTCTTTCCGGGCGGCTTCCTGGGTAATTTCAAACATCTGGATGCATTCAGCGATGGAGATATCCCGGCCGCCCAGGCCGCCGATGAAGTTGACCACGGCCGGGCGCTCCCGGGCCGGGTAGAGGCAGGAGCGGATTTCGTGCAGGAGGGCCCCGCCGTCGTCGGGCGACCCGTGGGCGAAGTCCCGGTCGATGACGCCCACGGCCCGGAACCGGCGCAGGCTCTCCCGGAGCTCCACCGTCGGGAAAGGCCGGAACCAGCGCAGGTTAATGTAGCCGACTTTCTGGCCCTTCTCCCGAAGCCGGCGGACGGCCGTCCGGGCCGGTCGGGCCACGGTGCCGAGTCCGATGAGGACAACCTCGGCGTCCTCGGTCATGAACTCCTCGAAGTAGTACGGGGGCGAGTAGATTTCCCCGAAGACCGCGTTGAACTCCTGATAGGCCTCGACGATGACCTGACGGGCCCGCCGGGCGGCCTCCCAGTTCTGCCGCCGGATCTCCATCACCCAGTCCTCGTTAACCTGGGGGGCGATGGAGATGGGGTTGTCGGGGTGGAGCCGCCGCTCGCCCAGGTCGTAGGGCGGCAGGAACCGCCGAACGGCTTCTTTCGTCGGAATCCGGACGACGTGCTGGGAGTGGGTCAGGAAGGCCCCGTCCATGGCCAGGGCCATGGGCATCATCACCCGCTTGTCCTCGGCGACCCGGTAGCCGATAAGCACGTGCTCGAGGGCCTCCTGGGGGGTTGTAACCCAGCACAGGAGCCAGCCCATGTCCCGGACGGCGAGGGCATCGTTGTGCTCGACCCCGAACGCGCCCGGGTCGTCGAGGGCCCGGTTGCCGACCAGGAAGAGGACCGGCAGCCGGTCGGTAGCCGTAACCACCAGCGCCTCGAACCCGTACATCCAGCCGGTGCCGCTGCTGCCGGCAAAGGCCCGGGCGCCCACCGAGCTGGCGTGCTTTACGATCTCAAACTGGTCGTGCTCGCTGGCCGCAACGATGTACTCGGCGTCCAGCTCGCCGTCGGCGATGATCTTCGAGATGGCATCCATAACTTCGGTGTAGGGGCGGATGGGGTAGGCCGCGATGACGTCGACGTCGGCAAGCCGGACGCCGTGGGCGACGGCCTGGCAGCCGGTCAGCAGGTCTTCACGTTCCCAAACCGAAGTCTCGGCCCTGGTAATCATGACGTCAGCGCCTCCTTCTTCTTGAGCATAATCTTCTTCCCCTCAGGAACCCGCTCGCCCTCGAGGACGTGGACCCCGGTGCCCGTAACGAACGGGTAGGTTATCCGCTCGGTGCCCTTCTTCTCCTCAGCCCAGCGGATGTAGCCTTCGGGGTCGCGCTTCCAGAACTCGTAGGGGCTGCTGTTGTCTTCGAACCTGAGCTCGTCAACCATGACGATGCACTCTTTGACCGGGCAGATCTGGGCGCACCGGCCGCAGCCGACGCAGTACTCGTAATTGACGTCGTAGTAGCCGTCCTCGGTGGGGTCGAAACACTCATCCGGGCAGTCGTACCAGCAGAGGGTGCATTTGATGCACAGGTCAAAGCGAATTACCGGCCGCTGGGTGCGGCTCGTAAAGCGCTTGAACTGGGGGTTCCGGGACTGGCCGTTCGGCCCGAGCTTGAAGCCCCGCGGGACGGCGGGAACAACAATGCCCTCGGAAAACTCGTGCCACTTCGGGAGGGTCGGCACCTGATAAGGCCAGTCGATGCCCTGGTCCGGGGTAACGGTCTTGATGCTCTGTTTAACCTGTTCGTAGGCCTGGCGGGCGGCCAGAACCCGGTGCTCCTGCTGGGTCGTATCCCAGAGATACTGCTCGACGGCCTCGATGCTGATGAGCTCGGGGTCGACGGCGGCAATGGCCCCGAGGACCCGCTCCCGGGTCAGGTCGTCTTTGTTGACCCAGAGGCCGGCGAAGCTGGCATCGCCTTCGAGGATGGCCATGTTGTAGTTATAGGGCTTGCGGCCGATGAACTTGAGGAGCTCCTCATGGCTCCGCCTGGAAACAACCAGCAGGCAGCCGCCCTCGACCACCTTCTCGTTGATGGGCCGGATGCCGTGCCAGGCCCAGGGCTCGACGCCCTTAACCATGGTGTCGTCGAGGACGATGGAGATATTGGCCTCGTCGATGTCGAGCTTGGCCCCGCACTCGGCCTCGAGCTCCTCCTCGGAAAGGTCCGGGGAGACGAACGCGAAATACTTGCAGGGGATGCCGTTGCGCTCGGGCGAGTCGCTGTAGCGGCCGTTGGAGAAGCCAACCTGGCCCATGCGGGTGGCAATCAGGACGATGTCGCCGCCGATCTTTTTGGCCAGGTTTTTCTGGAAGATACCCCGGTAGTTGATTTCGACACGCTTAATCACGGCTGGTTCCCTCCCGATTTTCGGCTGGTATGGGCGTTAAACCCGGTTCGGTCACCCCGAAGAGGGCCAGGTCAACCCGGCGGATGTGGTCTTCCATGGCCTGCCGGGCGGCGACCGGCGAGCCGCCCTTAATGGCCCCGAGAATCTGGCGGTGGGACTGGAGCGAGAGCCGGGACCGCTGGGGCGTTTGAACGCAGGGGTCCCGGCTTACGGCGAGGATTTCGGCCAGGGCCTCGGCGAGGCGGACCAGGGCCCGGTTGTGGGTGGCCTGGGCAATGGCCAGGTGGAAGGCGGCGTCGGCGGCGGCGCCGGTTTCGCCCCGCTGAATCTGGGCCTCCTGCTCCCGAAGGATGTCCTCGAGGCGGGAGATGTCGGGTGGTGTTGCCCGCTCGGCGGCGAGGGCGGCCACCGCCGGCTCAACGATGAGCCTGAGCTCGATGACATCGTGAAGGGCGAGCTGGGTGAGGGACCGGACGAGGCCCTGGGGCGTGCCGCCAGCGATAACGGTGCCGGTGCCCGGCCGCCGGGCGACGAGGCCGTGGAGCTCGAGGATGCGCAGGGCCTCCCGGACCGAACTGCGGCTTACGCCGAGCCGGTCAGCAAGTTCCCGTTCCGGGGGGAGCCTGTCACCGGGCTGGAGCTGGCCCTGCCGGATAAGCTCGGCCAGCTGGATAACGATTTCTTCATGCAAACGGACTCGCCTGACCGTCCTGAGCACAGTGCCCCCTCCGCTTAATGGTCTATTGGTCAGACCAGCTTCTGCCGTATGTATAGCAGATCCCCGGCCCTTTGTCAAGCGGAGCGGAGCCCGTCTTACAAAGCTGGTTGGGACGTCGGCAAGTTGAGCTGACCCTGGCTGGTCGAGGCGGTCTTGAGCATAGCAGTCCCCTCCAGGACAGAGGGAATGGCCGCCCCAGCGGTTAAGCGAAGCGGGCCGGGTATTCGAGGAGCTGTTCGGCGGCGGCCCGGCCGAACCTTCTGGCCAGCCTGATGAGGGCCGAGTCGGCCCCGACCTCGATTTCGTAGCCCCGTTTTGCCCCCGCACCGGCTGTCAGGTCCCCGGGCAGCAGCCGGTTTGCCAGTCCAAACAGGTCGGTTAACAGTCCAGGGGCAAGGCCGTGGGCCCTGGCCAGGAGGTTGCCCCAGACCCCGAGAATGACCTCAGCCTCGCCCCGCCGGGCGGCCAGGACGATCCGGCGGGCCGCGGCCTCGGGGCTCATGGCCAGCCCCGGCAGGCTGGCGGCCAGGGCGAACAGCGGGTAGAGCCGGGCGGCCGGTTCTTTGAAGGCCGCATTAACGTGGGAGCCGGTTCGGGTAAACCAGGGGACGACCGTCGTTACTTTTATCCCGTACCGGCCGAGTTCAGCCCGGAGCCCCTCGGAGAACCCGACCAGGGCGAATTTTGCGCAGGTGTACGGCAGGGACTGGGGGAAGGGAACCTTGCCTCCGATGGAGGTGATATTGACAAGCCGGCCGTAGCGGCGACTGACCATCTGGGGCAGTACGGCCCAGGTGAGGTAAACCGGCCCCCAGAAGATAGTTCCAAGGGCGCTTTGAAAATCGTCCAGGGTCATTGTCGGGGCGGGACCAACCTGGATGATGCCGGCGTTGTTTACGACGATATCGACCCGGCCGAACCGGTCGTTCACCTGTCGGACGAGGTTGTCCACCTGAGTCCGGTCGGTGATGTCGCAGGCGACGGCGAGGACCTCGGCCCCGTCGGCCTCGAGCCTTACCCTGGCACGGGCGAGGCCGGCCTCATCCCGGGCGCAGACCGCAACCCGGCAGCCTTCCCGGGCCAGCTCCCGGGCGATGAGAAAGCCGAGCCCCCGACTCCCGCCGGTTATCAGGGCCACCTGGCCATCGAGGCTTTCGCCCGGCCGCTGACGCCAGAGTTCCAGGGCAAAGGCCGCCGCGGCCGCAAGGCCGGCGGCGGCCAGAAATCTTCGGTTCACCATTGTTGGCTTCCTCCCCGCGACCGGTTGGTTTACACAAGATTCTGGCCCATTCAGCGGTCGGGTGGCAATAATGGGGGGCCGGGTTGCGGCCGCTGATTTTTACGCCTTATACTCAGCCCGGCGCAATCTAACGGCCGAAAGGGGTACAGGCTGTGGACGACATCCGCCGGTTCCTGGCGATTCGGTCCGCCGACCAGCCGACATTCTCGCCGAACGGCCAGGTCATGGCGTACGTGACTGACGTCTCGGGGGTGCCGGAGCTCTGGGCGCTCCGCCTCGGGGAGCTTTTGCCCGACCAGGTGAGCTATTTCGGAGAACGGGTCGGGCTGGCCAGGTACGCCCCCGAAGGCGAGCAACTGCTCTTTGCCGTGGACGCCGGGGGGAATGAGCGCTGGCAGATTTATCTGCGGCGCCAGGGCCGCATCTTCCAGCTCACCCATGACCCGGAAGTAATTCACGAGTTCGGGGCCTGGGCACCCGATGGGCAGTTGCTGGCGATTTCGGCCAACCGGCGGAATCCGGCCTATTTTGACGTTTACGTCGGCACCCCCGAGGGGGAGTGGCGGCCGGTGTGGACGGCCGACGCCACCCTCTACGTTCAGGACTGGTCGGCCGACGGCCGCTACCTGCTGGTGGCGGAGTATCACTCCCCCTCAGCCCAGGACCTGTGGATTCTTGATGTTTCTGACCGGAGCCGGCGCAAACTCACTTCGGGTCCGCCGGCCCGGTATCTTTCCGCCCAGTTCGGGTCCCAGGGTGACGCCGACGTCTGGGCCCTGAGCGACCTCGATTCGGAATTTCTCCGGCCGGTTCGGATCAGCCTGGAGACCGGCCGGCTTTCGGTGCCGAGGGAGTTTGACCGGGACGTTGAGCTGATGGCCATCTCCCCCGACGGGTGCACGGCCGCCCTGGTGGTTAACGACGGCGGCCGCTCCCGCCTCTTCACATTCCCCCTGCCGGAGCTGGACCGGTCTGCCGAGGCCCACCTGCCGCTGGGGGTGGTCACAAGCCTTGAATGGCACCCGGATGAGAGTCGGGTGGCCTACGGGTTCAGCGGTCCCCACTTCAACCCCGATATCTGGCTCTGGGACCCGGCGGGGGACATAACCCGGCTCACGTGGAGCCCCCGCCTCTGGGTTGACCTGACCGAGACCCCGGAGCCTGAGTCCTGGCATTTTCACAGCTTTGACGGCCTGCCCATTCAGGGCTGGCTTTACCGGCCGGCAGCCGCCCCGCCGCCCGGCGGGTGGCCGACTCTGGTCATCGTTCACGGCGGACCGGAATCCCAGTCGCGACCCGGCTTCAACCCGGTCATCGCCTACTTTGTCCGGGCCGGCTACCTCGTCTACGTGCCCAATGTTCGGGGCAGTACGGGGTTCGGCAAGACCTTCAGCCACCTGGACGACCGGGAACTCCGGCCCAACGCCGTCCGGGACCTGGCCGAAGGGGTCCGGGCCCTGCAGGCGGCCGGCCTGGCTTCCCCGAGGGCGACGGCGGTCATGGGCGGAAGCTACGGCGGCTTCATGGTGCTCTCGGCCCTCACCAGCTACCCGGACCTGTGGGCCGCCGGAATCGATATCGTCGGCATCGCCAACCTCGAGACCTTTCTCGAAAACACCGGCCCCTGGCGTCGCAAGCTGCGGGAGGCCGAATACGGCAGCCTTGAGCGGGACCGGGAGCTCCTGCGGTCCCTTTCGCCCATCCACCGGGCCGACCAGATCCGGGCGCCCCTGCTGGTCATCCACGGCCGCAACGACCCCCGGGTCCCGGTGACCGAGGCCGAGCAGATCGTCGCCCGCCTGCGGCAGCTGGGCCGGCCCGTCGAGCTTTTAATCTTCGAGGATGAGGGTCACGGGGTGGTCCGACTGCCCAACCGAATCCGAATGTACGAGACGATTGCGAAATTCCTGGAAAAATACCTCGGGAGGGAAGGATGATCGGCCAGGCGGTCGAGCGGGTTGACCCGGCAATCCTCAGGCTCCTGGAAAACGTCAGCACCGCCACCCTGCACACCGTCTTGCACCGGCTTGGTTACAGCCGGGTATTCATGGCGGGCCTCCGGCCGTTCAGCCGCGGCCGGCACCTGGTCGGTCAGGCCCTTACTGTCCGGTACCTCCCGGCCCGGGAGGATTTCCCGCCGCCGACCCGGGAGGAGATGCCGGCCTACCCCCAGCGGGTGGCCATCGAGCTGGTCCAGCCCGGGGATGTCATGGTCATCGACGCCGGGGGCGACTGTACGGCCGGGACCCTGGGCGACATCTTAATCACCCGCATCGCTTACCGGGGCGGTGTCGGGGTTGTCGTGGATGGGGCCCTGCGGGACAGCCCGGCCATCGCCGAGCTCGAAATTCCGTGTTTTGCCCGGTGCGCCCACGCCGCCGCCAGCTACACCCGCCTGCGGGCCTGGGACGTTAATATCCCGGTCCGGTGCGCCGGGGTGCTGGTCCTGCCCGGCGATATCCTGGTCGGGGACGACGACGGCGTAATTGTGGTCCCCCGGGCCATCGCCCGGCAGGCGGCCGAGCTGGCCGCCGAGCAGGAGCAACTTGAGGCGTACATCCGGGAGCGGGTGGGGGCGGGGACGCCCCTCACTGAGGCCTATCCGCCCAGCGACGCCTTCCTGGCCGAGTACCGGGCCCGGCAGACCCGGACCGGCTGAGCGGCGGGGGTGGGTTTCAGCCCTCCCGGTACCAGTCGGCGATATTCCAGAGCTCCGAATCCCAGGCCGTCGGCTTGAGGCCCTTCAGGTTCCGGGCGGCCCCGCTGACCCCTTTCCGGTGGACCACCGGCACCCCACAAGCCCTGACCTGGGGCGGCCTCAACACCTTCGGCCTTGAACCACCGACTCCCTCGACCGCCACCACAGCCGGCCGGCCACACGTATTTGAGCTCGAGCTTCTGCCGAAGCGGCGCCGTCTGAGGGCCCGGACAATAACCTGACCAGCCGGCCAGCGCCTGACTAAGCCCCCTGTACACCGGCGTCAGCCTGTTCCGCCATCGGCCGCAGAACCTCACGCCTGAGTCCGCGCTCTTTAAAGCTGGCGCCTCACAACGTCGCCGAGACCATCCATTGCGGTACCAGGCAACCCACTCCTGCTGCCTCAGGAATCCGTCTGCCAGGGCTTGCGGACATTCCGCTAAGCCCGATACCCGCCTAGAAGCCCCTCAGCGGTCTCGGGCTTTCGTCCGGCCATGACCGTAACCTCCTCACCCGGGATTACGGCCAGGTATGCACCTTCTCCGAACTATGCTCCAGGAACTGGTATAACCTGACTTTGTCGGACGGGCCCCGAGGCTGTTGACATTTCAGCGGCCCTGGTCTGTCCAGCCCAAGGCTCCAACCTTACGGTGTCCGAACACCCGGCCGATAAAAGTCAGGCCGGTGCCCTCCCAGTATGCCGGGCGTCCGGACCGAACCGGCCTGGACGTTACGACCCGGACCCGCGCGGCGCGACCTGCCGCCTGGTCGGCAGACCTGGAGGGCCGCCCCCGGGGCCGCAAGCCGGCTTGCGGCCGCCCGGAGCCGCCTAGGCCACCCGGCGGATCCCGAAGTTTCCCGCCGACCCTGGAAGCTGAGCCGGCACTTCGGGTATGGTGACCGGTGGGTGACCCGGAACCTCAGGCGCCGGCGGCGCTTCAGAACCCGGTTCGGCTGTCTTCTCGTGGAACTCGAGTTCGGCCAGGGCAATCGGAGCCAGCAGGATGAGAGCGACCGCCAGCAGGGCGAGGAGGTAACCGCCCAGGAGCGCAAGAAGGGTAAACGCCGCCGTACCGGCCAGAGCCAGGCTGAGCCCGAGGAGAACCTGAGCACCACCGCCGAAGTTATCTGTCCACCCCCGCATCGTCGGCCTCCTTTCTGGCCTCTGCCTTAAACATACAAATAAAACCGTCAACCGTCAATGGAAGAAAACCGGAAGCGGGACTTTCTTCCGGCAGAGGGCAGTCCCCGGGCACCGGAGCTTTCCGGTCGGGCTATAATCGTCGAGGGTCGGGGCCGTGATGGCAAGCGTTGAGCTCGTTTTTGACTCCTGGGGAATCCCGGAGATTACCGCGCCGGACCCGGAAGGCCTCGCCTTCGGCCTCGGCTACGCCCACGCCGCCGACCGCCTCTTCCAGCTTGAATCTCACCGGCTTGCGGCCGCAGGCCGGCTCGCCGAACTACTGGGCCCGGCCGCCCTGGATGCCGACCGGTTTCTGCGCCGGCTCGGGCTGGCCGCCCGGGCCCGCCGGGACTGGGAGACCCAGCCGCCCGACGCCGCCCGTCTCCTCCGGGCTTACGCCGCCGGCGTAAACGCCCGGCTCGAAGAAGGCGGGGCGGCCGCCGTCCCCGAATTCTGGCTTCTCAACTACGAGCCAGTCCCCTGGCACCCGGTTGATAGTCTCGCCGTCGGCCGCCTTATCGGCTGGATGCTCGGGGTGAACTGGGAGACCGAGCTTACCCGGCTCGAGCTGGTCCGGCGGCTGGGCCCCGACCGGGCCGCCAGGTTCGAACCCCTCATCCCTCCCGACGCCTACTCGTATGCCCCTGATCGGGCCCAGGATTCGGCCGCTGTTCGGGCGCAGGTCCTGGCGGCCTGTGCGAGGCTTGCGGCGATTCTGCCGCTGGGAGCGGCCAGCAACGCCTGGGCGGTGGGCCCCGACCGGTCGGCCTCGGGCGGCCCCCTGCTGGCGGCCGACCCCCACCTCCGCCCCCAGCTACCGGTCCTCTGGTACCTCGTCCGGCTGCGGACCCCGGAATTCTGGGCGGCCGGGGCCTCCATACCCGGCCTTTTCGGCCTGAGCATCGGCCGGAACCGGCACTGCGCCTGGGGCGTAACGGTCGCCTTTGCTGACACCCAGGACCTCTTCATCGAGGAGATTCGGCCTGGTCCGGCCGGTGAGCTTCTGACCCGGACCGCCGACGGCTGGGAGCCGGTCAGGTCCCGGGTTGAGACTTTCCGGGCTGGGGGGTCCGTCCGGCGGGAAGTCTGCCGGGAGACCCGACGCGGCCCGCTTATTCTTGACGACCCGCCTTACGGGTTGAGCCTGGCGGCCTCGGCCCTGCGGGCCCCGGTCGACGGCAGCCTCCTCTACCGCCTGCTGGTCGCCCGGAACTGCGCCGACATCGAGGCCGTCGTCCTGGGCTGGACGATGCCTGCCCTCAACTTCATCGTAGCCGACGCCGCCGGGAATATCGCCTACTTCATGGCCGGACGTGTTCCGGTCCGCCGGGGGCAAACCGGCATTGTTCCGGCCCCGGCCTGGGACCCTGGGGCCGCCTGGCATGGGTGGGTCGAACCTGAGCGGATGCCCCGCCTTGTTAACCCGCCGTCCGGCTTCGTCTTCAGCGCCAACGAATTCCCCGCCCTGGCCGCAACCGGCGAATACCTGGGCATCGACTGGCCTGACCCCTACCGGGCCGCCCGGATTCACGCCCTCCTCGACGGCCGCCAGCGTCATTCCGCCCAGGACTTCATTGCCTACCAGCAGGACCTGGTCTCGATTCCCCTGAGCCGGCTCCGGGACTATGCGGTCCAGGCCGCGGCCGGCCTGCCGGACCGGGTCCGCCGCCTCCTGGTCGAATGGGACGGGACAGTTCGGGCCGACTCGGCCGCCGCCGGTTTCCTGGAGGTATTACGGGTCGAACTTTTTAGGGTCTACCTCAAAGCCCAGGGTCTCAACCTGACAACAACCAACTTGCTCCTCGGGCAGGGCCTTCACCCCTTCGCCCCGGTCAACGGATTCGCCGGCCGGCTCAGCAGTTTTCTCCTGACCGGCCTCGCCCAGGGAATCTTTGACGCCGTCGTGGACGAAGCCGTTCGGCGAACCCTGACATTCTGGGAACGTCGGGCCGGCCGCGACCCGGCTAAGTGGCGGTGGGGAAGGGTCCACCGGCTGAGGTTTACCCACCCCCTCGGTGCCCTGCCGGGTTTTGGTCGGCTCTGGCGGGGCCCGGACCGGCCCGTTGGGGGCGACTTCGATACCGTCGCCCAGGCGTCATTTTTGCCGCCGGCGGCCTTTGAAAAAACCGGCTGGGTCGCCAACTACCGGCAGGTCATCGACCTGGCCGAACCCGAGGACGGCTACTGGGTCATAAACACTGGTCAGGGGGGCAACCCCTTCAGCCGTCACTACCTGGACCAGTTCCGGGTCTGGTACCGGGGTCAGTACCTGCGGATGGCCCCCGGCCGGGCCGTCAGACGGCTCCGGCTGGACTTTCGGCCCCCATGACGTTGAGACCCAGGCCTGCCAGTTGCCTCATGAGTCGCCGGGCATCGGCAACAGCGTGCCCGGCAACGTCGTTATTAAAGTAGACCAGCCCCAGGTCGGCCGACCCGCCAAGCCGGGCCAGCTCCGCAGCCCAGGTCTCGAGCTGTTCGTCGGTGTAAGTCCCCGAATAAGGCCTGGGCTGGCCGTGAAGCCGCAGGTAGATGAGGTGCCCGGTGACGACTGCCGGGCAGTTCAGGCCCGCAAGGTCGGTGATGCAGAAGGCCGCCCCGGCGGCTTCCAGGACGGCGTAGGTTTCGGTCACAAACCAGCTCCGGTGGCGGAACTCGAAGACCGGTTTGGGCTCCGGCGGAATCTGCTTGAGGAAGGATTCGAGCAGACCGAGGTCACGCTGAAAGCTTGGCGGAAGCTGATAGAGGACGGCCGCCGTCTTGGGTTTAAGGGGCTCCAGGTGGCGGTAAAAGGTCGCCACCGCCTCGGCGACGTCGACGAGCCGCCGGTAGTGGGTTATCAGGCGGCTCGCCTTCACGCTAAAACGAAACCCTGGGGGCGTCCCGGCCGCCCAGCCGGCAAAGGTCTCCGGCTTTGGGAGGCGGTAAAAAGTGGCGTTGATTTCAGCGGTGGGGAAGAACCGGCAGAAGTAAGCAAGCCACTGCCGGGGCGAAAGTTCGGGCGGGTAAAAGATGCCCTGCCAGTGCCGGTAGTGCCAGCCGGACGTTCCCACGTAGAAGGTGGCCACCGGGCCCTCAGTCCTTGCGGACGGCGATCTTTACCTCGGTGCCGAAGGTGACTTCCTGGCCGGCCGGGGGGTCCGTGCTCAGAACGCAGCCGACACAAACCCGGTTGAGGACGTCCGGCGGGATGTTGTCGGCCCGGCCCTGCTCGGTCGGCGGCCATTTAATCTTGAGCCCAACGCTTTCCAGGGTGCGCATGGCGTCGGAGAGCCGCTGGCCGACCACGTTGGGAACCTGGACCTTAGGCAGGCCCTGGCTCACTACCAGGGTAACTTTCGTGCCCGGCCTCACCCGGGTTCCGGCCGGCGGGTCCTGGCGCATCACCACCCCGGCCGGCGTCTGGAGGGCAAACTCGTTCCGGCGGTCGACGTCCAGCCCGAGCTTCTCGAGAGCCGACTCGGCCTCGTCGTAGGCCCACTCCACCACGCTCGGCACGGTCACCATCTCCGGGCCGAGACTCACCGTGACCGAGACCGTCGTGCCGGATTCGACGCTTGTGCCCGCCTCCGGGTCCTGGCGGACAATCCGGCCCTCGGGAACCGTATCGCTGTAGGCCTGCCCAGCAACCTGGAGCTTGAGGTCGCGGCTTCCGAGCCTGACCCGGGCGTCCTCCGGAGTCATCCCCACAACCCCGGGCACAACCACCATCGGCGCCGGGGCCGGGGTGGGACTCTGGGCGGCTGGGGTCGGGGCTGGCGGCGGACCGCCGCCGGCAACGGGCGAAGCCGGAACCCCTCGGGTCATGACGTACAGCCCGGCAGCAATCAGCAAGACCGCAACCGCGAGCAGGAAGACGATAACCAAGGGCAAAAGCCCCAACTGCCGGCGCCGGGGTGACGCCGGCGCCGGCCGGGACCGGTAGCCCACTGCCGGGCCGGCAGCCCGCCGACCCGTAACTATTCGGGCGGTTGGAACCTGATCCAGCCGGGCGAAGGTCTCCAGGGCCGGGACTACCTCCCCCGCCCGTGACGGCCGGTCGGCAGGATTCTTGGCCAGGAGCTGGAGCACCAGCCGGTCGAGGCTCGGGGGAACCTGCGGGTTGAACTTTGACGGGGGCGGGGGATTGGCCGAGAGGTGTTTAAAGGCGACTTCCGCCGGGTTCTCACCCGCAAAAGGCGTCTGCCCGGTAAGCATCTCGAAAAGGACAACCCCCAGCGAATAGAGGTCGGCCGCCGGGGTGACCCGCTCGCCCCGGACGACCTCCGGGGCGACGTACTGGGGGGTGCCGAAGACCTCCTGGGTGAGGGTGAGGCTCGTGGCCGAGAGCACCTTCGCCAGGCCGAAGTCGGCCAGTTTGGCCTCCCAGCGGTTTCCGTCGGTCTTGAGCAGAATGTTGTGGGGCTTTACGTCCCGGTGGATGAGGCCCCGGGCGTGGGCGTAGGCCAGGGCCGAAGCGATCTGGGCGCCGAGCTCGCAGGCCAGGGGAACCGGAAGCGGGCCGCGCTCCCGGATGAGGCTGGCCAGGGACGGGCCGTCGACCCATTCCATCACCAGGAAGGGCCGCCCGCCCCACTCCCCCAGGTCGTAGACACCCACGATGTGGGGGTGGTCAAGGCGCGCGGCGGCCTGGGCCTCCCGAACAAACCGCTCCCGGAGCACCCGGTCCTGGGCCAGGGCCTGGCGCAGAACTTTCACGGCGACCGGCCGGTCGAGGAGCTCGTCGTGAGCCAGGTAGACCTCGGCCATGCCGCCCTCCCCAACCCGCCGCTCCAGCCGATAGCGGCCCGCGATTACCGTCGTCGCCCGCTCCCACATACCGTCCGTTAATTGTAACCTTTTTGACCCGCCGGAGTATAATCCTGCAGTAGAGTCCGGCCATGACGGTTCAAGCCCGCCAGCGCGCCGCGGTCCTGGAGGCCTTCCGGGCCGCCGGCATCCGCCGGGTCCTCACCGACCCGGTCGAGGTCGCCATCTTCGCCAAGGACGCCTGTCCCCTCGACCAGGCGATGCCGGCCTTTGTGGTCGTTGCCGAATCGGCCGACGACGTGGTGGCCGCCGTCCGGGTCTGCAACCGCTTCGGCCTGCCCTTTACCCCCCGGGCGGCAGGCACCGGCATCTCCGGGGGCGCCGTCCCCGTCGAGGGCGGGGTGGTTATCAGCCTGGCCAAGCTGAACCGGATCCTGGAGGTCGACCTCGAGAACCGGTGCGCCTGGGTCGAACCGGGCCTGGTCAACCTGCACCTTTCGGAGCATGTCCGGCCCTACGGCCTGCATTACGCCCCGGACCCCTCGTCCTACATGGTTTCGACCATCGGGGGCAACGTGGCCGAAAACGCCGGCGGGCCCCACTGCCTGGCCTACGGGGTCACCACCAACCACGTCCTCGGCCTCGAGCTGGTGCTGCCGACCGGCGAGGTCATTACCCTTGGGGGGAAGGCGGCCGAATACCCGGGCTTCGACCTGCGGGGGCTTGTGGTCGGGTCCGAAGGCACCCTGGGCATCGTCACTAAAGTCCTGGTCAAGCTTACGCCGAATCCCCCTGAACTTCGGACCCTGCTCATCAGCTTCAAGTCCCTGGCCGATGCGGCGGCCGCCGTCTCCGCGATTATCGCCGCCGGGGTAATCCCGGTCGCCCTCGAAATGATGGACCGGCCCTGCCTTGAGGTCATCGAAGAATACGTTCATGCCGGCTACCCGGCCGACGCCGAAGCGGTCCTCATCGTCGAGGTCGACGGCCTTCCCGGCAAGGTTGCGGCCGAAGCCGAGCAGGTCGCCGCCATCGCCCGGGCCCACAACGCCGCCGAGGTGAGGCTTGCCGCCGACCCCGAACAGCGGGCCCGCCTCTGGTTCGGCCGACGGGCGGCCTTCGGGGCCATCGCCAAACTCAAGCCCAACTATTACCTTCACGATTTCGTCGTGCCCCGGACCCGCCTCGTGGAGGTCCTGACCCAGATTCGGGCCATCTGCGAAAAGTACGGCTTTACACCCCTCAACGTCTTCCACGCCGGCGACGGCAACCTCCACCCCCTCATCGTCTACGACTACGCCGAGCCCGGCGCCTACGAGCGGGCCCTCCGGGCCGGCGAAGAGATAATCCGGGTCTGCATTGCCGCCGGCGGAACCCTCTCCGGCGAGCACGGGATTGGCATCGAAAAGCGGGACCTGATGCCCCTGGTCTTCAGCCCCGCCGACCTGGCGGCCATGCGGCGGCTGAAGCAGGCCTTTGACCCGGCGAATCTTGCTAACCCGGACAAGCTCCTCCCCCTGGAACCGGCTGCCAGCCGGGAGGCGGCCGACTGAGATGGCAGTCTCGGCTGACCTCCGGGAAACCCTGGCCGGGCTGGTCGGCCCGGAGAATGTGCTCACCGGCCCAGAAACCCTGCTGTATGCCGTCGACGGCGTTGCCCCGAAAGCCGTCGTCTTCCCGGAAACCCGGGAGCAGGTCCGGGAGGTCGTCCGCCTGGCCCGCCGGGAGCGGCTCGGGATTCTGCCCTTCGGCGGGGGGACAAAGGTCGGGTTCGGCCACCCGCCGGCCGCCTACGACCTTGCGGTTGTTACCCGCCGGCTCAACCGGGTGGTGGATTACAGCCCGGCGGACCTGACAGCGGTGGTGGAGGCCGGGCTCGGCTTCGAGCGGCTTACCGACCTGCTCCGGCGGGAGGGGCAGTTCCTGCCCTTCGACCCGGTCGGCCCGGGCCGCTCGACGGTCGGCGGAATCGTCGCCGCCGGCCTGGGCGGCCTGCGCCGGGCGTTTTACGGGCCGCCCCGGGACTGGGTGCTGGGGGTCGCGGCGGTGACCGGCGACGGCGAACTTATCAGGGGGGGCGGGCGGACGGTCAAGAACGTCTCGGGCTACGACCTCTGCCGGCTCTTTGCCGGCTCGTGGGGAAGCCTCGGAATCATCGTCGAGCTCTGCTTTAAGGTCTTCCCGACGCCCCCTGAAAACGCCCTGGCCGTGGTCGGCCTGCCGGCCGCCGAAGATGCCTTCAGCCTGGGCCGGGACGTCTGGCGGCAGGTGCCCTACCCGGCCGCCATCCTTGGCCTGGATGCGGAGTCTGCCCGGACGCTCACCGGCCAGGGCCGGGCGGGAGCTGTCCTCCTGGTCCTCTTTTCCGGGGTGAAGGCCGACCTTGAGTTCCAGCTCGGCCGGCTCCGGTCGGTCGCCGCCGACCGGGCGGCCGCCTTTGACGTCGTAGGGAATGCCGGACTGCCCGGCCTGTGGTCCCGCCTCTGCGACCATCCCGACCTGGTCGGCCGGGACCTGCCGGTGTGGGTTCGGATTTCGGTCCCCCCGGCCGAGGTCGGAGCCTTCGGCCCCGACGTCGCCGGCCGCCGTTTCCTGGCCGACCTGGCCGGCGGGGTAATTAACCTCTACCTGGAGTCGGCCGACCCCCCTTATCTGGCCGACCTGCGCCGGCGGGCGAACGCCGCCGGCGGGACCCTCGCCCTGGGCCGGGCGCCGGCCGAACTTAAGGCGGCCTTTCCGGCCTGGGACCCGCTGCCGGCCGCTGACCTTATGGGCCGGGTCAAGCGGGCCCTTGACCCTGACGGGATCCTTTCACCGGGCCGGTTGGTCACCTGAGATGACGCACCAGGCTAAAGTTCCCACCCTGACGCCCGGCCAGCGGACGGCCGCCGGACCGCTGGCGGACGACATCCGCCGCTGCGTCGCCTGCGGCATCTGCCTGATGGTCTGCCCGACCTACCAGGTCACCCTTGAGGAATGGCAGTCGCCCCGGGGCCGGATTGCCGCGATGCGGGCGGTGGCCGAGGGCCGGGCGCCCCTGAATGACCGGTTCGCCGCCTTCATGTACGACTGTCTGGCCTGCCGGGCCTGCGAGGCGGTCTGCCCGAGCGGCGTGCCCTTCGGCCGTATGGTTGAAGCCGCCCGGGTCGAGGCCGAGCGGGTGGTTCGGCGGCCGCTGATGACCCGGCTCAGCCGCTGGGTCCTCCTTAACTGGGCCCTTGAAAGCCGCCGGCGCTTCGCCCGGTTCGTCCGGCTTCTCGATATCTACCGTAAGGTCCCGGGCCGCCAGATGCTCGCCCGGATTGCGCCGGGCCTGCGGATGGCCGAAGCCCAGTTCGGCCAGGCAGCGGACCGGGTCGAGTTGCCCGAGCGGCTGACTCCGGCAGGTCAGGCGGCCGGGCGGGCCGTGCTCCTGACGGGATGTGTGATGGACTTCTGGTTCCGGTCGGCCCACCTGGCGACGGCCCGGGCGCTGGCCGCGGCCGGATATGAGGTGGTTATCCCCAGGGACCAGTGGTGCTGCGGGGCCCTCCACTTCCACAACGGCCATCCTTCGGGCGGCCGCCGGCTGGCGGCCGACCTGGTCCGGACGGTCCTGAATTACAGCCCGGATCTTATCGTCACGAACTCGGCCGGGTGCGGCTCGGTCCTGAAGGAGTACCCGGAGCTTCTGGCCGAAACGCCCCTGGCCGGGGCCGTCGCCGAATTTGGCCGCCGGGTTCGGGATATCCACGAGGTTCTGCTTGCCGCCCCACACCCCCTGAACCTGCGCCCGGTCCGGCGGCGGGTGGTGGTCGAGAATCCGTGCCACCTGGTCCACGCCCAGCGGCTTGCCGGGGTAACCCGCCAGCTCCTGGGCCGGGTGCCGGAGCTGGAAGTGGTTGAACCCCCGGATGCCAACCGGTGCTGCGGGGCGGCAGGGATTTTCGGCCTGGAACGGCCCGAAATGTCTGCCCGACTGCTCAACGATAAGCTGGCCGCCCTCGGGCCGTTCCGGCCGGACGAGGTTGTGAGCGCCAATCCCGGGTGCCTGCTCCAGATCCAGGCCGGGGTTCGGGAGCGGGGCTGGCAGATTCCGGTCCGCCACCCGGTCGAGCTTTTTGCCGAAGCGCTGGCTGACTCCTGACCATGCCCCGGGCCGTCGTCCGTGAGCTTCTTCCCACCGAAGAGGACGAGCTCTATTTGCTGCTGGACCACTCGAATCCAGACCTCGCCCGCCGGGCCCGGGCCATTCTGCTGGTCGGCCGCCAGGGCCTCGGCATCCGGGAGGCAGCCCGGCTGGTTGGGGCATCGCCGGCAACGGTGCGCCGGTGGGTCCGGGCCTTCAACGCCGGCGGGGTCGGCGGGCTACTGCCGAAACGGTCGGCCCGGTGAAGGCCCGGTTCTTTGGTTGTATAAATTAGCGTGTACTGGTCGTGGGAAACAATTCCAGTTGAATACAAAACCATCGGGCTCGGACTGGTTTCCTTGGGCCTCGCCATCTGGGGCATTACAGTCCTGGTTCGGGGCCAGGGCGGCGGCTGGGCAACCCTGGGCGGCCTCGGCCTCCTCGTTGCGGCAATGGTAGTACCCTTTTGGGGCTTTCTTTCGGGGAATTTTCGGCCGATTGTCACCATCTTCTTTGTGCTGCGGGTCGTGTCCGTTGCCTACGACGAGGTCAGTCGGTTCCTGCGGACGCTGCCGTTCTAGAGCCTGGGGCTAGCGGCCGCGGGGAACGTCGGGCGGGGCCGGGGCCGGGGCGGGAGCCGGCTCCAGGGGCGGCACCGGCCGGCAGGCCCGGGTCAGGACGGCCTCAGGGATAGGCGGGCCTTCGGCCGGGGTCCAGCTCACACGCGTTCCCGCGGCCGGACCCGGGACCCGACAGCGGACAACCCCGGCCGGCGCCCGGGTCAGCAGGGACCCCACCTGGATGTCGTAGGTCTGGGCCGGACCCGGCAGATAGAGGACAATTTCGGCGGACCGCACCGGCTGGTCGGGCGTCGGACCCGTCAGGATGACCGCATTATCCGCCGCCCACTCCCAGGGGGCATCCGCCCAGACCGGCCCCACCCCGAACCGGAGGGTGAACATCCGGAACCGGTTGGCGTCGACCGGGACCGTCAGGCTCGCCCCGGCTACCCCGCCCCGCCCGGTGAAGGGCTCATAGTAGGCGTAGCCGCCCCCTGGAAGGGGAATGTCGTAAACGTCCCGGCCTTCACCCTGCCGGGAACCAAACACACCAAGGAAGCTGAGCTCACCCCGGAAATTCCAGACCCACTGCACCCGGTCGCCCAGGGGCCACGGCCCACCCTCGACCCGGCCCCACCCCGGTCGGACCTGGAGCAGGTGGCCCCGAAGCTGACTCAACCGCCGCGGCCCCCAGTCCTTCACGAGGTTCAGGTCGAAGCTCAGGGACACCTGGGCGTCGGTGAGAATGGCCGCTTCCAGCCACCGGACCGCGAGCTCAAACTGGGCGTCGTCGACCCCCGATTCGTCCGGCAGAATCCGGACCGACCCCATGTTCGGCTGTTCGCCGAGAACGAGCCGCTGCATCAGGGCGTAATCCAGGTGTTCCCAGAGGCCGCCCCACGGGTAGGGGTGATTCCAGGCCGGGTAGGAGTCGCCAAAAAGGTTTGAGGTCGGCCGGCGCAAAAGGACGTCGCCGGCCCCCGGCAGCGCCCAGCCGTGAATCATCCGGTCACGGTTCGGCCCGAGGACCCGGTCGACGGATTCGAGGATGGCCTGCCGGGGCACAACCGGCCGCGGAACCGGCCCGAGCAGGCCTCCGGCCCAGGCCAGGACAACTTCCCGGTCGCCGTCCATCAGGCCGTCCAGAAACATCCCAACTGCCCCAACGCTGTTGAGGTGGGCCGAGATGGTCGTCTCGAGCACGGAGAGGAGGGTCGGGTTGGCGTAGTCGTAGAGATAAGTTGTATAACCCCCGAGCTGACGGAGGGGAACTACCAGCTCCGGAAATTGCTCGATGAAACCGGCCAGGTTCAACCAGTTCCCCGGCTCGGCCCGGTCATCCAGGAGGGGGGCGGTGAAATAGAGGACGGCCGGAATACCCAGCCGGCGCAGTTCGAGGCCGAGGCCCCGGAGCCCGCCCGGAAACTTTTCCAGGTCGACCTCCCAGTTGCCGGGCTTTTCGCCGCTCAGGTACCAGCCGGCATCCAGGGTCACAAACCAGCGGCCCAGGTCCCCAAAGTAGCGCCGGACGAGGCCGAGCTGTTCGAGGAGCCGGTCCTGGTCAATATCCAGCCAGTAGACGTACCAGGGCTCGAACTCGAGCTCGTACCAGTCGGGCGGCGGGGGCGGCGGACCGGCGGCGGCCAGAAACCCGGCCGCCGTCCGGGACGGCCAGAGCCCTTCCGGCGCGGGTATCGGCTCGAGCCAGAGGGTTATTGTGTCCAGGTCCTCCTGGGGCCCGGCCATGACCGGCCGACGCTGACGGCCAACCCGGAGCTCAAATCGGTCCGGCTCCGGCCGCCGGGTAATGACCTCGAGGGGGAAGTCGGTCGGGTCCGGGCTTGCGATGAGCAGGCCTTCGCCGTCGCCGTTTCGGAAAATGACCGGCCGCCCGGCTCCGGCCTCAAACCGCCGCTCCCACCCGTCGGCCCGGATGCGCTGCTGGACCGGCCGGCTGTTATCGGTGAGCACCTCCAGGATGCCGCCCAGGTGGACCGTGCCAACCACCGGCCAGAGTTCGGCCGCGGGGGCACCCGTACTCACCGAGTAAACAAAACCCCGGGCCCCGGCCGGCCGAAACGTTGCGGTCGCCCCGGCCCGCGGGAAGTTCACCTCAATCTGGCCGGCCTCAGCACGGCATTCCGGCACTTCCCCCGCAAAGGGCAGACGGGCCGTCAGGACAGGTCGACCCGAACGGTAGAGGCCGAACGTACCCCGGACTGTTCCTTCGCAGGCGACCACAAGCCGGCTCGGTCCATTGGTAAGCTCCAGGCCCGAAACCGGGACCGGCTCAACCGGGTCATTCCGGGCACCGGGGTTGGCTACCAGCCGGGCGAGACGGCCCGGCGAAAGCCACTGAATCACCCCGAGCCAGGGGGTGCGCCAGAAGTGAGCATCGGCCACCGCCGCCCAGGGCCGGGGCAGGTCGGGGTTCACCGGCTCGGCGGTTATCCGAACGTCCATTGACGCTGGAACCGCGGTATCGATGGTCCGAACCTCGCCCAGAGCCAGGGGACCGACGGCTACGACCTGGCGGTTTCCGGCAAAGACCCGGAAGATAAGGCCGTTGGCCTTCAGAACCTCGGGGTTATACGGACCCAGCAGGCTGTCAGGCCAGCCGGCCCCGACCACGACCCGCAGGCCGGTCGCCTCGACCGGCCGGCTGAACCTGAGCTCGGCCGGCGGGTAGGCCCACCAGCCCCAGCCGAGAACTTCGTCGTGGACGGTGAGGGGGTCCGGCCCGCCCGGCTCGATATAAACCGGCAGGTTGTTGTCCCCAAAGGCCGGCCAGCCCGAATAGCCCTCAGCAAGTCGGGCCGGCCCCAGGTCACTCTGGCGGCGCAACACGGCGGCCAGAACTGCCGCCCCCGCCACCAGAAGGACCGCCAGGGCCAGCAGGGACAGCCCGGCGGCCCGGCGGCTCAGAGCACCAGCCAGGCGAGGCCGATGCGGTCGACCAGCATCGCCACGCAAAGGCCCAGCAGGTACCAGTTAGAGTACCGGTAGAGCCTCCAGGCCACGTTTCGGGAAGGGTCACGGGTCAGGCGGTAGGCAAATTGCAGCAACCCCCCGCCCAGGAGCAGGGCCGCCAGGGTGTAAACCGGCCCGAAGGAGCCCGTCACGATGGGCACGGCGGTAAACACCGTCAGGATGACCGAGTAGACCCAGATCTGACGCCGGGTCTCGGCGTCGCCGGCCGCGACCGGAAGCATCGGGACCCCGACGGCCTCGTAGTCCCGCTCAACGACCAGGGTCAGGGCCCAGGTGTGGGGCGGGGTCCACAGGAAGATAATCGCCGCCAGGTAAAGGGGGATCAAATCGAGGCCGCCGGTGACCGCCGCCCACCCGACCAGGGGCGGGAATGACCCGGCCGCCCCGCCGATGACGATGTTGTGGGGCGAGCGGCGCTTGAGAACGAGGGTGTAAATGACGACGTAGTAGAAAGCGCCGGCCAGGGCCAGGATTGCGCTGAGCGGGTTCACAAAGACCGTGAAGACCAGCGCCGAGAGGCCCAGCAGAGCCAGCCCGAAAATCAGGGCGGCCTGCGGGGGCAGCCGGCCGGCCGGCAGCGGCCGACGCCTGGTCCGGACCATTATTTGGTCAATATCCCGGTCAAAGTAGTTATTAAGCGAATTCGCCCCGCCCGCCGCACAGAACCCGCCGACCAGGCCCCAGAAAAGGATGTGAAGGGGCGGAAGGCCGCGGGCGGCCACCAGCATGCCGCTCACCATGGTGACGAGCAGAAGGGCCGTAATCCACGGTTTCGTCAGCATCAGGTAATTGACCCAGCCGGGCGGCTGAGCCCTCCCGGCCGACGCCCGCGCCGGCTCAACGGCTTCCGGCCAGCCGGGCTGCCAGACCAGCAGGCCCAGGTAGAAGATGGCCGCCCAGCTGGCGCCGGCCAGGGCCAGGTGAAGTCCCCGCAGGAGGGGCGGCATCAGGAAGATCAGGGCCAGGCCGCCGACAATAACCTGCACAAGGAAGAGCCCAAGGGCAACCAGGTATGCCTGCCGGGCCCGGCCGCCCAGCCTGAACATCGCCGGGCCGGCGGCCAGCAGGTGCAGGCCGGCGACCAGGACCGCGACCCGGTGAATAAAGTTGATCGCGGCCGGGAAGTCCGAGAGGACCAGGGCCGGGTCGCACAGCGGCCAGGTACTGCAGGCCAGCATGGCCCGGGCCCGGGTCACCCAGGCGCCCAGCAAGATGGCGACGTAGGTGGCCCCGACCGCCCCCCAGACCAGCTTCCGGCCGGGCAGGTCCACGGGTCTGAGGTCGGTTCGGTGAACCTGGACGGCGATGAAGATCATCGTCGCCAGCAGGAGCATCGCGTTGCCGAGGTGAGTGGCCGCAATGAGGGGATGGAGCTCGGTGAGGACCGTCGCCCCGCCGAGGCCGGCCTGAATCACCAGGAGGACCAGGCTCAGAAGAATCGGCCGCCAGACCCAGGGGTGGGCCCGATAGTGGCGGTAGCCGAGGCCCACCAGGGTCGGAATGATGATGACCAGGCTCGTGGAAGCGAGCCGGTGGGAGTACTCGAGCCAGGTAGCAAGGTCCAGGGGCGGAATTATCGACCCGTGGCAGAGGGGCCAGTCGGGACAGCCGAGTCCCGAACCGGTAACCCGAACAATGCCGCCGACCACGCTGACAATGTAAGCGGCAACGACCCCGAGAAGGCTCAGGGTCCGGATGGCGGGAACGCCGTGCTTTGCGGGGAGGCTTCGACCTTCGGCCATGGGAAGCTACACCTTTTCCGAAGCTGCAATTTCGGCGAATACCTGGCGGGCCGCTTCGACCGTAAACTCGACCTCGGCCTCAGTGTGGGCCAGGGAGACAAAGAGGGCCTCGAACTGCGACGGGGGCAACAATACCCCCCGCTCCAGCATCCCGTGGAAGAATCGAGCAAACTGGGCCGTGTCCGCCCGGCGGGCCCCCTCGTAATCAGTCACTTCATCGCCCGTAAAGAACACGGTCAGCATCGACCCCACCCGGTTGACCCGAACCGGGATCCCGGCTTCCCGGGCCGCCTCAGCAAACCCCGCGGCAAGCCGGTGGGAGACGGTTTCGAGCCGCTCGTAACTGCCGGGCTCAAGAAGGGCGCGGAGCGTGGCCAGGCCCGCGGCCATGGCCAGGGGGTTGCCGGAAAGGGTCCCGGCCTGATAGACGGGCCCCAGCGGGGCGACCAGGCTCATAATGTCCCGGCGGCCGCCGTAGGCGCCCACCGGCAGGCCCCCGCCGAGGATTTTACCCAGGCACGTAAGGTCAGGGGTGATCCCGTAAAGCTCCTGGGCCCCGCCCGGGGCGAGCCGGAAACCGGTGATCACCTCGTCGAAGATCAGCAGGGCGCCAGCTTCGGCTGTCAGCCGCCGGAGGCCCTCGAGAAACCCCGGCTTCGGGGGAACGACCCCCATGTTTCCGGCGACCGGCTCGACGATGACGGCCGCAATTTCTTGCCCCTGGGCCTCGAAGATGCGTTCAACGGTAGCCAGGTCGTTATACGGGGCCGAAAGGGTCTCCCCGGCCGCCGCGGCCGTGACCCCGGCGCTGTCGGGGGCGTTGAAGGTGAGGACTCCGGACCCGGCCTTGACCAGGAGGCTGTCGGCGTGGCCGTGGTAACAGCCGTCAAACTTCAAAATCTTTGGCCGGCCCGTATAAGCCCGGGCAACCCGGATGGCCGACATGGTCGCCTCGGTCCCCGAATTGACAAACCGGACCAGCTCCACCGACGGGAAAAGCCGGCAGACCAGCCGGGCAAGTTCAACCTCGGCCTCAGTCGGGGCCCCGAAGCTGGTTCCCGACTCGGCCGCGGCCTTGACCGCCGCAACCACCGCCGGGTGAGCGTGCCCCAGGATCAGGGGACCCCATGAGCAGACATAGTCAATGTAAACGTTGCCGTCAACATCCTCGACCCGGGCGCCGAACCCCCGGCGGATGAAGCGGGGCTGACCCCCGACGGCCCGGAAGGCCCGGACGGGACTATTCACCCCGCCCGGGATGTACTTCTGGGCCTCGGCAAAAAGGCTCGCCGACCGGTCAGTTTTCAGCGGCCCGGCCCGCCTCCACTACCACCGGGTCGTCGCCCGCCAGGTCCGCCAGCCCGGCCTCGTCAAGGCCGAAGACCCGCCGGACCATCTCGGCGTAATAACCGGCCTCGGCGCTTGACTTCATCCGGGCGAAGGGCTCATGCAGGAGCTTGTTGATAATGGCATCGGCCATGGCCCGGACGACGGCCTGCTCCGATTCGGAAAGACCAGCCAGACGGCGGAAGGCCCGGCGGAGCTCGGCATCCCGGATGGCTTCGGCCCGCCGGCGCAAAGCCAGGATGGTGGGCAGGATCTGCCGGCCCCGCCACCACTCGGCGAAGCTTTCGACTTCCTCGGCGATAATCGCTTCGACCCGGCCCACCTCCTGCTCTCGCCCCCGCCGGTTCGCGGCACAGAGGGCCTCAAGGTCGTCAATATCGTAGACAACGGCCCCAGGGAGGGCCCGCACGGCCGGGTCGACGTTGCGGGGTACCCCGATGTCGATAAAGACCAGGGGCCGGCCGCCCCGGCGGCCCAGAACCGCGCTGACCAGCCGCGGCCGGATAACCGGCCGCACGGCCCCGGCCGACGTAACGACAATATCCGCGGCCTCGAGGCCGACCGGCAGGTGCCGCCAGGCCAGGGCCTGGCCGCCGAGCTCAGCGGCAAGGGCAGCCGCCCGGCTGAAGGTCCGGTTGACAACCAGAAGCCGGTCCGCCCCGGCCTCCCGCAGGGCCCGGAAGGTCGCCTCCCCCATCTTTCCGGCACCGACGACCAGAACCGTCCGGCCGGTGAGGCTTCCGAGAACCTGCCGGGCCAGGGCGACGGCAACTGAGCCGACCGAGACCGGGCTTTTGCCCACCTCGGTCTCGGTCCGGGCCCGCTTGCCGGCGTGGACGGCGTGCCGGAAGAGGCCGTCGAGAACCGGCCCGGCCGTGCCAGCAGACCGGGCGGCCTCCAGGGCCTGCCGGACCTGGCCGAGAATCTGGTGCTCGCCGAGAACCATCGAATCGAGGCCGCTGGCCACCGCAAAAAGGTGCCTGACGGCAGCCAGATGCTCGAGGGTGTAAAGGTACGGCTCAAATTCGGCCAGGGGCACCCGGTGGAAATCGGCGAGGAACCGGCGGATGTTCGCGGCGCCGGTCGGGGCGTGGCCGACGAGACCGTAAACCTCCGTCCGGTTGCAGGTCGAAAGGATGACGCCCTCCGCAACGTAAGCCTTCAGGGCCGCGAGGCCCGGGCTGAGGGCTTCGGGCGGAAAGGCGAGCCTCTCACGGACCTCAACCGGGGCAGTTTTATGATTAAGGCCGACAGCCAGAATAATCACGGGACTGAACCCGGTTTAATAAGGCCGCCGGCTCGAACCCCGTTCTGGTTCGGCTAAGGCGGCATCACCGTCATATCTTAGAATTGCGCCCCCACCTGTGTCAACCGGTAACCGCTTCCGCCAGACTTCCACAACCCCCAGCCAATCTGGCCGCAAAACGGATGTTTGTTTGACAGGCTTGCCGGCCCGGCCTATAATGGTGGGTGATTTATGCTGGTTCGAGCCGTGGCCCGGCCGGCGCTGTGGGTGACGGTTGCCCTCAGCCTGGTCGGAGCCTTCCTGGTCCCCCCACCGGCCCGGGCCGACGACCCGGTCCAGCACCGGGTCCAGCCCGGAGAGACCCTCTGGTCCATTGCCGGCCGCTACGGCGTATCCCTTGATGCCATCGCCGCGGCCAACGGCCTTGCCGACCCCAACCGCATCCGGGCCGGGGAGGTCCTGGTCATCCCGGCGGCAAGCCCGGCACCATCCGGCCCGACCGGACCGACCTCCCAGCCGGCCGGGTCAGGCGGAACCTACACCGTTCAGCCGGGGGACACCTTCTGGGGGATAACCCGCCGGCTCGGTATATCCTTTGACGACCTTGCGGCGGCCAACCCGGACATCGACCCGAGCCGGTTGCGTCCCGGCCAGGTGCTGAACCTGCCGGGCGGGGCGCCGGCGGGTCAGTCCGGGCCGCCGAGTCCACCCCCGCCCCCGGCGCCGCCCGCCCCGGCCGACGGGATCCCCGTCAGGATTTACTATTACTGCATGACCAGCCGGATGGCTTCGGGTCAGGCCCCGTTTGAAGGGGCGGTGGCGGCCGACTGGAGCGTCTTTCCCCTCGGAACCCGGCTCCGGGTCGACGGCCTCGGCGAATTCACCGTCCTCGACCGGTTCGGCACCGACCTGGGCCAGCCCCGCCTCGACGTCTGGGTGAGCTCCTGCGCCGAGGCCCTCCGGCGGGGGGTGGAGACCCGCCGGGCCTGGGTAATCGGGCCCTGACGCTGGCCTACGCCAGGCCCAGCTCGGCCAGCAGGTCCTTCCCCGTAAGGCGGCTGTAGGCCTCCAGGTAGCGGCTCACCGTGCCCGCAACGACATCTTCCGGCAGGGGCGGGGCCGGCGGCTCCCGGTTCCAGCCGGACTGTATCAGCCAGTCCCGGACGTACTGTTTATCAAAGCTCGGCTGGGACCGGCCGGGCTGGTAGAGGGCCGCATCCCAGAACCGGCTGCTGTCAGGGGTAAGCAACTCGTCGATAACGATAATTTGCCCGTCCAGCAGGCCAAACTCAAACTTCGTATCGGCGATGATGATTCCGCGGCCCTCGGCAACCTGCGCCGCCCGGCTGTAGAGCTTAAGGCTCAGGTCCTTCAGCTGGCGGGCCAGTCCTTCGCCCACCAGACTGGCCATCTGCTCGAAGGAGATGTTCTCATCGTGGCCGGTCTCGGCTTTCGTCGCCGGGGTGAAAATCGGCTCCGGAAGCCGGTCCGCCTCCCGGAGGCCGGCGGGGAGCCGGATGCCGCAGACCTCACCGGTCCGGCGGTACTCATCCCAGGCCGAACCGGCCAGGTAACCCCGGACCACGCACTCGATGTCCACCCGCTCCGCCCGCCGGACCACCATCGCCCGCCCGACCAGGTTCGGGTCGCCCAGGCCGGCGGCCTGCTTCGGGTCGAGGATAACCTCGACCAGGTGATTGGGCACCAGGTCGGCCGTCTGCTCAAACCAGAACCGGGAAAGCATTGTAAGCACGGCCCCCTTGAGGGGGATCGGCGTCGGTAGAACGACGTCGAAGGCCGAAATCCGGTCGGTGGCCACCATCAGCAGGTGGCGGTCGTCCAGGATATACGTGTCCCGCACCTTGCCCCGCCGGAACAGCGGTAGCGGCAGGCTGGTCTCGCCGACCCGCGGCAAGGCGTTTAATGTTTTTGCGTCTACCATCGATTGCTATCCTCCTTCGTCCTGAAATATTTGGCCTCGAACTGGCGCAAGACCGCCAGGACAATGAGAACCAGGGCGGTGCCCACGACGGTAACGGTGTACATACCGGCCCCGGCCGCAAGCCCAAGGGCGGCCACGGCCCAGATTCCGGCCGCGGTCGTCAGGCCCCGGACCGTGTCGCCGGTCCGCAAAAGCAGGCCGCCCCCCAGGAAGCCGATCCCGGTCACAACCTGGGCGGCGATCCGGGCCGGGTCACCCCGGCCGTTGAGGTCAGCGACGTAGATGCTGACCAGCATAAAAAGACACGAACCCAGGGATACCAGGATAAAGGTCCGCAGTCCGGCCGGCCGGCCCCGGCGCTCCCGCTCGAGGCCGATGACGGCCCCGACGACAAGGGCCAGGGTCAGCCGGAGGCCCATCTCGATTTCGTTCACCCTAGTCGATTCCCAGGCGCCTGTAAACCTCCCCGACGTTCCGGATGAAGTACGACGGGTCGAAGACGTTCGCAAGGTCGCCTTCGGTCAGATACCGGCCGACGTCCGGGTCGGAGCTTACCAGCTTCCGGAATGACTCACCGGTCTCCCAGGCCTGCATGGCCAGCCGCTGGACCAATCGGTAGGCCTCTTCCCGGGAGAGGCCCTTATCGATGAGGGCCAGCATCAGCCGCTGGGAGTAGAGCAGGCCCCCCGTGAGGTCAAGGTTTCGGGCCATGTTTTCGGGGTAGACCCGCAGGCCCCGCATCACCTGGGTAAAGAGGTCGGTGGCGTAGTCGAGGACGATGAAGGCGTCGGGGACGATGACCCGCTCGGTGGACGAGTGGCTGATATCCCGCTCGTGCCAGAGGGCGATATTCTCCAGGGCTGTTACGGCGTACCCGCGCACTAGCCGGGCCAGGCCGCAGATGCGTTCCGTCAGCTCCGGGTTTCGCTTGTGGGGCATGGCCGAGGACCCGGTCTGGCCCGGCCGGAAGGGCTCCTCGGCCTCCCGGACCTCGGTCCGCTGGAGGTGGCGGATTTCGGTGGCAAACCGCTCCAGGCTCCCGGCCAGGACCGCCAGGGTCGCCATCACGGCGGCGTGCCGATCCCGGCCGATTATCTGGGTCGAAGTCGTGGCCGGCTCCAGGCCCAGCCGGCGGCAGGCCCGCACTTCCAGTTCGGGCGGAACGTGGGCGTAGGTACCCACCGCCCCCGAGATCTTGCCGACCGCAATCTCCGACCGGGCGGCGGCCAGCCGCCGGCGATTCCGCCGGACCTCGTCCACCCAGCCGGCAAGCTTGAACCCGAAGGTTATCGGCTCGGCGTGGACCCCGTGGGTCCGGCCGACCATCAGGGTGTGCCGGTGGGCCCGGGCAAGGTCGGTCAGGACTTCCTCCAGGGCGGCCAGGTCCCGGTCGAGCAGGTCGACGGCCTCGACAAACTGAAGGCTCAAGGCGGTGTCCATCACGTCCGAGGAGGTCAGGCCGTAGTGGACCCAGCGCCCGGCCGGTCCCAGGTCCCGGGTAATCACCCGCAGGAAGGCCGTCACGTCGTGGCGGGTCTCCTCGAAGGCGGCCTTCCAGGCGTTGAGGTCAAAGCGGGCCCGGCGGATCACCTCCAGGTCTTCGGCGGGGATGAGCCCCAGCTCGTGCCAGGCCTCGCAGACCGCAATCTCAACCTGAAGCCACTTCTCGAACTTGTATTCTTCGGACCAGATCCGGCCCATCTCGGGCCGGGTGTAGCGCTCGATCATCAGCCCTCCTCGCCGGGCAGAATACGGGCGGCTTCAGCTTTCTGCCGAACGCGCCTTTATTTTATCACCGGGCGTGGGTATCAAGGGGGGTCGGGTCCGGGAGGGGCGTCCAGGGTCCCCAGCATTCGGCCGGGAGGAGGGCGGCGATGCGGCCCATGATCTGCCGGGTTGCCTCTTCGACGGCCCGCCGCCGGTCCGCACGGTCAACTACCAGCCCGAAAGGCCGACCGATATTCACCACGATCCTTGGCCGGTGGCGGATAACCGACGCCGGACCCTTAATCGCGCCGGTGCCGATGATCCCGACCGGCAGGATCGGCACGCCGGCCCGGAGGGCGATGATAGCCGTTCCCGGCTGAGCCGGGCCCATCGCCCCCGTCTTGCTCCGGGTCCCCTCCGGGAACATCCCCAGGATGAAGCCCCGACGCAGAACCGTGAGCGCCTGTCGGAACGCCTGGCGGTCGGGCTCGCCCCGGCGGACGGGAAAGGCGCAGTAGCCCCGGACGAGCCAGCCCGAGTACCAGCGGTCGAAGAGCTCCTTTTTGGCCATGAAGACCACCTGGCGGTGGGGGATTGAGGCCCCGAGCAGGGGCGGGTCGATGATGTTGTTGTGGTTGGCAACCAGGATCAGGGGGCCGCGGGCCGGGACGTTTTCGAGGCCGGTGACCTCCCAGTCGGCGAGAAGCCGGAGCGCAACGGCCATCGCCCGGTTGCACAGCAGGTAGAACCACCAGGTTTCAGCCATCTCCGCGGCAGATGAGGCTTACCAACTTCTCCACGACCTCTTCGACGCTCAGGCCGTCGGTGTCAAGGACGACGCTGTCCGGGGCTGGCCTCAGGGGGGCCACCGGCCGGGTCGAGTCGTACTCGTCCCGACGCCGGACCTCGGCCAGGACCGCCGCGTAGTCGGCGGCCTCCCCCCGGCCGAGCCGCTCCAGGTAGCGTCGGCGGGCCCGCTCCTCGGCCGACGCCGTAAGAAAGATTTTCACCTCCGCATCCGGCAAAACGACCGTCCCGATATCCCGGCCCACCATCACCACCGGCCCGGCCTCCGCCAGCCGCCGCTGGCGCTCAACGAGCACCCGCCGGACACCCGGCTGGGCCGAGACCGCCGAAACTATCTTTTCGACCTCGGGCGACCGCAGAAGTCCGGTAACGTCCTCGCCGTCGAGCCGGACCCGGGCCTCGCCCGCTTCCGGGTCCCACTCTACTTCCAGGTCGAGTCCCCGGGCCAGCTCCGTCAGCCCCTGGTCGTCTTCCGGGTTGACTCCCCGGCGCAGGGCCGCCAGGGCCACCGCCCGATACATCAGGCCGGTGTCGAAGAACCGGTACCCGAGCCGCCTGGCGACAAGCCGGCCGACGACGCTCTTGCCCGAAGCAACGGGACCGTCGATGGCCACCCGGCGGGCTCTGCAACGGCCGGTCATCCCCAAAATGATAGCAGTCCGGCTATAATCCCGGAGGATGGTTGGCGTCGGCGACCAGGCCCCGGATTTCACCCTGCCGAGCACGGCCGGCCCCCTCCGGCTGAGCGACCTCTGGCGGGACCGCCGGGTTGTGCTGGCCTTCTACATCGAGGACGGCACGCCCGGGTGCAGTCAGGAGCTCCGCCAGCTCATGGCCGAATACGAGACCATCCGGGCGGCCGGGGCCGAGGTCGTGGCCGTGAGCGCCGACAGCCTGGAGTCCCACCAGGCCTTCTGCGCGGCGCTGGGCGGTTGCCCGTTTCCCCTGGTTTCGGACCCCGAGCTGGTCGCGGCCCGGCTGTACGACGTGGTCGGGGAGGACGGAAAACGAAGCCGCCGGGCCGTTTTCGTCATCGACCGCGGCGGCCGGATTATCCACCAGATTCCCTGGTATCAGCCTGAGAGTGCGGCGCAGTTTCTGGAGATATTCGAGGCCCTGGGGGTAACCTGAAGGCGCCCCAGGAACTTCAGCTTTCGGCCCGGGCGAGGCTCTGCTCGTAGAGCTCGGCCTGCTCCGGCGACATCTGCCGGGCCCGCTCCCGGACGGCCCGGGATACCCGGAGGGCCGAGTCCTCCCACATCCGCCGGATTGCGGCCAGGTCGTCCTCGGAAAGGATGTAATACCTGGACGGCGCCGCCGAAACTTCCTCCACCCGGTCCGGCCGCTCCCCGTCCAGACCCGCTGTCAGCCGCAGGTCTGGCCGGCCGAGGGCCTGGATGAGGAGGAGGCGGGCCATGACCCCCGGCGGGATGCCGTAGGCCCGGGCCAGGGCCGTCAGCTTTTCGTAGTTCTGCTCGTCCAGCCTGACCGGAATCAGCCGACCCGAAACCCGCTTGCCCATGACACCACCCCCTGAAACGACCGGTTTGACCGCAGGAGGCTTGTCCGGTGAGGGGCACGGGTCATAAAATCGAAAGTGGGTCAGAGAATTCCGACCGGAAGCCTGGAGCGGGAAACGGGATTCGAACCCGCGACCCCCTGCTTGGGAAGCAGGTGCTCTGCCAGCTGAGCTATTCCCGCCTGCCAATTGCGATTATATGGGGGAAGCGACGGCCATGTCAAGGGCTGGCTATCACCACGAGGAACGGGGGCTGGTGATTCCCGCCGTGGCTACTGATACCGGGGTCTCGGCGCGTCTGCTGGCTGTCGTGGCGACAACCGGGACTTTCATGCTGGTCGAGCTTGTGGCCGGGTATCTTTCGGGCAGCCTGGCCCTGCTGGCCGACGCCGGCCACATGTTCTCGGACCTGGCGGCCCTGCTCCTGGCCCTGGCCGCCCAGTGGTACACAACCCGGCCCCCAACCCCCCGCCGGTCCTACGGCTACTACCGGGCCGAGATTCTGGCGGCCCTTGCCAACGGAGTCGGGCTGGGCATCGTTGCCCTGACAGTCCTCTACGAGGCCTGGCACCGGCTCCATGAGCCCCGGGAAGTGACCGGGCTTTTCATGGTTGCGGTAGGCTTTGCCGGCCTGCTCGTCAACATGTTTGGCCTGGTCCTCCTGAACGCCGGCCGGAGCACCAACCTGAACATCCGGGGCGCCTGGCTTCACATCTTCGGGGATGCCCTCGGCTCGGTCGCGATCCTGGTTGCCGCGGGGCTCATCAGCCTGTTCGGCTGGTATATCGCCGACCCGATTGCCGGCGCCGTCATTGCCATTCTGATCCTGGTCTCGGCCGTCCGGCTGACCCGGGACGCCGTCGACATCCTGATGGAGGCCGTTCCCCGCCACATCAGCCTGCTCGAAGTGCGGGAGGCCCTCCGCCAGCAGCCGGGGGTTCAGGACGTTCACGACCTCCACATCTGGACCCTCGCCAGCGGCTTTATCGCCCTGAGTGCCCACATCGTCACCAGCCACGTCCGGGGCGAGGACATCCGCCAGCTCCTGATAAACCTGCGCCGGCTGGTCCGGGACCGCTACGGGATTTCCCACACCACCCTTCAGATCGAGACGCCGGGGATTCCCGAAGACGACACCCGCTTCTGCGAGGGCGACCCCCGCTGTCTGCCATAAGCCCCGGCGGGTATAAAATTGGCGTGGAATACAAAAACCTGGGGGTGACGGGTGATGGACCGCAAGCGTCTGGTTCGGGTGGCCCTGGGGGAGGAGCCGGCAGACCTTCTGCTGGTCAATGCCCGGGTGGTGAATGTCTTCACCGCCGAGGTTGAGCGGGCGGCGGTGGCGGTGGCCGACGGCCGGGTCGCCGGTATCGGACGCTACACCCGGGGCCGTGAGGTTGTCGACGTCGGCGGCCGCTACCTGGTGCCCGGCTTTATTGACGGCCATATTCATCTGGAGAGCACCCTGCTGGTGCCCCAGGAGTTCGCCCGGGCGGTGGTGCCCAGGGGCACCCTCGGGGTGGTGGCTGACCCCCATGAGGTCGCCAACGTCGGCGGCCTGCGGGCCGTCCGGTTTTTAATCGACCAGACCCGCGACCTGCCCATGGACTTCTTCTTCCAGATGCCCTCCTGCGTTCCGGCAAGTCCCCTCGAGTCAGCGGGGGCGGTGGTGGGGCCGGCCGACGTCGAAGCCGGTCTCCAGTGGCCGGAGGTGCTGGGCCTGGGGGAGATGATGAACTTCGTCGGGGTGCTCGCCGGCGCCGACGACCCCCACGCCAAGCTTGCGGCCGCCCGGGGCCGGGTCATCGACGGCCACGCCCCCGGCCTTACCGGCCGCCGGCTCAACGCCTACGCCGCGGCCGGTCCCCGGTCAGACCACGAAACGACCCGGCGGGCGGAAGGCCGGGACAAGCTCCGCCGGGGGATGTTTTTATTCATCCGGGAAGGCTCCTCGGCCAAGAACCTGGCCGAGCTTCTGCCCCTGGTAACCGACCGAACGTACCACCGGTGCGGCTTTGTCACCGACGACCGCTCCTGCCACGACATCATGGCGGAGGGCCACCTGGACCACGTCGTCAACCTGGCCATCCGGCGCGGGCTCAACCCGATCCGGGCCATCCAGCTTGCCAGCTTCACAACAGCCGGCTATTTCCGGCTCCAGGACATCGGGGCCATCGGACCGGGCTACTGGGCCAACTTTTTCGTAACGGCGGACCTGGCCGAGATCCGGGCCGACGAGGTCTTCTACCGGGGCCGGCTGGTGGCCCGGGGGGGCCAGGCCCTCTTTGACGTGGCCTTCCGGCCGGAAGAGTGGGTCCTGCACACCGTCAACCTGCCCGACCTGCGGCTTGAGGACCTCCAGCTCGAGTTTCCGGCCGAAAGCTTCCCGGCCGTTGAGGTCGTTCCCGACCAGATCGTCACCCGGCTCGCGGAGGTTCCGCCGCCCCGCCGGGACGGCCGGATTGTCGCCGACCCGGACCGGGACCTGGCCAAGCTGGTCGTAATTGAGCGCCACCACCGCACGGGCCGGCTAGGCATCGGGCTCGTCAAGGGACTGGGCCTCAAGCGGGGGGCCCTGGCCTCCACCATCGGCCACGACGCCCACAACCTCATCGTCGCCGGCGTCTCCGACGCCGACATCTTGCTCGCCATCGAAACGGTCCGGCGGCTTCAGGGCGGCCTGGTGGTTGTGGCCGACGGCCGGGTGCTTGGGGAAGTTCCCCTGCCGGTGCTCGGACTCCTTTCGCCCGAGCCCCTGCCGGTGGTGCGGCGCCAGCTCGAGGAGGCCGAGCGGAAGGCCCGGGAGCTGGGCTGTCCGCACAAGGCGCCCTTTACGACCCTCTCGTTCCTGGGCCTTTCGGTGATCCCCGAGGCCCGGGTAACCGACCACGGGGTCGTCGACGCCCGGACCCTGCGGGTTCTGGTCCCCGGCCGAACGGTCGCCGGCCGTTAGTGCCCCCGAACCGGGTATACTGATAGCGGGAACCTTCGGGCCGGCGTAGCTCAACGGGCAGAGCAGCCGCCTTGTAAGCGGCAGGTTGGGGGTTCGAGTCCCCCCGCCGGCTCCGCCGGTTCAGCGGGGGCCGCTGATGATGGTTATCCCGCTGGACCGCAGGTGGGCCACCGTTGAGGCCCGGGCCGCCACCTGCCGGGCAATCTTACGGAAGGCCTCGGCCACCGGCGAGTCCGGGTGGCTGAGGACCACCGGGGTTCCGGCGTCGCCGGTTTCCCGGACACGCGGGTCGATGGGCACCGAGCCCAGGAAGGGCACGTCGAGCTTTTCGGCCGCCCGCTCAGCCCCGCCGTGGCCGAAAATGTCCACCCGCTCCCCGCAGTGGGGGCAGTAGAAGAACGAGAAATTCTCGATGATGCCCAGGATCGGCACGTTGAGCCGGCGGAACATCATCAGGGCCTTTCGCACGTCCAGCAGGGCGACGTCCTGGGGGGTGGCCACCATCACCGCCCCGGTGAGGGGCAGAAGCTGGCAGACGGTGAGGGCCGCATCCCCGGTGCCCGGCGGCAGGTCGATAACGAGATAATCGAGCTCACCCCACTCGACCTGGCTTAAGAACTGCCGGATGGCGTTGTGGACCATCGGCCCCCGGTAGATGGCCGGGGTGTCCTCCCCGGTAAAGAAGCCGATGGACATCACCGAGACCCCGTGGGCCTCGAGGGGCAGGATCTTATTGTCCAGCACCGGGACCGGGGCCGGGCTCGGCAGTCCCACCATCAGGGGAACATTCGGCCCGGTGATGTCCGCATCCAGCAGGCCGACCCGGGCGCCCTCGAGCCGCAGGGAAACCGCCAGGTTCACCGCCACGGTCGACTTGCCGACGCCGCCCTTGCCGCTGGCCACCGAGATGATATTTTTCACCCCCGGAAGCAGGTCGCCGGGCGAAACCCCGGCCCGCCCCCGGACGTTGTAGGCCAGCTTGACCTGGACGTCGTCGACGCCGGGCAGCTGCCGGACGGCGGCTTCGGCCCACTCCTGCATCTCCCGCTTCACCGGACAGGCCGGGGTGGTGAGCTCGAGGGTGAACGAAACCTTCCCGCCCTCGATAACCAGGTCCTTAACGAAGCCGAGGGTGACGATATCGGCCCGCAGGTCCGGGTCCTTAACCTTCGAGAGGGCGGCCAGAACCTGCTCAGGGGTGACCTTCGTCGAACTCATGACAGAAACCACCTCCGCCGGTGGCCCTGGGGTGCATCCCCCTGGCCCCGCTAGCAGTATAGTTTCCGTCGACCCCCTCAGTCAATCTGCCGCCGGGGCCCGGCCGCCCGGTCAGGACACGGCGGGGCGGAAGGCGGCCGAAATTACGCCCCGGCGCAACCGGTGAAACGCCCGGGCCAGGTGTTCCGGCTGGCAAGGCAGGTGCCGCTCGAACCACCAGTGCAGTAGCCCCAGTTGCGCGCCCGCCAGGAAATTTGCCACCAGCTCCACCTGCACAGTCTCGTCCCCCTGGGGAAAGGCCGCCCGAAGGCTCCCCTCGATTTTTCGGGCGCACGACTGGCGCATCCTCTGAATCAGCAAGCCACTATCCTTAGCGTAGCCCCGTAAGATGGGAGATAGGACCGGCCGGACCTCGGCCAGGTGGCGGTAAGCGGCGACCATCGCCGCCGGCGGCTCGGGTGCCAGGAGCTCCTCCCGCACCGGCGAGTAGATGCCGAACCTGTCGACCAGGTCTTCGTGGCAGCGTATAAAAAGCTCATCTTTGCCACCGTAGTGACGGTAAAACGTCGCCCGGCCCACATTGGCCCGCTCGGCGACCTCCTGAATCGTTATGCCGCCAGGAGCTCCGCATACTCATGGGGCGTACCAGCCCAGAACCCGGCCAGGTCCGGCTCATTCCAGACCTGCCAGTAATGAACCCGGTCCCGGTATCGGGAAACCGTCGCCGCAACGTATGCTTCCCAGTCACGGAGGTCACGGGGCGGCGCCCTGGTCCGGAGTCCGGCCGGGAGGCCCGTCGGGGCGCTCGAGGCCCACTGCGGCGTGTAGGCGAGGGGGGCCAGAATCTCAAAGCCAAGGCCCCGGGCGAGGTCGATAATCCTGTCGGCCGCCCACCAGTCAAATTCGCCCTTGCGGGGCTCGACCCGGGACCACTCGGTGCCCGCAATCCTTACCCAGCCGATACCAGCCCGGGCCGCCAGCCCCAGAGCCGCCGGGATTGCCGGGTCGTTGACGCCGGCGGCCATGCTGACGCCGAACGGGTTGCCGGCGGCGGGCGCCGGCGCCCGTACCGGAGGGGACGTCGGGTCAGGTGTGGCGGTGGGCGTCTGGTGGTCAGGCCCGCGGCCGACGCACCCGGCGCCAACCCCGGCCACGATCAGCAGGCTGAGAAGCCACCTGAGCGGCCCCACGTTTAAATATACCCCTGCCGCCTTTTGGGACGGGCCGAAGGGGGATAGTGCCGTCCGGCTGGGGTTATTTTCCAAGAAAATTTTAAGAGTTCTCTTACCGGGCGCAGAGCGTTCCCGGCCTATGCTAGAAGTGAAAACTTGCGGATAACACCGGTCAGCGGAGGTCGCAGCATGACGCGTATTCTGGGTATCGACCTCGGAACAACCAACTCGGTGATGGCCATCTGGGAAGGCGACCAGCCGGTCGTCATCGAGAACGCCGAGGGGTCCCGGCTGACGCCTTCGGTCGTTGCCGTCAACCCCAAGACCGGCGAGCGGCTGGTCGGCATCCTGGCGAAGCGGCAGGCCATTATTAACCCCGAAAATACCATCTTCTCGGTCAAGCGGCTGATGGGCCGCAAGTACAACGACCCGGAAGTTCAGCGGGCTAAGGAGCGCCTGCCCTATAAGATCGTTCCGGCCCCCAACGGTGACGTCCGGGTCGTAATGGGCGGCCGGGAGTACTCGCCCCAGGAGATCTCGGCGATGATTCTTCAGAAGCTGAAGATGGACGCCGAGGCGAAGCTGGGCGAGAAGGTCACCAAGGCTGTCATCACCGTCCCGGCTTACTTTAATGACGCCCAGCGCCAGGCCACCAAGGACGCCGGCACCATCGCCGGCCTCGAGGTTGTCCGGATTATCAACGAGCCGACGGCCGCCTCGCTGGCTTACGGCCTGGACAAGCGGCCCAAGGACGAAATCATCGCCGTTTACGACCTGGGCGGCGGCACCTTCGACATCTCCATCCTCCGGGTCGGCGAAGGTGTTTTCGAGGTGCTGGCCACGGCCGGGGACACCTTCCTCGGGGGCGACGACTTCGACCAGCGGATCATTGACTGGGTCTGCGAGGAGTTCAAGAAGGAGCACGGCATCGACCTCCGCCAGGACCGGATGGCCCTTCAGCGACTCAAGGAGGCCGCCGAGAAGGCCAAGATCGAGCTTTCGACGGTGATGCAGACGGAGATCAACCTGCCGTTTATCACCGCTGATGCCAGCGGCCCGAAGCACCTGCTCATGACCCTGACCCGGGCCAAGCTGGAACAGCTCACCGCGGACCTGGTGGAGCGGACCGTCGGCCCGGTCATGCAGGCTCTTCAGGACGCCGGCATCAAGCCGGAGCAGGTGAACGAGGTCGTTCTGGTCGGCGGCCAGACCCGGATGCCCCTCGTCCAGGAGCGGGTCCGCAAGCTCTTCGGCAAGGAGCCCCACAAGGGCGTGAACCCCGACGAGGTTGTGGCCATCGGCGCCGCCATCCAGGCCGGGGTGCTTCAGGGCCAGGTTAAGGACATCCTCCTGCTGGACGTTACGCCCCTCACCCTTGGAATCGAGACCCTGGGCGGGGTGATGACGCCCATCATCCCCCGGAACACGACCATTCCGGTCCGCAAGAGCCAGATCTTTACGACCGCGGCCGACAACCAGACCTCGGTGGAGATCCACGTCCTTCAGGGTGAGCGGCCCCTGGCCCGGGACAACCGGAGCGTCGCCCGGTTCATCCTGGACGGCATTCCGCCGGCCCCGCGGGGCGTGCCCCAGATCGAGGTGACCTTCGAGATCGACGCCAACGGCATCCTGACCGTCTCAGCCAAAGACCTGGCCACCGGCCGCCAGCAGCGGGTCGTCGTTCAGCCCTCCAGCGGCCTGACCAAAGAAGAGATCGAGCGGATGGTCAAGGAGGCCGAGGCCCACGCCGAGGAGGACCGGCGTCGGCGGGAGCTTATCGAACTGCGGAACCGGGCTGACTCGCTCATCTACACCGCCGAGCGCACCCTCCGGGAGCACGGCGAGCGCATTCCGGCAGGCCTGCGCTCTGACGTGGAAGATAAGATCCAGCGGGTCCGCTCCCTGATGGACACCGAGCAGTTCTGGGACCTCCAGCGGGCCGTCGAGGAGCTGGAGCGGTCCCTGAGCCAGGTCGGCACCCACCTCTACCAGGCCACCGGGACGACCGGCACCGGCGGGCCCGAGACCGGCGGCCGCGAGGAAGGCCCCATCGAGGGCGAGTTCCGGCCCGGCTAATCTAGTGGCCGGCGCCGACCCACCCAAGGGGGTCGGCCGGGACGCCGAAGACCCTTAACTCCCAGTGCAGGTGGGGACCGGTCGCCAGGCCGGTACTGCCCGCAAGCCCGAGCAGGTCGCCGGCCCGGACCTCCTGCCCCGGCTGGACCCGGATTTGGCTCAGGTGATAATAGGCGGTGTAGACGCCCAGGCCGTGGTCGATGACCACGGCGTTGCCCCGAACCCTTAACCCTTCGGCCAGGGCAACCCGGCCGTCGGCGGCGGCGATGACCGGTGTGCCGGCCGGGACAGCCAGGTCAACCCCGAGGTGGGGCGCCGAAAGCACGCCCCCGGCGTAGCTTCGCCTCGACCCGAAAGCCGAACTTATCGGGCCGGTCACCGGCCGCCGGAATCCCCCCGTCCACCGGGGAGGCCAGGTCACCTGCCCGAAAACCCCGGCCAGGTATCGTTCCTCTTGAACAAGAACCTCCGGGTCGAGCAGCGGCGTAAGCTCCGGGGGCACCGGAACGTAATCGACGGGGAATGTCCCCGGCTGGATCCGGACCTCGACCACAAGCCGGGCCTCATTGCCCGCCTGGTCCCAGGCCGTGACTTCCAGCCGGCGGACGCCTGGCGGGTCGGTCGGCCCGGCCGCCACCGGGAAGGCGAGACTGCTCAAGCCGGCCGTTACCGGAACCGTCACATCCCCCCACCGGAATTCCAGCCGGCTTAAGGCTTCGTTGCTGGTGATTTCCACCGGCCGGGCCTCGCCCTGCTTTATTGCGACCGGATTCGCCGGGACGGTGAGGGCCGGCGGGGTGTTGTCGGTCTTAAAAATCGCCTCGGCCCGGCCCGTGTTGCGGCGGAGGGAGACGTCGGCGGCCTCAACCGTGAGCCGGTGGTCGCCGTCGGGAAGCTTAGCCGTATCAATTTCCAGCTGCGGGGGTGCGCCGTTCAGAGGCTGGCCGTCCAGCAAGACCCGGACTTCGCCGACCCCGCAGTTGTCCGAAATCCCAAGGGCGACAGCTACCCGGGCCCGAACGGGGCCGGCCGGCGCCTGAATCCGGACCTCCGGCGGGTCCCGGTCGGCCAGGTAGCACGCCAGGGACGCACCGCCGGGGCGAATCACATAGAAGGCCAGGGCGACCCCGGCCGTCAGCACCAGCAGGGCCGCCCCGACCCGTACGGCCATATCCTAGCGGTTCCTGGAGACGACGAAGACAACCAGACCGGCTACGGCGGCGAGCCCGAGAACGCCCAGGACGGCGGCTCCGGCGAGGGCAAGAACGGGAAAGGCCGAGGGCTGGGCGCCCGGCGCGGGGCGGGGCGGGGCAGGTTGGGTCGGTCCCTGGGGCGCAGGCTGGGCGGCGCCCGGCGTCTCGCCGCTGCCCGTGGGCTGCGGGGGCAGACCAAGGCTCTGGCGCCACTGGGCGTAGAGGCCGTCCCGGTCAAACCCGTAGACCTTCCGGAGGGCGTCGTCATCGGTTGTACCCGCCTTGTAGGCGGCCAGAAGCTGACTCATCTTCTCCGGCCCGTAGCGGTCGACCAGAAACTTCACCAGGCTGTGGGCCTGGCCATAAAAGAGGATCACGTCCTCGGGCCGGCCCGGCATCGTGGTCATCTGCCTGACCGAGAAGAGGCGGTCCTGGCGGACGGCCTGGTCCAGGGCCCGCTTGTACTCGCCGTAGAGGTCGCCCTCGGCGTACATGGAAAGCCCCTCATTGAGCCAGGCCGGAATATTCTGGTAGGGGTTATCCGAGAGCTGGTGGGTGATCAGGTGGGTGACCTCGTGGGCAACCGTCCGGACCACATCCCGGCCGACCCCGAGGACCAGAACCAGGTCGTGCTCGGAGTAGGCCTGTCCGGCGGTTACCAGCTCCTGCCGGCTCCTTGCCGAGGTGAACGGGATGGCCCCGTCCATGTCGGCCTTCGTGTTGTATAGAATCACCTTGATCGGCCGCTCGAGGGTCATCCCGGCCTCCCGACCCATCTTGTCCAGGGTCTGCAGGGCCGTATCCAGGACAACCTGGGCCGTAGCATCAGCCCCGCCGTAGTAGTAGACGGTCACCGTGTCCTTGGCGAGGTTCTTCCAGACGAAGCGAGTATCCTGGTAAAGAAAGGACTTCTCGGGGGTCTGCACCCGCTCGCCGTTGGGCCCTTCGAATACGTACCAGTAGCGGATGGTTGTAAAGGGGGGGAGGTAATTCTGGTTATTTTCGCCGCCGCTGGTTTTCAGCCGGTAGGTGGCCTTTACCTGGTTTCCCGGCGTGAAGTCCGGGTAGCCGTACCGGGTCGCCACGGTGCTCCCGGCCCGGAAGTTGAGGGTAATTTTGTTTATCACGAAAGGAGCGTCGGCTTCAAGGCTGAAGACGATTTCGTTTGGAAAGCTGATTATGTAGTTATCAACCCGCACGTTAACGGTCGAATCGGCCCGGGCCGGTTGAAATCCCAGCCCGGTGAGAAGTCCCACAACCGCCGCTAAAGCCAGCAGGGTGTGCCTGGTCACTGTCTTTCACCCCCGTCGCCAACCCCGGCGGCGGCCCTGGCCCCGGCCAGCGACCACCGCAGGTACTCCCTGATAAAATCGTCCAGCTCCCCGTCGAGGACCCGGTCGGCCTGGGACGTCTCGTGACCGGTCCGGTGGTCCTTAACCAGCGTGTACGGGTGGAGCACATACGACCGGATCTGGTTGCCCCACTCGGCCGAAACCCGCTCACCCCGAAGCCTGGCGATCTCCTCCTCCTTGCGCTTGAGCTCAAGCTCCAGGAGCTTCGCCTTAAGGATCTTGAGGGCGTTTTCCAGGTTCTGGGCCTGCGACCGCTCCGACTGGCAGGCGACAACAATCCCGGTAGGGATGTGGGTAACCCGGACGGCTGTGCTGACCTTCTGGACATTCTGCCCGCCCGGCCCGCTCGCCCGGAACCGGTCAATCTTGAGGTCTTCCGGCCGGATTTCCACCCGAACATCCCGCTCGACAACGGGCAGGACCTCCACCAGGGCAAAGGAGGTGTGCCGCCGGTGGGCCGCGTCAAAGGGCGACAGGCGAACGAGCCGGTGGACGCCCTTTTCACCCTTGAGGTAACCGTAGGCGTAGGGCCCGCGGACCTCGACGGTTGCGCTCTTTATGCCGGCTTCCTCGCCCGGCGTCAGGTCCAGAATCTCCGTCTCGAAGCCGTGGTCCTGGGCCCATCTCAGGTACATTCGGAGGAGCATCTCGGCCCAGTCCTGGGAGTCGGTCCCGCCGGCCCCGGCGTGGACCGAGAGCAGGGCATCGCTGGCATCGTACTCGCCGGTAAAGTACTGCTGAAATTCGAGCTGTTCGAGGCGGTGGGCGAGTTTGCCGGTTTCGGCCCGGATCTCGTCCAGCAGGGCCTCCTCCCCTTCCTCCTCAGCGAGCCGGGCCAGTTCGAGAAGCTCCTTCACCCGACTTTCAAGCTCGCGCCAGGGCCGCACCTGCTCCTTAAGCCGGGCGATGCGGACCAGCGTGGCCTGGGCCGAAGCGGAATCCGCCCAGAATTCCGGCTGGGCCGTCTCGGCCTCCAGGCGGGCGATTTCCTGCTCCAGGCCGGGGATGTCAAAGACGCACCGTCAGGTCTTGAATTCGGCGGAGAAGCTCTTCGAGCTTGTCTACGGTTTCAGCCATGGTTATCGGGCCTCCGGTCTGCGGGCCGAAAAAGCCGGCCCTAGTTAATGACTTACCACGACAGGCCGCCCGATTACAAGCCGCGCCGGGAGTCACCAGAGGCCCAGCTGGGCGGAAAAACCGAGCCGACCGCGGGATGCCAGGTCCGCCAGGCGGGTCGGCTCGGGCAGCCGGTGGTCCCTGACGCAGGCGAGGGTCCAGTCCACGGCCGCCTGGAGGTCGACCCGATGCCCGACCGAAACGTAGACGGGGGCGGCCCCGGGCTGGGTTCGGACCGCGGCCCCAACCGGACCGTCCCGGGCCTGCAGGACCACCCGGTCGCCCCGGTTCGGCCCCGGCGCGGCGGGCTTCACCTCCCGCCAGATGAGCCAGGACTTGGCAACCCCGATGGTCGGCAGGTCGAAAAGCACCCCGATGTGGCAGGCGATGCCGAACCGCCTCGGGTGGGCGATGCCCAGGCCGTCGACAAAGATGAGGTCCGGGCTTGCGGCGACCTGTTCAAAGGCCCGCAGGATCAGGGGCGTCTCCCTGAAGGAGAGCAGGCCCGGAATATACGGAAATGTGAGGGGACCTTCGGCCACGGCAACCTGCCTGACCTCGAGGCCCGGGTAATCGAGCAGGACGACCGCGGCCCGGGCCTGTCCGTTGTGCCGCCCGGCGGCCAGGTCAACGCCCGCCACCAACCTGACGTTGTCCGGTCGGCCGGCCTGAATCACCCGGGCCGCCAGCTCCTTCTGCAGGGCGGCGGCCGCTTCGGGCGAAAGTTCCCAGGGGTGGTTAAAAACCGGCTTCACCGGCAGAAAGCGGTCGGCCTCAGCCCGGACTGCCGAGCCGCTCGGCGACGAGCCTGGCCGCGGCCACAACCAGCCGCGCGGCCCCTTCGACCCCGAATCGGGCGGTGTTAACGGTCAGGTGATAAAGCTCGGGGCTCCGCCAGTCGGCCCCGTAGTAGGTTTTAAAAAAGTCGGCCCGCTGTCGGTCCACATCCCTGACCCGCTTCTCGGCCGCCTTCAGGTCGAGCCGCTCCTGGGCGGCCACCTGCCGCACCCGGTATTCAAAGGGGGCGGCGACGAACACCGTCAGGGCGTTCGGGTAATCCTTTAGAAGAACCGGGGCGGCGTGGCCGACAATCACGGCCCGACCCCGCTCCGCCACCGACCGGATAACCTGCTCAATGAAGGCCCGGTAGGCGTCGTGGGTGAGGGCCGGCGCCGGCGGCAGACCTCCCACCGGAATGGCAAAGAGCTCATCGGCCGGGTAGCGCCCCAGGACATCAGCAATTCGGGCGAGCAGGGATGGGACCTTTTCGGCCTCTTCCAGCGCCTCTTCGGAGACCCCGGCCAGCATGGCCGCCCGGCTGACGATCTCCCGGTCGAGATACTGGAAGTTGAGCTCATCGGCGACCCGACGGGCCACCGCTTCACCGTCGGCCCCCAGCTGGCGGCTGACCGCAATCACCAGGTCCATGACTTAAAACCCAGTGTAAAGATACATTAAGGATATGCTGTTTTCAAAACCTAAAACGGGCCCGGCAACAGCCGGCGGGTTAATGATTCCCAGGCTCCCGAACAGGCCGGCCAGGCCGGTTCGCCGGCTCAAATTCCGAAGCCGGGGCTCGCCCCGGATGCCGCCCAGCTCGGCGGCGAGCTGAACGGCCCGTCGGAAATCTCCCAGCTCATCCACCAGGCCGGCATCCCTGGCCTGGCTGCCGGTCAGGATCCGGCCGTCGGCGACCTGCAGGACCCGGTCCCTGGGCAGGTTGCGGCCCTCGGCCACCGCGTCGACGAATCGCTGGTAGGCCTGGTTGACCAGCTCCTGCATGAGGGCCTCTTCATCGGGACGGAGGGGACGGGTGCCGCTGGTGGTATCTTTAAAGGCTCCGCTCCGGAAAACGTAAACCTTGATCCCGATTTTGTTAAAAAGTTCGTCGTAGGTCGGCAACGTGATGATGACGCCGATGCTGCCGGTGAGGGTGTTGGGGTTGGCAACGATCCGGTCGGCGGCCGCGGAAACGTAGTAGCCGCCCGAGGCGGCCAGGGACTCCATATAAACTACAACCGGCTTTTTAAACTCGGTGCGGGTCCGCCGGATTTCCCGGTAGATCTCGTCGCTGGCCACCGCATCCCCGCCCGGACTGTTCACCCGGATCAGAATGGCCCGGACCGCCGGCTGGCGTCGGGCCTGGTCAAGCTGGGAGATGAAGGTCCGGCTGAAGGTCCCCGAGCTGAAGAGGCCACCCTGGTCGCCGCTTTGAATCGTTCCGTTAACTTCCAGGACAGCTACGGTGCCCGGAAACCAGAGCAGGCCCCCGCCGGTCAGGGCCGCCCCCACCAGCACCCCCACAATGAACGCCCCGGCCAGGACAATGAGCCCGACCAGGACGATGAGAACCCAGAGACACCCCCGCCTGGCCGTCACCTCGGCACCAACCGGGCGAATTTCCGCCGGCCGACCTGAATTACGGCTCCGGGCTGGACCCGGAGGGGCTCATCGGCCACCTGCCGGCCGTCGACCCGGACGCCGCCCTGGGCGAGAAGCCGCCGGGCTTCCCGCTTGGTTGCAACCAGGCCCGCGGCGTGAAGCAGGTCGGCGGGCCAGACCGGCTCCCCGAACCATTCGGGTCCGAGGGGCACTTCCGGAACGACCTCAGGCAGTTCCCGTCGCTGGTGAATCCGCTCGAAATTTTCGGCCGCCGCCAGGGCCGCCTCCCGCCCGTGAAACTGGGTAACGATTTCGACGGCCAGCCGCTTTTTTAAGAGCATGGGGTTGACGGATTTGGTTTCGACCTGCTCCCGGATCACCGCAAGCTCATCGTCGGGAACGTCAGTGAGCAGCTCAAAGTACTCGACGATAAGCTCGTCGGGAATGGACATGGTTTTCCCGAACATGTCGTCAGGCGGGTCCTCAAAGGCGATGTAGTTGCCCAGGCTCTTGCTCATCTTCTGAACCCCGTCGGTGCCCCGCAAAATCGGCACCAGGAAGGCCTGCTGGGGCCGCATTCCGAGCATCCCCTGGAGCTCCCGCCCAACCAGGATGTTGAATTTCTGGTCGGTGCCCCCGAACTCGACGTCGGCCCGGATCGCCACCGAATCATAGGCCTGCAAAAGCGGGTAGAGAAGCTCGGTCAGGGCGATGGGCCGGCGCTCGGCAAACCGGCGGGCGAAATCCTCCCTTGCAAGCAGCTGGGCCACCGTGAACCGGGAAGTCAGATTAATGACGTCTTTAAGGGTAAAGTGGTCGTACCAGGTGCTCTGCCAGGCGATCTCGGTCCGGGCCGGGTCAACGATTTTGTAAAACTGGCGCAGGTAAGTCTGGGCGTTCGCCTTGACCTCCTCGGCGCTCAGCATCGGCCGGGTGACCGACTGGCCGCTGGGGTCGCCGATCTGGGCCGTCCAGTCGCCGACAATTAAGATAGCAAGGTGTCCGAGTTCCTGGAACTGCCGGAGCTTGCGCAGCACGACGGCATGGCCCAGGTGAAGGTCCGGCCGGCTCGGGTCGAACCCGAGCTTGAGCCGGAGGGTTTCCCCGGATTCGAGGAGCTTGATGAGCTCCTCCTCAACGATAATTTCGGCGACGCCCCGGCGCAGGAGCCGGTGCAGGTCAGGCGGAAGGGTTCGGGCCGGTGCTCCCATCGTCAGTCACCCGCTCGGTTAGAAGCTTTCGAACCTGCTCCACATCCCGGCGCATCTGTTCGATGAGTGCGGCGGCCGCTGAAAAGGCCAGCTCAGGCCGCAACCGCTTTATCAGCTCTAATTTAACATTTTCGCCGTAGAGGTTACCCGCAAAGTCCAGCAGGTAAGCTTCGACCAGCCGGGGCCCGGGACCGAAGGTCGGCCGGACCCCGATGCTCACCGCCGCCGGGTAGCGGACCGCCCGAACCTCGGCCCAGGCGGCGTAAACGCCGTCAGCCGGGAGCAGAACCTCCGGGTCGGTCGAAAGGTTGGCCGTCGGAAACCCCAGCTCCCGTCCCCGGCCTTCCCCGGCCACCACCCGGCCCCAGAGGGTTACCGGCCTCCCGAGCAGAACGGCCGCCTGCTCGACATCCCCGGCCGAAATGAGGGCCCGGATGGCCGAACTGCTCACCCTGGCCTCCAGGGCCACAAGCTCAACGACGGTAAGGGCGAACCCCAGCTCGGGCCCGAGCCGTGCCAGGACCGGGACAGTCCCCTCCCGGTTGCGGCCGACGGTGAAGTCGGGCCCGACCACCAGCTCCCGCATGCCCAGGGCCTCCACCAGCAGGCCCAGGTACTCGGCCGCACTCAGCCGGGCCAGCTCGGGGCTGTAGGCCATCGGGATAACCCGGACGAGGCCGAGGGATTCGAGCAGGCGCACCCGCTCGGCAAAGGGGATTATCAGCTTCGGGGCGGCCTCAGGCTGGTGGACCTGGAGGGGGTGGGGGTAAAACGTAATGCCCACCGGCGCCCGACCGGTTTCCCGGGCCCGCTCCACCGTCCGCCGGACAACCCGCTGGTGGCCCAGGTGGACCCCGTCAAAGACCCCGATGGTGACAACGGTTTCCGGGGCCGGCCGCAGTTCGGCCAGCTCTTCGGCAAGGCGCTCAACGTTCTTCCCGACCAGGCGCATCTTCTGACTCCAGAATCTTCTCGGGCCGAAGGAGGCGCTGAGACCGGTCAAACCTCAGGATACCCAGAAAGGCGCCGGCGGCCGTGTAAGCCCGCACCCTCAGGCCGTCAGGCAGGCTCCCGCGGTGGGGCAGAGCCTGCCCGCTCCGGAGCCGCCGGGCCGTCTCCGGACCCACAATCACGGCCGGCCATTCCAGGAGGGGCTCATCCGGCGGATAAAGGATATCAGAAGCCCGCCCGGCTTCGACGAGCCCTTTAAGGGTGTCGGGGGTGACGGCATCCTCAATCCGGAACGGGCCGACCCGGAGCCGAACCAGCCCTGAGAGGTGGGCCCCGCAACCGAGCCGCTCGCCGATGTCCCGGGCCAGGGACCGGATGTACGTGCCCCGGCCGACCTCGGCCTCAACGACCAGCCGGGGCGGCTCAAATTCCAGCAGCTCCAGCCGGTAAACCGTAACTTCCCGGGCCGCCACCTCAACGGGCATTCCCCGGCGGGAAAGCTCGTAGGCCCGGCGGCCTGATATCTTAACGGCCGAGTAGGCCGGGGGCCGCTGGCGAATCCGGCCGACAAATCCTGCCAGTACGGCCCGGACCTTCGGCTCGTCAATGCCGGTGAGGGGCCTGGTGGCCAGCACCCGGCCCTCGGCGTCGTCGGTATCGGTGGTGACCCCCAGGGCGATCTCGGCCCGGTAAACCTTCGGCTGTTCGAGGATGTATTCGACGACCCGGGTGGCCGGGCCGACGCAAACCGGCAGGACGCCGGCGGCCAGGGGGTCCAGGGTGCCGGCGTGGCCGACCCGCCGGGCCCCGGTGAGCCGCCGCACGATGCTTACAACCCGGGCCGAGGTGATGCCCGGCGGCTTGTTAATGTTAAAAATCCCGTTCCAGCCCAAGGGGTCACGACTCGGCCGGTTCAGCCTTTGCCCGGGCCTCCCGCTCGGCCGCGACCTCCCGGAGGAGCTGGGCGATCCGGGCCCCCCGCTCAATGGAGCGGTCCCGCTCGAAGACGAGGGCCGGTACCTGCTTCATCCGGAGACGGGCCGAAAGCTCACGCCGCAGGAAGCCGGCCGCGCCCCGCAGGGCCTCAAGGGCCTGCTCGCTCTCGGTTTCGGACCCGTAAATGCTGACGAAGACCTTGGCCGTCCGGAGGTCGGGCGAGGTTTCGACGCCGGTGATGCTGACCATAACCCCAAGGCGTGGGTCTTTAAGCTCGCGGGTCAGAAGCTCGGCGATCTCCTGCTGAAGAAGATGGTTGACGCGGTCAAGCCGGCGGCTCATGGCACCCTCCTGACTGGCCGGCGGGGCGGCCGCGGCCTCAGGCTACGGCTTCCTGGCCGTAAACTTCCAGGATGTCGCCGGGTCGGAAGTCGTTAAACCCCTCGATGCCCACGCCGCACTCGAACCCGGCCGCCACCTCCCGGACGTCCTCTTTAAACCGGCGCAGGCTGGTCACCCGGCCGTCAAAGATAGGCCTGCCTTCCCGGACGATCCGCACCCGCTGGCCCCGGATGATTTTGCCTTCCAGGACGTAGCAGCCGGCAACCTGCTGGCCCGTCCGGCCGATCTGGAAGACCTGACGGACCTCGGCCCGACCGTAGATAACCTCCCGGTAGGTCGGCTCGCGCAGCCCGGCCAGGGCCTTCTCGATATCCTCCAGCAGGTGGTAGATAATGTCATACTGGCGGATCTCGACCCCCTCGGCCTCGGCGAGCGCCCGGGCCCCGGGCTCGAGGCGGGTATTAAAGCCGATGATAATCGCCCCCGAGGCCGCGGCCAGGAGCACATCCGATTCGGTGATGGTGCCGCTGGCGGCGTGGATGACCCGGATGCGGGTTTCATATTTTTCGTTAAGCCGCTCAAGGGCGGTGCGGATCGCCTCGACACTGCCCTGAACGTCGGCCTTGAGAATCACCAGCAGTTCGGCCGGCTTCCCGGCCCGGGCCTGCCTGGCCACCGTCTCCAGGGTAATCGCCCGGGCGGCCACCGCCTCCCGCTCGGCCCGGCGGGCCTCCCGCCGCTCCTCCGCGACCTGCCGCGCCTGGTCCTCATCCTCAATAACCTGGAGAATATCCCCGACAACCGGAACGTCCTCGAAGCCGAGAACCTCTACGGGGGTTGACGGCCCGGCCTCCTTCACCCGCCGGCCCCGGTCGTCGACCATCGCCTTCACCTTGCCCCAGGTCTCCCCGGCCACAAAGACGTCCCCGACCCGCAGGGTTCCGTTCTGCACGAGGACGGTGGCCACCGGGCCGCGGTTTTTATCGAGCCGGGCCTCGATGATTGTGCCGACGGCCGGCCGGTCAGGGTTGGCCTTAAGCTCGAGAATCTCGGCGAGAATCAGGATGTTTTCAAGCAGCAGGTCGATGCCCTCCCCGGTTCGGGCCGAGATGGGAACGGTTATGGTGTCCCCACCCCACTCCTCCGGGATGAGGCCGAGCTCGGCAATCTGCTGCTTTACCCGCTCGACGTTGGCATCCGGTTTATCGACCTTGTTGATGGCCACGACGATGGGGACGCCGGCCGCCCGGGCGTGGTTTACGGCCTCGACCGTCTGGGGCATAACCCCGTCGTCGGCGGCGACAACCAGGACAACGATATCCGTGACCTGGGCGCCCCGGGCCCGCATGGCGGTGAAGGCCTCGTGACCCGGCGTATCAATGAACGTTATCTTCTGGCCATTGACCTCGGCCTGGTAAGCCCCGATGTGCTGGGTAATGCCCCCGGCCTCCTGCTCGGCGACCCGCGTCCGGCGGATCCGGTCAAGCAGGGTGGTCTTGCCGTGGTCCACGTGGCCCATGACGGTCACGACCGGCGGCCGGGGCTTGAGCTTGGCCGGGTCCTCCTCGGCGAGCATCCGCTTGAAGCCGGCGTAGTCGGTAATCAGGGTGGCCGCCGGCGCCACCTCCGGCCGCCTGGGCTTGATATTTACCCCGAACCGGGGGCCGACCCTGGCGGCGACCTCGTAGTCGATGGCCTGATTTATGGTCGCAAAGACCCCCTGTTTCATTAATTCCTTAATGACTTCAATCGGGCTTGCGCCGATAAGCTCGGCCAGCTCCGCGACCGTGATAACGGGCGGAACCTCAACGGTTCGGGTTTCGGCAACGTGGGATTCCATCTGGGCTTCTCCTTTTATGCGCCGGCGGACGCCGCCGGGGCCGCCGCCTCGCCGAGGGTCTCGGCAAATGCGGCGAGCCGGGCCCGGTCCTCGGGCGTCAGGGTGGTTCGGAGGGCTACGTCAAGAATGTTCGACTTGAGGGCCCGGGTCCAGCAGGCCCGATTCGGGCACAGGTAGGCGCCCCGGCCGTTCTTCTTGCCGGTCGGGTCCACCTCGACCGGCCCGGCCAGCGTCCGGACAATCCGGATAAGCTGCCGCTTCGGCTGCGTGACCCGGCACGCCACGCAGGTCCGCATCGGGACGTGCTTTGGGCGGGGGCCGCCCTTCCTGGTCATCGGATGCGCCTCAGAAGCTCTTCGTATTCCTCTTCTTCCTCGAGTTCGACCGTCACCCGCGGCCGCTTGGCCTTCTTGGGCTTGCCGGGAGGCGCCCGCTCCTCCTCGCCCTTCTTCTTTTTGAGGTCGAGCTCCCGGGTTATCTGCAGGTCCTCGGCAAACCGCAGGACCCTGGGCGCCTCGGCCACGGGCTCGGGCTCAGGCGCCACCTCTACCGGCTCGGCAACCGCCTCTGCGGCCACCGGAACGGCCTCCTCGGGTACTGCGGCGGCCACGGGCTCCACCTCAGGCGGGGCCTCGGCCGGAACGGCCTCGGGCACGGGCCCGGCCGCGGCGGCCGTCGGCTCAGGCGCCACAGCCGCCTCAACAGCGGCCTGGGCGGCGGCCTCAGCCTCCTTCGCCAGGCGCTCAGCCCGGGCAACCGACGCGGCCTTAATGTCAATTCGCCAGCCGGTCAGCCTCGCCGCCAGCCGGGCATTCTGGCCCTCCTTACCGATGGCCAGGGAGAGCTGGCGGTCCGGGACGATGACGGTTGCGGTCTTCTCGGCCTCATTAATCTCGACCGAAAGGACCTGGGCCGGGCTGAGCGCCTCGGCGACAAAGACCGCCGGGTCGGGGCTCCAGAGGACAACGTCGACCTTCTCGCCGCTGAGCTCGTTGACGATGTTCTGGATGCGAACGCCCCGCAGGCCGATGCAGGCCCCCCGGGCATCGACCCCGGGCTGGCGGGACCAGACGGCAACCTTACTGCGGGAGCCCGGCTCCCGGGCGATGGCCTTTATCTCGACGATGCCGTTGTAGACCTCGGGGACCTCCATCTCCAGCAGGCGCTTGAGGAATTCCTTATGCGTACGGGAGACAACCAGCTGGGGCCCCTTAGGGGTCTTCCGAACCTCCATAAGGTAGGCCTTGAGCCGCTGGCCAGGCCGGTAAGTCTCGCCCGGGATCTGCTCCGAGGCCGGCAGGATTGCCTCGACTTTGCCCAGGTCGAGGGTAACCTGCTTGGAGTCCACCCGCTGGACAATGCCGGTGACAATCTCACCGACCTGGTCCAGGTAGTTGCGGTAGATGTCCTCCCGCTCGGCCTCTTTTATGCCCTGAAGGAAGACCTGCCGGGCAGTCTGGGCGGCGATCCGGCCGACGGAGTCCTGGGGAATCTCCACCTCAATAACCTGGCCGACCTGGGCATCCGGCTTGTAGCGCCGGGCCTCGGCCAGACTGATCTGGGTGCGGGGGTCCTCAACCTTCTCGACGACCGTCTTCGTTACGAAGACGCGAATCGTCCCCGTGGAAACCGAGATATCCGCCCGGACATTCTGGGTACCCAGTTCCCGCCGAAAGGCCGTCACGATCCCGCGCTTCAGCAGGTCCACGACGACCTCAAGCGGCAGGTTTTTCTCGGCCGCAAGCTGTGTCAACGCCCGCGTGAATTCCGTTCGTGAAAGCATTCCGCCAAGCCCCTCCTTGGGCGCAAAACGCTCCGTCACAAAATTGGGGCCGTCCAGCTGGACCGCCCCGGTTTTGACGAACTGCTTGTGCGTCGGGTTAAGGACCCTACTGGAAGTATAGCACCGGCCCGGAACAGGATACAAGCAGTATTACTGCGCCTCAGTCCAGCTCGAGGGGCCGGAAGGCGTAGCCCACCGACCGCTTCGTCAGGATATACCGGGGGTTCTGCGGGTCCGGCTCGATCTTGCGGCGCAGGTACGTCACGTAAAGGTGAACGTAATGGATCTCATCCCGGTACTCGTGGCCCCAGACCTTCACCAGCAGGGTCTCGTAGGGAATAGTCCGGCCGGCGTTCTGAACCAGGTGGTAAAGGAGGCGGTATTCCGTGGGCCGCAGGGGAATCCGCTGGCCGTTAACAATCACCTCCCGCTCGTCAAAGTCAATGGTAAGATAGTCGTCGACTTTGAGGACCCCCCGGGTCGCTGGGGAGGTCGCCTCCACCCGGCGGAGCACGGCCTTGATGCGGGCGAGAAGCTCGTTCGGGTTGAACGGCTTCGTCACGTAGTCGTCGGCCCCGAGCTCGAGGCCCCGAATCTTGTCGGCCTCCTCGCCCCGGACGGTAACCATGATGACCGGGACCTGGGAGACCTCCCGGATAAGCTTTAAAACCTCGAATCCGTCGAGCTGGGGCAGGCCAACATCCAGAAGCACCAGGTCCGGAAGCTCCTCCCGGACCTTCTGGAGGGCCTCGAGGCCGTCCATCGCCTCGAGCACGTCGTAGCCGGCCCGCTCCAGACTCAGCCTGATGAAATCCAGGACCCTCGGTTCGTCGTCAACTACCAGGATTCTGCGGCGCTCCTTCGGCATCTTCGCCTTCCTTCGGACTTTTCACTTCTGGCACCAGGTAGACGGCGGGCAACTCGGCCGGCGCCTCCCGGGGCAGGGAGAAATAAAACGTCGAGCCCCGACCGGGCCGGCTGCGCACCCAGATCCGGCCGCCGTGGGCCTCCACCACCGCCCGGGCGATGAAAAGCCCCAGGCCGCTCCCCTCCACCGGCGGCTGGTTTGGGCCGGTCACCCGGTGGTACGGCTGGAAGATCTTATCGTGCTCGGCGTACGGGATGCCGATCCCCGGGTCGCTCACCGCGACCACAACGTCATTGCCCTGGACCGTCGCCGACACCCGGATTGTACCCCCGTTGGGCGAATACTTGACCGCGTTATCGAGCAGATTGTAAAGAACGCCCTCGATCCGGTCCCGGTCGGCCGTGACCAGGGGCAATTGCTCCGGAATGTCGACTACAAAGGTGTGCCGGCGGGAGCGCTTGCTGAAGCGCTCCACCCCCTGCTCGATGAGGGGCTTCAGGTTGAGGGGCGCCAGCTGGAGCCGCAGGACCCCGGCCTGCACCTTCGCCACATCCAGCAGGTTCCGGACCAGCCGGGAGAGCCGGTCGGCCTCGTCGGCAATGGCTTCAAGGCCGGCTCGCAGCACCTTATCCCGGCGGCTGGCCGGGCGCTCAGCCAGGGAGACGGCGTAGCCCTTGATGACGGCCACCGGCGTCAGAAGCTCGTGGGAAACCGCCGAGATGAATCCGGCCCGGAGCTCATCCTCGGCCCGGACCGGGCCCAGGTCCTGGATCGCCTCGGCCCAGCCCCGTAGCCGGCCGTAATTGTCCCGCAGGGGCGCCACCGTCCAGAGCACGGTCCGGCGCGGTCCGCCCGGCACCGGGAGGTGGGCCCGAACGGCCGCCCGGTCGCTGTCCCGCATATCGGCGAGGGGGCAGAGCCGGCCGCAAATGGGCTGACCGGCGTCATCCACCAGCGGAAAGACATCCCGACAGAGGCGCCCGGCGACGTTGGCCCCGACCCCGGGAACCAGCTCCCGGGCGGCCGGGTTGGCGGCCACCACCCGGCCCTCGGCGTCGACCAGAACCAGGCCCACATTCGCCACCTGCCAGAAGGCGTTAAGTTCGGCCAGGTTCCGGGCCAGCCGGTCCGTCAGCAGCCGCCGGTGCCAGGCCAGGGTGATGAGACCCGCAGCCACCTCCAGCCGGGCCTGCTCTTCGGCCGAGAAGGGTCGCTCGGCGAACCGGCCGACAACCAGCAGGCCAAGCCGGTCCCAGTCGACCCGCAGGGGCCGGAGCCAGTGGGCACGGTACCCGCTCCAGCGCAGGAACCGCTGAAGCCAGCCGGCCCCGGTTGGGTCCCGCTCGAGCTCGTCGAGGTCGGTAATGCCCAGGTAGGGGATCCGGCCGGGGGCTTCCGGGGGCCAGGCGTGGCCCTCGAAATCGCCGGCCAACGACCGCCGAACCCAGAGGATAACCTGGTCCGCCCCAGCAAGCTCGACGAGCCGGGGCCCGACGACCCAGATGGGGTCGACCGTCAAGTCCTGACAGAGGGCCGCCGCCAGGCGGTTCAGCCCTTCCAGCCTGGCCTCCCCGCCCGCCGTCAAAAGAAATCGCCGGGCCCCAACCCGGCTGGCCGCAAGACTGCGGCCGTCGGGGAGGGTGAGGCTTCCCTCGGCCAGCAACTGCTTCCACTGGGGGGCCTTAAGGCCCAGGGCCGCCGGAACCGAACCGGAGATAACGCCGAATTCCCTGAGAAACCCCCGGTTCGCATAAAGGAGCGCCCCACCCCGGCCCACCAGGGCGGCCGGCACCGGCAGGTCGTCGACGAGGTCCACAAGCTCCGGTCTTACCCGCCGCGACATTCCAGAAAAATCATATCAAATTAACACGAACCATGTCAGGTTGGTTCCGGCGGGCGGCCGCGGCCCTGGTTTAAAATCATAGGGTCAAGCGGTCGGTCACGGGTCCCGTTGAATACCAGGAATCGCCGCCGTCGTCCGTCCCAGCGCCGGTCTCGGCCGGCTTCCTTCGGCTCCGCCGCGACGTACTGGCGCTGGGTCCTTCCCATCCTGCTGGCCGCCCTCACCTGGTATCTTGCCTTCCAAACCCTCCCCGCTTACACTGCCGCCACCCAGCGGGAGCGGACCCTTCAGGCCCTCGACCGGATCGCCCAGCTCCGGGCCCAGGCCCATCAGGAATCCGACCCGGCCCGGGCCCGGGACCTTCTCCTGCAGGCGCTGGACCTCCTGCGGGTACCGGACGTCGTCGGCGACCCCGAACGGACCGCCCAGCTCCGGGCCGCGGTCGAGCGTGACCTCGCGACCGTCAACCGGGTGAAGTCTCCGGCAACGGTGGTCCAGCTGGGGCGGCTTCCGGATTCGGCCGACCGGCTCGTCCTCTCCGGCGAAGCCCTTTACACCCTTGACCGGGCCGGCCCCGTTGTGCGGGCCTGGGCCTTCGTGCCCGACCGGTCCCGGGCGGCGTCGGTTCGCCCCGACCGGGTCATTTACGAGGGCCGGCGGTCGGCGGGTTACCCGCAGCCGGACCTGGCGGTGGTGCCCGAGGGCCAGAACCGGGGCCTTGTTATCTTCACCGGCGAGGGATTATTCCTGGTCCGGGACGGCCAGGTCATGGCCGCCAGCATCCGGCTGGGGCCCGACGTCGGGACCGTTGCCGGGCTGGAGGGCTTTTCGGAAAACCTCTATCTCCTCGACCCGTCCGGACGTCGGGTCTGGCGCTACCTGCCGACCTGGAACGGGTTCGACGCCGACCCCAAGCCGGCCCTGCCCTACCTGCCGGCGGCGGGCGTCATCGGGTTTGCGGTCGACCGGGTTGCCTTTATTCTCGGGCCCGGCGGCCGGCTCTGGACGGCCCGGGGTAACGACTGGGCCGAAGTCGACCTCTCGGCCGTTGCGCCGCCGGCAACGACCGTTCGGATTCTCCGGGCCGACCGGCAGAACCAGCGGGTCCTGCTCGGGGACCCGGAAGTCGGCCGGCTTATCATCCTGGATTATTCGGGCAAGTTTCTGGGCCAGGTGGTCGCCCCGGAGCTCCGGGGCCTGACCGACCTCGCCGTTGACGGGGCCCTGAATCGGGTCTATATAATCTCCCAGGGGGTCCTCTATCGGCTGGACCTTCCGGAGCTCAAATGACCCCACCGGTCCGAATCCTCGGCATTGAGACCTCCTGCGACGAGACGGCCGCCGCCGTCGTCGAAAACGGCCGGATTCTCCGGTCGAACGTCGTTGCCTCCCAGGAAGAGATTCACGCCCGCTATGGCGGCATTGTCCCGGAGCTGGCCTCCCGTCAGCACATCCGGCTCATCCTGCCAGTCATCGACGAAGCCCTGCGTCGGGCCGGGGTCGGTTGGGCCGACCTCGCGGCCATCGCCGTCACCTACGGCCCGGGGCTTGCCGGGTCGCTTCTGGTCGGTCTGAATGCGGCCAAGGCCCTGGCCTTTGCCCGGGGGCTCCCCCTGGTCGGGGTCAATCACCTGGAAGGCCACGTCTACGCCAACTGGGTCGAGGTGGACGGGAGCCCCGAGCCCCAGCTACCCCTGCTCTGCCTCATAGTTTCCGGGGCCCACTCCGACCTGACCCTGATGGTCGACCACGGCCAGTTCCGCCGGATCGGCCGGACCCGGGACGACGCCGCCGGCGAGGCCTTCGATAAGGTTGCCCGCCTGCTGGGTCTCGGTTTTCCGGGCGGCCCGGCCATTCAGCGGGCTGCCGAGCGGGGAAACCCCGGGGCTTTTCCCCTGCCCCGGGCCGAGCTCAAAGACAGCTGGGACTTCAGTTTCAGCGGCCTCAAGACGGCCACCCTTCGGCTGGTCGAGCGGCTGCGCCGGGAGGGCCCCCTGACCGAACAGCAGGTTGCGGATATTGCGGCCTCTTTCCAGGAAGCGGTCGTCGACATGCTGGTGGCCAAAACTGTGGCGGCGGCCCGGGCCTTCGGGGTGCCCCAGGTTGCGCTGGCCGGGGGCGTGGCGGCCAACCGCCGGCTCCGGGAGCGGCTCCAGGCCGAGTGCCCGGTGCCGGTTATCTACCCGCCGCCCTTTCTCTGCACCGACAACGGGGCAATGATTGCGGCCGCCGGCTACTTTCGGTTCCGGGCCGGCGACCGCGCTGGCCTCGACCTCGATGTGGTCTCAAATCTCAAGCTCGAATAGCCCCGGTCAGCCGGTATCCCCGGGCTGATGATGCCGGACCAGGAGTATATTTAATAAATGCCTTATCGGCCGGCTTGATTGAGCGGCAAAAGAGCCTCGGGCTTCAGTGACCCCGTCCTCTGGCTCATCGTCGCGGGAGGCCTGGTGGGTCTTGCCGTTGCTTTTGCCCTCCACCGGGACGCCATCCCCCTGCTGCCCGTGGACCTGCGGGTCGGTCCCGCCGGGGCGGCAACCCTGGCCCGGGACTTTCTGCGGGGCCGGGGCTTTAACCCTGACGGCTTCGACACGGTGGCGACGTTCTTTGTTCGGCGGGATGAACTCGACTACCTGCACCGGCTCGGCGGCAGTCCGGCGGTTGAAAGCGCCCGCCGGCGGGGAGCAACCCTCTGGTACTGGCGGGTCAGATTCTACCGGCCGGGAGATACCCGGGAGTTTGAGGTCTGGGTCGGAACCGACGGCCGGCCGCTCGGATTCAGCTACCACGCCCCGGAGGACGAGCCCGGCGCCCGCCTCCCGCCCGAACAGGCGGTCCAGCTGACCCGGACGGCCCTCCAGGAGCTGGCGGGCGATGCCGGCGGCTGGACGCCCGTCGAGGTCATCCAGCAGGCCCGACCCCGCCGCCTCGATTACGCCGTTACCTGGGAGGAACAGACCCCGCTCTTTGCCGACGCCCGAAGGCGTGTGAGCTTCACGGTCCAGGGCGACCGGGTGGCCAGTATTCAGCCTTATGTCAAAATTCCCGAAACCTGGCAGCGGCTTCGGGCCGGTGAAACCCAGCGGGGGTCGACCCTGGCCAGTCTGGGCTGGACCGGCGCCTACCTGCTCGGTTTCGGAGCAATGGTTCTGGTGCTGAGCCGGCTGGGTCGGGAGCCCCTGCCCTGGCGGTTTGCCGCCGTCATTGCCGGGAGCTTTCTCGTCATCAGCGCCGTTGCCGCCCTGAACGGCCTGCCCCTGACCTGGGCCGACTACGACCCCGCAACCCCGCCCTTTACTTTCTTAATAAACCAGGTTCAGGGCTGGGCCGGTGTAACCGGCCTTGAGGCCGCGGCTGCCTTTGCGGCCGCCCTGGCCGGTCCTCACCTCGTCCGGCGGGTATTTCCGGGAACGCCAGATCCGGCGGACCAGATCCTCGGCCCGGTGACGGCGGGCCAGCTTGCCAGGTGGCTTCTCATAGGCTACGGTGGGGCGGCGGCCTGGCTCGGCTACTTCGCCGCCTACTACTGGGTCGGTGCCCGCTACCTGGGAATCTGGGCCCCCTTCGAGCCCCCGTACCGGGACATCATGAACACCGCCTTCCCGGTCCTCTTCCCCGTCACCCTCGGGCTGGCGGCGGCCCTGGCCGAAGAATCCCTTTTCCGCCTCTTTGCCCTGCCCCTCGGGACCCTGGCCCTGCGGCGGCTCCGGCTGGGCCCCCTGGCCTTTCCGGCCGCGCTGGTGGGCGTAAGCCTCCTCTGGGGCACCCTCCACGCAACCTACCCGCAACAGCCGTTTTACGTCCGGGCCGTCGAAGTGGGGATCGGCGGCCTGGTCTCGGGCCTGCTCTTTGTCCGCTACGGCCTGGCTCCCGTCATCCTGATTCACTACACGGGGAATGCGGCCATTGCCGGCATCCTCTTCTGGCTGAGCGGCCGGCCCGACCTGCAGGCCAGCGCCGTCGTTGCCGTGGGATTGCCCCTCATCCTGGCGGGGGCCAGGCTCGCCTTCCGGGGGCGGGATTATCAGCCGGCCGCGGTCCGCCCTGAGCCGAAGCCGGTCCCGGCGCCGGTCCCGACCGCGGACAAGGCCGCCGGGTGGAGCCGGGCCTGGCTTGCGCTGCCGGTCACGGCGGCCGTCCTGCTCGGGGTGGCCCTGCCGCCGTATCCGGGCCGGAATTTGCGGGTCCCGGTCGGGCCTGATCAGGTCGTCTACCGGGCGGCCGACTTTGCTTCGGCCCTCGGGCCGGACGTCTCCGGCTGGCTCCGGGCCGTAGCCTTCGTCGACCGGTCGGACACCGCCCCGTCAGTTTACCTCATCCGCCAGCTCGGCCTTTCCCAGGCCGAGGCCATCTTTGGTCGGGAACCGCTGAACTTCGTCTGGGTGGTCCGGTTCGCCCGCCCCCTCGAAAAGGAGGCCTTTATTGTCGAGCTGGCCCCCGACGGGGAGCCGGTGGGCTTTCGCCACGACCTGCCCGAAGACGCCCGGGCCAGCAGCCTTCCCCCGGACTCGGCCCAGAATATTCTCCAGGGCATTCTCCGGGCGTTCCGGGAGAACCCGGCGGGCCTCCGGCTCATCGCCCAGGCCCAGCAGAACCGTCCGAATCGGGTGGACTCAATTTTCGTGTTCGAGCGTCGCACCCCCCTCGCCCCGGAGGCGGTGGTTCGGGTTGGCGTTGGCCTCTGGGGCGACCAGCCCGGGCAGTTCGGCCGGGTTCTGAAGGTCCCGGACGACTTTACCCGCCGGTTCGGCAGTCCCGACCTGGTTGCGGCCGGATTTCGGGGCGCGGCGACCCTCCTCGGGCTGACCCTGGGCATCTGGGCGGCCGCGGTCCTCGTTCGGCGAGGCCTGACCCGGGGCCTCGACGTGAGGCCGGGGCTTCTGGCCGCCGGACTGCTGGGGTTGGCCCGGGTTGTCGAATGGCTCACGAAGCTCCGGGAGCTCTACTGGTCGTACCCGTCGACCCTGGATGTGCCCGCCTTCATCCTCTGGCAGGCTTCCTCGGACCTGCGGGCGATTCTCCTGCAGGCCGCGGCCGTATTCCTCGCCGCGGTTTTCGTCCGGTCGGTCGGGCCGGTCCCGACTGGGACGGCCCGGGGCTGGTCGGTAGGCTTCATCGGGGCCGGGCTCATCGGGCTCTGGTACTGGCTTGCCCAGGTCCTGCAGACCCTGCTTCTTGAGCCGGCAAACCACCCGCCGGTAACAGCGATCCCGGTCGAGCTCCTCAGCCGCTACGTTCCGGGCCTTGCGGCCCCGGCGACCCGGCTCGCCGACAGCCTGCTTCTGGCCGCTGGCTTCCTGGCGGTAGTGGGCCTCCTCCGCACCCGGTTCGATACCGGTCCGCAGGTTGTTGTCGCGGCCGGCCTGATTACGGCCCTGGCCGGGGCTGCGACGGCGGTTGAAACCCCGGCGGTCCTGGTTCAATTTGTTACCTTCGGGCTCCTCGGGGCCGGGCTGACGTGGTTCAGCCTGCGGGTTGCCGGACCAGGGCTCTGGGCGCTCACGGCGACCCTGGCCGGGGCCCGGCTCATCGCCGACGCCTATTTCCTCGTAAGCCAGCCCGGGCTCCTTTTCGTCCTTAACGGGCTCCTGCTATTTCTCCTGGCCCTCATCATCCTGGCGGCGGCCGGCCGCCCGGACCTGCCCACCTTCTCAGCCGACTGAGGCCCGGTGGACGGCCTGATTCTGGCCTCGGCTTCGCCCCGCCGCCGCCAGCTCCTGGCCAGCCTCGACCTTCCCTACCGGGTGGAACTGCCACCGATGCCGGTTGAAGAACTCGGGGCCGGTCCGCCGCCGGTGGTGGCCGTCAAAAACGCCCGGGTCAAGGCCGAAGCCGTGCGTCCCGGGGGCTGGCCGGTGCTGGCGGCCGACACGGTGGTGGCCGACGGCCCGGAGATTCTCGGCAAGCCGGCCGGCCCGGATGAGGCCCGCCGGATGCTCCGGCGGCTCCGGGGCCGGTCCCACCGGGTCATCACGGCGGTGGTGCTGGCCGGCCCGGAAGTCGAGTACTGCGAGGCGGTCGAGAGTCGGGTTCGAATGCGCAGCTATACGGATTCAGAAATTGAATACTATATCCAGCGGGGTGAGCCGTTCGATAAGGCCGGGGGCTATGCCATTCAGGACCCCGAGTTCCGGCCCGCGGCCGACTTTGAGGTGTGCTACTTCGGGATTGTCGGCCTGCCCCTCTGTGCCCTGGTCCGGGGCCTGCGGGCCCTGGGCCGGCCCGTTCCGCCGGCCGGCTCAGCCTACGACCCGGTCTGCCGGGTCTGTCCGGCCATCAGGGCCGCCTACCACCAGCCGACGGGCACATTGCGGTAGGGGTCGAGGCGGGGGAAGCGACCGGTTTTCAGGACCTGGCGGATGCGGCGGTGGAAGACCTCGACCTCGGCCGGGTCGAGCAGTTCCCGGAGCTGGTCGGCCAGGCCTGCCCCCACCGGGTGCTCGGGCAAGAGGACCGCAACCTCCCGCAGGAGTCTCGGAGAGATGGGCCGGTCGACGAACTCCCACAGAACGGTCCTGAGCTTGAAGACGACGTTGAAGGTGAGGCCGTGGTCGATGCACCAGATGCGGCCCTCGGCGTCGCAGAGGCAGTGGTGGGCCTTCCGGTCGGCGTTATTGGTTATCAGGTCAAAGAGGGCGACCCGCTCCAGGTGGGGCAGGTAGCGGGGGTCGCCCCGCAGGTTCATGTAGGTGCCGGTCGGCTGGATAAAGAGCTGGACGATGCCGATGCCGTGGGGCCCGTCCCGGATGACGGTGGGTGGTATAAACCGCCAGTTGAGGGCCTGCGACACCAGGTAGGCGGCGTACTCCCGGCGGTAGAGGGTGCCGTCGGGGAAGTCCCAGAGGGGGACCTCACCGGCCCTGGGCTTGTAGACGGCCAGGAGCGGCGGCCGGGAATCGGCGCTGATCCGGACGAAGAAAGTGTAATTCGAACCCCGCGGGTTCGGCTGGATGGCCGTGATCCGGCCGTTCTGCAGGGCCTCGGTGGTCTCCGTCCAGAACTCAGCCGGGACCGGTTTGAGCTTCAATCCTCTGGGCATGCGCCGCTCCTGAGCGCGCCTATTAGGGAAAATATCAGATTGGGGCGGCCCCAAACAACGGCCCGGAATACCTGACCCGGTCCGGATTTTGGATTAAAATAACGGCGAAACCGTCTCAGGAGGGCAAGGTTGAAAGCGGTTCGCGTCCATGAATACGGCGGTCCTGAGGTTCTCCGTTACGAGGATGTGCCCGTTCCCCAGCCGGGCGAGGGGCAGGCCCTGGTCCGGCTTCACGCCATCGGGGTTAACTTCGTTGACATCTACATGCGGATGGGGCAGGGCATCTACCGGCCGCCCCTGCCCTTTATCCCCGGCCAGGAGGGGGCTGGGGTTGTCGAGGCGGTGGGCCCCGGCGTCACCGAGTTCGCCCCCGGGGACCGGGTTGCCTACTTCGGTGTCACCGGCTCCTACGCCGAGTATGCGGTTGTGCCGGCGGGCCGGCTGGTTAAACTACCCGAGAAAATCGATTTTAAACTGGCGGCGGCCGTCATGCTCCAGGGGGTCACCGCCCACTACCTGACCCACTCGACCTATCCCCTCAAGCCGGGGGACACCTGCCTGGTCCACGCCGCGGCCGGCGGGGTTGGCCTCCTCCTTGTGCAGATTGCCAAGCGGCGGGGCGCCCGGGTCATCGGCACCGTCTCGACCCCGCAGAAGGCCGAGCTGGCCCGGTCGGTCGGCGCCGATGAGGTTATCCTGTACACCGAACAGGATTTCGAGGCGGAGGTGAAGCGGCTCACCGACGGCCGGGGCCTGCAGGTTGTTTACGATTCGGTCGGGCAGGCCACGTTTGATAAGGGGCTCAACTGCCTGGCACCCCGGGGCTACATGGTGCTCTACGGGCAGTCGAGCGGTCCGGTAGGCCCCATCGACCCGCAGATCCTGAACGTGAAGGGTTCGCTCTTTCTTACCCGGCCGACGTCGGCCCACTACACCCTGACCCGTGAAGAGTATCTGTGGCGGTGCAACGACGTTCTGGGGTGGGTGGCCTCGGGGGAACTTAAAGTGCACATCGGGGCAGAGTTCCCGCTGGCCGAGGCGGCGGAAGCCCACCGGCGGCTGGCCGGGCGTCAGACAACGGGGAAGGTTCTGCTGATACCGTAGGCGGGGCGGCAAATTTATAATCTAAACCGGGGATTGGGCGAGTGGATGGGCCCCGGTGGGCCTCCCGGTCTTCAAAACCGGTGCGGGGCGGTAGGCGCCGTCCCGGGTGGGTTCGACTCCCATACACTCGCGCCGCCTGAAGCCCGGCCGCCGGCCGGCCCACCGCGACCCCCGGCGGACCTGGGGCAGCCGGGCAAAAGTGCATCCGCCCCCTATCCCCCGGCCGGGCCGGGGGGCCGTCTTTTTAACTGAAACTGAACTGGTTTGTGGCTTGAAGCCCCATGGGCAGCTCGGCCTTGCCGCGTCGTCTTCCGGCCGGTCCGCCTCTGGGTCGGGCTGGGGAGCCCTGGGGCCGGAGGCTGGACCCGCTGGCTAACCGGCCTGCTTAACCTTCCGACAGCTGCCCTTACGCTTTTGAGGACCCCGGGGGCTGTTAGTCTAAGGGGGTCCGGCAGGGCCTGGCCCCCCACTCACTCTTCCAGGCCGTAGGTCACCAGGGCCGGGTCGACCCGGAAGCGCAGGATGCGGCCCCGCAGTGCCGGCCAGTCCCGGTCCGGCCGCCCGACCTCGAAAAGCAGCGGCTCGGTCAGCCCTTGGGCCCTGAGCTCGCCCCGGACCACCGGGCCGAGGAACTCGACGTAGCTCACCTCGCCGGCGATCAGGTTATCGCCGGATTCGGCTCCGGCCAGGCTGAGCGCCTCGGGCCGGACCGAAACCCACACCCGCTGACCCGGCCCGACCGGCCGCCGCCCTGCCGCCCGGAGGGCGAGGCCCCCATCCAGCCGGATGGTAATCAAGCCATCGGTGCCAACGGCCGCGACCTCGCCGGTGAGCACGGTGGTTCGGCCGATAAAGCGGGCCACGAATCTGGTGGCCGGAAACCGGTAAAGCTCAAAGGGGGTTGCCACCTGCTCAAGCCGCCCGGCATTCAGGACGGCAATCCGGTCCGAAAGGGCGAGGGCCTCCTCCTGGTCGTGGGTGACGTAGATTGTGGTGATTTTGAGGGTCTGCTGGATCCGGCGGATCTCCTTTCGAATCGAGACCCTTAACTGCGCGTCCAGGTTTGAGAGGGGCTCATCCAGAAGCAGAATCTCCGGCTCGATAACCAGGGCCCGGGCCAGGGCCACCCGTTGGAGCTGACCGCCGGAAAGCTGTTCGGGCCGGCGGCCCTCCAGACCCGAAAGGCCCACCAGCTCCAGGGCTGCCCCTACCCGCCGACGGAGCTCCTTGCCCCGAACGCCCCGCACCTCGAGCCCGTACGCTACGTTTTCGAAAACGGTCATCGTCGGGAAAACCGCATAGTTCTGAAAGACCATCCCCACGTGGCGGCGCTGGGGCGGAAGGTCGTTTACCACCCGGTCGCCGAAGCGGATGACGCCGGCGGTGGGCGCCTCAAAGCCAGCGATGAGCCGCAGGGTCGTGGTCTTGCCGCATCCCGACGGCCCGAGCAGGGTAAAGAACTCGCCCTCGGCGACGGTCAGGCTCAGGTTATCGACGGCCAAGGTGTTGCCGAACCGCTTGGTAAGACCCTCAAGGACTACTGCGGTCATCTCCCTTTGCCCCAGAACCTGTGGCCAGGTTGGCCAGGGCCGACCCGGCGGCCACCAGCAGGATCAGCACCACCGCAATCGCCGAAGCCCGACCGATAAAGCCCTCGGCGGCGTAGTAGAAGACAGCTACCGTTGCCGTCCGCCAGCCCGGCGGCAGAATAATCAGGGTACTGCCCAATTCGGTGATTATCCGGATGAAGGCGACGATGCCGGTGGCGACCACCGCCGGCAGAAGCTGCGGCCAGGTCACCTGCCAGAACGTCCGCCAGCCGGAGGCCCCCAGGGAGGCCGACGCCTCCTCCAGGGCCCGGTCGATCCGACTGTAGCCCGCAGTCATAACCCGAACGGCGTAGGGGAGCCGCCGAACGGCGTAGGCAACCGGCAGCAGAACCGGAAAGCCCAGGGGCTGAAAGCCGGGGTAGGTCTTCACGAGGCCGATGCCGATAACAACCCCCGGAATGACAAACGGCAACAGCACAACGTAGTCAAGCCAAGCCACGTTCGGGCCGTACTCGCGGAAAAGTTTCCCCAGGCTAACGGCCAGCCAGACGCAGATGGGTGTGGCAATGGCGCTCAGGATGAGCGAATTCCGGATATCCTGAAGGTTGCTGAAGATATACTGATAGTTACGCAGGGTGAAGGCTGCAGGCAGAAGTCCGGTTGTCCAGACGGTACCGAAGGAAGAAATGACGATGGCAACATACGGTAGAAAGAGCAGGGCAGTTACGCCGAAGCAGAAAAGGAATCCGACCCACCGGACAGCACGCCCCCGATAGGTGAAAGTTCTGGTTGTAAACGTGTGCCGGAGCTCGGTTCGGACCATAAGGCCCTTTACTGCCAGAAGAACCAGGAATGCAAGGATGATGCTCCAGGAGGCTAGGATGAGGGAGATCCTGGGGTCGACCTGAAAGCTGTTGAAGGCGGTATATGTTTCGAGGGGCAGTACCCGGAAATTGCCGGCGAGCAGGAGCGGCGCCCCCACGTCCCCAAAGGATGCCAGAAATACCAGGGCCGCGGCCATCAGGATGTGGGGCCAGACGTAAGGCAGAACTACCCGCAACAGGGTCCGCACCGTTCCGGAGCCGAGGGACGCGGCGGCCTCTTCCACGGCCGCCGGTACAACCTGGAGCCCGGCGGCAATCGTCAGGTAAGCCAGGGGTGTAAAGTGGAGCACGTGGGTAAGGGTGAGCCCGACCGGCCCGTAAATGTTCGGTTCGGGGAGGCCAAGCCGCCCGAGAAGCTGGGTTATCACCCCGGTTCGGCCCAGCAAAAGGATGGTGGCAAAGGCTGAGATGAACGGGGGGGTGATTAGGGGTAGGGCGAGCAGGACCCGGAAAATCCTCCGACCCGGGGTCAAGGTCCTGGTGGTGAAAAACGCCAGGGGTATTCCCAGGGCCACCGAAGCGAACGCTGCCAGTCCGGCCACCAGTATCGAGTTAAGGGTGACCCGGGCCAGGTACTCCCCAAAGCCTGGCCCCAGGGGGACGTCACTTTCCGCCAGGGCGAGGCCGGTTTCCACCAGGATCCGGCCGATGGGGACCACCAGGAACGCCCCAAGGTATCCCCCCACCGCCAGGTAGATAAGGAAAAAGGGGTCCAGTCGGACCCGGATTCCGGCGGGCTTCAGGCTGAACTCAGCGAGACCGGCCCTGGGTGTAGGCATCGAACATCCGCAGGATCTCGTCGCGCTTGCGGTCGGCGACGTCGGGGTCTACGACGATGACCTTCGGGATATTCTTCAGCGCAAACTCCAGGGTGACCTCCGGGCGGGGCATCTTAATCCCGGGCCTGACCGGGGTGTAAAGGATAGGCGCGATCGCCTCCTGCCCCTCGCGGGAAAGGTGCCAGCGCATGAACTCAATGGCCAGCTCCCGGTTGGGGGCGCCCTTTACCAGGGCCATGCTGTTGTCGAGAACCACCGACCCGTCGGCCGGGTAGATGAAATCGACCGGATAGCCTTCCTGCTGGTCGCGGTAAACCGCCCGGGAGCCGGCGATGCCGATGGCGGCCTCCCCCTTGGCGACCAGGGAGTAAAGGGTGGCAGACTTTTCGGTGTAGAAGGCAATGTTCGCGTTGAGCTTGTCCCAGAACTCCCGGAATTTGGCGTCGTCGTTACCGAGCGCATGGTAGGTATAAATAACGTTTGTAAAGGCCGTACTGGAGTTCTGGGGTTTCATGAAGATAATGTGACCCCGGTAAACCGGTTTTGTCAGGTCCTGGAGGCTTTCGGGCCGGGGTAGGTTAAGGGCTCTGAGTCGCTCGGTGTTTACTTCGATGCCGCCGAACTGGATTCCCCAGACAAAGAAATAGTTGTTTTTGTCTTTGAGGGGAACCTTCACACCCCCGAGGTCCAGGCTTTCAGGCAGGTCGCCCATCACCAGCTTGGGGTCCACCGGTTCGATGAGCCCGAGCTTCACGGCCTCCCGGTACTCGGTGGAAAACCCGGAGTGCATCAGGTCAGCCTGGGGTCTTGCCCGCTCAGCGTCGAGCCGCTTTAAGATCACTTCGGTTCCGCCCGGATTGATGAACTCGACGCTCACCTTCGGGTAAGCCTGTTCGAAGCCCTTTTTGAGGGCTTCCGCCCCATCGGCAAAAATCGACGAGTAAATGACGAGCCGGCCGGAAAGCTCTCGGCCGGGCTGGGCGGGCGCGGGCGAGGCCGGCGCCCCTGCTGGGGCGCAACTGTAAAGGGTGCCACCCGCCGTCCCAAAAGCCACCAGCTGGAGAAACTGTCGCCGAGTTAGGTCCATGCTACCCCCTCCATTCCCTTAAAAAACGCTACCAGTTTATAATATGGTCCGGTCCGCACCGGCAAGCTACCCCCTAACTTTCCCTGCCAGCCCGGTCATCCGTCGCAGGGGCGGCGGTGCCGGCAAACCCGTGCGGCCGTTTGACAGGCCAGAAGTTGCGTCCCCATAATGGCTCGGGGGAAACCCCCGAAAGCACCGGAGCGTGGCGGATATGACCGAAACCCTCTCCCCCGACCAGATTATCGGCCTGGCCCAAAGCCTTGAGGCTCCCCTTATCGACTTCTGCCGCCGGCTCGTTCAGACCCCCAGCCCGTCCGGGGACGAGGGCCGGGTGGCGGACCTGGTTGAGGCCGAGCTTAAAGCCCTGGGCTACGACGAGGTCTGGCGGGATGAGGCCGGCAACGTCCTGGGCCTCATCCGGGGCGGGGGCGGGCCGGTGGTTATGTTCAACGCCCACATGGACCACGTCGACCCCGGCAACCCCGACCGCTGGCCTTATCCCCCCTTCGGCGGGGTTATTGCCGACGGGTACCTGTGGGGCCGGGGCGCCTGCGACACGAAGGCGGCACTGGCCGCCCAGGTCTACGCCGGCGGGGCCCTGAAGCGGGCGGGCCTCAGGCCGCCCGGGGACCTCTACGTGGCCGCCGTCGTAATGGAAGAGGTCGGTGGGGCCGGCAGCCGCCACCTGGCCGCGAACTTTCGACCGGATGTGGGGGTTTTCGGCGAGCCTTCGAAGAACCGCCTGGCCCTGGGCCACCGGGGCCGGCTCGAGCTGGCCGTCCAGGTTATCGGCCGCTCGGCCCACGCCTCGGTTCCCGAACTTGCCCTGAACCCCCACTTCAGCCTGGCCCGCTTTATCATGGGCCTGCCGGCCGTCGGGCGGGCGTCCCACCCGGTCTTCGGGTCCTCCTCCTGCGCCCCGACCCTGTATAAGACCGATACGGCAAGCACCAACGTCATCCCCGGCGAGGCGACCCTCTTCGTCGACTGGCGCAACGTGCCGGGCGAACCCGCCGAAGCCGTGATCGGCCGGCTCCGGGAACTGCTGACCCGGTGCCTCGACCCCGGGGCCACCGGCACGGTCCGGCTCCTCCAGGTCAGACAGCAAACTTACACCGGCCTTGAGGTCAGCTTCCCGGACGAGATGCCCGACTTTGAAACCCCGGCCGACAACCCCTACGCCCGCCGGGCCCTCAGCCTCCTTAACCGCCTGTTTCCGACCGGCGCCGGCCCCATCTACTGGCGGTTTGCCACCGACGCCGGCCACTTCGCCCGGCTCGGCACCATCGCCCTCGGGTTCGCCCCAGGCGACGACACCCTGGCCCACACCTCCGACGAACGGGTGGGACTCGCCGAGCTGGTGGACGGCCTGGCCGGCTACATCGCCCTGGCCGTCGGCCTCGGCGGGAGTAACGGCGGGTGAGCGTCCCCCGGTCGTGCCTCGAGGGCCTTGAATGCGCCCGCTGCGGCCAGAGGCTTCCGCCTGACCGCCCGGCCGGCCTCTGCCCTGACTGCAACGGCCCCCTCCTGGCCCGCTATGACCTGGAAGCCGCCGGCCGCGTCTTCCGGCCTTCGGACCTGGCCGGACGGCCCACTTCCCTCTGGCGCTACTGGGAGGTCCTGCCGGTTCAGGACCCCGCTGGGGTCGTCACCCTCGGGGAGGGGTGGACGCCCCTGGTCCGGCTGGACCGGCTTCGGGAGCGGTGGGGCCTTTCGGAGCTCCTGGTAAAGGACGAGGCGCGGCTCCCCACCGGCAGTTTCAAGGCCCGGGGGGCGGCAGTCGGCGCCACCCGGGCCCGGGAACTGGGCCTCCGCCGCCTCACCGTGGGAACCGCCGGAAACGCCGGGGGCGCCTGGGCGGCTTACTGCGCCCGGGCCGGCCTCGAGCTCACCGTGTTAATGCCCGCCGACGCTCCGCCAGGGCGGGTTGGGGAGGCGGCCCTCGCCGGGGCCAGGGTTATGCTCGTCGACGGTAGCACCGACGATGCGGTCCGGCAGGCCCGACGGTCCGCGGCCGGGTCGGGTCAGTTTGACGTCTCGGCCTTTCAGGAGCCCTACCAGCTTGAAGGGGTCAAAACCCTCGGCTACGAGCTGTATGAACAGCTCGACTGGCGGCCGCCCGACGCCGTCATTTGCCCGGTCGGGAACGGGACAGCACTCGTCGGAATCTGGAAGGCCGTTAACGAGATGGAGGCGATGGGCTGGATTCCGGGACGCAAGCCCCGGCTCATCGGGGTCCAGGCCGCCGGCTGCGCCCCGGTCGTTCAGGCCTTCGACGAGGGAGCCGCTGAGTGCCGGCCCTGGGCCGGCGCCGGCACCTGCGCCGGGGAGCTGCGGGTGGCCGACCCGCCCGCCGGATTTCTCGCCCTCCGGGCGATCCGGGAGACGGGGGGTTGGGCGGTGGCCGTTACCGACGGCGAAATCCGGGACGCCATGCGGCTGGCCGCTTTAACCGAGGGCCTGGTTCTCGGTCCCGAGGGGGCGGCGGCCGTCGCCGCCGTCAACCGGCTGATCCGAACCGGCGCGGTCCTGCCCGGCAGCCGCCTGGTAATATTAAATCCGGGGACGAGTCTCGCAGGCCCTTCCGAGCCGCCTGAACCCCTATCCGTATGAACCGTGCCACATACCCCGTTATCCAGGCAGTCCTCTTCGATTTTTATGACACCCTGGCCTGCTTCAACCCTGATAAAGCCGGTCCGCTCCGCCGCCGGGCGGCCCATGCCCTGGGCCTTCCGGCGGAGGCGTACTTCGGGGCCTGGCACCGGCACGTCGACGCCTTTATGCGCGGGGAGATTGACTCAACCGGGGCGATGGTCCGCCGGATCCTGACCGACCTGGGCCGGGACGCGCCCCAGACCGCGGTGGCCGAAGCCGCCCGGCTGGAGGAGCTCGCCCGCCAGCGAGCTGTCCAACTCTACCCTGGGGCCAGGGCGGTCCTGCGAAGCCTCCGGCAAAGGGGCTACCGGCTCGGCCTGGTAAGCAATGTTTCGCCCCTGGCCGCCGGGCCCCTGGACCGCCTGGGGCTAAGGGGCTATTTTGACGCCGTCATCCTTTCTTTCGAGGTCGGCCTGCTCAAGCCTGACCCCGCGATTTTCGGGCTGGCGTGCGCCCGGCTCGGGGTTGCGCCGGCCGAGTGCGCCTTTGTCGCCGACGGGGGCTTCGGCGAGCTGGACGCCGCCGCGGCCCTGGGAATGTTCGCCGTCCGGGTAAGCCTCCCCCACCAGCACCCCGACTACGGCGAAAGCCGGCAGTGGGACCTTGAAATCGACGACCTCAGGGCGCTTCTGGCTATTTTTCCGGGCCGGCGGCCGGGGCGCGGGTCACGTAATAGGTCCCCAGCCCCTTCGCGACCAGCTCCCCGTCATTAAAGACTTCCGACTCCAGGAAGACAACCCGGTTACCCCGGCGCAGGACCCGGGAGTCGCAGACGAGCCGGCCTGACCGGACGGCCCGCAGGTAGGTAATCGTAAGCTCGATGGTCGAGCAGACCTCATCGGGGGCCATAACGGTGTGAACGGCCGCCGCGGTGCCCGTGTCCACCAGGCTGAAGATGACCCCGCCGTGCACCACCCCGCCCCGGTGGTTGAGAAACCTGGGCTCAACGTCGAGCTCGCAGCGGGCAAAGCCTTCACCCCGGTCCGTAAACCGAACCCCGAGCCACCCGACAAAGGTGTCGGGCTGGGGCGGGTCGTGGGGAAACGGCTTCGGCATCCGATATCCTCCCGCAAGAGCATAAACGTATCAGATTCCAAGGGCAGCCCGGATCCGGTCCCGGTCGGGGAAGCCGGCGGCCCGGTAAACCTCCCGCCCATGCCCATCGAAGACCAGGAAGGTCGGCACCACCTCGAGACCCCAGCGGGCAAAGAGCTCCCGTCCGGCCGGCTCGGCGACGTTCACCCGGATAACCTGGGCCCGACCCCCAAGCTCCCGCTCGAGCCCGTCCACGACGGGCTTCGCCGTCAGGCAGGCGAGTCAGAAGTCGGAGTAGACCTCAACCACGGTCGGCAGGCCGCCTTTGAGCCGGGCCTCGACTTCGGCGGCGCTGAGCCGGCCCGGGCCGGTCCGCATCAGCCGGTAGTAGACTCCGAGCAGGGCGAGCAGACCCGCCGGCACGAGAACGCGGGCCGGGCTGGGGCCCGAGACCAGGTTTGCAAAAAGCCCGATCCCGGCGACCAGGCCGGCCGCCCACAGCGCCGAATAGCGGTTAAAAACCGACCGCACGGCCTTCAGCCGACGGCACTTAACCTGAGAATCTGTTCCCAGGCCTCCCGGACCGGCGGGTAGTGGTCGGCGAAGGCCCGGACCAGACCGAAACAGCCGGCCAGCATCATATCCCCGTGGGGGACGGCGAAATAAGGCCTCAAGCGGGACCCCCGCAGCAGTCCCCGCCGGGGCCCGGTGACGGCCACCAGCACGTCCCCGGCCCGGCGCCGGGGCGGCTCGAGGACCAGGGCGCCGTGGCCCATGTCAACAAAAACCTCCTCGTTGGTCACCGTCCCGGCGGCAAGTTTTTCAAGATAGGCCTCGAGCTTTGGCCGGTCCAGTTGTCCGGTGTGGTGCTCGAAAAGGCCGAGCACCTCCCCATCCCGCAGATAAAAGGCCAGGGTGTGAAAATTGCCGACGTTCACCACCAGCCGCTCCCGGCCGGACCTGACCCGCTCATCCTCGAGGGCGCCGAGAACGGCGGCCGGGCCAGTGTCCATAACCAGGAACGGCTGCGGACCATTAAACGAGTCGGCCACCGCCCGCAGCCGGGTTAAAAACTCGGGAATCCCGGCCTTCAAGTACGCAAAACCGCTCAGGCTGCCGGCCTCCCGGAGGCGCCGGGCCAGGTACTCGAACCTGAAGCGGCGGTCGCTGTAGCCCGGCGGGGCGGCACCGTGGTCGAAAACGGCCACGGCAATCGCGTCCGGCTCGGCCTCCACCCCGAAAAGCCGCAGGGCGGCCATTATTTCTTCATAGTAAAAATCCCGGAGCTCGACCCGAACCGCCCCTTCAAGGCAGTCGGCTTCGGCCTCATCCACCAGGCGGACGCCCATCCGCTCCACGGCGGCCAGGTCGTCGTCGAAGGTCTGGGCCGCGGCCGGGGTTGCGTAGACGGGCAGGCCGGCCCGGATGTGGTCCATGGCCGCCCAGTGGCACGGCCCCCCACCCATCATCCGGCCGGCCAGCAAAACCGGCCGCCCGGCGCGGGTGGCTTCCCGAATCCGATTGGCGACGATGACCGTCGGCGACGGCAGGATGAGCTGGACGGCGTTCTCGACGGGCTGTTCTGAGTCGAGAAGCAGGATGTCCTGGGTGCCGGTGCCGACATCGACGGCCAGAATGCGCATGGCTGTCCCCGCAACTATTCTGGCACAGGACCCGGCCCCATCACAAGAATTCCGGGACCGGGAAGGCAGGGTTACTGCTTCATCCAGGGGTCGAGGGCGTCGCGCAGGCCGTCGCCGAAGAAGTTGTAGCTTAACACCGTGAGGGAGAGGGCCGCGGCCGGGAAGAGGAGCAGGTGCGGGTAGGCCCGCATTGCCCGGTAGCCGTCCAGGATCATCAGCCCCCACGACGGCATCGGCGGCTTAACCCCGAGGCCGATAAAGCTCAAGGCGGCCTCGGTCAGGATCGCACCCGGGATCCCGAAGGTGACCGCAACGATAATCGGGGCCAGGGTGTTCGGGACGAGGTGGGCCCGAATTATCCGAAAATGGCCGGCCCCGATGGCCCGGGCCGCCTCGACAAACTCCCGCTCCTTGAGCGAAAGAACCTGACCCCGCACCAGACGCGCCACCGTCAGCCAGCTTGTCAGGCCCAGGGCAATGAAAACACCGAGCAGGCCGCCGAAGAGGTCGTCGGCCCGGGCCATCAGCCACAGGACGCCGCTGATGTTCTCCTGACCGGTGGCGGCCCGCAGGGCGGTCATCACGATGATGATCAAAAGCAGGTCCGGGAACGAGTACATGACGTCCACGAACCTCATCAGGAGCTGGTCAATCTTGCCCCCGAAATAGCCGGCAATGGCCCCCACCGGCACCCCGATGAGAACGATTATCCCCTGGACGATAAATCCGACGGCCATCGAAACCCGGGCCCCGTAGATGAGCCGGCTCAGGACATCCCGGCCGAGGTGGTCGGTTCCGAAGAGGTGCTCCCGGCTCGGGGGCTGAAACTGGTTGGTGATGTCCTGCTGCCAGTAAGGGTAAGGGGCCAGGAGGTCGGCAAAAATGGCCACAAAGAGCATGAAGCCGATGAAGCCCATCCCGATGACCGCCGCCCGGTTTCGAAGGAGCCGCCGCCAGGCATCGGCCCACAGGCTCGTTGGGCCCCGGCCCGGCAGTGCAATTTCCGGAGCGGCCGCGCTGGGGCGGGGCGAAGTTTCGGCCGTCATAACCACAACCTCCGCATCTGCCTACTGGTACCGGATTCGGGGGTCCAGGAACCCGTAAGTCAGGTCCACAATCAGATTCATCACGGCGATCACCGTGGCAAACAGCAGGGAGACCCCGATGAGCACCGGGTAGTCCCGGTTGCTGACGCTCGTCACGAAATACTGGCCGATACCGGGAATGGAAAAGATGAACTCCACGTAAAAAGAGCCGGTAATGACGACGGCAAGGATGACCCCGGCCACGGTGACCACCGGGATCAGGGCATTTTTCAGGGCGTGACGGATGATAACCAGGTGGTCCGGCAGACCCTTCGCCCGGGCCGTCCGGATGTAGTCGGCCCGGATGACTTCCAGCATCGACGACCGGGTGTACCGGGCCAGGATTGCCATCGGTCCGAGGGCGAGGGTGATAACCGGCAGGATGAGATGCCTGGGGGTCCCCCAGCCGCCGGTCGGCAGGCCGATCCCGAGGGTCAGGATCACCAGCCAGACCAGGAGGGGACCGACCACAAAGGTGGGCACCGTCGCCCCGAAGATGGCGAAGAACATCAGGATGTAGTCCAGAAGGGTATTTTGCCTGATAGCCGAAAGGACCCCGAGGGTTACGCCGAAGGTCACGGCGATGGCCATGGCGATGAGGCCGACCTGAATGGAGTTGGGGAAAAACTGAAAGATAATATCCCGGACGGTCAGGTGGGTGTATTTATACGACGGCCCCAGGTCAAACCGGGTGACCACCCCGACCAGGTAGTTGACATACTGCTCCCAGAGGGGCTTGTCCAGGCCGTACTTGGCGTTGAGATACTCCTGGACCGTCTGGGGCACCGGCCGCTCCCGGTCCCAGGGCCCGCCGGGAGTCAGGTGAAACAGGATAAAGACCAGGGTGTAGACGGCAAGCAGGGTCGGAATCAGCAGTAGGGTTCGGCGGAGCGCATACTTCCACACGTCAGGCTCCCATCCTTCGGAAGGTCCGGGGGCGGGCGGGTTTAAACCCGCCCGCCCCCTTGCCGGCTACCGTGCCAGAATCTGAACGTCCCGCAGGGGCGCAAACCCCAGGATCCGGGATACGGTCCAGTTGCTCACCCAGGGCTTAACCAGGTGGCGGGTAGCGTAGTGGTAAACCGGAATGTTCGGGTATTCCTGGGCGAGAATCTTTTCAGCCTGACTGTAGAGCTCCTGCCGCCGCTGCTCGTTGAGCTCGGCCCGGGCCTGGCGGACGATCCGGTCGTATTCATCGTTCTTCCAGCCCGAATTGAACATGCCGGGGTCCTCGGCCGAGTCCCAGAGCACGTTGTACCAGTTGTTCGGGTCCTCGTAGTCCGAAAGCCAGCCGCCCCGGTACACATCGAAGGTCTGGGTCGCCTCGGGCGAGCGGCGCCACTTGAGAAAGACGGCCCACTCCATCTCCTGAAGCTTGACCTTAATGCCCAGGGTCTGCTGCCAGCGCTGCTGAAGGTACTCGCCCAGGGCCTTCCAGGCCGCCGATGTGTTGTAGGTGAAAGTTATTTCCGGGAAGCCCTGACCGTTCGGGTAGCCGGCGTCGGCCATCAGCTGTTTGGCCCGGTTCACGTCCTCCTTCGGCCAGATGTCCGGATTGCGCCCCATGATCCCGGGCGGCTGGAGCGAATAGGCCGGGGTGGCAACCGTCTTAAGCACCTTGTCGATGATGGTCTGCCGCTCCAGGGTCATGCCCAGGGCCTGCCGCACCCGGGGATCCTTGAGGTGCGGCCGCCGGTTGTTGACAACTATGAACATTGTCCCGGACTGGTCGAAGACCTTTACCTGCTGCTTGAGCTTCGGGTCGTTAAGGACCCGGTCGACCTGGGCCGGCGGAATGCCCCGGGCGACATCCAGCTCATCGTTCTCGTAGGCGGCCAGAACCTGCTCCTCGGCCCCCTCGGGAAAGATCCGGTAGACGACCCGCCGGAGGGTCGGCTTCTTGCCCCAGTAGTCCTCATTGCGCTCGAGGACGATCTCCTGCTGGTGCTTCCAGGAGGTCATCTTAAACGGACCGTTGGTGATGATGTTTCCGGCCTCGGTCCACTTGTCCCCGTACTTTTCGATGGCCTCCCGGGGGAGGGGAAACATGGTCCAGGTTGAGGCCAGCCGCAGGAAGTAGGCGGCCGGGGCCTCCAGGGTCACCTCCAGGGTCCGGTCATCCCGGGCCCGGACGCCGAGGGTCTGCGGGTCGGCCTTGCCCTCATGGATGGCCTGGGCGTTCTTGATGGGGAAGAGGGTCGTGGCGTAGTCGGAGGCCGTCTTCGGGTCGATGTTGCGCTTCCAGGCCCACTCGTAGTCCTGGGCGGTAACCGGCCGGCCGTTCGACCACTTCGGACCCTGCCGCAGGTAGAACTTATACGTGAGGCCGTCGGAGGATACTTCCCACCGCTCGGCGTGGATGCCGAAGACCTTGCCCGAGTCGTCAAACCCGACCAGCCCTTCAAAGAGCTGGGAGATGACGTCCAGGGAGACCGTATCCGTTGCCAGGCCCGGGTCCAGGGTCGGCGGCTCGGTCAGGGGAATCCGGATGACCTGCTCCTGGGCGAGGCCGCCGGCCGGCTGGGAAGGCTGGGCGGGCTGCTGGGTTGGGGCACACGCCCCAAGAACGACCACCAGACCGGTCCCAGTGACTCCGAGCAGGAAATCACGCCGACTTAACTCACGCAAAGAAGAAACCTCCTTTCGCGAATAAGTTTTTACCCGTCAGCACGCGGCGGGTCCGCCGGGGGCAGGCGGCGGCCGCCGACTCCAGATCCGGTACCCCCCGATTCCGGGCTGACCAACGCGTGCCGGGGCGCCCTTGCCCGGACTACCCATCCGTCCCCGACATTTAACCTGCGAAATGCAGTTGATTATATCACACGCCGCCAGCAATGGAACGGTACCATCGGCGGCCCCGGTCCCCGTGTTCGGCAAGGCCGGGCCGCCTTCAAGGGGCCCGGGGTTGTTGCTGGCGGTCAAAACAGCCTTCGGTTATAATCCTTGCGATAGTTTTCACAAAAGGAGGCGAAGCTTGCAGACCGCACGCTCGGGCCCCCGCGGTGGCGGCTGTTTGCTTCAGTTTATCTTCGGCTGGCTTACGGTCGGGTTCATCAGCCTCTTCTGGAGCGTGATCATCACGGCCCAGAACCCCTGGCCGTGGTGGGCCTACGTGCTTATGTACCTTTCCGGGCCTGTTGGCGCCCTCGTCGACCTGGTGATGGTCGGCGGCTTCCTGCCCAGGTATCCTTTTTATTAATCCTGGCCGGCCAGTCGGCAAATCAGCCCCGGCCGGAACAGGCCGGCTTTTTGCGTCGGGCAACTCCGTTTCTTGGTATAATCTGACCAGGATTGTGGTAATCAGGGGCGGCAACCACCCGTCAGGTGTAAAGGCCAGGCACGCCCCGGGTGTGGAGTCCCGGGCGGTATCACTTCCCACCCTTCAGGTCCGCCGGCGACCATTACTTTCAGGAGGCGCCAGATGAATTCGGCCCTGATTTCCAAGATCGAGAAGGCCAAGCGCTACGCCGAGGAACGGGACCGGGTCACCTTTGTGCAGTTTACGGTGCGTTTCCGCGGGGACAACGACTACCATACCGTCAGCTTCCAGGACGGTCGGTGGCACTGCTCGTGCCACTTCTTTGAGACCTGGAATATCTGCAGCCACACCATGGCCCTCCAGCGAATCCTGGGTGAGATGCTGCCGGCCGAAGCCGCCGCCGAACCGAAGCCCTGAGGTCCCGGCTAATCGGCCGGGCCGTACCCGGCCGGATTCCGGCAGCGCCACTCCCAGGCGCTCCCGATAATCGCCTCGAGGCTATCATATTTCAGACGCCAACCAAGCGCCTGCTCGGCCTTTGACCGGCTGGCAACCAGCACGGCCGGGTCGCCCGGCCGCCGGGGGCCGAATTTCACGGGTACCGGCCGGCTCGTAACCCGCCGGGCCGTCTCGATGACCTCCAGGACCGAGTAGCCCGAGCCGCTCCCCAGGTTGCAGACGATACTGCCCCCGTCCAGCCGCTCGAGGGCCCTCAGGTGGGCGTCCGCAATATCGGCCACGTGAACGAAATCCCGGATGCAGGTGCCGTCCGGTGTCGGGTAGTCCCGGCCGTAAACCTCGACAAAGGGCCGGACCCCGGCGGCCGCCTCCAGGACGGACGGGATCAGGTGGGTTTCCGGCCGGTGGTCCTCGCCCAGCCGTTCGGTAGCGCCGGCGGCATTAAAATAGCGCAGGGAGGCGTAGCGCAGGCCGGCCAGCCGGTCGAGCCAGGCCAGGGCCTCCTCAACCATCAGCTTTGTCTGGCCGTAGGGGTTGGTTGGGGCGGTCGGGTGGTCCTCCTCGATGGGGACAGTCCGGGGCTCGCCGTAGACGGCGGCGCTTGACGAAAAGACGAACCGCCGGATCCCGGCCCCGAGCATAATCCCAAGGAGCCGGAAAGTAAGGCCGACGTTGTGCTCGAAGTAGCGGGCCGGCTCCTGAACCGACTCCCCGACGAGGCTCAGGGCCGCAAAGTGCATCACCGCGTCGAACCGCCCCCGGGCCAGTATCCGGGCAAGCCGGGCCGTATCGGCCAGGTCGGCCGCGATAAGTTCGGCGCCCGGGGATACGGCCCCGGCGTGGCCCCGGCTCAGGTTGTCGTAGACGACCACGTCGTGGCCGGCCGCCAGAAGGGCCTCGACCGTCACGCTTCCGACGTAGCCGGCCCCGCCGGTAACCAGGACTTTCATGCCTGTAAATCTTACCCGGTTCAGGCCCGGCCGTCGAGGGCCGCTTATAATAAATCCCGATGGGTGCGCATTCCCGGGCCGGCGGCGAAGTCAGGGTTCCCCTGATTTTCTACACCGGGGCCGCCCTGGGGCCGATGGGGGGCAACGTTATGGTCGTCCTGCTGCCCCTCCTCCAGCGGGAGCTTCAGACCGACCTGGGCCGCCTCTCCCTGGCGGTCACCGCTTATATGGTTCCATTTGCCCTTTTCCAGGTGTTCTCCGGGGCCATCGCCGATGCCTTCTCCCGCCGGTGGGCGGCCTTCTGGGGCTTTGCCGGCTTCGGGCTGGCCGCCCTCCTCTGCGGGCTGGCCCCCAACGTCGAGGTGCTGATCCTGGGCCGAATTTTTCAGGGCATAACCAACGCCTTCACCACCCCGATCCTCCTGGCCGTCCTCGCCGACGTTATACCTCCGGTCCGCCTCGGCCGGTCGATGGGAATTTTCGGGGCGATCAACACCGGCGGCAACCTGGCCGCCCCGGTTGTCGCCGGCAGTCTGGCCGTTATCAACTGGCGGCTGGCCTACCTGGTAGTTGCGCTGGCTTCCCTGGGCCTGGCCGGGTACTACCTGCGCTGGTTCGGACGGTACCGGCAGGCGGACCGGCGCAGCGGCCGGTCCGGCCGGGCGGTCTGGTGGGTTCCCCTCCGGCTCCTGGCGACGCCCCGCATGTGGCCCATTGCCGTTCTCTCGGCCGGCGGGTATATTGCCCTGGCCGGAACCTATTACCTGTGGGCCGTTTACCTGGCAGACCGCTGGCAGGTTCCGGTGGACCGGAGCGGCCTCCTCCTGTCCCTTTACGGCCTGACCGGCATCCTGGTCGGGCCCCTGGCGGGCCTGGCCATCGACCGGTTCGGCCGTCCGGTTATGGTTGTAGTCGGGATCGCCCTGGCCGTCGGCTGTCACCTGGCCCTGGGTGTTGCCCCCGACCCGGTGACTTTCGGAGTCTTCGGGGCGGTTCTGGGCGGGGTTTACGCCCTCTTCTGGGCCAGCCTCAATACCCTGGCCCTGGAAGCCTTCCCCAAGGAGCGGGGCGCCGCCGCCTCCATTTACAACGGCTTTAAATTCGTGGGCAGCGCCGTGGCCCCCCTGGTGCTGACCCCGATTTACACTAACGCCGGCCCGACGGCCCCCTTTCTGGCCGTGGCCCTCTTCGGCCTCGGCCTCTTCATCCCGCTGACCTTCTACGTCCGGCTGGGTGACCGTGGGTAAGCGGTTCAGGTCCGTTGACATCCTCGGGGTGCGGGTCGACGACGTCACCCTGGCGGAGGCCCTGGACCTGGCGGCCGGCTGGCTCCGGCAGGACCGGCCCCGGCTGGTCGTTACCCCCAACGCCGAGTTCGTGATGCGGGCCCGGTGGGACCTGGCCTTTCGGAAGGTCCTGAACTCGGCCGACCTGGCCATTCCCGACGGCTTCGGGGTCGTCTGGGCCTCCCGGGTTCTGGGCAACCCGCTTCGGGAACAGGTGCCGGGCACCGACTTTGCCGAGGGTCTTGTTCGGCTGGCCGGGGACCGCTACCGGGTCTTTTTCCTGGGGGCGGGGCCGGGGGTGGCCGAGGCGGCCGCCCGCCGGCTGGCCGCCAGATACCCCGGGCTCCAGGTGGCCGGGGCCTACCCCGGCTCCCCCCACCCCGCGGCCGACGCCGAAGTCCTGGCTGTTCTTAACCGGGCCCGGCCCATTGACATCCTCCTGGTCGCCTACGGCGCCCCAAAGCAGGAGTTTTGGCTGGCCCGCAACCTGACCCGGGTCGGCGCAAAGGTCGGGGTTGGGGTCGGGGGCGCCTTCGACTTCTTCAGCGGCCGGGTGCCCCGGGCGCCGGCCTGGGTTCGGCGGGCCGGCTTCGACTGGGCCTTCCGCCTCGCCGTCCAGCCCTGGCGCTGGCGCCGCCAGCTGGCCCTACCGGCCTTCGCCCTGCGGGTGCTCTGGCACCGGCTCACCGGCCACCGGGCTCCGGACTGGCCGTTCCCGGGCCAGGATTAGCAGGAGCACGGTGGCCACCAGGGCCAGGGCCCCAAACCCGTAGACCTTCGCCCACTTGGTGAGGCCGATGGCCAGCAACCCAAAGAGCAGGCAGAGGCCGTAGTAAAGCAGGGCAACGCCCCACTCGGGCAGACCCAGCCGCAGGAGCCGGTGGGGCAGGTGGGCGGAATCCCCGCCCTTAAAGGGCGACCGGCCCCGGCTCAGCCGGTAGACAAAGACCCAGCCGACGTCCAGCATGGCGATGCCCAGCACCATCGCGGCCGTGGCCAGCTTCGCCCCGCCGATAATCGCCAGGATCGCCAGCGCATAGCCCAGAAACATCGACCCGCTGCTTCCCATAAAGACCCGGGCCGGGTAGAAATTGTAAACCAGAAAGCCGGCCACAGCCCCGGCCAGGGCCAGGGGGAGCAGGGCGATGCTGAACTGGCCGAGGACGAAGCTGTTGGCAAAGAGGACGGCCGCGGCGATAAAGGCGACGCCCCCCGCCAGCCCGTCCATGGTGTCGGTCAGGTTCAGCGTATTTATAAGCGCCACAACCCAGAAGACCGTCACCGGAAATGCCAGCCAGCCCGGCACGGGGATAAGGCCCCCGGCGGGGTTCGCAACGTTTTCGATGAGGATGCCGAAGGCGGCCGCGGTGACCCCGGCCAGAATCTGGCCGGCCAGCTGGGGAAGGGGCCCGAGCCGGTAGCGGTCGTCAAGGACCGCCAGCGTCAGGATGATGAGACTTCCGGCCGCAAACCCGGCCAGCCGGGGATACTCGTCCGGGAACCTGGGGACAAAAAGGAGGGTTGGCAGGACGGCGAGCCAGAACGCCGCAAAGAGGCCGTAGCCCCCGGTGCGGGGGGTCGGCTTGCGCTGGACCTCCCCCGGCCGGGGGAGGTCCACCAGGCCGATCCGCGCCCCGGCCCGGCCGGCCAGGGGCACCAGGACCAGGCTCAGGCCCAGGGCCGCAGCAAAGACAAGAATCAGGGCTTCCATCGGACAGATTCTAGCCGAACCGGCCGGGGGTTCCGGCCCGAACCGCCTCAAAGAGGACGGCCCGCAGGCCGTCCCCATCCCCGGCCTCAACCAGGCACTCCAGCCGCCGGATAAGGTCGGCCAGCTCGGCGGCAGACACCGGCGGCTCCCCGGCCACCACCCGCCGGATAGCCCCCGGAACGGCCGCCTCGGTCGCCTCGCCGGGATAGACGAGCTCCTCGGCGGGCTTTTCGCCGGGGCGGGGGCCGGTTATCCGGACGGGGGGCGCCTCCACCCCGAGCAGTCGGGCGAGACGCTCGACCGTATCGCCCAGGCGGATGGGCGGGCCCAGCTCGAGGACAAAGATGCCCCGGGCGGCCGGGTCGCCGCCGCCCCAGACCAGGAAGTCGACGGCCTCCGGAAAGGCGACCCAGTAGCGGGTCATTTCGGGGTCGGTCACCGTAACGGGCAGGCCGGCCCGGAGCTGGCTTATAAACGTCCGGATCACCCCGCCCCGGGCCCCGACGGTATTGACCAGGCGGAGGATTGCAAATTCGGTCGGCACCTCCCGGCTTCGGGCCAGGAGCATCAGCTCCACGACCCGCTTGGTCGCCCCGTAGACCCCGGCCGGATTCACGACCTTATCCGTGGAGCTGAAGACGAACCGGCGGACCGACGGGGGCAGGGCCTCGAGGAGGTTCCGGGTGCCGAGCACATTCGTCGCCACCACCTCCTCCGGAAACTCCTCCCCGGTGGGAACATGCTTGAAGGCCGCGAGGTGGTAGACCACCGTCGGCTCCCAGAACCGGAGTACCCGCCCCAGGCGGCCGCGGTTGCGGATGTCGGCCAGGAAGAAGTCGGGCCGGGCGTCCGGGGCCTCCCGGCCAAGCCGCTGGCGGAGCTCAAAGAGGGAATTTTCGTGGTGGTCCAGGAGGCCGAGCCCGCTCACCCCGGCCCGGGCCAGGGCAACGGTCAGGGCCGACCCCAGGGAACCCCCGGCCCCCGTAATGAGCACCCGCTCGGACCGGAGCCGGGTCAGGGCCGGGCCTGTGGGTATTTCCAGTCGGGGCCGGCCGAGCAGTTCGAAAAAGTCGATGCCCTCGACGTCCATCACCGCAAGATGCCGGCCCCGAGCTCGAGGAGCCGGGCCTGGACTTCCCGCATGTAGACCGCCCGCCCGGGGTCCGGCTCAATGGTCTCGGTGACAAAATGCCGGGCAAAGGCCCGGAGCCGCCGGAGGGGCCGGTCCAGGTCGTACCGGCCCGCCCGGTAGGGAAGGCCCTCGCCCAGCAGGCCATCCGCATTCGAAATGTGGACCGTGAGCACGTAAGGGGCGACCGCTTCGACGTAGTCGTCGAGGCTCAGCGGACGGTAGCGGCGCCGCAGGCCGGCGAGCAGACCGGCGATAACTGGATTCTGGAGTTCCGCCGCGGGGCCGGTCTGCAGGCCCCAGGCCAGCTCAAGGGCGTTCACGAAGAGGCCGGCGTGGGAGAGGTCCAGGGTGAGCCGCAGGCCTGGCACCCGGTCCAGGTAAAACCGCAGGTCGTCGGGGGCCAGCCCCTCGGTGGAGATAAGATACCGGCCCTCCCGCATCCGGACGACGGGGGGCACGTTCTCAATCTGGGGGATGAGGCCGGCCGCCCGGCAGGCGTCAGCGTAAATTTTAAAAAACTCCAGGGCCGCCGCCCGGTCCCGCCCCCGGCGTTCGGGCCGGAACCGGTCCGGGTCGGCCGAGGGATTGATGCAGTGAATATTTGCGGCGACGGCCCCCAGGTCCCGCCCGACACCGGCGAGCCGGGCGATAACCTCGAGGTCGGCCGGACTCGAGCGGGTCACGTCGAAGAACTCCCCGTCCAGGGACCGAAGGGGTCCTTCGACGATGAGGGCGGGCCAGCCGTCGGGATAGGCTTCAGCAAGGGCCGCCCGGAGGGGCCCGACCCAGCCGGTATCCTCGAGGTCGGCGACGTCCAGGTAAAGCTCGAGGCCGTCCGGCCGGGGCGGGGCCAGGCGGTCGGCCACCTGGCCCCCAACCGGCCGGGCCTTAAGCAGAATCGCGGGCCCGGAGCCAGGCAATGTAGGCACAGAGTCCCTCCTTTAGAGTGTACCGGGGTTCGTAGCCCAGCTCCCGCCGGGCCCGGCCGATGTCGGCCACGAAGCTCTCATCCGGTTCGGTAAAACCGGCGATTACCGGACTCGACGACCCGGTCAGCCGCTTGACAAGCCTTGCGGCCGCAAGGAGGCTCGTCCCGCGGCCGGTGGCGATGTTGTAGACCCGGCCGGGCGGGACTGCCCGCTCGGCCACCCGCCGCAGGCCGGCCGCGGCGTCGGCCACGTAGGTAAAGTCCCGCCGGCTCGGGGCCCTGACCTCCAGGGGCTCGCCCCGGAGGGCCCGCTCGAGAAAGATGGTGAGAACCCCGCTCTGACCCGAACTCCAGCTCTGGCCGGGCCCGTAGACCGAGAAAAACCGGACCACCGCGGTGGGCACCCCGAAAAGCCGGGCGAACATCTGGCACCAGACCTCCCCAACCCACTTCGAGTAGCCGTAGGGGTCCCGGGGCTCGACCGGCGCCGTTTCGGCCAGCCGCCGGCCCGGCCGGTAGACCCGCTGGGACGACGCAAAAACAAACCGGGCGCCCGTCTTCCGGGCAAAGAAGAGCAGGTTGAGGGTGCCCCCGGCATTAACAGCCAGGTAGCGGGCCGGGTCGGCCCAGGACGCTCCGGCGTCGGCAAGCCCGGCCAGGTGGACGACGGCGTCAACCGGGGGAAGCCGGTCCCCAAGGCCGGGGTCGGCAACGTCCCCGAAGAGAAAGGTCACCGGCAGGTCGAGGTCCGGCCGGGGCCGGCGGGCCAGGCCGATAACCTCGTGGCCGGCCGCCCGAAGCTCCGGAACCAGGGCCCGGCCGATAAGACCGGTTGCCCCCGTAACAAGGATCCTCATCCGGCACGGCTCCTCAGCCAGTAGTCTAAAAGCTCCCCGATCCCGTCGGCCAGGGAAATCGGCCGCTCCGGCAAAAGCCGACCGGCCGCCGGGTCGAGCCGCGGCCGGCGGCCCCAGGCCCGCGGCGCCCGGTCAACAACCGCAACCCTGAGGCCCCGCCGGGCGGCGGCCCGTTTGACCGCCCGGGCCACCTGGGAAACGGTGAAAAAACCGGTGGCCAGGGGAACGGCCGTAAAGGGAGTCGCGGCCGAAAGTTCGGCCGCCCGGATGAGCCCGGAGGCCGCGTCCCGCAGGTGAATAAAGGCCTGGTAGCCGACGGCCTGGGGGTGAACGGTCAGGACTTCGCCCCGCACGGCCGCCAGGCAGAAGCGGTTTACGACCGTCGTGAAGCGGGGGTCGGTCCGCATCACCGACCCAACCCCGTAGACAATCCCCAGCCGGACCGCCACTGCCCGGAGGCCGCCCCGCCCGGCCCGGTCCCGGAGGAGTCCCTCGTTGAAGGCCTGGGTCCAGTGGACCGGGTCGCCCGGCCACCGGTAGGGCGTATCGGGGCCCAGGCGGGCCGGAAGCCGGGTACCGTGGACCTTGATGGAGCTGGCGAAAACAAACCGGCCGACCCCGGCCTCAACGGCCAGGTCGAGGGCAGTCCGAAAGCCGGTGATGTTAGTCCGCTCGGTGTAGGCCCAGGGGGCGGCGTCGGGGTGGGCGCTGGCCTGGGCGGCCGTAAAAAAGACGACCTCCACGGGGCCGGCCAGCCGGAAGACCCCGGCCACCGCTTCAGGGTCGGCGACGTCCCCGCTGATAATTTCGAAATTCCCAAGGGGCTTGAGGCTCTCCCAGACGGCCGGCGGCGTGTTGAACCCGTTGTCGAAGCCGACAACCCGGTGGCCGGCCAGCAGAAGCTGGCGGACAAGCTCGGTCCCAATATATCCGACGCCGAAGACAACGTTCGTTCCCATTCCCCGGTTTTGACAGCAAACAGACCGTGGCTTATCCTAAAGAGGAAAAGCCCGGACGCCGGCCAAGGAGGGATGGTGGACAGGCTGCCGAACCTGGTCAGCGCAATCCTCGGGCGGCGGGAGGGCGGGGAAGAAGCCCCGCCCGAGCCGACGACCTGCCCCCAGTGCGGGGCCGAACTCGAGCCCCAGCCGGATTATAAGCGATACCGCATCTGCGGCCGGTGCGGCTATCACTTTCGGATTCCGGCCCGCCAGCGGCTCAACCTCCTCCTGGACCCCGGAAGCTTCCGGGAGACGGACCGCTGGCTCGCCTCGGCCGATCCCCTCCGCTTCACCGACAAAGTATCCTACCACGAGCGCCTCTGGGAGGCCCAGCGCCGGACGGGGCTGACCGAGGCGGTCATCACCGGCACCGGCACCATCGACGGCCAGCCGGTGGTGGTTGCGGTCATGGAGTTTGAGTTCCTGGGCGGGAGTATGGGCTCGGTTGTCGGCGAGAAGATTGCCCGGACCTTCGAGCGGGCCCTGCGGCGCAAGGAGCCGGCGATAACCGTCGCCGCAAGCGGCGGCGCCCGGATGCAGGAGGGGATGCTCTCCCTGATGCAGATGGCCAAAACGGCGGCCGCCGCCCGCCGCCTCCACCAGGCCCGCATCCCGTATATCTCTGTCCTCACGGACCCAACAACCGGCGGGGTCCTCGCCAGCTTTGCCAGCCTGGGCGACGTGCTGGTCGCCGAGCCCGGGGCCCTCATCGGCTTCAGCGGCCCCCGGGTTATCGAGCAGACCATGGGCCAGAAGCTTCCGCCCGAGGCCCAGCGGGCCGAGTTTCTGCTCACCCACGGGCAGCTCGACCTGGTTGTGCCCCGGCCCCGGCTGCGGGCAACCCTGGCTGAGCTCCTCCGGCTCCTTAGCGCCAGGTCGGGCTTTACACCCGCGGCCCGCCGCCTCGCCGAGGAGCCCCTCAAAACCGAGGTTGAAAGCGCCTGGGAAGTCGTCCAGCGGGCCCGGGACGTCCGGCGGCCGACGGCCCGGGCGTTTATCGGCTACCTGCTGAGCAGTTTCATCGAGCTTCACGGCGACCGGCTCTACGCCGACGACCCGGCGGTGGTGGCCGGGGTCGGTGAGTTTGCCGGCCGGGCCGTCGCCGTCATCGGTCAGGAGCGGACTGGTCGGGACGGCCGGGCCATGCCCGAGGGCTACCGGAAGGCCCGCCGGGTTATGTCCCTGGCCGGGAAGTTCGGCCTGCCCCTCATCACCCTGGTGGACACGCCGGGAGCCTACCCCGGCCTCGAATCCGAGGAGCGGGGCCTGGCCGCATCCATCGCCGAATGCCTGGCAACCCTGAGCGAGCTTCCGGTTCCGACGGTGGCGGTCGTTACCGGCGAGGGGGCAAGCGGCGGGGCGCTGGCCCTGGCCCTGGCCGACCGGATCATCATGCTCGAAAACGCAACCTTTGAGGTTATCGCCCCGGAGGGGGCCGCCGCCATCCTCTTCCGGGACGCCTCCCGGGCCGCCGAGGTGGCCGCGGCCCTGCGGCTGACCGCCCGGGACCTCAAGGAGCTCGGCCTCATCGACCGGGTCGTCTCCGAGCCGGGGGGCGGCGCCCACGTCGACCCGGCGGCCGCGGCCCGGGAGCTCAGGTCGGCCATCCTGGCCGAACTCACCGAGCTGGAGCGGGTGCCGGTCGGCCGCCTGCTCAAGGCCAGGTACGAAAAGTTCCGGCGGGTCGGCCAGTACGAAAGCTACCTCCGGTCCACCCTCGGACGTGTGCTCGGCCGGCGGCTGGTGCGGTGAAGGTCCGTTCGGTTACGGTGGGGGCCGACCTGGGCGACGGGCCGGACCCGGCCCGGCTGGCGACGGCCCCCGAATTTCTCAGGACCGTCCGCGAGCGGTTGGCGGGGGCCGGCCTCGAAGTGCAGACCACCCGCCTGGCCCTTCCCCGGTATAACCGGCCGGCGGGAAGGCTTGCGGATTTTGGCCGCCGGGCCGAGGAAACGGCCGCCGCCCTGGGCTTCGACTACGTTTCAGTGGGGCCGGTGGCGGCGGGCGAGGGCGCGGCCGAAGCCATCGCCGAGCTGATAGCGGGGACCGAGCGGGTCTTTGCCGCCGTCGAGGTCGCCCGCGGACGCGCCGTCGACCTGCCGGCCGTGGAGACGGCCGCCCGGGCGATAAAGCTCATCGCCGCCCGAACCGCCGCCGGCTTCGGGAACCTGCGGTTTGCCGCCCTGGCCAACTGCCCGCCGGGCATCCCCTTCCTGCCGGCGGCCTACCACGACGGCGGGTCCCCGGCAGTTTCGGTCGCCCTGGAAGCCGCCGACCTGGCCGTTGAAGCCTTCGGGGGGGACCGGGCGCTGGAAGGGAAGCTTGCGGCCTGGGAGGCGGCCGTTAAGGGAATGGTCGGCCGGGTTGGCCGGCTGGTTCGGCCCCTGGCCGCCCGATTCGGCTGGCGCTACCTGGGAGCCGACCCCACCCCTGCACCCTTCCCCGAGACGGGGGCAAGCATCGGCGCGGCCCTCGAGCGGCTCGGGGGCGGGGAGGCCGGCGGGCCCGGCACCCTCTTTCTTTCCGCCGTCATTACCGGCCGCCTGCGCCGCCTGCGGGTCCGCAAGGCCGGGTTCTCAGGGCTCATGCTGCCGATTCTGGAGGACAACGTGCTCGCCCGCCGGTTCGGCGAGGGCAAACTGCCCCTGGCCGCGGTTCTGGCCTTCTCGGCCGTCTGCGGCACCGGGCTGGATGTGGTCCCCCTGCCGGAAGACGTTACTGAGGCCGAACTGCGGGGCATCCTGCTGGATGTGGCCGCCCTTTCGGCCGTCCTGCAAAAGCCGCTCACGGCCCGCCTGATGCCGGTTCCGGGCCTCAAACCGGGCGGGGAGGTCCGGTTCGATTTCCCCTACTTCGCCGACGCCAGGCTTCCCGACTTTCCACGGCCGGCGGCCCACCGGCCCCGTTTCGGGTCGGGCCGGCTGGAAGTTTAGGCTAGCCCCCACCCCGCCGGCCCAGGGCCACCGCCAGCCCGAAGAGAAGTACCCACAGCCCAACCGAAACCGCGCTTACCAGCAGGCCGAGCCGGAGGCTCCCGGGCTGGTATTTAAAGACAACTTCATGGTCGCCGGCTGGAACCTCTACCCCCTGAAACAGGTAGTTAACCCGGAAAAGGTCGGCCGAACGGCCGTCGAGGGTGGCGGTCCACCCCGGAAAGTAGGCCTCGGCGAAGACCAGCAGGGCCGGCCGCACCGCCCGGACCCGAACCCGCACCTCTTCCGGCCGGGGCCGCTCGACCTGCACCGACTCGCCCGCCAATACCCACGACGGCCCGGGCGGAAACCCCAGCTGGCGGTCAACCACAACCCGACCCTCGGCCATGGTCCGGACGGCCTGGTCCGGGAGGGCGGTCGCCTGCCAGTCACGGGCAAGGTAGACCTTCGGCCGGTCGGTCAGAACCCGGTAGAGCTTCAGGTCCCCGCTGTGGACGAGCCGCAGGGCCGGGTCGAGGGGCACCGGCTCGACGGCGTAGGTCCGCTCATCCACCAGGCTTACGGCCCGCAGGATGATGCGGTTCGGTGAGGCCCCTTCGACCACAAGCCGGGTTACCTGAACGGGCCGGGGCAGTCTGAAAAGGCTCAGATAGGCCTCCCCCTCGGCGGCCTTGACTGCCCGGGCCCCGGATGCCCCGGGGCCGGTCTCAACCCCGGCCCGGACCCCGAAGCTGAACGTTCCTTCGGGCGTCACGGCGGTGACGGTCGCAAGGACCTCCTCCGGGGATGGGTGGGCCGCAGGGGCCGGCCGGCTGATTACCCCGACCGCCGTCGCCCAGGTGCGCGGCGGCAAACTGTAGACCTGCCGGTCGCCCCGGCGCAGGTCAAGGGCGGTACCCAGGTCGTAGTAAACCCCGTCCACCCAGAGGTCCCGGGTCTTGTCCATCGCCACGTACCGGACCCCAAGGCCCGCAAGGACCCCCGCGTCCGGGACAATGTTCAGGTCAAACCGGAGCTGGGAGTCGGCGTGGAGGCCTTCGGTGAGCTGGGGCTGGCCGGTTCTAACCGCCTCATACTCGAGCCAGGCCTGCTTGAAGGCCCAGTAGGCCGCCGAAGGCAGGAGCCCCCCGTCATAGCCGTCGATGCTTGGGAGCCGGTAGACCATTCCCAGGTTGGGAACGACGGCTTCCCGGTATTTTAAAAAGACAATACCCTCGGTGACCTGGGCCTCAGGGTAGCCCCGGGACCAGGCCCCCATAATCCCGGCGGTATCGCCTGGCTGAAAGCGGGTATCCACCAGGGAAAGCACCCCCGGCTCCCTTTCGAGCCGGAGCTGGCTTAGCGCCGGTCGGGCCTCGTCAAGAAACGCCACCGGGAACGTTCGGGTAATTTCGAGGCCGTTCACCGCCAGGCCCAGTTCGACGGCGGCAGCAACAACCAGAATCGACCCGAAAAACCTGGCCCCGGGCAGGCCGGCCGGCCAGAACGTGGCCAGTAAGGCAGCCCCGACCAGTGCCGGAATCCAGACCGTCCCGGCAACGCCGCCGGGAATGGTCAGCACCGGCTGCCAGCTGAGCAGGATGAACCCGAGGAGAGCCAGGCCCACCAGCCAGATGGCCGCCAGCCGCACCCGGTGGATTCCCGGGCGGCTGACGAGGCCGGCTTCGAGGCCGATGCCGGCCAGGACCGCGGCCGCAAAGGTGTAAAGGAGGAGCCAGCGGGCCGGCACCCGGAACATCCGCAGGCCGGGTACGATTTCGTAAAGAAAAGGACTCAGCGGGTTGTAAGCCGACACGGCCAGGGCCAGGGAAAGGGCCCCGAGCAGGATGGCGAATACCCGGTAGGGCCGGGCGCCCCCGGCCAGGACCCCGGCGAGGGCCAGGCCGAGGGGAACAAACCCGACGTAGGCGATGAATTCGTTGAAGGGGTTGTCGCCGTAGGTCGGCAGGAGGGCCCGGAGGAGCTCCCAGGGCGGCAGGGAAAAGCTCACCGCCTCCCGGTAGGAGAGGCCGCCCCCACCCCGGATGGAAAGCCGGCTCAGCTCCCACGACGGCAGGACCTGAACGGCCGCCAGGCCAAATCCGAGGGCAACCGCAAGCCCGAGGCCGACCAGGCCGATGATGGCCCGCCGGGACCTTAGCCGCCCGGCCTCATAAAGGGCGAGGAAACCGGCGGCCGCCAGCGTCAGGTAGGTTTCCTGGGGGTGTCCGGCCAGAATCTGCAGGGCCAGGAAGAGGGCGGTGAGGGGCAGCCAGAGCGGCCGGCCGCGAACCAGCCCCACGGTTCCGAGCAGGACCCAGGGGAGCCAGGCCGAGGCGGCGGTCTGGTTGGGGTGGCCGAGCTGCTGGGCCAGGAACCCGCTCAAACCGTAGGCTAACCCGGCCAGCAGGGCCGCCGGCACCCCGAAGCCCAGGCCGAGGCGCCCGAAAAGATACATGCCCAGTCCGGCCAGCCAGAGGTGGAAAAAGATCAGGGCAACAAAGGCCAGAAATGGGGGCCAGAAAAAGGTCACGAGGTTCGGCGGGTAGAGGACGGCGGCCTGAATGTTCGCAAACAGGGGTGCGCCCCCGAAGATGTACGGGTTCCAGAGGGGAAGCCGTCCCTGAGCCAGGGCCTCGGCGACGGCCACCCGATAGGGGTAGAAGTAAGTGAGCAGGTCGTACGCGGCGGGGACCAGGTCCGGGTTGAGGAGCCGGTAGTGGGCCCCCAGGATGGCGAGGCCAAGGAGAAGGGGGGCCAGCAGGTCGGCCCGGCTCAGACGGGCCGGAAGCGGTATTTTATCAGGGTAAGCAGGGCGGGCAGGCCGTCCCGCCAGGGCGATAGCTTCTTTTCGCCGCGCGGCGAGTAGCGAATCGGCACCTCGACGATCTCGTAGCCCCACCGCAGAACCTTGGCCGTGATTTCCGGCTCGATCTCAAACCGGTTAGACTCAATAGTGAGCCGGGAGTAGACCTCCCGGCTCAAAACCTTATAGCACGTTTCCATATCCCGGAGCCGGCTGCCGTAGAGGACATTCGTCAGCCAGGTGAGAAACCTGTTCCCCCACCGCATTAGGGGCCGCTGGCTGGAGAGGTCCCGGTAGCCGTACACGACCCTGGCCCGGCCGCTCAGGATCGGCTCAAGGAGGGCCGGGTAATCTTCGGGGTAGTATTCCAGGTCGGCGTCCTGAAAGATAATGGCGTCGCCGGTGGCGGCCTTGAGGGCGGTCCGAAGGGCCGCCCCTTTGCCCTGATTCGTCTCGTGCCGGATGACCTTTAGCTCCGGCAGGTCGAGGCCGGCGAGCACCCGGTCGGTGCCGTCGGTGGAGCAGTCGTCGACAACGATGATCTCTTTTTCAACCGGCACCCGGCTGACCCGCTCGAGGACCTCCCGGATGCTGGCGACCTCGTTGTAGACGGGTATTAAAACCGAGAGCCGGAAGGCCCCGCCGGGCCGGTCCTGGTCGCTCAAAGCTCCTTGCCGAGCTGGTGGGCCAGGATGATGGCCTGGGCGATCTCCTTCATCGGCCGGCGGGTGTTCATCGAAAGTTTCTGGATGCGCCGGAACGCCTCGGCCTCGGTGAGGCCCTGGGTATCCATCAGGATGCCCTTGGCCTGGTCCACCAGCTTGCGGGTTTCGAGGGCGTCCTTGAGGTCGGCGACCTCCTTCTCGAGGGCCTGGAGCTCCCGGTAGCGTTCGATGGCGACCTCAATAGCCGGACCGAGGTCGCTCTCCCGGAAGGGCTTGACCAGGTAGGCGATGACCCCGGCGCTTTTGGCCCCTTCGACCAGCTCAGGCTGGCTGTAGGCGGTGAGGAGCAGGACGGGGGCAACCCGCTCCTCGGCGATGATGCGGGCGGCCGTGATGCCGTCGAGCCCCGGCATCTTGATGTCCATGATGACCAGGTCGGGCTTTAGCTGTTTGGCCAGGGTAATGGCCGTTGCGCCGTCGGCCGCCTCGGCGACCACCTCGTAGCCGAGGCCCGTCAGCATCTCCCGCAGGTCCATCCGGATAATCGGCTCATCGTCAACAATGATAAGGCGCTTCTTAGCCATTCCGCACGTTCACCCGGCAGCCACACGCGATCCTGTTTTCGATTCTAGCAAGAACTGGCCCCCAAGACAACAGCACGGCCGGCCCGCCCGGCGGTATATTTAACCGTGACCCGGGTCTCGCCTGAAGTCCGGGCGGCCCTCAACCGGGGCGGCCCGGTCGTGTTCCTGGAATCAAACCTCCTGGCAACCGGTCTGCCGGCCAACAGGGCCCGCCGGGCCCTGGCCAGCATGGCGGACGCCATCCGGGCGGCCGGGGCCGTGCCCGCCGTTATTGGGGTCGTCGGGGGACAGGTTACTGCCGGCCTCGGGGATACCGAGGTCGAACGGATAATCCGGTCCGGGACCAAGCTGGGCCCGTCCGACCTGGGCCCGGCCCTCGCCGGCGGCGCCACCGGCGGGACGACGGCCGGGCTCACCCTGCTTCTGGCGTCCCGGCTTACGCCCTGGCCCATTCTGGCCACCGGGGGTATCGGCGGTGTCGGGGCCGAGGACCCGGCGGATGTTTCGGCCGACCTCTGGATTCTCAGCCGGTACCCGGGATTGGTCGTCTGCAGCGGGCCGAAGCTGCTGGCCGATGCCCGGGCAACCCTCGAGTGGCTCGAGACCCACGGGGTCCCCGTTGTCGGCTACCGGACTGACCGATTTCCCCGGTTTTTTCTACCCGATGGGCCGCCCCTCCGCCACCGGGTTGAGACGCCTGAGCAAGCGATTGCAACCTGGGTTGCCTACCGGCGGTTTTCCGGTTCAAGCCTGCTCCTGGTTGTTCCGCCCCCGGACCCCGCCCCACCCGAACTTGAGGGGTGGGCCGCGGCGGCCCTTGAGGCCGCCCGGCGGCTGGCCGCGACCGGGGCCGAGGTCACTCCCCTCTTTCTCAGGAATCTGGCCGAGCTCTCGGCCGGCTGGACGATCGAGGCCAACATCGAGCTGCTCCGGGCCAACGCGGCGGTTGCCGCCGGGTGCGCCCGGGCCCTGAGCCAGGGACAGACCCGCTAGGCCGGGTGCCGGCCCCGGCCGGGGGGTATGCTATAATCCCATCCGGGATGGGCGGCCGCCTACCGTTCCGACTGGCACTGCTGCGGCTGGTCCTCATCATCCTGACCGCCCTCTGGACAGCCGGGGCCACCGTGTTTGCCCTGCTTTTCCTCTGGCGCGGAGGCACCTACGTCCAGCTACTGCTGGCGGCCGTATCCCCGGTGCCGGTTACCCCCATCGCAAGTCGCCTGCCCGACGGCCCGAGCTGGGACGGGACCGACCGGGTAAACATCCTGCTCCTGGGGGTCGACAGCCGCCCCGACGAACCGGTTGACCTGGCCCGAACCGATACGATTATTCTGGCGACCATCGACCCCGTCCACAAAACGGCCGGCATGGTGAACATTCCCCGGGATTTGCTGGTCTCAATCCCCATCGGGCCCGGCAGTGCCGTCGTTCAGGACCGGGTCAATACGGCCCACCGGTACGGGACGTATTACAAATACCCGGGCGGCGGCCCGGCCCTGGCCAAGAGGACCATCGAGTACAACTTCGGGGTAAAGGTGGACTACTACGTCCGGGTCGATTTCAAAGGCTTTACCGGCCTGGTCGACGCCCTCGGCGGGGTTGTTCTGGACAACCCTTATCCCCTCCGGGACGACGAGTATCCGACCGAAAACTACGGCACCCAGCGCATCTTCTTTTTCGGGGGGCTCCAGCAGCTGAACGGGGCGGCTGCCCTCCAGTTCGCCCGCTCCCGCCACCAGGATACCGACTTCGGGCGAATTCACCGCCAGCAGCTGGTGCTTCTGGCCATGCGCCAGCGGGCCCTGGAACTCAACCTGCTTCCGCGCCTGCCCCAGCTTATTATCGAATACGGAAACCTGGTCAGCACAGACCTCAAGCCCCTGGAAATCGTGGCCCTGGCCCGGGTCGCCGCCGGCATCGACCCGGCTTCGGTCAGGGTTCGGGCCATCGAAGGGCCGGCGGTCCGGGATGTGACCGGGGAGGACGGGGCCTACCTGCTGATGCCGGTCAAATCCGAGGTCAACCGCATCTTCCGGGAGGTCTTTGAGACCCCAGCGCCCCAGGAAGTGCCCGAGGACTCGCGGATTGAAGTCCTCAACGGCACCCCGATCCCGGGGCTGGCCCGGCGGACGGCTGACTACCTGCGGGCTCAGGGTTTTAAAAACATAAGCTTTGGCAACGCGACCGGCCCGGCTGACCAGCAGACCACCGTTATCTACGACCTGACGGGAAAGCCCGAGACGGTAAAGCGGCTTCGGCAGATCCTGCGCCTCCCGGCCGACAGCGCGCACAGTGCGCCGGCCGCTGAGGCCGGGGCTGCCGGCCAGAACGGCGGACCGCCGGTTGACGTTCGCATCATCCTCGGACGGGACCTCGTGTTGCCATCCGAATAGGCCACTTAGAGGGGTTAAGCGATGGGTCGGTTTCCCAGGGCGTCGATAATCATCCGCGCCAAGAATGAAGAGCGGGATATCGGTCTGACCCTTTCGATGGTGTTCCGCCAGCGGATGCGGGACTTTGAGGTCATTGTCGTCGATTCCGGTTCGACCGACCGGACCCTGGAAATTGCCCGGCGGTTTCCGGTCAAGATCATCGAGATCCCCCCGGAGCAGTTCACCTACGGCCGGGCGCTGAACATCGGCATTGCGGCGTCCCGGGGCGAATACCTTGTCTGTCTAAGTGCCCACGCCATCCCGGCTGATGAGGAGTGGCTGGGCAACCTGCTTTCGGGCTTCGACGACCCGGAGGTCGCCGGGGTCTACGGCATGCAGATTCCCCGGCCGAACTGCAATTTCCTCGAGGTGATCGGCCTGGCCCTGGAGGGCACCAACAGCCCGTATCCCCGCCTCCAGCGGCGGGGCCGGTCGAATTTTTCAAACGCCAACAGCGCCATCCGGCGGACCCTGTGGGTCCGGGTGCCGTTCGACGAGACCCTCTCCGGGGCGGAGGATTTTGCCTGGGCCAAGCAGGTCCAGGAGCTCGGGTATCTTATCAAATACGAGCCGACCGCCCGGGTCTACCATTCCCACGGCGGGCCGGTTTTGAAGATCATGCGGCGGGCGGTCCGGGACTTCACAACCCGCCTGGCGGTAACGGCCGGGATTCTTGCCGCAAAACCGCCCGTCCTCTACTACCCACCCAGACCTGAAGCCGAATAGGCCGGGTCTGCGGAAAGTAACAGCCGGCGGGTCAGGTGCTGCCGGACGCCCGGGTAGATTGGGGAGCCTCGGAAAGGACCTTGAAGGGCGGCTCGGGAATGACCGCCATTATCCAGAGGCACCAGTTGCAGAACTGGCGGCCATCGCTTAGACGGAAAAGCCGGCGCGCCCGGCCGCAGGCGTGACAAACTTCGGTGAACCCGGCAGACTCCGCTTCTTTCAAGGTCCTCCTCCCGGCGATAGAAACAGGCCCGGGTGGGTTTCCCGAGAGGCCCGCAGGTCATAGTAAGCTATCCGCGCCCTCCGGTCCCGGCGGGGCCGGGTCAGCCGGACCCGGGCCAGAACCGGGGTTGCCCCAAGCCCCCCGGCCGCCGCGTTCAGGGCCGCCCGTTCCACGTCCGAAAGCCCGGCCGGGTCGCCGGCGGCCGCAACCGTTACCCGTACCAGCCAGATTGTACCATCCGGAAAGGTCACTTTTAAACCCGCAGGTGTCGTTTCGACCTCTGCCCCGTAACCGGCCAGGTCCCTTTTTACGAACCGCCGGCCGATGCGGGCAAGGATCGAGTGCCAGGTAGACATCGGCCCGCTCCGCTCAGCTTCGACTGGGCAGATTTTAAACCAGAACTGGTCCCGCCGGCTACCGGGTCCAGCTCAGGTCGCCCACCGGGTCGACCTCAAAGTTCTGGGTGAGCGGCCGGATGCTACCGGCCCGGGGGCCGCCGTCGGGGTCGAACTCCAGCCTGACCACCCACAGGTCGAAGGTGCCGCCCCGGGCCGAAACGAAGGCCAGGTAGCGGCCGTCAGGCGACCAGACCGGGCTGCGGCTCACGCCGTCGGTGACGATGGGCCGCATCTCCGAGCCGTCGGGCCGCATCAGCCAGATTTCGTGCCGTTTCTGGGTCCGCCTGACAAAGGCCACCCAGCCGCCGTCGGGCGACCAGGCCGGGTCGTAGGCGCCGTCGGGCTCGGAGGTTACCGGTTTGGCCTGGCCCGTCGCCGGGTCCAGGATGTAAATCTGCGGTATCCGGGCCTGCTGGTAAACGGCCAGGGCAACGGCGGTGCCGTCGGGCGACCAGCTCGGCCGGTCGACCCCACCCCAGGCGTCCCCGAGGACGGCCAGCCGGCGCAGGCCCGTCCCGTCGGCGTTGATTACCCACGGCTGAAGGAACGTCGAACCCCGCTCCGAAAGAAAGAGAATCCGCCGGCCGTCCGGCGACCAGGCCGGCCGGAACGCCCAGGCCATGGGCCGCCAGTTGCGAGTGAGCTCCTGGAACCTGCCCGTATCCAGGTTCAGCACAACCAGGTCCGAATAGCCTTCTTCATCCCGACGGATGAAGGCGAGCTTCCGGCCGTCCGGCGACCAGGCCGGCTGGAGGTCCAGGTAGCCGTCGGTAAGCCGCCAGATTTTGCCGTCTTCCCAGACCCAGAGGCCGGTGCCCTTCGTAAATACGATCCGTCCCGGCGGCCAGGGTTCGGCAGGGAGCACCGGCGGCCCGGCCGGGGCCGCCCCCGGCTGGCGGTTCACTCCGATCAACTGACTGAAGCGGGCCCAGCTTTCGGCGGTGCACCCGGCCGTGAGCAGCGCCAGGGCCAGGAGGACAGCCAGCACCGGCCTCACGGGGCCGCCGCCTCCGGCCGGGCCGCCCCGATCAGCTCCCGAATGTCGACGATGCCGTTTGTTTCCATGTAGGACACGATGCCGTCGAGGATTTCGGCCGGGGCCTGCGGGTTGGCAAAACAGGCCGTTCCGACCTGGATGGCCGTGGCCCCGGCCAGCAAAAACTCCAGGGCATCGGCGGCCGTCGTAATGCCGCCGATGCCCACCACCGGGATTTCAACAGCGCCGGCAACCTCGTACACCATCCGGAGGGCAATGGGCTTTAGCGCCGGCCCGGACAGCCCGCCGGTTGTCGTTCCCAGGACCGGCCGCCGGCTCCGGATGTCAATGGCCATACCCAGGAAGGTATTGATCAAGCTTACGGCGTCGGCCCCGGCCGCCTCCACCGCCCGGGCCACCGCCACAATATCCCCGACGTTCGGCGTGAGCTTGACAATGACCGGCAGCGACGTCGCCCGCCGGACAGCCGCGGTTACGGCCGCGGCCCCGGCGGGGTCCCTTCCGAATTCCAGGCCTGTCTCCACGTTGGGGCAGGAGATGTTCACCTCCAGGCCGGCAATTCCCGGCACACCGTCGAGCCGGGCGGCCAGTTCGGCGAACTCGGCGACCGTTTCGCCGGCGATATTGACGATCACGGGGACATCCCAGGTCGCCCAGAGGGGGGCCTTCTCCCGGATGAGGGCCTCAACCCCAATATTCTGAAGGCCGATGGAATTGAGCATTCCCGCCGGCGTCTCGGCGATGCGGGGGGTCGGATTTCCGGGGCGGGGCCGGAGGGTTGTGCCCTTGCAGACGATGGCCCCGAGCCTGTCGATGGGCACCAGGTCGGCGTACTCGGTCCCGTAGCCGAAGGTTCCCGAGGCCGCCATAACCGGGTTCTTGAGCCGCAGACCCCGCGGGTTCCGGGGCGCCAGGTCGACCTCAAGGTTCATCGGTTAAATCATAACCTAAGGTCGGCAAGGCCAAAAACGGGCCCCTCGACGCAGGCCCGGGCCGGCCCGGCCTGCGTCCAGACCGTGCACCCGAAGCAAGCCCCGACGCCGCAGGCCATCGGGGCCTCGACCAGAACCTGAGTCCGGCCGGCAACGTCGCGCGGGAGCATCCGGGCCGCCAGCCGGTAAAGCTCAGGAGAACCGGCGAGAAAGATCTGCCTAGCGGAATCCCAGTCGACTTCCCCGGGCTCTCTGGCCTCGACCTCGAGGTCCTCCGGCAGGGGAGTTGCGTCCGAGTCGGGCAGGCCGGTCAGCCCGATGAGCCTGAAGGGGGAGCCCCGGGCAGCGAGCCGGCGGGCCAGGGGGAAGAGGGCGGCCAGGTGGCGGCCGGTTCCGGCCAGGACGGCCGGCCCCGCCCCGACCCGGTAGCCGCGGCCCAGCGGCCCCCAGACGGTGAGCCGGTCGCCCGGCCGGCGCTCGGCCAGCCACCCCCGGCCCCGCCCCGCCGGCGCATAGAGCAGGCCGAGCCGCCCGGCGTTGGGCTCGGCCGCGGCCGGCGTAAGGGGCCTGGGCAGAAGCGGGTCGAGGCTCCCCGGCGGACCGCACCGGACCATGACGAACTGGCCCGGCTCATACTGTCGGGCAATCTCCGGGGCTTCCAGCTCCAGATAAAAATACCGGCCGTCGAAGGGCCGGTTGGTGATGACGGTTGAGGCCGTAAGAACCTTCGACATCAGCGGCCCCGAGCCCGCCGGTACTCAGGCAGGGGGAGGACCGAGTAGCCGGCCGTCCCGGCCTTGAGGGCCTGGACGGCGGCCCGGAGGGTGTCCAGGGACGTGTAGCAGGGAATCTGCCGCTCCACGGCGGTCCGACGGATTTCAAACCCGTCTTTAAGGGGGGTCCGGTTACCGGTGAGGGTATTGACAACCCCCTTAACCAGCCCCTCCCGGATGACGTCGACGACGTTCGGGTGGCCCTCGCCCAGCTTGTAGACCTGCTGTTTGACCGGCAACCCGAGCTGGCGGATGAACCGGGCTGTGCCCTCGGTGGCGTAAAGCTCGAAGCCCAGGTCCACCAGGGCCCTTATAAGGGGGGCGGCCTCGGGCTTGTCCCGGTCGGCGATGGTGAGCAGGATCGCCCCCTTCCGGGGCAGGGCGAGGCCCGAGGCGATCAGGGCCTTGATCAGGGCGGCCTCGAAGGTGAAGTCAATCCCCATAACCTCGCCCGTTGATTTCATCTCCGGGCCGAGGTAAGTATCGACCCCGGCCAGCTTTGACATCGAGAAAACCGGGGCCTTCACCGCCACAAGCCGGGACCGGGGCCAGAGGCCGCCGCCGTAGCCCAGGGACGCCAGCGTCTCGCCCAGGGCGATCCGGGTGCCGAGGATAACCATCGGAACGCCCGTGACCTTCGAGATGAAGGGCACGGTCCGGCTCGAGCGGGGGTTCACCTCGAGCACGTATACCTCGGATTCGACCGGCCCGGCCGGCGGCCGGCCCCAGGCCGGCCAGCGGTCGCCGTTCGGCCGCATGATGACGAACTGGATATTGAGCAGGCCCTTGAGGCCCAGGGCCCGGCCGATGCGGGTGGTGTAGTCGACGATGGTCTCGACCTCCTGGGGGGTCAGGTGAACGGCCGGGTAAACGGCCATCGAGTCGCCGCTGTGGACGCCGGCCCGCTCGATGTGCTCCATAATCCCCGGGATGAGGACCTCTTCACCGTCGCAGACGGCGTCGACCTCAACTTCCCGACCCTCAAGGTATTTATCGATGAGGATCGGGTGGCGGCCAGCGGCTTCCAGGGCCATCTCGACGTAGCGGATAAGCTCATCCCGGTCGTGGCAGATCTCCATCGCCCGGCCCCCCAGCACGTAGCTCGGCCGGACCAGGACCGGGTAACCGATGGCGTCAGCGACCTTGACCGCCTGGGAGACGCTGGTAACAGCCGCCCCCGGCGGCTGGGGAATTCCGAGCCGGCTCAGAAAATCCTCGAACCGGCGCCGGTCCTCCGCCAGGTCGATGGCCTCGGCCGGCGCCCCCAGCAGGTCGACCCCAGCCCTGGCCAGCGGCCAGGCCAGGTTTATCGCCGTCTGGCCCCCGAACTGGACGATGGCCGGGGGCATCCCCTCGTTCTCGAGGACGCTTATGACCGACTCGGCGTCCAGGGGCTCGAAATAGAGGCGGTCCGACGTGTCGAAGTCGGTGGAGACCGTCTCCGGGTTCGAGTTGATAATGAGGGCCTTAACCCCCGCCGACCGCAGGGCCCGGACGCTGTGGACCGAGCAGTAGTCGAACTCGATGCCCTGGCCGATCCGGATCGGCCCGCTCCCGATGACCAGGGCCTTCCTTCCGTCGAGGGGGCCGGCCTCGTTTTCGGTTCCAGTGTAAGTGCTGTAAAAATACGGGGTTTCGGCCTCAAACTCGGCGGCGCAGGTATCCACCAGCTTGTAAACCGGCCTTATGCCCCAGCGGGCCCGCAGCTCCCGGACCTGGTCCGGCAACCGGTCGGCCAGCCGGGCGATCTGCTCGTCCGAAAAGCCGAGCCGCTTCGCCTCCCGCAGGAGGCTGGGGTTGAGTGGCTCCGAGAGGAGCCGGCGCTCCATCCGGACGATGTTGAGCATCCGCTCCAGGAACCACGGGTCGATGCCGGTCGCCTGAAAGAGCAGGTCGACGCTTACCCCCCGGCGCAGGGCGGCCATCACCGCCCAGAGGCGCAGGTCGTTGGGGTGGAGGGGCAGGACCCGCTTCAGGTCCTCGGGGTCGGACGGCAGGCCGTTATTCAGGGCGTCAGCCCAGGCCGGGTCCTCCCACTGGAGGGTCCGGCGTCCGACCTCGAGGCTCCGCACCGCCTTCTGGAGGGCCGCCTCGAAGGTCCGGTCGATGGCCATAACCTCGCCGGTGGCCTTCATCTGGGTTCCGAGCCGGCGGTCGCCGAACGGGAACTTGTCGAAGGGCCAGCGGGGGATCTTGACGACGCAGTAGTCAAGGGCGGGCTCGAAGGCGGCCACGGTCTTGCCCGTGACCGCATTGCGGATCTGGTCGAGGGTCAGCCCGATGGCGATCTTGGCCGCAACCCGGGCGATAGGGTAACCGGTGGCCTTGCTGGCCAGGGCCGAACTGCGGCTCACCCTGGGGTTGACCTCAATAACGTAGTAAGGCGGCAGGCCGTTCGGCCCGACCGGGTAGCCCCTGGGGGCGAGGGCGAACTGGATGTTGCAGCCCCCCTCGATTCCCAGGGCCCGGATAATCTTGAGGGCCGAGGACCGGAGCATCTGGTACTCTTTGTCGGTCAGCGTCTGGCTCGGGGCGACAACGATGCTGTCGCCCGTGTGGACCCCCATCGGGTCGATGTTTTCCATGTTGCAGACGGTGATGCAGTTGTCGGCCGAGTCCCGCATCACCTCGTACTCGATTTCCTTCCAGCCGATGACCGACCTTTCGATGAGGACCTGGTGGGCCGGGCTGATAATCAGGCCCGTTTCAACGACCCGAACCAGCTCCTCCCGGGTGTAGGCAATGCCCCCTCCCGTGCCCCCAAGGGTGTAGGCCGGGCGGACCACCACCGGCAGGCCGAGCTTTTCGACCACCCGCTCGGCCTCGGCAACGCTCGTCACCACCTCGCTCTCGAGAACAGGCTCGCCGATGGCGAGGAGCAGCTCCTTAAAGAGGGCCCGGTCCTCGGCCCGCCGGATCGCCTCGAGGGGCGTCCCCAGGAGTCGGACCTCGTAGCGGTCCAGGACACCCAGCTCGGCCAGCTCCACGGCCAGGTTGAGGCCGGTCTGCCCCCCAAGGGTCGGGAGGAGGCCGTCCGGCCGCTCCCGTTCGATAATCCGGGTGAGGACATCGGCGGTTAACGGCTCGATGTAGACGACGTCGGCTATCTCCTCGTCGGTCATAATAGTCGCCGGGTTCGAGTTGACCAGGACGCAGGTAACCCCCTCCTCCCGGAGGGCCTTGCACGCCTGGGTGCCCGAGTAGTCGAACTCGGCGGCCTGGCCGATGATGATCGGCCCGGAGCCGATGACCAGAACCTTGCGGGGCTTCTCAGCCATCTTTGCGGCCGCCCTCCTCCATCAGCCTGATAAATTCGTCGAAAAGATACATGTTGTCCCAGGGGCCGGGGGAGGCCTCGGCGTGGTACTGAATGCTGAAGACCTTAAGGTCGGGATATTCGAGGCCCTCGACGGTCCCGTCGTTCAGGTTGATATGGGTTATCCGGGCGCCGGGGTCGAGGCCATCGGCCGAGACGGCGTAGCCGTGGTTCTGGGCCGTAATGTATACCCGACCGGTCCGCAGGTCCTTAACCGGGTGGTTCGCCCCCCGGTGGCCGAACTTGAGCTTAAACGTCGACGCCCCAAAGACCCGGCCGAGAACCTGGTGGCCCAGGCAGATGCCCATTATCGGCCGGCGGCCGACCAGTCCCTCGGCAGTCCTCACCACATAGTCCAGCAGGGCCGGGTCGCCCGGCCCCGGCGAGAGGACGATGCCGTCCGGGTCCTGGGCCAGGATCTCCTCGGCGGTCGCCGTCGCCGGCACGACGGTCACCTCGCACCCGCGCCGGGTGAGGCTGCGCAGGATGTTAAACTTGACCCCGCAGTCGACGACCACCACCCGGAACCGGGGCCGCCAGTCGGGGTCCGGCGCCGGCCACCGGTAGGGGGTCGGGGTAGTCACGAGCCGGACAAAATCCACCTCGTCGTAGCGGGGACCGGTCCTGAGGGCCTCGAGAAGCTCGCCGGGCCGCCGGCCGACGCCGATCGCCCCCATCATCACCCCGTGCTGGCGGAGCTTGCGGGTGAGGGCCCGGGTGTCGATGCCGGCCAGGCCCGGGATGCTGTACTTTACCAGCAGTTCTTTAAGGGTCATCCGGGCCAGGGTGTGGCTGGGGGTCGGCGAGGGCTCGTAGACGATGAACCCCTGAACCTGGACCCGCCGGGACTCAAAGTCAAGGTCGTTTATGCCGTAGTTGCCAACGAGGGGATAAGTGAGCACAACGATCTGGCCGGCGTAGGACGGGTCTGAAAGGACCTCCTGGTAGCCGGTCATGCTGGTGTTGAAGACGACCTCGCCGAAGGTCGAGGTCTCGGCCCCGAAAGAGTAGCCCTCAAAGACCGTGCCGTCCTCGAGGACCAGCACGGCCGGGGGGCCCTTCTCAAGCCTGGCGTCCATCAAAGACAACCTCGCCGCTGAAAATTGTTAAAATAACCCGCCCCCGCAGGGTCACGCCTTCCAGGGGCGTATTTTTGCCGAGGGAGACGAACTCCTCCGGCCGGACCTCCCAGGTGGCGTCCGGGTCAAGCACGACCAGGTCTACCGGCTCCCCCGGCCGGAAGGTGTACGGCACCTGGAAGCCGGCCTGCTCCAGAATCCGGCCCGGACCGGCCGTCAGCCGGGCAATCAGCGTCGGCAGGTCGAGGAGGCCGGCGTGAACCAGGGACATCAGCAGGCCGAAGGCGGTCTCCAGGCCGCTTATGCCGAAGGCGGCCTGCCCGTACTCGCAGGCCTTGTCGAGCCAGTGGTGGGGGGCGTGGTCGGTGGCAATTACGTCGATGGTCCCGTCCCGAACGGCCTCGATCAGGGCGAGGCAGTCCGACCAGGTCCGCAGGGGGGGATTGACCTTGGTCCGGGTGTCGTACGGCCCCAGGGTTTCAGGAATGGGGATGGCCCCGACCGGCGGGCAGGCATTTCCTTCGGACCCGAGAAGCCAGCGGTCGGTCAGCGTCAGGTGGTGGGGGCAGACCTCGGCCGTAACCCGGACGCCCCGGCCCTTCGCCGCCCGCACGAGCTCCACCGAGCCCCGGGTGCTCAGGTGGGCCAGGTGGACCCACCCGCCCGTAAGCTCCGCCAGGGCGATGTTCCGGGCCACCGGAATTTCCTCGGCCGCGGCCGGCATGCCCCGCAGGCCCAGCCGGCCGGCAACGGGGCCCTCGTTGACCGAGGCCCCCTCCGCCAGCGCCGGCTCCTCGCAGTGGTCGATGACCGGCCGGCCGGTGAGCAGGCCGTATTCCAGGGCCCGGCGCATCAGCCGGCTGTCGTGGACCGGCCGGCCGTCGTCGCTGAAGCCGAAGGCCCCGGCCGCGGCCAGCTCGACCAGGTCGGCCAGCTCCCTCCCGGCCTGGCCGCGGCTCACGCAGGCGATGGGAAGCACCCGAACAACCCCCGCTTCCCGGGCCCGCTCGTAGACAAAGGCGACCCGCTCGGGCGTATCGATGGGCGGGTCGGTGTTGGGCATGGCGCAGACGGTCGTGAACCCGCCCCGGGCCGCCGCCCCGGTGCCGGTGGCGATGGTCTCCTTGTGCTCGTGGCCCGGTTCCCGCAGGTGGACGTGCAGGTCGATAAAGCCGGGGGCCACCACCAGCCCGGCCGCGTCGATAACTTTAAAGCCGTCCGGGGGCGCAACCGTTCCCGGCTCGGCCAGGGCCCGAAGCCGGCCGCCCTCGATAACCAGGTCGAGGGGCCGGTCGAGCCCGGCCGCCGGGTCGATTACCCGCCCGCCGCGAATAACGTAGTTGCCCATCAGCCCTCCACCACCGCCCCGGAGAGCAGGTAGAGCAGGGCCATCCGGACGGCCACGCCGTTGGTGACCTGCTTTTCGACGAGGGAGCGGACGCCGTGGGCCACGTCGGACGAGATTTCAACCCCTTCGTTCATCGGGCCGGGGTGCATCACGACGGCGTCGGGGTGGGCCCGCCGGAGCCGGTCGGCGTTCACCTGGTAGAGCCGGATGTACTCCCGCAGGCTGGGTAGCAACCCGGCCTGCTGACGCTCCCGCTGGAGCCGGAGGGGCATCACCACGTGGGCCCCCTCGAGGGCCCGGTCCAGGTCGTACTCGACCGTCACCGGCGGCCACAGTTCGGCCGAAATCAGGGTGCGGGGAAGCAGGGTCGGCGGGCCGCAGAGGACCACCTCGGCCCCGAGCTTTGTCAGACCCCACACGTTCGACCGGGCGACCCGGCTGTGTAGGATGTCCCCGACGATGACGACCTTGAGGCCGGCGACCCGGCCGAAGTGCTCCTTCAGGGTGAAGAGGTCGAGCAGGGCCTGGGTCGGGTGAGCATGCCAGCCGTCCCCGGCGTTGATAACCGAGGCCCGGACGTGCCGGGCGACCAGGTAGGGCGCCCCCGACTGGGGGTGGCGGATGACGACGAAATCGGCCCCGAGGGCCTGGAGGGTCAGGACCGTGTCGATTAGCGATTCGCCCTTGGCGACGCTGCTGCCGGCCGCCGACATGTTAACGACGTCGGCCCCGAGGGCCTTCGCCGCCAGCTCAAAGGAGATGCGCGTCCGGGTGCTCTCCTCGTAGAAGCAGTTGACGACCGTCCGGCCCCGGAGGGCCGCTACCCGCGGAATCGGCCGGCGGAGGATCTCCTTCATGCGGGCGGCCGTATTCAGGACGTATTCGACCTCCTCGGCCGTAAAGTCGTCCAGGTCGAGGACATGGCGGCGCCGAACCCGGGCATCCGGCAAAAGCGACCCGGCATCGGGCTTTCCCGGACTCAGGGTTTTAACCTCCAAGGCAACCCCCTTTAATCTTCGGGTTTAACAAGCAGCACCTCATCGGTCCCGTCCACCTCCTCAAGCCGGACCTGAACCTCCTCCCGGCGGGAGGTGGGGACGTTCTTGCCAACGTAATCGGCCCGGATGGGCAGTTCCCGGTGGCCCCGGTCGACGAGAACCGCCAGCTGAACCCGGCGGGGCCGGCCGAAATCCATGAGCGCATCCAGGGCCGCCCGAACGGTCCGGCCGGTGTAGAGGACGTCGTCGACGAGGACGACGACCTTACCGGTGATGTCCACGGGGATGTCGGTCTGCTGGAGGGTGGGCCGCAGGCCCCGGAGGGCCAGGTCATCCCGGTAAAGGGTGACGTCCAGCTCGCCGACGGGGACCGGCCGGCCCTCGACCTCGGCCAGGATGCGGGCGAGCCGCCGGGCAAGGGGAACACCCCGGGTACGCATGCCGACCAGGACCAGGTCGGCCGTGCCCTGGTTGCGCTCGGCGATCTCGTGGGCGATGCGCGTCAGGGCGCGCCGGATATCGGTGCGGTTGAGCAGAATAACTTCGGCCACCGGAACCAGACCATCAGGCCGTCCGGGGCCGGCAGGTAGAGGCACAGCCTCAACGGGGGGAGGTCGATTCCGTGCCCCGCCTTACCAGCCTCGCCGGACTGATTTAAAGGCGGGCTCTCCAGCCCATTCGTCACCCAGTATACCACAGGCACGCCCCCGGGGCAAATCCGGCCCCGTGGGAGCCGCTTGACACCAGGCGGCAAGTGGGCTAGAATGCCACAGACCTTGTTTTTGGGGCAGGAGGTTTCCCATGAACTGGCAGCGGGTTTTTGCTTTGGCGGCGGCCGTTCTCGCCCTCTCCCTGGTGGCGGCGGCCATCGGCGCATGCGCCCCGCAGCGGGGGGCGCCGGCCCCGGCAGTTGGCCCCGGCGAGACGGGCTTTCCGAAGATGACCCTCAAGTTCAACCACGTCGTCGCCCGGGATACGCCCAAGCACAAGGCGGCCGAGCGGTTTGCGCAGCTGGTGCGGGAGCGGACCAACGGCGCCATCGAAATCCAGGTCTTCCCCAACTCGGAGCTTTACAAGGACGGCGAAGAGATTGAGGCCCTCCAGACCGGGGCGATCCACTTCATCGCCCCCGGAACCGACAAGTTCGGCGTCCTGGTAACCGAATGGGAGGCCACGGCCCTGCCCTACGTCTTCTCCAGCGTCGAGGGCTTCAAGCAGTTCGAGGACCCCGAGAATCCGGTAGCCAGGGAGCTCTTTGAAAAGCTCCGGCCCAAGGGCCTGCTCGGCCTGGCCGTCTGGGAGAACGGCTGGAAGCACTTCTCCAGCAGCAAGCGGCCCCTGATCGTCCCCGACGACTTTAAGGGCCAGAAGTTCCGGACCTCGGGCAAGCCGGACGAGGCCTTCGTTAAGGCCCTGGGCGGCTCGGCGGTCGTCATGGCCTTCTCCGAGGTCTTCAGCGCCCTCCAGCAGGGCGTCGTTGACGGCCAGTTCAACACCTGGAACAACATCTACACCCAGAAATTCCACTAGGTCCAGCGCTACGCCACCAGCTCCGACGGGGCGGTTGTCCTCCTCTACGGGGTCGCCACCAATGCCCAGTGGTGGGACAGCCTGGATTCCCGGACCCGTCAGGTGCTCTTTGACGCCCTGAAGGAGGCGACCAAGTACGGCAACGAACTGGCCGCCGAGGAGAACCGGGTGGCCCTGGAAAAGATAAAGGCCAGCGGCCGGCTGGAGATCCACGTTCAGACGCCTGAAGAGGCGGCCCTCTGGCGGGTGGCCGGCGAACAGGTCCAGCGGGAGTGGGTCTCCCAGGGCCGGGTGAGCCAGGAGACCCTCCAGAAGCTCGCATCCCTGGGCAAGACCCGGTAAGACCCAGCAGGAGGTAAGGCGGGGCTGGCAGCCGTCTTAAGCGGATTGCCAGCCCCGCCGGATACCAGGTGCAGGTCCTGCGGCTTCTCGACCGGCTTCTTGACCACATTGAAACGGCCATCGTGGCCATTGGCCTGACCGTTGGCGTGATTGCGACTTTTCTTGAGGTGGTTCTCCGGTACGTTTTCGGAAAATCGACGGGCTGGGGTGGGGAACTTACAAACTTCGCCATCATCTGGGCGGCGATGGTCGGGGCGGCCGCCGGCGTAAAATCGGGCATCCACATCGGCATCGACGTCTGGGTCCGCCGGTTCCCGCCCCCGGTCTTCAAGGCGGTCCTGCTCTTCGGCCTCGGCGTCTCGGGCCTTTTTACCGCCGCGGTTACCTGGCTGGGGGTTGAGCTGGTGCTCTTCTCGATGGGGACCGGTCAGGTGACGGCCGAGATGCTCATCCCCCGCTGGATTCCCTATTCCAGCGTCCCGGTGGGAATGGGCCTGATGACCCTGCACCTCGCCCAGCAGTTCGTCCGCAGGCTCAGAATGTCCGGCCAGGCGATTCTCGACGAGCTTAAAGCCGCCGAGGTTTCGGAGGGCCATTAGGTGGTCTGGCTTGTTTTCGTCCTGCTCTTCGTTTTTCTCTACCTGGGCTTTCCCATCGCCTTCAGTCTGGGCATAAGCTCAAGTATCATCCTGTACTACTTCACCACAATACCCCTCACGGCCATTCCCCAGAAGATTTTCACGAATCTGGACAGCTTTCCCCTGATGGCTGTGCCCTTCTTCCTGCTTGCGAGTAACATTTTCGCCGCCGGCGGCGTCTCCCAGCGGCTCATCCGGCTGGCGAACGCCTGGTTCGGCCACCTGGACGGCGGCCTGGCCATCGCCGGCATCGCCGCCTGCGCCCTCTTTGCGGCGGTTTCGGGCTCGAGTCCGGCCACGGTGGCCGCGATCGGGAGCATCATGATTCCGGCCATGATCAAGCACGGTTACGACCGCAACTTCGCCGTGGGCTCCCAGGCGACGGCCGGGTCGCTGGGCATCATGATCCCGCCGAGCATTCCCCTCATCCTTTACGGCTTCGTGACCGAGGAGTCCGTGGGCAAGCTCTTCATCGCCGGCATCCTGCCCGGACTCCTCCTGGCCTTTAACCTGGCCGTCATCTCTTACATTGTTGCCCGCATCCGGCGGTTCCCGAAGCTACCGCCGGCAAGCTGGGGAGAACGCTTCCGGGCAACGGCCGAGGCCCTGCCCAGTCTAACCCTGCCGGCCATCATCATCGGCGGCATCTACGGGGGCGTTTTTACCCCGACCGAAGCCGCCGGGGTGGCGGTGGTGGTCGGCATCGTCGTCGGGATGTTCGTCCACCGGGAGCTCAAGCCCCGGGACTTCGTCGACATCTTCATCCGGACCGGCCGGCAGATGGCCATGCTGATGTTCATTATTACCATGGCTCAGCTCTTTGCGTTCCTGCTGACCGTAGACCAGCTCCCAAAGAAGATAAGCCAGGCAGTACTGGCCGGAAACCTGGAGGCCTGGCAGGTTCTGCTCATTATCAACATCATCCTGCTCATCGCCGGCGACTTTCTTGACCCGGCCCCCATCATCCTGGTCATGGCGCCCATTTTCCACGAGGTCGCCACCGCCGTCGGCATCGATCCCATCCACCTGGGCATCGTTATCACCATGAACATGGAGGCGGGGATGATCACCCCGCCGGTCGGCCTTAACCTCTACGTGGCCAGCGGCATAACCAAGATGCCCCTCTACGACGTGATGAAGGCCGCCGCCCCCTGGATCCTGGTCGTCGTCTTTACCCTCCTAATCGTCACCTACGTTCCGCAGATAAGCCTCTTCCTGCCGAACCTGCTTTACCGCTGAGTTCGGCCGCCCAGCCGGGCCTGCTCCTCCAGCCAGCGGGCAAACTCGGCCTCGGCGTCTTCAACCCCGAGCTCGTCCATTGCCCCACGCCGGGACCGCAGGCCCCGGTCGACCATCGCCGCAAAATCCGCCACCCGCCTCGACTCATCCCGGGGCGTGACCCCGCCCCAGAGAATGCGCTGGCGGTGGAGAAACCGCCGGCCCGTGAACTGCTCCAGGAGCCGCAGAATAAGCTCGTTGCGCCGCCGGTAGGCCGCCGTCCGGATGAGCCGCTTCCGGTGAATGCGCTGGTAAAGGGGCTGCATCTCGACCTCCAGGGCAACCCCCGAAAGGTTGCGCTGGTTGTCCCCAAAAGCCGTTCGGGGGACCTCAGCCTGGTCATGGAGCATCCGGTAGACGGCGTTAATATACTCCAGGTGGAGCTGGGCCGCTCCGTTCGCCAGCAGGTCCAGAAGATACGCCTTGGCATCCTCCGGCAGCGTCCAGACGGCCCCTGGCTGGACGGCGATATCCTCGGCCTCCGTTACCCCGGAGAGGACCGCAATCGGGTTGCCCGAAACCTCCATTATCCGGGAAAGCTGGGTGAAGGCCCGGTTAAGCTCAAGCTGAACTTCTTTGAGCACCAGCGCATCCGACTCGCCCCAGAAGGACTTCGGCCGCCGCACGTTCGGGAAAACGACCACCGGAATGAACCCGTAAGGGTTCGGCTGAGCCGGCTGGGGCCGGCCGTCAACCCAGACCTGAAAATATCCGGCCGTCCAGTCCTCGATGATTTCGACCTCCTCCCGGTCGGCCTCGACCCCGAGCCGGACCCTAACGTCGGCGGCCGGCAGCAGGTAGCGCAGGACGACCCGCCGGGGTTCAAACGGCGAGGCCGGGTCGGGCCAGGCATAAAGGCCCTGAACGTCCGGGGCCGAGACCCGGACCCGCCCGGCCTCAGCGTCCCACCAGACCTTGTAGGCCCCGTCCCCGAGCACGGCGGCGTCGATCTCGGTCTCCAGCTCAAGCCAGTCCAGCTCGTTCTGCTCGGCCACCTCCCGCAGGGCGGCTTCGGTAGCCCGGGCCAGGGCCGCCTCCGACCGGTCGGCCGGCTCGACGACCACCGCCCGGCCGGCCAGCAGGTAGGTCGTAACCTTGTCGATGACGGTCCGAATATAATTCGCCGTCAGGGTTCTCCGCCGGCCGCGGCCGGGTCCGGCCGGCCAGTGGTTGCCGGCATACAGGTCGAGGGCCTCCTGGTAACGGCGCATCCGGTCCAGGTCAAGCCGCCGGAGAAGCCGGGGCAGGTCGTCGGTCATCTTATCGCCTCCGCATTAAAGTTCTGGTCCGGGAAAGCCCCGGGCCCGGCGGGGCCGGACCCCGGCGGCCGCCTCCAGAGCCAGGGCCGCCGAGACGATAAAATCATCGTGTCCCTCGGCCGGGTCAACGGCAACTTCCAGGTACCCTCCGGGCCGAGCCGTCGTCCGGGCGAGGGCGAACTCCCGCAGGAATTCGGCCCGCTCCGCCGAGGCGTCGGCGTAAACCTTGAGCCGCCCGGCCTTCACCGCGGCGATAAGTCCGGCCGCCAGCTCGCTTTTCCGGGCGGCCGTGAAGACCACCGGCCAGACCCGCCGGCCGAACTCGGCGGCCAGCAGGCCGACAACCGGCTGGCCGAGGCCGGTGGCGTCGGCGGCGACAATTTCGGGCCGCCAGGTCCGGACCACCGCGGCGAGGCGGGGCACCAGCACATCGGGCCGCAGGCCGGTGAACACCTCATGGTGAACAACCTCGAGGGTCGGCCCGAAGCTGCCGGGCCGGACCCGACCCAGGGTAAGGACCGTCGAGTCCCGCCGTCCGGCAGGGTCCCAGCCAGCCGACGCATCGGCCCAGGACTGGCCGGCCAGGTCAAGGCCGGCCACGTAGCGCTCCCCGGCCGCCGGACCCGGAAGCCTGGGGTGGCTGCCCTCAAGGAGCCGCAGGTCGGCCGGGCTGAACGTTCGGCTCAGGCTGACGACGGGCTTGAGGGCGTACTGGGTCTGGAAGAGCGGATGGGTCTCCCCCAGGCGCGCCCGCTCGGCTTGCACGTAGCGCCCGTAGGCCGGATTGTAGCGGGCAACCGTCTCCCAGTCGTATTCAAAATGCCGGCGGATTCCGTCCCGGCGCTCAAGCTCCAGGTGCCGGGCCTTGACCTGCTCCAGCAGGGAATTGCCGTCCCAGGGCGTCCCGTAATAGACGGTCGTAGCGTTGGTCGAGGCGGCCATGGGCCGGAAATCTTTATCAAACTTCTCGGGAAGGACATCCTGGGCCTCGTCGACCTCCAGGATGAGGCTTGCGGTGTGGCCGACAACCCGGGCCGACGGCTCGGCCGAGAGAAAAACCATCCGGGCCCGGCCGACCCGGACAATATAGCCCCGTTCGGCCTGCCAGAGGCCGGCCAGGCCGGCATCGTCCAGCCGCGCCCGGAGCCGGTCCAGGGAGTTTAAAGTCTGGGGCCGGAAGGTCGGGCTGGCCTTGATCCCGTCGCCCCCGAAGGGGGCAAACCGCAGGAGAAGCCGAACCTCCAGCTGGGCCGAAAGCTCATTCTTGCCCGCCTGCCGGGCCATCATCACCGAAAAGGTCAGGCCGGCCCCCGACCGGACCGAGCGCCAGATGGCCCGCAGGGGCTCACGCTGGTAGGGCCGCAGGGGCGGCATCACCCCGGCCGAACCAGCCGCAGAATCAGGTCGAGCAGAATCGCCCCGGCCAGCATGAAGAGAAGGCCATTCAGCCGGGCCTTAAGCTCGGCCAGCTCGGCCCGCATGTCCTCCAGCATCTGCCGGGTGACCAGCTCGTAGGCGCAACACGGCTGAACATCCGGCAGGGGCGGCCGGGGCGGGGCCGGGCGGACGAGCCGCCGGGTGAGGCCGGCAACGGCTTCCCGCAACGTCGTCACCGCCCGACCCCCGACTGGGGTGCAGGATTCGCTCCGCCCCGCTCAAGCATCAGGCGCGCCGGCAGTGTCGTCGAGGCCCTCGCCCAGCCCCTGCAGAACCTCGACGATGGCCCGGTAGAGCCGGTCGGACTGGTCCGGTCCGAGCCGATACCGGGCCCGCAGGGCCTTAACCAGCAGGTCGATTCCACGCATCAGCTCCTTCGGGTCATCCAGGTCCCGGCGAATCCGCAGCCTCAGGAGGGCGATCTCCTGATCGAGACCTTCGAGCCTTAAGGCCTGCTCGAAGAGGACCCGCTCAGCCGGGTCAAGGCGGGCGGAATAAAAGTCGGCCGGGGCTGCGGGGGCCTGGCCGGCGCCGGAATCAGAAGCGCCAGGCTGAATCCGGCCCCCCGCACCCGCACGATCCGACTGCCCCCGGCCAGGGTCCGCTCCGAAATGGTTACCGTACCCCAATGCACTAATCAAACCTCCACGCATAACCTTCACAACCACTAGTGTTCAGCCACCCAACTGGCGACTGCACAAATGTTCTGATTGTTCCGGAATTGACCGGCCTGGCCGGAAGGTTCCCAAATCACGAAACTGTGATAAAATTCTCGGAGAATGCCTGCGCCGATGGGGAGTGGGATGACCGACAAGCTTTTCGAGGACGCCGTAGCGGCCCAGACCGACGAGTTCAGCCGCCTCGAGCTCCTGGCCAAGTGGTTCCGGGGCCTGGATGACCCGGTCCGCCTGGGCATCCTGACGGTCCTGCGCCGGGGCGAAAAGAGTGTCGAGGAGCTGTGCGAAATCCTCGGGATGAAGCAGCCCCGGATCTCGAACCACCTCGCCTGCCTGCGCTGGTGCGGCTTTGTGGCCACCCGCCGCCAGGGCCAGCGCATCTTCTACCGGATCGCCGACCCCAACGTCGAGAAGATCCTCGACCTGGCCCAGGACTCCCTGGCCCGCAACGCCGAGTGGGTCCTCACCTGTACCCGTGCGTAGCCCCCAAACCAGGCAGGCCCGCTGGTTAAGCCGCGACCGGGAGATCCTCGAGGCTGCCCTTCGCCTCTTCGCCGAGAACGGCTACCACGGGACATCGGTCGACGACATCGCCCGGGCCGCCAGGACCTCAAAAGGCGGCCTCTATTTTCACTTTCCCAGTAAGGGCGACCTGTTTTCGGCCCTCCTCGATTACGCCGCCCGCCTCCTCCTGTCAAAAATTGAGGGGGCCGTCCGGGACGTCGACGACCCCCTTGCCAAGCTGGAGCGGGGCCTTGAGGTCTTCGTTCGAACGATAACTTCCCACCGGGCCCTCGCCCGGCTCTTTCTGGTGGAGGGGTTCGGGGCCGGGCCGGACTTTCAGGCCAGGCTTCGGGAAGTCCACGGCCTTTTCATCAGCTTTATCAAAGACCAGCTCGAGGCCGCCATCCGCCGGGGCATTGTCCGGCCGGTTGATACCGACCTGATAAGCGTAGTCTGGTTCGGGGCCCTTTACCAGCTTCTTCTGCACTGGCTCTCAACCGGCGAGCCCGCCTCGCTGGAAGAGGGCTACGGCCGGCTGGTGAGGCTCCTGGCAAAGACCATCGACCTGGAGGTGGATTAGGCTCCCCCCGCCGCGAGGCCGGCGGCCGTAAGCAGGCCGAGCCAGCCGTGCAGGACCGCCGTCCGGGGCAAAACCGCCGCCCGCTCCGGCCGGGTTCGGGCCGACCAGACCTGTCGGGCCGTCTGGACCGCCGGTACCGCCGCGGTCAGGGGAAGGAGCAGGGCCGGGCCGAAGCTGAAAGCCAGGATCGCCAGGCAGATAAAAGCCCCACCCACGAGAAAGGTCCAGGCCAGACGCCCGAACTTGAGGCCGAAGCGCACCACCGGCGTCGTCCGGCCGGCGGCCAGGTCCTCCTCGAAGTCCCGCAGGTCGTTGGCCGCCAGAATCGCCGTTACCAGGCAGCCCACCGGCACCCCGAAAAGCCAGCCCTCGGCCGAAAACCGGCCCGTCAGGGCGTAATAACTTCCGGCCACCATGACCGGCCCCATGAATACAAAAACCAGTGGCCAGCCAAGCCCCAGGTCACCCAGCGGCCGCGGCCCGCCGGCGTAAAAATACGCCGCCCCCAGGCTGGCCAGACAGAGGGCCAGCAGCGGCCAGCCCGTCGTCAGCACCAGATAAAGGCCGATGAGGGCCGCCAGGCCGAAGGCCGCCAGCGCCCCGGCCCGGACCTCCCCCGGCGAAAGCATGCCCCGGGCGATCACCTTGTAAGGGGCCGGCAGCTTGTGCTCCCCGGCCGGCCGCAGGTGGTCGGCATACTCGTCGACCAGGTTCGTCCCGACCTGAACCAGCACGGACCCGACCAGCACCAGGAGAAACCTGACGACGTCGAAGCCCCCGGTCCGGAAGGCCAGGGCCGACCCCACCAGGACCGGGGCCACCGAAGCCGTCAGGCTGAAGGGCCGGCTGGCAAGAACCCACGGGAGGGCCCGCTGCTTGATACCCATACCCGGCAAAAGGGTGCGGCTGCCCTACCAGGGGTGGAATCTAAAGCGGGAATAGTCGGGCTCCCGCTTTTCAAGAAAGGCCCGGGTCCCCTCCTGGCACTCCTCGGTCAGGTAAAACAGGGAAGTCGCCCCGTGGGCCAGGTTCTGAATGCCGTAAACGTGGTCCGTGTCGGCGTTGAAGGCATGCTTTAAGAATCGCAGGGCGGTCGGGCTGCGCTTAAGTAGCTCCCGGGCCCAGCGCATCACCTCTTCTTCAAGTTCCTCCGGCGGCACAACCTTGTTCACCAGCCCCATCTCCAGGGCCTCCTGGGCCGTGTACTGCCGGCACAGGTACCAGATCTCCCGGGCCTTCTTCTCGCCGACAATCCGGGCCAGGTAGATGGCGCCGAAACCCGCATCGAAGCTGCCGAACTTGGGGCCGATCTGCCCGAAGACGGCCCGGGTCGAGGCGATGGTCAAATCGCACAGGACGTGCAGCACGTGCCCGCCCCCAATGGCGTAGCCGTCAACCATCGCAATGACCGGCTTCGGAATCTCCCGAATCAGCCGGTGCAGGTGGGTAACCTGCAGACGGGGCCGGCCGGCGGTGTCCACGTAGCCGCCCCCGCCCCGGACCTTTACGTCGCCCCCGGCGCAGAAATTTCCCCCGGTTCCGGTCAGCACCACCACCCCGACCTGGTCATCATACCAGGCATCCAGAAAAGCCGTACGCATCTCCTCGATGGTGAGGGGCCGGAAGGCGTTCAAAACCTGGGGCCGGTTGATCCTTATAAATGCAACGCCCTCTTTCTTTTCGTAGATGATATCCTGGAACTCAAAACCCATAACCTGCCTCCTCTATTCTTCCAGCCAGACGTCCTGGAACTTCTGGTTGTTGTACAGGCTCGGGTGACGCCGGTAGTTCTTAACCTTCTGCCAGAGCAGCAGCCGGTCGAACCGCCACCCGATAATAACCTTCACATTGCCCAGTAGCGTCTTACGGTCAAGCTCCCACACCAGCCGCTTCCGTTCGGCCAGGTCGAGGGTCTGCGACTGCCTTTGAAAGAGGGCGTCCACATCCGGCAGGCAGACGGCCGAGTAGTTACGCTCGCTCTCACACAAGTAAAACTCACCGAAGATCGCGTCCGGGTCGTCCACGGCGATGGCGTGGACCCAGGGCGCCAGGTCAAACTCGCCCCGATTTAGCAGATTAAAGGCCGCCGCCGTCTCCTGGACGTTTAACGCCGCGTCGATGCCGATTTTTGCGAGCTGGTCCCTGATAAAAACCGAGGCCGGCTCCCACTCAGCACCCTTCCGGGTGAGCAGGGTGGCCTTCAGGGGCCCGGCGTAACCGGCCTCGGCCAGGAGCCGGCGGGCCTCGGCCACCTCAGCCTGCTTATCCGGGCCGTAGCCGGGCAGTTTGCGCAGTTCGTCGGCGGGTAGAGCCCACTGGCCGCCGGGGGGCATCGTGCCCCCAACGGCCCCCTCCCCCTGGGCCAGGACGGCGACGGCGGCGTCCCGGTCGATGGCCAGGGAGACGGCCAGCCGGACCCGGGGGTCGTCCCAGGGCTTGCGCCGGGCGTTGAGGTTGAGAGAGTCAAAAATGAGACCGCTTACTTTCTGGACGTCGACCCGGTCGCCCAGGGTCCGTTTGGCCTCCTCGGCCTCGGCGGGCACGCCCGGCCGGTACATCAGGAGCTGACCCGAGATGAACGCCGCCAGGGCCGTGTTCGGGTCCGGAATTATAAAAAACTTTATGCCGTCCAGGTAGGGGCGGCCCGGCACGTGGTATTCGGGGTTGCGAACAAGCTCGATGCTGACCCCGGGGGTATAGGCCCTGAATTTAAAGGGCCCGGTGCCCACCACGTCCTTTTTCATGTCGCCTTTGGCTTGAAGGATATCTTCCGGGTAGACCACATTCCAGCCCTGGGCCAGGTTGGCAAGCAGCGACGGGGCCGGCCGCTTAAGGATAAACCGGACCGTGTAGTCGTCGACGACCTCGATGCCGTCGACGACGCTCAGCACGCCCTTACGGGGACTGACCACCCCCTGGGGCGGCGAGATGATCCGCTCGAAGCTGGCCCGGACATCCCGGGCGGTGAGGGGCTTGCCGTGGTGGAACTTCACACCCCGCCTCAGGTAAAAGGTGTAGGTCTTGCCGTCCGGACTTACATCCCAGCGCTCGGCCAGGTCGGGAATAACCCGGTCGGGGTCCTGGGGGTCGAACTGGACCAGCAGGTTGTAGCACGGGGCCAGCGGCCAGAGGACCGAAGAAGTCGAGGCCTGGTGAATGTCGAAGTGGGGCGGGTCGCCGTCGACCCGCACCGTGAGGACCCCACCGTACCTGGGGCCCCCGGCCGGACGGGGCGTGTCCGGGGCCGGCTGGCGGCCGGCCGGAAGACAGCCGGCCGCAAGGCCGAGGCCGGCGGTCAGCCCGAACCTGAGAAAATCGCGCCGGCCCACCCGACTGGTAAGCGTCCAACGGCTCACGGCCCGACTCCCGAAAACCGACTGATCAGTCGGTTTTATTATAGGCCCGGACCTCCGCCGGTTCAACCCGAAGAGGACCCTCCTCTCTCAGGCCGTTTGGCCGGGGTGTGCGGTCCAGGTCACCACCGCTTTGATTTCGTCAGGCGGGTGGCGGCCGAAGGCTTCGGGGGCCTCATCCACCGAATACCGGTGGGTAATCAACCGGCCGACAAAGTCCTTCCCCCAGCGGCAGGCCGCCCGGACAAGGTCCGCCACCGCCAGCCGGTAGTGGTCCGCGGCCGCATTCACGCTCCCGACCATTGCCAGGTTTCCCAGCACCAGCCGGCGGGCCAGCTCCCCGCCCAAAAGTTCAAATGGGCGGTCTTCACCCGGAATCCCCGTCAGCACCAGGATTCCGTCGGGGGCCAGCGCTTCCAGCAGGTTAAAGTCAAGGGCCGCAACCCCGGCCGCCTCGAAGACCAGGTCGAACGTTCCCACCGTCTGCGGGACCCGGTCCGGCGGCACCTTGCGGCCGTCAACGTAGCTTCCGCCCAGGGCCGAGAGCCACGCCGCCCTGGGCGTGTCCGGGTCGACCACGTCCAGGCCGCAGACCTGCGCGCCCCGCAGGCTGAGGGCCATCGCCCCGAGCAAGCCGATGGGCCCCAGGCCGACGACCAGGCACCGGCAGCCGGCAAGCCAGGCCGGTGCCGCTCCGGCCTCCGGCAACCGGGCCGCCTGGACCCGGACCGCCTCGTCGATGGCCTTCTCGGCCACGGACAGGGGCTCAACCAGGACCCCGAGTTCGCCCAGCTCCGCCGGAACCCTCACCGCATACGCCTCCCGGTCCACCACATACTCGGTCTGGAACCCGTCCAGGCCCCAGATGCCCCGCTCCAGGTACCGGCCCGTTCGGCACATGTCGGGCCGGCCCACCAGGCACGATATATCTTCGCCGCACCCCCGGCGCACGGTAAAGACGGCCAGGTCACCCACCCGAAGCCCCCGAACCTCCGGCCCGACCTCCACCACCTGACCGAGCATCTCGTGGCCGATGACCAGCTCGGCCTGCCCTTCGGGGGCCTTCGCCCGGCCGCCGGCCGCCTCCTCCCGGTCGGTCCCGCAGATGCCCACGGCCAGCACCCGGACCTTCACCTCGTCGGGGCGGGTTACGGCCGGCTCGGGCCGGTCCACCACCAAAACCCCCGGTGTTCCGGGCCTTACCGCCAGGGCCCGCACGGCTCAGCCCTCCGGAAGCACCCGGCGCCGAATCCCAGCCGGGGTTCGCTCCACCTCAACCCTGGCCTTTCCCTGCCGCGTCCAGATTCCCGACAGGGCAACCCGGTTGACCCCGGCCGGCAGGAACGGCTCCTGCGCGGCCCCCGGCGGGTCCCAGGGGTCGGCCCGCAGGCCCAGCATCGTCGAAAGCAATAAAAAGACGCTTCCCGTCGCCCAGGCCTGGGGCCGGCAGGCCGTGGGGTATTCCACGGGAAACGGGGCCTCATCCCGGCCGTAGCCGGCGAAAAGCTCCGGGAATCGAAACTCCGGCTGGGCGCCCAGGGCCTCGAGCAGGCCCCCGACCAAAGTTGCCGCCTCATCGTAAAACCCGTAGCGGGCGAGGCCCGCCAGGATGAGGCTGTTGTCGTGGGGCCAGACCGACCCGTTGTGGTACGACACCGGGTTGTAGGCACCCTCCCCCGCCGCCATCGTCCGGACTCCCCAGCCCGAGAAAAACTCCGGCTCCAGGAGCCGCCGGGCCACCTCCCCCGCCAGCGACCTCTCCACGATTCCCGTCCAGAGAACCTGGCCCCCATTCGACGTCAGGGAATCGACCCGGTCTTTCCGGCCGTCGAGGGCCTCGGCGAAAAACCGCCGGTTTTCCAGCCAGAAGTCCCGGTTGAACCGCGCCTTAAGTTCAGCGGCCGCCGCCCGCAGGCGGGCCGCCGCCTCAGCCTCGCCCAGGGCCTCGAGGATCTCGGCCAGGCCCAGCCGGGCCGCATAGGCGTAGCCCTGCACCTCGCACAGGGCGATGGGCGGCTCGGCCAGCCGGCCGTCCGCAAACCTCACCGAGTCGCCCGAATCCTTCCAGCCCTGATTGGCAAGGCCGACCCGCCCCTCCCGGATGTACTCCAGGTAGCCGTCGCCGTCCCGGTCCCCAAACCGCTCAACCCACTCCAGGGCCGCCAGCAGGTTCGGCCGGAGCGCCCGGAAGGGCTCCGGGTTGCCGGTGAGCCTGAAGAGCGAGCCGGCGACCATCAAAAAGAGGGGCGTTGCGTCCACCGACCCGTAATACGGGTAGGGCGGAAAACCCCGGTGGGCCGCCGTCGTCACCCCGTAGCGGTATTCGTGGAGGATTTTGCCCGGCTCCTCGGCCCGCCGCCGGTCAATTCTGGTCCCCTGGTGGCGGCCCAGGGTCCGCAGAACCTCGCCGGCCACCTCCGGAAAGAAGTTAAGGGTCTGGTAAGCCGTTATGAGCGAATCCCGGCCGAAGAGGGCCACGAACCAGGGGATGCCGGCGGCGATGACCGTCTCGCCGGCCACCTCCTCGCCCCGGACGCAGAGGGCCGCAAAGTCGTGGACGGCCCGTCCGTAGGCCTGCTGAAGGACGTAGCTGTCGGTCTCCAGCCGGGGTGCCCGCTCCACCAGCTCCTGGTGGCGGCGCAGCCGCTCCCCCAGGATGAACGTCGGGCCCGACCGGCAGGTATACACCGGCTCGCCCCGGTCCCGCTCATCCAGGGTGAGAAAGTCAACGCAGAGGTGCCAGCGTTCCCGGGGCCTGAGGCTAAGCCCAAACCGGCACCGGGGGCCGACCAGCACCGGCCGCTCCGACAGGTTAACGACCAGCCGGCGGACAAAAGTCGGTCGGCGCAGTTCGAACCGCAGGCTCCGGCCACCTTCGGCAAGGCTAAGCCGGATCCCGCCCCGGCGCCGCGGGACCGGCTGCCCGCTCTCACGCCGGCCCTTAACGTCAAAGATGTGGACAAAATCCGCGTCGAACCCGAGTTCAAGGCTGAAGCGGGCCTCGTCCAGACCATAATTGGTTATGTCAATATCCTCGTGCAGGCCCCGTCCGACCTGCCGGCGCCGGACGATCCCCAGCCAGGCCGGGCCGGCCCCCGGCAGGGCCGGGTTGGTGAGAAAGTGGGTGGCCGAAAAGGAGTCGGTGGGCCGGGCGCTCAGGTAGACAGGGATTCTGCCGTCCAGCCGCAGGCTGTAGGCGGAAAGAAACCTGGTATCCTCATAGTAGAGGCCGAAGTCCGCCCCCCGCGGGATGTCGCCGACCTCGTCACAGATAAGAAAGGTTGTGTCTTCGTTGATGACCAGCCGCACAGCCCTGAGCCGATCCGATTGTACACCCGGCCGATGATTCCCGTAACCGACAGCGTCCCCGTTCGCCGCACCCCCTACGTAACCTTAAGCCTGATCGGTGCCTGCGTCGTCGTCTTCCTGTGGGAGCTGGGCCTCGGCCCGGCCCTGGACCCGGCCATCCGCCACTTCGGGTTTACACCCCGGCTTTTCTTCCTGGACCCTGCCGGGGTCTGGTTCACCCTCATAACCCACCAGTTTCTTCACGCCGGCTGGGCCCACCTGCTGGCAAACATGCTCTTTTTATGGATCTTCGGCGACAATGTCGAGGACCGGCTCGGCCACCTGCCCTATCTGGTCTTCTACCTGGCCTGTGGGGCCGGGGCCGCCCTGGTTCAGGCCGCCGCAAGCCCCTTCTCCCCGGTGCCCATGGTTGGAGCCAGCGGGGCCATCGCCGGCGTCCTGGGCGCCTACCTGGTCTTCTACCCCGGTGCCTGGGTTATGACCGTGGTGCCCATGTTTTTCTTTCTGATACCCCTGGAGATCCCGGCCCTCATTTTCCTGCCCCTCTGGTTCTTAAGCCAGCTTTTAAGCGGCCTGGCGGCCATAAGCCGGGTTCCGGCAACGGGTGGGGTCGCCTTCTGGGCCCACGCCGGCGGCTTCGTCCTGGGGGCGGCCCTCGGGGCCTTCCTGGCCCCCTTCACCCCCGCCCCGGTCGGTCCGCACCGGCCGCAAGCCCCGACCCCGCCGGCGGCCCGCCTCATCAGCACCCTGGCCGACATCCTCGCCCTAGCCGTCCTTGCCCGGTTCTTCCTCATCCTGTTCGCCCCGGCGGTGCGGGGCCCCGGTCAGGCCGTTATCGGCCTCCTTTTCGGCCTGACCGGCCCGCTGGTCGAGCCCTTCTTCGAGCTGGTCCCGATCCTTCAGCTGGGCCGGCTCAGGCTTGAACTTCCGAGCCTGGCGGCGGCCTTCACCCTTCACCTGCTGGGCGGTCTGGTTGGCTGGGCCCTGGGTCTTGGGGCCGGCCTGTGGGCCCGGGTCCGCCGGGGCTGAGGGTCCGCTCGAGCCGGTCCAGCCGGGCCAGGATCTCTTCCAGGGCCGTCGGCCGGCGGGGTATAACCGTAATCGTTCCGCTCGCCTCCAGGATCACCTGGTCACACTCCGCCACCGAGTCGACCCCCTGCCGGCGGATGGCGGCTAGAAGCTCGTCTTCGCTGATAAGCTCCCGCCGCAGGTTCTCAGTAATTACCCGGCCGTTCCTTACCAGCCAGACGGGGCCGCCCTCCAGCCGCCGCTCCAGGGTCGGGTGCCCGTAGAGGTAACGGACCACCGCCGCGTTAACGAGAACCAGGGTAGCCGCCCCGACAAGCCCGCCCAGCAGTGAGTTGTCGTTGCCGATGATGGCATTCTGGACGGTGTTTGAGATGGTCAAAAGCACCACCAGGTCGAAGGAGTTGAGCTGGGCCAGCTCCCGCCGGCCGCCGACCCGCAGGGCCACCACCAGGAAGGCATAGACAAGGATGGGACGGATCACCTTCTCCAGAATGCTTACGCCCGGCACGAACAGGTTGACCAGAAGTTCGTTGAAGTCCATGACCTTCACCCCCAGTAACTTAAGATACCAGGCAGCTCCCCGGCCAGGTTTAGGCGGACAGGTTTTGAGAAAATTTTTAGCTGGAAAACCTTGACTTCGGGCCCGGTCGGCCTTTAAAAAGAGAGTGGGCCGATGATCGAAGGTCTTTTCCAGCCAGGACACCTGCTTTTGATCTTGCTCATCGTCCTCATCCTCTTCGGGCCGGGCAAGCTGCCGGATATCGGCCGGGCCCTGGGTGATACGGTCCGGGAGTTCCGCCGCTCGGTGCACGCGCCCCCGGAGACGGGCCAGCCGGCCGACGAGCAGAGCCGCCAGTCCTGAACCGGGCCCGATCGGGGCCGGGGTAAGGGGTTCACCGCGGCCGGGGCCGGCCCGGGTTAGGCCGGTCTCCCCGGCAACTTTAAAAGCTTCCGGAACGAGGCTTAAGCTTTGGGTGTGATTCCGCGACCCGGCGTGCTCGTGGGCCGCATTGCCGGCCGGTGGCCGGACCTGGTGGTGGTGCTGGGTCTGGTGGGAGCCGCCTACGGCCTCACAACGGCCGCCCGCCACGGGCGTGCGCCGGGAGCCCCGGCTCCCGTCGAGCTTTCCGCCGGGGTTCTCCCATACTATGCGGCCCTCTCCGTCGGCCGGATGCTGGCCGCGTACCTGCTTTCCCTGGCCTTCGCCCTGGCCTACGCCAGGGTCATGGTGGCCGGCCAGTGGTCGGAACGGCTGATGCTTCCGCTGCTGGACATCCTTCAGAGCGTCCCGATTCTTTCCTTTTTTCCGGCCGCCGTGCTGGCGGCGATGGCCCTCTTTCCCGAAAGCAACGTCGGCCCCGAGCTGGCGGCCATCCTTTTGATTTTTACCTCCCAGGCCTGGAATCTGGCCTTCGCCTTTTACGGGTCCCTTATCACCATTCCCCAGGAACTGCGGGATGCCGCCACCGTCCTTCGGCTTAACGGCTGGCTGCGGTTCACCCGACTGGAGCTTCCCTTCGGCCTGATTGCCCTGGTCTTTAACTCCATCATGAGCTGGGCCAACGGCTGGTTCTTTCTGGTGGCGGCCGAACAGTTCGGGGTCGGGGCCCAGAATTTCCGGCTGCCAGGTCTTGGGGCCTACCTGCGGGCGGCGGCCGACGCCGGCAACGTCGGGGCCCTGGGCCTGGGCCTGCTCACCCTGACGGCCGCGGTAGTTTTAATCGACCAGGTTCTCTGGCGGCCCCTCCTCAACTGGGCCGACCGGTTTCGCTACGAGCAAACCGGGTCCCTCCGGCCCCCGGCTTCGCCGGTGCTGACCATTCTGCGCCGGTCCACCCTGGCCCGGGGGCTGGCCACCCTGCTTATCGGCTGGCTCGTTGGCCGGATTGACGGAACCCTCAACGACCTCTTCCGCCGGCTGGAGGCCCGCCGGAAGCCCCGGCCAGCGAAGGCCGCTGGGCCCTTCCCGGCCTGGGTCCCGGTGGCCCTCGGGCTTGGCCTCCTTATCGGCCTGGGACTCATCCGGGCGGCCGAAAGCCTCCTCCGGCTCGGCCCCGATGATTGGGAGGAGGTGGCCGTCGGGGCCGGGGCCAGTCTTGCCCGGGTCGGCCTTGCCCTGGCGCTGACGTCGGCCTGGACGGTGCCGGCCGGGGTTGCGCTGGGCCTCCGGCGGGAGCTGGGCGCCCGGGCCCTGCCCCTGATCCAGCTGGCGGCGTCGGTTCCGGCCACTGCCCTTTTCCCGGCCATCCTGCTGGCCGTGCTCAGACTGCCGGCTGGGGTGGAGGTTGCCGCCCTGCTCCTGATGGTGCTCGGGAGTCAGTGGTACGTGCTCCTCAATGTCGTGGCCGGGGCCCTGGCCATCCCCTCCGACCTGCTGGAGGCGGCCGGGGTCTTCCGCCTCAGGGGTTTGCAGCGCTGGCGGCTCCTGCTGGTGCCGGGCATCTTCGCCCACCTGATTACCGGCCTCATCACCGCGGCCGGGGCCGCCTGGAACGCCACGGTGGTCGCCGAGTATGTAAGCTTCGGGACGCAGACCTACCGGACGGTCGGCCTCGGGGCCTTCATCACCGCCCGGGCGGAGGCCGGGGACACCGCGGGCCTGCTGGCTGGGACCCTGGTGATGGCCGGCCTCGTCGTGGCCTTCAATCGGCTGGTCTGGCGCCGGCTCTACCGCTGGGGCGAAAGCCGGTTCAGGTTAGATTAGGCCGTGGCCGCCCTGCTGCTCAAAGCCGACCAGGTCACGAAGTTTTACGGCGACGGCCAGCCGGTGCTGGTCCTCGACCGGATAACCCTGGAGCTGGCCGAGGGGGAGTTCATCGCCCTCCTTGGGCCTTCGGGATCGGGCAAATCCACCTTCCTGAGAATCCTGGCCGGCCTCATCCCGCCGTCCCGGGGTCAGGTGCTGGTGCGGGGCGAGCCCCTCCGGGGCATAAACCCGGCGGCGGCCATGGTCTTTCAGAGCTTTGCCCTCTTTCCCTGGCTTACGGTCCGGCAGAATATCGAGCTGGGCCTCCTGGCCCGGGACGTCCCGGAGCCGGAGCGGGAACGGCGCGTCCGGGAAATGGTGGAGCTTATCGGCCTTAAGGGGTTTGAGGCCGCCTACCCCAGGGAACTTTCGGGGGGGATGAAACAGCGGGTGGGGTTTGCCCGGGCACTCGCGGTCGGCCCGGAGGTGCTCCTTATGGATGAACCCTTCTCGGCCCTCGACGTCCTTACGGCCGAGAACCTGCGCCGGGAGTTCTTCGAGCTCTGGACCGGCCGCCAGCTTCCCACCCAGGCCGTCGTCATGGTTACCCACAACATCGAGGAGGCGGTGGCCCTGGCCGACCGGATCGTTATCCTGAGCGCCAATCCGGCCCGCATCCGGGTGGAGCTGCCCGGCCTCCCGCCGGGCCTGCGCCAGGTTCGGGGACCGGAACGCACCGGTCTGGTGGACATCATCTACCGGATAATGACCAGCCCCGAGGTGGACGTCACCGCCCTCATCCCGGGCGCCCGCCGGTCGGAGGTTCCGGCCAAGGAGGCCGCCGTCTTCCAGATGCTTCCCCACGTCACCCCCGGGCAGGTCGCCGGTCTGGTTGAGCAGCTTCGGGCCCGGGGCGGCCGGGAAGACCTCTATCAGCTGGCCGAAGACCTGGGGCTGGAAGCGGACGAGCTCCTGCCGGTGGTGGAAGCGGCCGACCTTCTCGACCTGGTGGAGGTGGTGGAAGGGGATGTCATTCTGACCGAAGCCGGGCAGAAGTTCGCCGTCTCCGACCCCGAAACCCGCCGCCGGGTCTTCCGCCGCCAGCTCCTCGACCGGGTGGAGCTCGTCCGGGAGCTGATTGCGGCCCTCGAGGCGAGTCCCGGGCGCCGGCTGGTCGGGGCCATCTTCCGGGCCCGGCTGGAGCAGGCCTTCAGCCGGGCTGAGGCCGCCCGGCAGCTGGAGACGGCCGTCGCCTGGGCCAGGTATGCCGGGCTGGTCGGCTACGACCCGAAGCTGGATGTGCTCACCTTAGCAGCCAATGCCGACGTCGAATCCTGAGCGCCGCGCCCCCACGAAGCGGGCCTCGCCCTGGTCTTCACCCGGAGCGGGTCAGCCCTCAGGGCCCGGGGAGCCCGCCCGCTTCTCAAGGCTCGCGGCTGACCGGTCGCCGGCGGGGCGCCAGCTTGCACCTGATAGTCGGTCCCGTCAGACCTTGCACCCTGGTCGCCGATATTCCGGCTAACCGTGGGCGGGTACTGGTGGCTTATAATTGTCAGCCTTGGGGTTTTCTTTTACCTGGTTCGGTCGATCCTCACGCCCTTTGTGGTCGCATTATTCCTGGCTTACATGCTTGACCCGCTCGTTGAAGCCGCCGGCCACCGGCTTAAACTGGCCAGACCTCTGGTCGTCGGCGGCCTTTACGCCGTATTCCTGGGCATTATCGGCACCACCGCCGCCTTCCTCGCCCCGGCCCTGCTCTCGGAGGCCCGGGACCTGGCCCGCCACGGTCCGGAAATCCTCGAGAACATCTTCACCCAGCTCTTTGGTAGCCCGGTGGTCGACCTCTTCGGACAGCCCGTAACCGGCCATGCCCTGGGCCTCTACCTGGTGGGGGCGGCCCGGGAGCTCTTCAGCCAGCCCCGGGAAGCTTTTCAGGTCGCGGCGGCCGTGGTGGAGGGCCTTTTCGGCATTTTCGTCACCCTGGTGGCGACCTCCTACCTGCTTCTCGACGGCCGCCGGCTGGCCGGGGGGGCAGTCCGACTTCTGCCGGCCGGCATCCGGTCGGAAGTGACGGCCCTGGCCGGTCCCGTCCACCGGGTTCTCCGGCGCTACCTGTGGGGCCAGCTCTTCCTTGTCGGCTTCATGGCAACCGTAACTTACGCCGTGTTAAGCGTCGGGTTCAAGCTGAGGTACGCTCTGGTCCTCGGCCTGGTTACCGGGGTGCTGGAGGTTATCCCCTTCCTGGGCCCGGTGGCTGCCGCGACAGCGGCGGCCGGGGTCGGGCTCGTTCAGCTCGGACCGGGGGGCGCCGCCGGCATCATCCTGGCCTACTTCGTGCTCCGCCAGCTTGAGGACCAGGTGGTCATGCCGGTTGTCCTGGGCCGGGCCGTCGGCCTGCACCCGCTTGTCACCCTTTTTGCCGTGCTGAGTGGGGGTGCGCTGGCCGGCGCCGTCGGCCTTATTCTGGCCGTTCCGGTCGCCGCAACCCTAAAAATAATCGTCGACCATCTCACGTCCGGGCCGGATAACCCGTGAAGGCGACGGCGGCCTACATCGTCGGGACCAGCAGGACCGGACCCCGGCTCGCCGCCAGAACCCGGGCCGAAACGCTCCCCTCCCACAGCCCGGCTAGGCCGTAGCGGCCCCGGGTGGCCATTGCCAGGAGCACATCCTGGCCGGTCACCCGCACCAGCTCGGCAACCGGGTCGCCCCGGCGGATCTCATACGACACATCCACCCCGAAGCCAGCCTTGAGCCGTTCGGCAGTATCCCGAAGGTAATCCGCCGCCGCCCTGGCCTCCAGGTCGAGCATCGCCGCGGTTGCGCCGGGTAGAAACGTTGCCACCGGCCGCTTTTCCGGTCCGAGGGCCCCAACCGAGGGCACCACCGTTACAAGCCTGACCGGGAGGCCGCAGCCGGCGGCAATTGCGGCGGCCAGCGGCAGGGCCGCCTCACCCGTCGGCGTCCCATCCAGGGCCACAACAACCCGGCCTACCGCCTCGGGCAGTCCGCCGGGAGTCTCCGGATTCACCAGGAGGACCGGACACCCCCGCCGAACTACCTGATGGGCGATGCTCCCCAGGACCCAACCCCGCATCCCTCCCCGCCCGTGGGTGCTCATCACAATCAGGTCGCCGGCCTGCTCGGGCAGGTGCGCGGCGATGGCCGCGGCCACATCGACCTCCGGACCGACGTGAACGTGGCTTCGAACCCTCAGGCCGGGGCTACGCAGTCGAGCTGCCACCTGCTCCAGATAGGCCTCAGCCTCAGCCCCTCCCCGCAGGTGGGGCTCGCCGTGAACCCGCTCCGGCGGACGCCGCTCCACAATGTGGAGCAGAACAAGTTCGGCCCCGAGTCGCCGGGCCAGGAAGGCCGCAAGCCCGACCGCCGCCTCCGCCAGGCCAGACCCGTCCAGAGGCACGAGCAGACGCTGAATGACCGTCATAGCCCCTCAGCGACGGTCTGATACAGCAAAAACAGGTTAAGCCCAACAATGACCACGGCGACGACGACAGCCAGCGCCGTCGTCAGGCGGGAATTGACCAGGGGCCCCATCAAGTCCCGGCGCCGGGTGAAGCTGATGAGGGGTATCAGGGCGAAGGGGATGCCGAACGAGAGCACAACCTGGCTCAGCACCAGGGTCCGGGTCGGGTCAAAGCCCAGGCCGATGACCGCAATCGCCGGGGCCATCGTGACCAGCCGGCGCAGCCAGATGGGAATCTTTCGCCGCAAAAACCCCTGCATGATCACCTGACCCGCCATGGTGCCCACCGTCGATGACGAGAGGCCCGAGGCCAGCAGGGAAATCGCAAACACCGTTGCCGCCAGCGGCCCCAGAAGCGGCCGGAGAGTCAGATAAGCATCCGTAAGCTCCGACAATTCATGGTAGCCGCTCAGGTGGAAGGTTGCCGCCGCCATAATAAGCATCGCCCCGTTTATCAGCCCGGCAATTCCCATCGCGAGGATAACATCAATGACCTCGTACCGAAAAATGGTCCGGCGGGCCTCCGCAGTCTGAACCACCAGCCGACCCTGGGTCAAGGCCGAGTGCAGGTAGATGACGTGGGGCATTACCGTCGCCCCCAGGATGCCCACCGCCAGGAGCACACTCTCGGTGTCCGTAAGCCGCGGGCGCACGACCGCAAGGCCGATTTCCCCCCAGTCCGGATGGGCGAAAAAACCGAGCTCAATAAAGTAGCAGAGGGCGATGATGCCGACAAAGACGATGATCACGGCCTCCAGCGGCCGAAAACCGTAGTGTTCGAGACTCAGGATAATAAAGGCCAGTACCCCGGTAATCAGAGCCGCCGGAAACATCGGAATCCCGAAAAGCAGATTGAGCCCGAGGGCCGCCCCGAGAAACTCGGCCAGGTCCGTGGCCATCGCCACCAGCTCGGCCACGACCCACAGGAAGATGACCACCGGCTTCGGGAAATGGTCGCGGATAACCTCGGGCAGACTCCGGCCGGTGGCAATCCCAAGCTTGGCCGAGAGGGCCTGAATGAGCATCGCCATGAGATTACTCATGGCAACGACCCACAGCAACATATAGCCGTACCTGGCCCCGGCCGAAATGTTGGTCGCGAAGTTGCCGGGGTCCATGTAGGCCACGGACGCAACAAAGGCCGGCCCAAGGAAGGCCAGGACCCGCCGCCAGAACGGCAGCCTGACCCGGCCGAGCAGCACCGCCCTGACCAGCTCGCGGGTCGCGGCGTCGTCCGCCAGCCCCCAGCGCCGGGGCACGCGGGCCGGTTCCGGGGCATCAACGTCGTTACTCACCTGAAACTCCCCCCCTTGCCGGCAATACCGACGGCCCGGCGGCCGCCGGGCCACCCGGCCCTGCTTAATCGCCTTTGGGTTTAGAGTTAAATAAGCTTAACTCTAAACCTAAGGATAAGCGCCGGGGGAGGTTTTTGTCAATCCTGGCCCCAGGGGCGGCCGGTTTTACCGCCGGCCGCGTCCCGGGCGCTCCTCCCGCTCCCCGTTCTCGGTGCCGAAGGTCTGGGCAAGCCCGGTCAGGAGCTGCCTGAGTTCCTGGGCCGAAAGCCGGGCCTCAGGGTGCATCACCAGGTAGATGGCCGGGGGGGATGCTCCCGTCCTGCACCTTCTCGACGGCCTCGTGGCCCTCGTTGCGTCGGGGCAGGCCCCATTCTGAAACGTTAAATCTGGCCCGGCCCAGGTCCACATCCCGCTGGACGAGCCACGAAATCGGCGCAATATTGCTGTACCAGGGCCAGTTTGTCTCATTGCTGTGGCAGTCGCCGCACGCCCGGAAGAAAAGTTCCCGGGTCTGGGGGCTGTCCCAGGCCGGCTGGGATACCACCGGCGGGTTGGTGTGATTGCGCCCGTAAGGCACCAGCTGGATCAGGAGAAAGAGGCCGAGAATGCCACCAACAACTGCTGTAACAACCGGCTTTTTAGCAACGAGCGTCATCGATATCTCCTCCGGCTATTGCATTGACCATAATGATGGTGCCAGGCAACGGTAAAACCACTGTTAAACCCATGTAAACAGGTATTAAACCCACCTCCTAGCGAAGTGCTTTAAAACGTTAAGTTTCATGAAAATATTGGGCGACTTTACTTTCCGGTTGCCTGAGGCCGCTCACACTCGGCGTTTATTGCGCTGTCGCAAAGAACTTTCCGACCCGGCCCCATACAATAAATCCGGTAAATCCGGTGGGACCGAACCGGTCCCGAGTCCATTACCGGAGGGAAGCTCCTGTGACCGCAAGCCTTACTGATGCCGTCCGTGAACACCATGCTGAGCTCCGCCGGAAGTTCCGGGAGAAGGCCGATGCCTGGCTGCAGACGGGCTCGCCCGAGGCCCTTCAGGACCTGGCAAACTTTCTCTCCGGCGAGCTGCTCAGCCACGCCCGGGCGGAGGAAGCCCACCTCTACCCCGTGGTTGAGCCCCTGGTCAAGGCCTGGGGTCGGGCCACAGCAACCATGAGCATCGACCACGAGTTCATCGAAGACTACATCAGGCGCATCCAGGCCTGGCCGGACCCCGAAACCCGCCGGGAGCTCGTTCTCGGTCTCCAGGCCATCTTCACCCTGCACCTGGAGAAGGAGGAACGGGTTTACCTGCCCCTTATTGCCGACCACCTTTCGGCCGAAGAGCAGGCGCGGGTCCTCGCCCAGATGCACGCCGGCAGCGGTCCGGACCCCGGCGCGGAGGAGCCGGTGGAGGCAACCCTTGACGTCCGTGCCATTCCGCCCCGCGAGCGCCATCCCCTCATCTTCGCAACCTTTGACAGCCTCCGCCCCGGCCAGGCGTTTATCCTGGTCAACGACCACGACCCGAAGCCCCTTTACTACCAGTTCAGCGCCGAGCGGCCCGGCGCCTTCGAGTGGATTTACCTCGAGCAGGGGCCTGAAGTCTGGCGGGTGCGCATCGGCCGGCGCCGCGATTAAGTCCGAAAGGTTAAAATTGGCCCGGAGATGCGGGAGCTCTACTTGCTGGTCGTGGCCGTTCACGTCCTTGCAGCCGCCGGCTGGGTCGGTGGGTCCCTTTTCCTGGCCCTGGCCGTCATCCCAGGCATTCGCCAGCCGCAGTTTCGGCCCATCATGCCCGACCTGCTCGATTTCATCGGCCGGCGGGCCCGCACCCTCGGCTGGGGTGCCCTGGTCACCCTGGTGGTGACCGGCATCATCATCCTGCTCCTGCGGGGCATCAGTCCGGCAACTTTCCTTGAGCCGGCCTTCTGGCGGACCGGCTTCGCCCACACCCTCGCCTCAAAGTTTGCGGCGGTGGGCCTGGTCCTGGTCCTGACCGCCCTCCACGACTTCGGCGTCGGGGTTCGGGCCAACCAGCTTGCCCGCAAAGACCCCAATTCCCCCGAGGCTCGCCGGCTCCGGCGCCTCGCCATCTGGTTCGCCCGGGCGAATCTGGTCCTGGCCGTCATCATCGTCGGGCTCTCGGTCGTCCTGGTCCGGGGAGTCTAGCCGTGACCCGGAACCCGGTCCTGCGTCGGCTCCTGATGTTGCCGGCGGGCCTTGGCCTTCTCTTCGGCCTCGGGGCCGGACTTATCCGCCTCGGCATCACGCCCGGCCTGCCGGTCCCCGCCCCCGGCCTGCACGGCGCCCTGATGGTCTCCGGCTTTCTGGGAACCCTCATCAGCCTCGAGCGGGCGGCCGCCCTGGACCGTCCGGCCGGATACCTGGTTCCGGCGGTTGCGGCCGTTGGGGTCCTGACCCTGGCGGCCGGTGCCCCCTACCCGGTTCCCCACCTGCTTGGCCTCGGGGCATCGGTCGGACTGCTCGGCCTCTACTTTTACGCCCTCCGCCGCCACCCCGATATCGGCCTGGCCGTCATGGGAACAGGGGCCGCCCTCTGGGCCGGGGGCAACCTGGTCTGGGTCCTCATCCGCCTTCTCCCGGCTGCGGTCGAGTGGTGGGCCGGCTTTCTTGTCCTGACCATCGTCGGCGAGCGGCTAGAGCTCACCCGGGTGGCCGCCCGACCGCCCCTGGCCGGCCGCCTGCTCACGATGATTACGGCCCTGCTGGCGGCCGGCCTTCTGGTCGGCCTGGCTACCCCCGAAGCGGGCCGCCGCATTTCCGGGGTTGCGCTGCTCGGCATGTCCGCCTGGCTGTTTAAATATGACATCGCCTGGGTGACGGTTCGCCGACCTGGCCAGACTCGGTTTATCGCCGTGTGCCTTATCGGCGGCTTCTTCTGGCTAGGACTGGGAGGCCTCTGGTGGGTCTTAAGTCCCTACGCCACCGCCGGCCCCCTCTACGATGGGGCCCTCCACACCGTCTTCCTAGGCTTTGTTATGTCGATGATTTTCGGCCACGCCCTGGTGATCCTCCCGGCCGTCACCGGCGTTGCCCTCCCATTCCACCCAGCTTTTTACGCCCACCTTGGCCTGCTCCACGCCTCCCTGGCGGTCCGGGTCCTGGGAGACGCCGCCGGCCTGCTAACCTGGCGGGAGGTCGGCGGAACCCTTAACGTTGCGGCGGTCGTCCTCTTCCTGCTGGCAAGCGCCGCATCGGCCGGATTCCGTCGTAAGTAGCTACCGTGCTTGCCGCATGTAATTTTTCAACAGGGGGTGTCAGGGATGCGTCTCGACTACCGGCAGGTTGCCCCCGAGGCCGTTCAGGCCATGCGGGAGCTCGAGGCTTACGTCAAATCCACCGGCCTTGAACCATCCCTCCTCGAACTGGTTAAAATCCGGGCCTCCCAGCTGAACGGATGCGCCTACTGCATTGACCTGCACACCCGTCAGGCTCGGGCCGTCGGGGAGGCCGAGCGGCGCATCTACGCTCTGAGTGCCTGGCAAGAGACCCCGTTCTTCTCGGCCCGGGAGCGGGCGGCCCTGACCTGGGCCGAGGCGGTAACCCTCCTGGCCGAGAGTCGGGTGCCCGACCTCGTTTACGAAGAGGCCCGCCGCCACTTCACCGAGCGGGAACTGGTGGACCTGACCATGGCGGTCGTTGCCATCAACGGCTGGAACCGGCTTGCCGTCGCGTTCCGGCTCCCACCCGAGGGGGAGGTCTGAGTCCAGCCCGGATGCCCCCAACCCTTACGTTTGACCTTCGGGCGCTTCCACCCTTCCGGCTCGACCTGACGGTCTGGGCCCTCCGACGGCGGGCCGAAAACCGAATCGACGCCTGGGACGGCCGCCATTATCGGCGGCTCCTGGTTATCGACGGCCGGCCCCGGGCGTTGACAGTCGCCCAGGCCTCCGGACTGGACAGCCCGAACCTTGAGGTTCGGGTCGACGGTCCCGACCTCTCGGAACATGAGATTCCGGCTCTCAGCCTGATCCTGACCAGGGTGCTGGGCCTCAACCTGGACCTTGCCGACTTTTACCGGCTGGCCACGGCCGACCCGGTCCTGGGCCGACTCGCCGACCGGTTCCGGGGCCTCAAGCCGCCCCGGTTTCCGACCGTCTTCGAGGCGGTGGTCAACGCCGTCGCCTGTCAGCAAATCAGCCTCGATTTCGGCATCCGGCTCCTTAACCGGCTGGCCGAGGCCTTCGGCCCCACCCTCGAAGTAGCCGGCCAGGTCCTCTGGGGATTCCCGGCGCCCGAAGACCTGGCCGGCCGTCAGGTCGACGAACTGCGGGTCCTCGGCTTCAGCCGCCAGAAAGCCCGGGCCGTCTGCGAGCTTGCCGGGGCCGTCACCGGCGGCCTCGACCTGGAGGGTCTGGCCGATGCGGATAACGAAACGGCCGCCGCCCGGCTCCGCCAACTTCGGGGCGTGGGTCGGTGGACGGCCGAGTATGTGCTCCTCCGGGGTCTGGGCCGGCTGGAGGTCTTTCCCGGCGACGACGTCGGGGCCGGCAATAACCTGCGCCGCTGGCTGGGCCTGAGCGAATCCCTCGATTACGCCCGGACGAAGGCCCTGGTCAGCCGCTGGCACCCCTACGCCGGCCTCGTTTACTTTCACCTGCTCCTGGCACGGCTGGAAGAGCGGGGCCTCGTTGGCCGGGCGTATAATCCGGTGGGAGTGGCATGATCCGGCTCAAGCGGGTCTACGAACCGCCGGAGCTTTCCGACGGCCGCCGGTTCTTGGTTGAGCGGCTCTGGCCCCGGGGGTTCAAGAAAGACGCCCTGCAGCTCGACGGCTGGCTTAGAGACGTCGCCCCCAGCGACGGCTTACGGCGCTGGTTCGGCCACGACCCCGCCCGCTGGGCCGAATTCAAGGCCCGCTACTTTGCGGAGCTTGAGGCCCGGCCCGAGGCCTGGCGGCCCCTTCTAGAGGCCGCCCGGGCCGGGAACATAACCCTCCTTTTCAGTTCCCGGGATGCCGAACACAACAACGCCGTCGCCCTTAAGGAGTTCCTCGAGGCCAGGCTCAGGGGCGGCTGAAGTGGCGGACCAGCTTCCCGAACCCGAAGACGTTGCGGGCCGGCTCTGCCGAACGGCGGTATTTCAGTCAGCGCCCGCCGGGGCTGTTCTCGACCTGGTCCGGGCCGGCGTAATCCGGCGGCTCGGCCGCAGGGAATTCCTGTTTCTGGAGGCCGAACGACCCGGCGGGATTTACTTCATCGTGGACGGGCAGGTGAAGGTCGTCCGGCAGGGGGCTGACGGCTCGGAGACGATTCTCCACCTGGTCGGCACCGGGGAGTTTGTTGGCCTGGTTGCCGCCCTGGCCGACCGGCCCCTGCCCGCTTCGGCTCAGGCCATCAGCCCGACCGTTGTCCTCTGGCTTCCCGGCGACCGGTTCCGGGCCTTCCTGCTCCGCTATCCGGAGGTCGCCCTGGCTGTGATGGGGCTTATGGCCGGCCGGCTTCACGAGATCCAGAACCGGTTTCACGACGTCAGCACCGCCCGGGTTGAGGGCCGCCTCGCCCGGCTGATCCTTTACCTGGCCGGGCGTGCCGGACACCGGACGCCGGAGGGGGTGGTACTCATGCTCCCCCTCACCCGGGCCGAACTGGCCGAGCTGTGCGGCACCCGCCTTTACACCGTGAGCCGGGTCCTTAACGAGTGGCAGCGGGCCGGCGCCATCCGGCTGGCCCGGCGCCGGGTCATCATCCGGCGGCCCGACCTTCTGGCCGAAGTTGCCGGTGAGCTGGAGCCGGCCGGCTGGGTCATCGCCTAGAAGGCCATGCCGACCCTTACCCGCTGGTCGATTCGGGCCGCCCTCATAAACCTGCTGGCCGCCCTTGCCCTCGGGGCCGGGCTGGATGCGGGCCTCCTTCCTGAGGCCTTCCGGCCGGTTTTTTATCACCTTTTCGGGCTGGGCGGCGTCGCCCAGTTCATCTTCGGGGTTGCATGGTGGATGTTCCCGCCCCTTTCCCGGGAGCGGCCCCGGGGCAACGAGGCCGCCGGGTGGGCTGGCTTTGTCCTGCTCAATGCCGGGATGCTCCTGCGGGCTGTGGCCGAGCCGGTCGTTGCCCTCAGCCCGGCGCCCTGGGCCCGGGTCCTGCTTCTCCTGAGCGCCGCGACCCTCGTCGCGGCCGGCTGGGTCTTTGCCGGCCTGCTCTGGCCCCGGGTTAAGCCCCGCCCGGGGAAGGAGGCCTAACTTGCCCCGGCTCAGCTGTTACATGGTCCGGTCGGCCCTCATCCACCTCGGGGTCGGGTTTGCCATCGGCGGCCTAATGTTAGCCCACAAGGCCGTTTTTATTCACCCGGCCGTGCCGGCCCTCCTGGGCTGGCACATCCATGCTCTCTTCTTCGGCTGGACCATTCAGTTTGCGTTTGGAGTCGCCTACTGGATCTTCCCCCGCCTGACTAGCTGGGGGTTCCGCCACCCCCGGGGCTGGCCGGGATTTGCCTGGGCAGCCTTTATCCTGGTTAACCTTGGGGTTATGGTGGCCGGTCCCGGCGCCCTGGCCGCCGGCCCGCCGGCCCGGACGGCAGGAGTCCTCGGCGAACTGCTGGCCATCGGGGCCTTTGGGGCCCATCTCTGGCCCAGGCTCCGGCCACCTCTCCCCCAGCGTCGGGCCGGGGCCGGCTGACGGCCGGCCCTGACTGAGAATTTTCCCCGTTGCCGAGGTCAGCCCGATCATATCCCTTTGGGCAGGCGCTCACCTACCCGAAACTTATCCCGAGGGGGCAGCAGAGTCCCCACCGGGACTCTGCCATAATCGCGCAACCCTTTGCTAACACCGTTTACCAGGGAGGAAAGCATAGTCCTCTTTCTGGCCGAGGTGAACTCGGGCATCGCCCGCCTGCTCAACTTTTACCCCCCAGCCGGCCCCCTCAGTGGAAAAACAACTATGGCCGTAGTTGTGTGGCTTGTGGCCTGGGCGGTCACCCACCAGGCCTGGCGCGACCGGGACGTCAATTTCGGGGCCGTCTTCGGCGGGAGTTTGTTACTGATGACCCAGCTGCCTCCGGCAGCGTTCCCCTTCGGGGCGGAACTGTCCGGCTTGCCAGTCCGTTCGATTGCAGGTGTCAAGCGATGGTCGAGCGGTCAACTCAAGGGATTCGGTCCTGGGCTAAAAGCTCCCTGAGGTAAGCTGGGGCACCTCCAGCCGCCGTCGGCGAGGCTACCAGCGCCTTAAATCGAAGCACCGTTATCCCATCCTGGCCGACGAACTGACTGATTCGGGGCGCACTCCATCCCTGGGCAGAGCGGCGGATTTCAAGCGCCCTGAGCCGAACCTTAGGGTGGATGAGTGAGTTGTTCTCCAGTTCCCGGAGCCTGGCGTCCTCTTCGGGGGTCAGTCGGATAAATATCGGCGCAACTGATACCCAGAGTAAATCGCATGGGAACTTAGCATCCGGTGAATCGTTATAGGGAGCCGCTCCGGAGCACAACCTCCGGAGCGGCTCCCTTGTGGACGCTCAGGCTCAGGCGGCCGCGGGCCGGCGGCGCAGGCCGAAGAACTTGCCAGGCTGCCAGGGGGTGCCCAGAGCCGGCAGAAGCCACCGGTCAAGCCCAATCCAGCCGGCATTCTTCCAGGCCAGGATGAGCAGGACGGCCAGGGTGAACATCACCGGGTTGGTCGAGGCCGTCCCGGCCATCATGAAGTTGAAGTTCATGAAGGCCCCGAAGAAGGCGGCAACCCCGGTAAAGGCCCCTAAAATCAGGGCAATCCCCACCAGGGTCTCGCCGAAGGCGATAAGGGGCGCAAACCAGGTGTAATGGCCGCCCTCAAGGAGCATCCGCAGGAACTCCCGGTACCAGTCAAAGGCCACCGGCGGCCGGGCCGGGGGCGCAGGAACCTGAATCGCCCGCTCCCAGAAGCTCTTTACCGCCTGGCCTCCGGCCATCCAGGCCGGGTCCTCGAGCTTGTGGATGCCGGCCTGGAGCCACTCGTAGCCCAGGTAAACCCTCACCGGCAGCCAGAGCCACCCGAACCCGGGCGTCCCAAAAAGCTTCTGCGCAATCGGCGGGTCACGAAATTCAACCTGCTGTGCCATTGCCCTCACCTCCTTTCCTCTGTATAGGCTGGGGAGCCTCATCTTCCCGCATCCGCCACCATATTAACAGGGGCCAGTTCTGAAAACGGCTGGAAAAGACTTAGAAATACTTTAGAGTCTGCCCGGCGTTAGTTAGGGTCTTCGGCATCCACTACGGCCTCAGCCTCGACTTCGACCAGCAGATCGGGCGAGATCAGCCGGGAGACCTCCACCATTGTAGCCGCCGGACGGGTATCCCTGAAGAATTCCCCGTGGGCCCGGCCGACGTCCGGCCAGTGGTTGATGTTCGTGACGTAGACCCGCGTTCTTACGACATCTTTGAGGTCGGCCCCGAGGGCCCGGAGGGCCCGCCGAATGTTTTCGATGGCCGCAACTGTCTGCCTGTAGGGGTCACCAATCCCGATAATCTCCCCGTCGGGCCCGACCGCGGTCGTGCCCGAGACGTAGACCTGCCGGCCCACCCGGACAGCCCGGGCATACCCAACCAGCGGCTCCCACCTGGTGCCGGATTCAAACCGCCGACGCTCCATCCGACTGCCTCCTTCCGGATAAATTTGACACGGTCAGGCCCGCCGGGGTATATTAACAACTGGAAGTTGGGGTCTCCTGGTGGTTGAAGCGGGGTGGAACCACCCGTTCCCATCCCGAACACGGAAGTGAAACGCCCCAGCGCCGAAGATACTGAGGCCGCAAGGCCTTGGGAAAATAGGTCACTGCCAGGAGGCCCCTTTTCTATTCCCCTTTCGGCTTCTCCGGCCCGCCCACCGCAACCGACCTGGCCCCGGCAAAAATCTCCGGATGCTCCGCCGCAAACTTAAGGGCGAGCTCCCGGGCGGTCTCCTTATCATCCGGCGCCAGTTGCCCCTCGATAACCAGCTCCTGAAGGTAATCCTTAATCGGTCGGATCCAGGGCCCGGGACCCAGGCCGAACATGGCCATAAGTTCATGGCCGTCCAGGGGGCTCTTGAGGGCCTCAATCCGCTCCCGTTCGGCCAGCTCCCGGATTCGCCGCTCCAGCTCATCAACCCGGGTCCGGGCCGCCCGCCGCCGGGCCGGCCGAGCTGAGGTCACATCGGCCCGGGAAAGAATCAGCAGTTCTTCCAGCTCGTCGCCCGCCTCCCGAACGAGCCGCCGGACGGCGCTGTCGGTCCAGTCCGGGCCGTACTGGTTGGGCCGCAGATGCATCCGAACCAGCTTGGCGACCTTTTTAATGGTCCTGTTATCGAACCGGAGCCGGCGTAGGATCTCCCGGGTCATCTGCTCCCCGACGAGCTCGTGGCCGATGAAGCTTACTTCGCCCTTCTCGTCAAAGCTTATCGTCCGGGGCTTGGCAATATCGTGGAGGAGGGCTGCCCAGCGCAGGACCAGGTTCGGGGGCACGTTTTCAACCACGGCCAGGGTGTGGGTAAACACGTCCTTGTACCGGCCCCGGTCCTGGGGCATTCCCAGCATCTCCAGGACTTCAGGGACGATGTGGGCCATCAAGCCGAGCTCGACCAGCAGCCTGATTCCTAGGCCCGGCCGCGGGGAGAGGAGAATCCGGTTAAGCTCTTCGGCAATCCGCTCCCGGCTGACCTCTTGAAGCCGGTGGGCCTGCCGGCGGATGGCCGCGGCCGTCGCCGGGTCGATGGCGAAGCCGAGCTCAGCGGCAAACCGAACCGCCCGCAGTAGCCGCAGCGGGTCCTCCGCAAACCGGGTATCTGGGTCACCCACCGCCCGGATCAGCCTGGCCTCGAGGTCCTTAAGGCCCCCAAAAGGGTCAATAATTTCGCCCGTGGTCAAATTCCGGGCCATGGCGTTGATGGTGAAGTCCCGGCGGGACAGGTCGCCTTCCAGGCTCGTGCCGAAGTCGACCGCCGGCTTGCGGGACCCAGGGGTATACTGCTCCGAACGGAAGGTGGTGATTTCGACCCGGTGGCCGTTAAAGACCGCCCCAATGGTCCCGAACTTTTCGCCCACCGTGTAAAGGGCATCCGGTCGGAGCTGCCGCAGGATGGCTTTGGTCTCCTCCGGCCGGGCGTCGGTGGCCAGGTCCAGGTCCTGCCTGGGACGGCCCAGCAGCAGGTCCCGAACCGACCCGCCGACCAGGTAGAGCTGTTTGCTGGCTTGGTCAAAGGTCCGGTGAAGGCGGAGCAGGAGTTCGCTGGTATCCATACCAAAGATTAGTTTAGGGCTCAGCAGGGCAGGTCTGCGAACCTGTCCGGAGAGTCAGAGCAGACCGGTTCCGTAGGCCCGACGGGCCCGGCCGGCCGGACCGGGTCGGTAATGCCCGGTAACCAGGCCCCGGTAGAGGTCGAGGAGCCGGCCCCGGGCGTCGGCACTCGGCTCGTTCTGGTTTAGCTCAACCCGGATGATGGTGTTGGCATGCCGGCCGAGCTGACGGCCCAGGTCGGCCCGCGACCAGCGGCCGAGGTACCTGACCAGGCGGTACATTACCGGCCAGCAGGGCTGGTCGGTCGTGTGGCCCAGGACCAGGACCCAGCGGGCATCCTCGGGGAGGTCGGCGGCCAGGGCCCAGTGGTTGAGCCGGTGCACCAGCCCGAAGGCCGCCACCGAATGCTCCGCAAGGAGGTGACGGTAGACCTCCGGCGCGTTGGCCGTCAGGTTCGTGCTGACCCACTCGACCCGGGACGGTTCCTGCATGAACCTGAGGGGCAGGGGCGGCGTCAGGTCGGCGAAATGCTGGCGACGGATCGCCTCGGTTATGGCCTCAATAACCTTTGTGGTCGTACTGGCCTCCACCTGCCGAACACCTTCCTCAATGAGGGCCTCCTCCCCGAAACTGGTAAGCTCGGCGAGGGCCCGCCGGTAACGGGCAGACGGCCTCCGCTCACCCTTCAGCCAGCGCCAGACGGTGCGGGGGTCACATCCGAGCCGCTCCGCAATCTGCTTCGCCCGAGCCCAGCCGGTCTGACCCGATGCGCCTTCCTGCATTCCGAAACCTCTCAGGTGGCGAAAGGACCAGCTTGTGAGATGACAATCGCCGCCCGACTATCGTCCCGCAGTAATTTTAAACCAACCGCTGACCTGTTTGCTATTGCCCTCTAAGCCAGGGGGCATCGGCCGTCCCCGGGCCTTGAACGGCCGTGTTATAATATAGGCGGAAACGCCCCCGTAGCTCAGCTGGATAGAGCACCGGCCTCCGGAGCCGGTGGCGTGGGTTCGAGTCCCGCCGGGGGTACCCCAGTGAGGCGTCCGCATCTCCCGGACGCCTCAAAGTTTTTATTCGTGGGAGGAGCCGGGTCGTGTCCCGTTCCAAACGTGCCAGGCGGGAGGCCGCCCGCCAGCGCGAAAAACTGCGCCTCAAACGGGGTGTCGCCGCGGTTGCGCCCCCCCAGCCGACAACCCAGAACCGGGCCGGCCATGCCCGGCCGTCCCGCCAGCAGTTTGACTGGCGCTCCTTTCTCATTACCACCCTGATCTTCTGGGGGTTGAGCCTGGTGATTATCTTTTTCGTCGGACCCCAGGTTCAGTCCCTGCTTTTCGGCCGGAATCAGAGCGAGCCAGCCGGTCCCCAGGCCGCCCCGGCCCCGACCTTAAGCCCCCGCAAGACCTACCCGGCGCCGCCGGCCATGGCCATCGACCCGGCCAGAACCTATTACGCAACCATTGAGACCGAAAAAGGCCCCATCCGGGCGGTCCTGTTCGCCCAGGATGCTCCGAAAACGGTCAATAATTTCGTCTTTCTGGCCCGGGACGGCTTTTACAACGGCACAACCTTCTCCCGGGTGATCAAAGGCGAGCTGGCCCAGGGCGGAGACCCGGTCGGGGATGGGCGGGGCGGCCCCGGCTACAACCTCGACCCGGAGGTCTCCACCCGACAGGTCGTCGCCGGCACCCTGGTAATGGCCCAGGAGGACGGGCGGGTGAGCGGCAGCCAGTTCTTTATCGCCTACCGGCCCATGCCGGAGCTCGACGGCAAGGCGACCGTCTTCGGGCAGGTGGTTTCCGGCCTGGACGTCCTCCAGAGCCTGACCCCCCGGGACCCCCAGGCGAATCCCACCTACGCCGGGGATACCATCCGGCGCGTGCTTATCTCCGAAGAATAGCGAGGCCGGGGGAACCGCTTTGACACGGGCCTTTTTCTATCCTATAAAAACGATCAGGTGCGCTCAGCGGCGGCCTTATCCGGCCCCCTCAACCATTACGGACCCTGAGGAGTGTGACCTATGGATAGACCGGTGATCACAACAAGTGAAAAAGAACAGCTTGAGGCCGAGCTCAAGCACCTTAAAGAAGTCCGCCGCAAGGAGGTTATTGAACGGCTCCGGGCCGTCACCGAAGGCACCGACATCTTCGATAACCCCGACTACCTGGAAGCAAAGCGGGAGCAGGCCTTCGTTGAAGGCCGGATCCGGGAGCTCGAGCGTCTCCTTGCGATTGCCCGGGTCGTCCCCGACCGCCAGGCCGAGGACCACGGCGTAATCGGTATCGGGTCCCGGGTTAAAATCCAGGACGAATCCGGCGAGGTCGAAGAGATCGTCCTGGTCGGGGCTGCCCATGCTGATGTCCTTGCCGGCAAGGTTTCCTACGAGTCGCCGGTTGGGGCCGCCCTGATGGGCAAGCGGGCCGGGGACACCGTGGAGGTTCGCACCCCCGGGGGCGTCCGCCGCCTGAAGATCCTGGAGGTGGGGTGAGCAACGCTGCCCCGCGCTACGGGTGGAGCCGGTGCCCCTTAAGCGGCTGAGCCCGCGGGTTTACGCCTGGGTCGGAGCCGGCGGCGGAACCAACGCCGGAGTCATCATCGGCGAACACGGGGTGGCGGTCGTTGACGCCCTGCTCACGCCCACGGCCGGCCGAAATTTGCGGGAGCGCATCCGGGCAGTTACGCCCCTCCCGGTCCGGTTTCTGGTCAATACCCACTACCACGGCGACCACACCTTCGGCAACCAGGCCTTTGCGGCCGAGGCGGTCATCGTCGGCCACCGCCGGGCCCGGGAGGGGCTTCTCCGGTTCGGGGCTGAACAGCTCGACTTTTTCCGCCGGCGCCAGCCGCTGCTGGCCGCCGAGTTCGACCGGGTCCGGCTGACCCCGCCCGACCTGACCGTCGACCCGGGCTGTACTTTGCATCTGGGCGGCCTCGAGGTGGAACTGCACTATGTGGGCCCGGCCCACACCGACGGCGACCTGGTCGTTTGGGTCCCAGGGGAAGGGGTGCTCTTTGCCGGGGATGTGGTTTTTAACGGCTGGTTTCCCACCGCCTCCGAAGCCGACATCGACGGGTGGGTCCGGGCCCTGGGCGAGCTCCGCCGCTATTCAGCCCGGATCGTTGTTCCCGGCCACGGCCCGCCGGCCGGACCGGACATCCTGGCAACACTGCAGGAATACTTTGAGACCGTGAGGGCCGGGGTCGCCGCGGCGCGGGCCCGGGGCCTTTCAGTCGAAGAGGCTGTTGCCGCTGTCGGGGTTGGGGGCCTGGTTGAATGGCAGGGCCGGGACCGGCATGCCGCCCTGGTCCGGCGGCTCTGGGAGAAGCTCCCTACCAGTCGTCGGGGCTGAGGTCGAGGTCCCGGTAAAGGGCAAAGGGGATGGCGATGGTTGCGCCCGATTCGTTCTCGTAATCCTTCAGCTGGCGGCGCATCAGCATTGCCATAACCTTGGCGTGCTCGAGGGACATCCGCAGGCGAACCAGCTCCTTGCGGGCCGGGGGCTGGCCGGGCGGGGGCGGCTCCGGGGACGTCAGGTAGAAGATACAGGTGACCCCGTACGGACTCAGGGACATGACAAACTGGTCGGTATAAAAATCCGGGGTCTCTTCCCCGACGCCGGCCATTACTCCCTCCCAGAAAACTGCATATAAGCCCGGCCATGGCCGGGCTCCAGCTCAAACGGGCAGGTTCTTGCCCCCAGGTCCGCCGACTAATCCGACGAAGGCAGGGCCCGGGGCTGCTGGAGGGTCATGGGCTGGCCGCAACAGTGCACCCGGCCTTCGCCCCCTTTGGTGCAGAGCACCTCCGTGCCGCAGACCTCACACCGATAGCGCTTACCGAGCTGGTTCTTGGTCGCAACCGCGCTTTCAGCGCCGTCCGCCATCGTTCTGCTCCCGTTAACCCTTAAGTTTCATCGGCTGGCCGCAACAGGTGAGGGTGCCGTCCCCTTTGCGGGTGACGATAAACTCCGAGCCGCACACCTCGCAGTAATAGCGCTTGCCGGGCAGGTTGGGCATCTCAGCTACCTCCGGCGGCCGTTCTAAACCGAGTATAGATTTGGCCGATCCGGCCTGTCAAACACGGTTACAGGTTGAGGTCGGCTACGGCCGCCGCCGACCGCTTCTCGGGTGGGAGCCAGCCAAAGGACTCCTCGGTCGGGCCCGGCGGGTTGTGTTCGAGCCCAATGTAGCCCTGATAACCGAGCTCTTCCAGGGTTGAGAAAACCCGCTTCCAGTTGACCTCGCCCGTCCCCGGCTGGTGACGCTCCGGCGAATCGGCCACCTGGATATGCCCGACCCAGGGCAGGTAGCCCCGAAGGGTCGCCACCAGATTGCCCTCCGACCGCTGCATGTGGTAGACGTCGTACTGGATTTTCAAGTTTGGCGGGAACCCCAGCCGCTGGATAAGGCTAAAGCTGTCGGCCGTCCGGGTCAGCAGGTAGCGGGGGCTTTCCCAGGGATTCAGGGCCTCGAGCATAATGGTCACCCCGGCCGCGGCCGCCCGGGGAAGGGCCCAGGCCAGGTTATCCAGAACCGTCTCCACCTGGGCCTCCACCGGAATGTCGGGTAGCCGGTTGCCGACCAGACAGTTCAGGCGGGGGTACCCCAGGCGGGCGGCCAGACCAAGGGCCTCGAGAAAGCACTCCCGCCACTCCGAACGCCGCCCGGGGTCGTTGGCAAAACCCCGGTCGCCCCGGGCCATATCCCCGGCATCCATGTTGTGGAGGACGACCTCAACCCCGGCGGCCCTCCGGGCAGCCACAATCTCATCCAGGTTCTCGCCCCGGGGCCACTGAAACTCCACCGCCCTGAAGCCGGCGGCCGCCGCCCGGCCGAACCGCTCGGTGAACCGGAGCTCCCGCCAGAGCATGGAGAGGTTGGCCGCAAACTTGAGCATCTCAGGTCGCCCCTCCCTCCCGGGGTTCGGGCCCGGCGGCGGCAAGCTCCTTTCGCCGGACCTGCTCAATAACCTCGGCCTGTCGGGCCCGGAGCCTGGGGCTCAGCTCCACCGGGTAAATTTCGGGGTCATAGATAGCCTTGTACCGGTCGTCCAGGGCCGCAAAGTCGGCCAGAAACGTTTCCCGGACCTTCTCCAGGGGGGCCGGGTCGACCACCGGCTCCCCCCCGGCCATCACCTGAACTAGCAGCGGCTCCGCCCCGGGCGCCGGCGGCTCCTCGTCCCGCAACCCGATGACGTCCTTAACAAACCGGCCGGACCCGTCCCGGATGCGGAAGACCTGCTTTTCGTCGGCCAGGGTCTGCTTGCCCGGACTCAGCTTCAACACGGGCCGGCCGTTATACTTGACCAGTTTGTACACGATGTCAACCCAGGGGGCGTCGGCCGAGACGCCCATCTTCGTCCCCACCCCGAACCCGTCAATGGGGGCCCCGGCCCGCAGAAGCTCGTCGATGCGATACTCGTCCATCGCCCCGCTCACAAATATCCGCACGTAGTCCAGGCCCGCCTCATCCAGAATCCGCCGGACCTCCTTGGAAAGGGCCTCGACGTCGCCGCTGTCGAGCCGGACCGCCCGCAGCCGGTGGCCCCGGGCCTCCATCTCTTTCGCTACCTGGACAGCCTTATACGCGCCGGCAATGGTGTCGTAGGTGTCAATGAGCAGGGTCGTGTTATCCGGAAACGCGGCGGCGAAGGCCCGGAAGGCCTCCAGTTCGCCCGGAAAACTCTCAATGTAGGAGTGGGCCATCGTGCCCGTTACCGGCAGGCCAAAACTTTTGCCGGCCAGCACATTTGAGGTGGACGCAAACCCGGTAATATAGCAGGCCCGGGCGACCTTCATGCCGGCATCGAAGCCCTGGGTCCGGCGGAACGAGAAGTCCACGCACACCCGGCCCCGGGCGGCGTAAAAACACCGGGAGGCTTTGGTTGCGAGGATCGTCTCAAACCCAACCGCGTTCAGGATAAACGTTTCAAAGAGCTGAGCCTGGATAATCGGTGCCGTGACCTCCATAATAGGTTCGTTGACGAAAAATACCCGGCCCTCAGGGATCGCCCGAACCTCGCCCGTAAACCGGAACTCCCGCAGGAAATCGAGAAAGTCGCTTTTAAAAAGCTTCAGACCGGCCAGGTAGCGCAGGTCGCTGTCCGTGAATCGCAGATGGTAAAGATATTTAATAACTTCCTGGATTCCGGCGGCCACGAAGTATGCCCGGTTCGGGGGATATTCCCGGATGTAGAGGCTGAAGGTTGCCGGCGCAAACATCCGGTTCTCAAAGTAGCTGGCCGCCATCGTAAGCTCATAGAGGTCCGTAAAAAGGGCCAGCTCGCCGGCATCGGTATAATAGGCCAGGGGCTTACCCCATCCAGAGACCACGTTCCAACCTCGGGTTCTGCGATTGTCCGAAGAGGCCCGTCACCGAAGATTTTATAATATTCCCGGGATTTCACCCCGGAGGCGAGCAATGACAGGGTCCTTTCGGCAGCAGACGGGCACACGGGTCGGTGTCAGGCTGGTTGACTGTGATGTCCACCCGAACATAAAGTCGATAAAGGACCTTTACCCTTATCTTTCCCGCCGCTGGGTCGATTACATCGAGGAGACGGGCTTCAGCCAGATTCCCCAGAACCCCTACCCGAAGGGGGCAAACCGGGGCGTAAGGCTCGATGCTGTCCCCGCCGGCGGGGTTGCCGGCTCCGACCTGGAGCTTATGCGGGCCCAGCTTCTGGACCAGTACGACGTTGAGTTTGCGATTTTAAACCCCGAGCACAGCTATCGACTGAACTTCCTGCCCAACGCCGACTTTGCGGCCGCCCTGGCCTCGGCCTTCAACGACTGGCTTATCCACGAGTGGCTGGAAAGGGACCCCAGGCTCTTAGGCTCGGCCGTCATCACCACCCAGGACCCGGACCAGGCCGTAAAGGAAATCCGGCGGGTGGGAAGGCACCCCCGCATCGTCCAGCTTCTTTTGCCGGCCGGGGCCCAGCGGCCCTACGGCCAGCGCTACTACTGGCCGGTCTATGCGGCGGCCGAGGAGCTCGGGCTGGTCATTGGCATCCACTTTGGGGGAACCGGGGTCTCCACGGGGCACCCGCCCACACCGGTGGGCTGGCCCAGTTACTACATCGAGTGGCACACCCTGATGCCCCAGGCGTTTCAGGCCCACCTGGTAAGCTTCATCTGCGAGGGGGTCTTTGAGCGGTTTAAAGGCTTAAAGGTCACCCTGATTGAAGGGGGCTTTACCTGGCTTATGCACGTGCTCTGGCGGCTGGACAAGAACTTCCGGGCGCTGCGGTCGGAGGTTCCGTGGCTTAAGCGGTTTCCGTCGGAGTACGTGCCCGAGCATTTCAGGTTCACGACCCAGCCGATGGAGGAGCCCGAAAACGAGGCCGACCTGGTTGCGGTCATCCGGCTGATGGGTGGCGAAAGGCTCCTAATGTATGCCACCGACTACCCCCACTGGGACTTCGACTCCCCCGAGTATGCCCTGCCCCGGGGGCTGGATGAGACGACCAGGGTAAGGATCCTGCGGGAAAACGCCGTGGAATGGTACGGCCTTAATGGGCAAGCATCCGGTCTGCCGGGTAAGTGAGCTTCCGCCGGGGTCCCGGCGGGTCTTTGAGGTTGCCGGGCGGTCGGTTGGGGTGTTTAACGTTGGGGGCCGGTTTTATGCCCTGCGCAACCGGTGTCCGCACCAGGGCGGGCCGCTGTGTCTTGGGCGGGTATCGGGGCTGATTGTGGCCGGGGAGCCCGGCGAGCACGCCTACGCCGAAGGGGTGCCGATTCTGCGGTGTCCGTGGCACGGGTGGGAGTTTGACATGCGGACGGGCCGGGCGGTTGTGGACCCGGAAAAGACCCGGGTGAAGGCCTACCGGGTGACGGTGGAGCCGCCCCGGGCCGAGACCTACCCGGTCTCCGTCGAAGACCAGGTCGTCTACGTCCACCTTTAGGCGACTTCGACCACGACCGGTCCGTCGAGGCCCAGGGCCTCCTCGAGGGCCGACCGCAGCTCTGCAGCCGCCGTCCGAATGTAGCCGGCCCCGAAGGCTTCGGCCAGGCCCTTAAGGTTAGGGACGGGCTCATCGAGGCTTGCCAGCTCCGCCTCAGCAAGACCTTTTACTCCCCGGCGCCTCAGGGCGGCCCCGACGCCGGCGTAAGCCCGCCGGTTTCGGACCACGACCCGAACCGGGAGCCGGAACCTGGCAGCGGTCCAGAGCCCCCCGAGCCCCCCGACCAGGCCGGCGTCATCGCTGAGGACAACCTGCCGGCGGGTCGGGAGCCCGAGCCAGGCCCCGACCGCCGCCCCCACCCCCCAGCCGCGGCAATCGGGGGGCGCCGGCCAAAGGGTTGCCGGGTCGGACCGGCCGATGCGGTCAGGCCCGACGGCCGGGTCATCGACCAGCAGGACCCCATCGGCTCCCAGGTAGTCCAGGAGGGCCTCGACCACAGGGTCCGTCGGGCCGGCTGTCGGCGGCGTTAGGGCCCGGCGCCGCTCCGCGGCACTCCGGGCCTCCACCGATGTGAGCCAGCGTTCAACCTGCTCCCGGAGAGCCCGGAGGCCGGATTTCGGGTCGGCCACAAGCTCCAGGCCCCGGCCGTGGGCCGTAACCCACTCCGGGCCCCAGGGCGAGACGGCCAGGATCCGGGCCCCGGCCGGCATGAGGCCCAGGAGCGGGTCCGTCGGCTGGGCCGGCCGGAGCCGGCCCACAACCACGACCAGGTCAGTTTCAGACCAGGCCGGGTCGTCCGGGAACGGATGCCCGAAGCAGGCCGGGTGGGCCGTTGGGAAACCGGGCCAGGGCCCGGCGGCCGGGTCGAGGAAGACGGGCAGGGCAAGCCGCTCCGCCAGAGCCGCCGCTTCATCCACGGCCCCGTAGCGGACAAGTTCCGGCCCGGCTACCAGAACCGGCCGCTCGGCGGCCAGGAGGAGGTCGGCCGCCTCCCGGACGGCCTCAGGGTCGGGGGGTTGAGTCCGGGGCAGGTACTGGCGCCGAAGGTAAGGGATTTCGGCCGGCCCTTCGGCGGCCAGAATCTCCGCCCCAAAGGCGACCTGAACCGGGCCGGTCGGGGGCAGAATTACCGTCCGGGCCGCAACCCGGACCGCCTCGACCAGGTCGGCCGGTCCGGCCGGCTCGAGCCGGGCCTTTACCGCCAGGACCGGCCCGGTCCGGTCGGTCAGGACGACGGCCGGGAGCCACGGAGCCAGCGGAAGCTGACTGTTAAGGCCGGGCGCAGGCGCATGCCGGAGGTTTACAACCACAGGCCCACCGGTGGCCCGACCCAGGCCGTCAGCAACCGAAAGAACAGTAAACGGGTCCGGGGCGGGCAGGTAGACAACTTCGGGGTGACAGAGGCAGGCTTCGAAAAGCTCAGCGAAAGCTTCTCCGGCCAGGCCGGTCAGGTATCTTAAACCGTCCCGGCCGAGGGTCAGCAGAAGCAGGTCGTCGCCGCGCCGGCCGCTCACGCCGTCTAATTTTAACCCGCCGGGGCGGCCGGCACCCCCGGCGCCCGTTATCCCGTTCGGGAATCGGGCAGGCCCGGAACGATGCCGTTGCGCAGGGCGTAGATGGCGGCCTGGGTCCGGTCGGAAACCATCAGCTTGCCGAAGAGGGCCGAAAGGCTGTTTTTGACGGTGCTTTCGGCCAGGCCCAGGCGGCGGGCAATCTCCTTATTGGACAGGCCCGAAGCGATAAGCCGCAGGTAGAGCCGCTCCCGGTCGGTGAGGAAGACGGCCCCCCGGGCGCCGGCCCCGTTTGACTCCACGACCTGGGCACAGAGGCCGGTAAGCCGCACCGCAAACCGCCGGTCGAAGGCCGCAACCCCCGTTGCCGCGGCCCGAACTACCCCAATTATCTGCTCACCCGGCGTAGAAAAGCAAAACGCCCCAACCGCACCCGAGCGGATCGCGTTGATAACCTCAAAATCGACGTCCGGCCGGTTTTCATCGGCTACGACAACAACGGGGACTGAAAAGCTCCTGAGCCCGCCGTCCAGTTCAGCCAGCAGGTTGAGGTCGATGATTCCGACGTCAGGGGAATAGGCGAGAATAAGCCGCTGAAAATGGAGGGCGTGGCTTGCTTCCCCGATGACCTGGATGTTGGGTTCCCGGCTGAGGAGGTGTTTGAGCTGACGTCTAACAAAATCGTGCTGGTTCGCAATGATAACCCGCATTGTCCGCTCCACTTCTCACAGGATTTAACGGTCAAAAATTATTAACACACACCGACTGCACCTGTCAAGATTCTGCGGCAGGAGTTTACCCATAAGTCGGGTGTAAACTAGACCTTGGCAGACTGCGCTGGAGGGTGGACCGATGGTCAGAGAGGTTCCGGCCGAGCCCGGCCGCGGCACCCCTCCGGGTGGAATCTAAGGGTATGATGGTCCGCAAGCCGGTCTGACTGTGGCGGCGTAGTCTCAGCTGGGAACTCGTAATCTCCAGCCAGCTGCCAGGCGCCGCCAATGGCGGCTCTCAGCTACCCAGCGCCCGGGATAGCGGCTCAACCGACCACAGGCACCTTGCCACGAGGCCAGCCCCGCAAGGAAATTGAAGCCGCTTCACTGCGCAGGGGAGCGGCGGTTGCCGAAGCCAGTCGGACCCTTCACCGCGGGTTTTTGACCGGCCGGTCAAACCGCAGGTTTAAAATTTGACCGGTTATAAGGCGATGCCGGTGAACTGGTGGAACCTGGCTTACCTGTTCCGTCCGCCCTGGGACCGGGGGCATCCTCCGGAACTGCTCACCCGCCTGGTCGAATCCGGACAGCTCGGCGCCGGCCGGGCCGTCGACCTCGGGTGCGGAACCGGCACCACGGTCATTTACCTGGCCCAGCACGGCTTTGACGCCGTCGGAATCGATATCGCGCCCCGGGCCATTGCCAGGGCGCGGCAGAAGGCGTCCCGGACCGGGGTGCGGGCCGCCTTTCTGGTTGCGGACGTCACCAATCTTCCGTCAGCGCCGGAGCTGGAGGTGCCCTTTGACCTGGCGGTTGATATCGGCTGTTTTCACAGCCTCGGTCCTCAGGCCCGGGATACCTATGTGCGAACTCTTTGGCGGCTTCTCAAGCCCGGCGGCCGCTATTTTCTTCAGGCGTTTATTCAGGCCAGCAGCCGGCGCCCCATCCGGATAGGTCCACCCGGGGTAGCGCCGGGCGAAGTTGAGGCCCGATTCGGGCCGGATTTCGAGCTGACGATCCTGCAGGCCCCGCACCCGCAGGCCGGCTTCTGGGCCTCCGCCACTTACCTGATGGTGCGCCGCTGACCGGGCCGGTCATTCGCCGGCACCCCGCACCGACCCGCCCAGATAGCCTCCTCCCCACAGGGGCCCTGACCTGTTCGGTCAGACCGCCAGCGATGACCTGGATGCCGTAAGGGTCACCAGCATTTGAAGGCCGGGCACACCCATGCCCCTGGCATATTCGGGCATTCCCGGCCGCATCAGGTGGCCGATACCGCCTCTAAAAACCTCGCCCGCTCGCAGGACTCAAGCCGAGCTTTCGTCCGGATAAGCTCCAAAAGCTGCTTGCGCCCCTTCATTTCGCCGATCAGGACGGCCCCGACCAGCCGGCCGTCCTTGAAAAAGAGCCGCCGGTAGTTTAAGTTCTGCCAGTCAACCCAGGTTATCGACTCGGCCTCGGGGTGGTCTTTGGGCACAATCCCGCTGCAGGCAATGTTCGAGTCAAAAAGCCCGCTGGTGTAGTCGGGCACGTCCACAAAGACCTCTTTTGCACCCAGCATGTTCCGGGCCGCAACCCGACCCTGGGCCGCCGCATTCGGCCAGGTCCCCAGGGTGTGGCGCTCTTCGGTCACCACGTCCCAGAACTCGGCCACATCCCCGGCCGCATACACCCCAGGCACCTTCGTCGCCAGAAACTCGTCGGTGACAACACCCCGGTTGACTTCAATGGGCGTATCTTTGAGAAACCCGGTGTTCAGCGTAAGCCCAATCCCAACCCCAACAATATCCGCCTCGATGAGCCGGCCCTTCCTGGTTTTGACCTGCTTTACCCGGCCCCCAGCGGCCACAACCTCCGAAACTTCGTCTTCGTAGATGACCTCAACCCCGGCCCGTCGGGCAATCCGGTCAACCACTTCCCCTCCCTCCTCGTCCAGGTACCAGTGCAGAAACCTGGGACCCCGGATGAGCCAGGTAACTTCCAGGCCCCGGGCGGCAAAGGCCTCGGTAAGCTCGTAGCCGATGAAGGAGCCGCCGACGGTTACCGCCCGCCGGGCCGTCTTTAAAGCCTCCAGTATGGCTTTTGTGTCGTCTAAGGTCTGGAAGTTAAAGACCCCGCAGGCATCGGCCCCGGGCACGCTGAGCCGGTTCGGCCGGCCCCCGCTGGCAATTAAGAGCCGGTCAAAGGGTATCGCCTGGCCCCGGTCGGTAAGGACAACCCGCTCTTCCAGGCTGACGGCCGTAACCTTCGTCTCCAGCAGAAGGTTTATGCCGAGCTTTTCGTGGGCCTCGGGTGTGCGCATCAGGACCTTCTCTTCCCGAACCTGGCCCTTTAAAAACCTGGGCAGGGCCACCCGGTTGTAAAGTGGATAGGGCTCATCGGTTATCAGGCTCACACACCCGCCCGGGTCGGCCCGCCGAAGCACCTCAGCCGCCGTCGTCCCGGCTATCCCGTTGCCGATGATGACGTAACTTGCGCCGCGCATCCTTCTAGCGGCGGAAAGTTGCCATTTCCGGGCGTCCAGGCTTGGCCACAGGTTGCGGACCGCCGTCATGCTGACGCAGTGGGGCGTCCCCGGTGGAGATTGGGCAGAGGCCCCCGGGTGAAGACCCGAGCCGGTTGCCGGGCCGGCAAGCCGGCAATCCGACCGGCGGCGCGCCCCTTCAACCCACATGGTCGGGACGGGGTCGTCCGGGCGTCCCGCAGCGGAGAACCGGAGCCCAAAGCTCCGCCGACCCCGACGCCGCCCTGACAGCGTGGCACCCCTCAGGATGCCTGTCGCAACGCCGCCGTCACGGCCTGCGGAATGCCCAGCTCAACACAGATGGCATTCACCTCTCCCGCCAGGCGGCGGAGTCCTTCGGCCTGACGGCAGGCCTGCCCATCGTCCGGCACCCAGGAAATGAACTCCGGTTGGGGCTCAAGCCACGCCAGCCAGACCCAGACCCCTTCCTCCTTTTCGTAGGCGAGCCGGCCGGCCAGGCGCACCGGCCGCCAGCCCCGGCGCGCCAGCAACGGCCCCAGCCGCTGCCCCTGAATGGCCGCAGACAGCATGATTCTCATCACCGGTAACCTCCCTTCCGTGTCTCTGTAGTCTGCCTGCTTCAGACGCCGAGCAATGACCGCCGCGGAGCAATTCCCACAAGCCAGAGTTGCGCCCCGCGGTTAAGCCGGCCCATCACCCGGCGGTCAAATACCGATCACGCTCCCTTCGGCGGCCGTCTTGAGCTGCTTGGCCGCGGCCTCCGGCGAAACCCGCGGGCTGAAAATCGCCGAAGCCGCAACCAGGATATCCGCCCCGGCCTCGTAGACCGACCGGGCGTTCGTTGGGTTTATTCCGCCGTCCACCTCGATTTCGACCGGCAGGCCGGCCTGTTCGATAAGCCGCTTGAGCCGGCGTACCCGGCTCAGACTCCGGGGCAAAAACGCCTGCCCGGCATACCCGGGGTCCACCGACATCACCAGCACCACATCAACCTCTTCAAGCAGGTCCACCAGCACTTCAACCGGCGTCCCCGGATTTACGGCAATCCCCGCCCGCCTTTCTGATTCGCGGATGAGCCGGGCCAGCCGGTGAGGGTGGGCCGTGGCCTCCCAGTGGAAG
>CACRXB010000023.1_pt1 | contig 160275 bp, 143 predicted proteins | sample 5377071 | NCBI WGS metagenome assembly CACRXB01 (sample SAMEA6061848, study PRJEB28556) | metagenome | reverse complement strand
GGCCACGTCATTAAAGGTCACCGTCGGCCGGTTCCCACCAAAAAGCCTCGCCCGGGACTTGCCAAAATTGAACGCCTGGTTGTTCGCACCCTGCGCCTGCCGGAAGAGGAGGATGAGCAGCCCGCCAAAGAGGACCAGGGGAACCAGGTTCAGGGCCGAGTAGAGGAGGTTCCCGGCCGCGCTCGGCTCCCGGACGGTGACCCGGACCCCGTTCGGGCCGACCCGGACGCCATTTTCATTCAGGAGCTCAATGATGCTGGCCGAGGGCTCCTTGCGGGAGGTGTACCTGGTCTTGCCGTCCCGGGCGTAGGCCGTAAGGTTGTCGCCCTGTACCTCGATCCGGTCGATCTGACCGGCCTTGGCCATGAGGATAAGGTCGGTCAGAGGCACCCAGCCGGCCGGCTGGGACGGCATATTGATGGCCAGGAAGATTACGGCGGCGACGCCGAGCAGCGCGATATAAAGAAAGCCGTTTCGGAGCCAGCGTTGGGTCATCCCATACCCTCCGGCAAACCCGGATGCTCAGCCGCTCACCCGGGGACACCAACCCTCTCTATGAACTCTAACACCGCGATGTACGGGAGGTTACGGTACGCCTGGGCGTAGTCCAGACCGTAACCGACAACAAACCTGTCGGGAATGTCGAAGCCGACATAGTCCAGCTGGACCGGCCGGGCGTCAGCCTTCTGCTTCCGGAGGAGGGCGCAGACCCGCAGGCTGGCCGGATTCCGGGCCCGCAGAAGGTTGAGGATGTATTCAAGGGTGAGGCCTGAATCGACGATGTCCTCGACGACCAGGACGTGGCGGCCCTCGATATTCTCGTCCAGGTCCTTGAGGATCCGAACAACCCCGGACGACTCGGCCCGGGTGCCGTAACTGCTTATCGCCATGAAGTCGATCTCCACCGGAAGGTTGATACAGCGGGCCAGGTCGGCCAGGAAAACCACTGCCCCCCGGAGGAGGCCGACCAGCAGGAGGTCCTTGCCGGCGTAGTCGCGGGTAATCTGCTCGCCGAGCTCTTCAACCCGGCGGCGGATGGTATCGGCATCGAGTAAGACGCCGGCGATCCGCGTCTTAAGCGCCGCGCTCACCCTGCTCCCTGCAAAGCCGGACCCTGAGAAGCCGCCGGGTCTCCGGCGTCACCTTCACCCGGTCTGCAAGCCTGAGGCCGGCCACCCAGATGATGCCGGCCCGGTCGGTGAGGACCGGCCACCGGCGACGCAGGTCCCGGGGCACTTTCGCCTCGGTAAAGAGGTCCTGCAGTTTTTTACGGCCGCTCAGTCCGAGGGGGACGAAAACGTCCCCGGCCTGCCACGGCCGGACTTCAAGGTCCCCAATTACCTTATCAAAATCCAGAAAAACCGTCCAGCGGTCCGGGATTTGACGGGGGTCCCAGTCCGCGGGCCGGGGCATCACCACCGCCTCCAGCACCCACCCGTCCAGCAGTACACGGGCCGGGGGCGCGAACCTGACAGCCCCGGCCACCGCCGGAAAATCGGCAGGTCCCCCCAGTTCCCGCCCGACCCGGACGACATCGTAGTCAACCCGGGCCTTGAGGCCGCCCGGCAGGTCCAGACGGGTGCCAACCCTGCCCGCCGCCAGTCGGACGAGCCGTTCCAGGTGGTAGGCCGTGATGAGCGGCTCCCCGGCGCCCAGGCGCAGGAGGGCCAGACGAAAGATGTGGGCACGCAGGGGCTCCGGCCGGGCAATCAGGGGGTCCCGCCTCAGGACCAGTTCCGAGTCCGAAGCCGAAACGAGGGCCTCGGCCAGGGCGGCCTCGGCCTGGGCCTCGATGAGGCCGAGGTCTGCGGCCGCGGCCTCAGCCAGCCGCAGGACCGCAAGGTCAACCCTGGGGTTTACCTGGCGCAGGGCGGGCAAAACGTCGAGGCGGATGCGATTCCGGGGGTAGCGCCGGTCCAGGTTCATGGGGTCCTCCCGGGGCTCGAGGCCGAGGGCCCGGCAGGCCGCAACCGTCTCTTCCCGGAAAAGGCGGAGGAGGGGTCGAATCAGCGTCAACTCCCCGAACTCCGGCAGGGGGTAGGGGGATGCCGGCCGCATTCCCCTCAGGCCGGCAAGACCGGTGCCCCGGGTGATGTTGAGGAGAACGGTTTCAACCTGGTCGCTGGCCGTGTGCCCGACCGCCACCCTGGTGGCCCCAAACCTGCGGGCGGTTTCCCCCAGGAACCGGTAGCGGAGTTCCCTGGCTGCGGCCTCCAGGGAGAGGCCCCGGGCCCGCCGGTGGGCGGCGGTGTCCACCCGGTCGGTGAAGAAGGTGAGCCCCCACCGCTCGGCAAGACCACGGACGAAGGCGGCCTCTTCGGCTCCGGCCCCGCCCCGCAAGCCGTGGTCGAGGTAAGCCACCGCCACCCGCCCCGACGGGTCGGGGACAACCCGCACCAGGACGTACAGCAGGGTCAGCGAATCGGGGCCGCCGGATACCCCGGCAACCACCCGGTCGCCGGGGCCGAAGAGGCAGTTTTCGGCCGCGAACGCCCGGACCCGGCCGACGAGCCGGTCCAGGTCGGCCGGGGGCGAACTTCCGGCGCCTGCCGCAGGCATCATTCAATCCCGGCTAAGGGCGGCCCGGTCCTGAAAAAGTTTGGGGCCGACGGTACGGCCGTCGGCCCCACAGGTCGGTAGCGGGGGTGGGACTCGAACCCACGACCTCCGGGTTATGAGCCCGGCGAGCTGCCGCTGCTCCACCCCGCGTCGTCCACTAATTATTATAGACGGCCCGTCAAGGGCTGTCAAAAACGGGCCGGCCGGTCGCCCGCGGCCGGGGCTCGATGCGGTAAAGGCAGGCCGGGTCGCCCCGGGCCAGGGTGGCCTCCCGGCGGACCGGCGCCCCGAGGATTTCGGTAAAGAGCTCCTCCTCGCACCGGCAGGCCTCAGGATGTTCCCGGGCGATCTCGTAGATAGGGCAGTGGTGCTCAATGAGCACCAGCCCCCCGGGCTCCTCCCGGGCTACCGCCATGTAGCCCTCCTCATCCCGAATCCGGGCCAGCTCCCGGACCCGCTCCACCAGGTCCTTACCCATGAGCCGGATCCGGTACCGCTCCCGGAGGGACTGGCTGTGGGAGGCCAGCAGCCGGTAAAGCTCATCCGGGCCGTGCAGTTCGGCCACCCGGTTGAGGAGGCCGATGAGCAGGTCCCGGTAACCCTGGGGGAATACTTCCAGGGCCCGGGCCGAGAGTTGATAAACCAGGGCCGGCCGACCCCGGGGCTGTCTGCGCACGGTAGCCTCAACAAGCCCGTCGGCTTCGAGGGCCTCCAGGTGCTTGTGGACCGCCACCGGGGTGATGCCCAGCTCCCGGGCAATGGCCTTGGCCGTCATCGGGCCCCGCTGCTTCAGAAGCCGCAGAACCGCCAGGCGTGCGGGCGAACTGAGAGCCGCCATTTCACTTCGGATTATAAAGGGTATCCGGGCCCCTGTCAACTTTTATTAACCACAGCGTTGACAAAATCCGGGGCAATGGTTTATGCTTGGGATAGAAACCTGCTCAGCCAGTGGAGGGACAGTTGACCGGCGCAAAGGACCAGCTCATTATCGAGAACCTGAAGGTGGAGGTTGAGGGCCGGCAGGTCCTTAAGGGCGTGAACCTGGTGGTGCCCAAGGGGGAGGTTCACGCCATCATGGGGCCCAACGGCTCGGGGAAGAGCACCCTGGCAAACACCCTCATGGGTCACCCCCAGTACAAGGTCACCGAGGGTCGGGTGCTCTGGAAGGGCCAGAACATCCTGGAGCTCAGCCCCGATGAGCGGGCCCGGCTCGGGCTCTTCATGGCCTTCCAGTACCCGGTGGCTGTGCCCGGCGTAAGCGTCGTGAACTTCCTGCGGATGGCCCTCAAGTCCCTGCGGGGCACCGACGTCCCGGTGGTCGAGTTCCGCAAGCTTCTCCGGGAGAAGATGCAGCTTCTTAAAGTCGATGAGGCCTTTGTCAGCCGCTATCTTAATGAGGGCTTCTCCGGCGGCGAAAAGAAGCGGAACGAGATCCTCCAGATGGCGGTGCTCCAGCCCGAGTTTGCCATCCTGGATGAGACCGACTCCGGGCTTGACATTGATGCCGTCCGGATTGTCGCCAACGCCGTGAATGCCATGCGGGGGCCGGACGTTGGGTTCCTGATAATTACCCACTACTCCCGGATTCTCAACTACATTGAGCCGGATGTTGTCCACGTTCTGGTGGACGGCCGGGTTGTCCGGTCCGGCGGCCCCGAGCTCGCCCATGAGCTCGAACAGCGGGGCTACGACTGGATCGTCCGGGAAGTTTTGAGTCAGAAGGAGGCGTAAGCCATGGCCACCACCCCGGAGGAACTGCTCAGGGACCTGGATAAGCAGTATCTCGAAAAGTACGGCTTCCACGACCCCGAGCAGTACGTCTACAAGGCGCCCAAGGGCCTCTCCCGCCAGGTTGTCGAAGAGATCTCCTGGATCAAGCAGGAGCCGGAGTGGATGCGTCAGTTCAGGCTCCGGGCCCTGGAGATCTTCTTCAGCAAGCCGATGCCCACCTGGGGGGCGGACCTTTCGGCCATTGACTTCAACAATATCCACTACTACGTCCGGCCGACCGAAAAGAAGGGCCGCAGCTGGGACGACCTGCCCGATTACATCAAGCGCACTTTCGACCGGCTGGGCATCCCGGAGGCCGAGCGCAAGTTCCTGGCCGGTGTCGGGGCACAGTACGAGTCGGAGGTGGTATACCACTCCATCCGGGAGGACCTGGCGAAGAAGGGCGTCATCTTCGTTGACACCGATACCGCCGTCCGGGAGTACCCGGACCTGGTCCGGCAGTACTTCGGCACGGTGGTGCCGCCGGCCGACAACAAGTTTGCGGCCCTGAACTCGGCGGTCTGGAGCGGCGGCTCGTTTATCTACGTCCCTGAGGGAGTCAAAGTCGAAATCCCGCTCCAGGCCTACTTCCGGATCAACGCCCAGAACATGGGTCAGTTCGAGCGGACCCTGATCATCGTCGAGAAGGGGGCCTACGTCCACTACGTCGAGGGTTGCACGGCCCCCATCTACTCGACCGACTCGCTCCATTCGGCGGTGGTGGAGATCATCGTCAAGCCGGGCGGCCGCTGCCGGTACACGACCATCCAGAACTGGTCGTACAATGTCTACAACCTGGTGACCAAGCGGGCCGTCGCCTACGAGGACGCCGTCATGGAGTGGGTCGACTGCAACATCGGGTCCAAGGTTACGATGAAGTACCCGTCGGTCTACCTGCTCGGCAAGGGCGCCCGGGGCGAGGTCCTCTCCCTGGCTTTTGCCGGCCGGGGCCGGCACCAGGACGCCGGGGCCAAGATGATCCACGCCGCCCCCTACACCTCGTCGGTGATCACGTCGAAGTCGGTGAGCAAGGACGGCGGCCGGACGACCTACCGGGGCCTGGTGAAGGTCTACCCCGGCTGTGTTGGGGTCAAAAGCAACGTCCGCTGCGACGCCCTGCTGCTGGACGAAGAGTCCCGCTCCGACACCTACCCGTTCATGGAGATCGAAGAGCAGGATGTAATGATCCAGCACGAGGCGACGGTCTCCAAGGTGGGTGAGGAGCAGCTCTTCTACCTGATGAGCCGGGGCATTCCCGAGGCGGATGCCGTGGCGATGATCGTGAACGGGTTCGTTGAGCCCATCGTCAAGGAACTGCCCATGGAGTACGCCGTGGAGATGAACCGGCTCATCCAGCTCGAGATGGAGGGCTCGGTCGGCTAAGGTCAGCCGGACCGGCCCGGCACCCGAACTTTCCGGCCGGGGCGGGCCCCAGCGCCCGCCCCGCCACCTGTAAGACCGTTGAATTCTGGGGAGAAAAGATGCAACCGGCATCCCGGAAACTCGAATCGCTCTCACGTGAAGCTGTCGAAGAGCTTTCCTGGCTGAAGAACGAGCCGGACTGGCTCCGGGAGCGGCGCCTCCGGGCCTGGACGGCCTGGGAGCGGCTGCCAATGCCCTCGAAAGAAGAGGAGTGGCGCCGCACGGACATAAGTGCCCTGGACCTCTCGGGCATCGTCCCCTTCGCCGAGGGTTCGGGTCCGGCGTCGGACCTGAACCGGCTCCCGGCCGAGCTGCGGGCCGAACCCGGGGCCGAAGCGGGCTTCCTGGTCCAGGTCGACTCCGAGTCGGTTTACGAGACCCTTGCCCCGGAGCTGGAAAAGCAGGGCGTCATCTTCTGCAGTCTCGACCGGGCGGTCCGGGACTACCCGGACCTGGTCCGGGACTATTTGCTGACCCGGAATATCCTGCCAGACGAGCGCAAGTTTATCGCCCTGCACAGCGCTTTCTGGTCCGGCGGCTCCTTCCTGTTTGTTCCGGACGGGGTTGCGGTGGAAATTCCCCTTCGGAGCGTTTACTGGCTGAGCCGGCCGGAGGTCGGCGCCTTCCCCCACACGCTGGTGGTCCTGGGCCGGGGCGCCCAGGTAACTTACCTGGAGGAGTTTGCGTCGCCCGGCTTCGAGGCCGGGGGATTCAGCGCTTCCGCCCACGAGTTCTTCCTGCAGGAGGGGGCCCAGCTCCGGTACGTCACCATTCAGAACTGGGGCCCGACCGTCTGGCACTTCGGCACCGAGCGAATGCGCCTGGACCGGGATGCCAGGGTCAACTCCCTGGTCATCGGCGTCGGAAGCCGGCTTGCCCGCAGCGAAGTTGAGTGCTACCTGGAGGGGGTCGGGGCCGAGAGCGAGATGCTCGGCCTCTACCTGGGGGCCGACCGTCAGCACCTGGCCTTCCACACCCTCCAGCGGCACCTGGCCCGCCACACCGTAAGCGACCTGCTTTACAAGGGGGCCCTCCGGGACCGGGCCCATGCCCTCTACATGGGCCTTATCCAGGTCCTGCGCAGTGCCCAGCAGTCGGATGCCTACCAGGCGAACCGGAACCTGATTCTCGGGGGCCGGGCCCGGGCGGATTCGATTCCGATGCTGGAGATCGAGGCGAACGACGTCCGGTGCACCCACGGCTCCACCACGGGCAAGGTGGACGAGGACCAGCTCTTCTACCTGATGAGCCGGGGCCTGAGCCGGGCCGAGGCCACCGCCATGATTATCGAGGGCTTCTTCGAGCCCCTGCTGACCCGAATCCCCCTGGAACAGGTCCGGACCAGGATCACCCGCTTCATCCGGGAAAAGCTGGTTTACGGAGGTGAAGGGCGTTGAGCGTGGGCTCGAACTTTGTCAGGGTCGCCCGGGTGGAGGAGATCCCGCCCGGCACGGTCAAGGCTTTTGAACTGGACTTCGACCGGGTTGCGGTTGTCAACCTGGACGGAGAGTTTTACGCTATAAGTGACATCTGCACCCACGAGGAAGCGTTCCTTTCCGAGGGGGAAATCATCGATGGGGCCATCGAATGTCCCCTGCACGGGTCGCGGTTCGACATCCGGACTGGACAGGTCCTGGCCCTGCCGGCAGTCGTCCCCCTCAAAACTTACCCGGTCGTGGTCGAGAACGGCGAAATTTACGTTGCGCCGGCCTGATATCGGGCGGTGGCCGCCCGGGGGAGGTTAGATATGCTGGACGTTGAGGCTATCCGCCGGGATTTTCCCATACTGGGGCGGACGGTTCGGGACGGGAAGCGGCTGGTCTACCTGGACAATGCCGCGACTTCCCAGAAGCCGCGGGCGGTCATCGAAGCCCTCAAACACTACTACGAGCATTACAACGCCAACGTCCACCGGGGGGTTCACACCCTGGCCGAGGAGGCCACCGAGGCCTATGAGGGGGCCCGGGCCAAGGTTGCGCGGTTCATCAACGCCCCTGACCCCCGGTCGGTGGTCTTCGTCCGCAACACCACCGAGGCGATAAACCTGGTGGCCTACGCCTACGCCCGCCGCGAGCTCAAGGCCGGAGATGAGATTCTCCTCTCGGTCATGGAGCACCACAGCAACCTGGTCCCCTGGCAGCTGGTAGCCCAGGAGACCGGCGCCGAGCTTAAGTTTCTGGACATTACCGAGGACCACCGGCTCGACCTCTGCCAGCTGGACCGGCTTCTTACCCGGCGCACCCGGGTCGTTGCGCTGACCCTGATGTCCAACGTCCTGGGGACGATCAACCCCATCAGGGAGATTGCCCGGGCCGCCCACGACGTGGGGGCGGTGGTGGTTGTGGACGCCGCCCAGGCCGCCCCCCACATGCCGGTGGACGTCCAGGACCTGGATGCCGACTTTCTGGCGTTTTCGGGGCACAAGATGTGCGGGCCGACCGGCATCGGGGCCCTTTACGGCAAGCTCGAGCTCCTCGAACGAATGGGGCCCTTCATGGGCGGCGGCAGTATGATCCGTGACGTCCACCTGACCTACTCCGAATGGAACGAGGTGCCCTGGAAGTTCGAGGCGGGCACCCCGAATATTGCCGATGCCGTTGCCTTCGGGGTGGCCGTTGACTACCTGCAGAGCCTCGGGATGGCGAACGTCCGAGCCCACGAGAAGGAGCTCCTAGCCTACGCCCTTAAGCGGGTGGCCGAAATTGAGGGCCTGGAAGTCTACGGGCCCAAGGACCCGGAAATTCAGGGCGGAATCATCTCGTTCAATTACCCGGGCGTTCACCCCCACGATGTCGGAACCGTGCTAGACTCAGAAGGGGTGGCCATTCGGGCCGGGCACCACTGCGCCAAGCCGCTGATGCGGCGGCTCGGGGTTGTGGCCACGGCCCGGGCCAGCTTCTATATCTACAACACAAAAGCCGAGGTCGACGCCTTCATCGAGGCGCTGGCCCGAGTGAAAGAGATTTTCAGCCATGTCTCTTGACGAGCTTTACCGGGAGATAATCCTCGACCACTACAAGAACCCCCGGAACCGGGGCCGGATCGACGACCCGAGCGCCGCCGCCGGGGCCTACAACCCCCTCTGCGGCGACGAGGTCGACATCTATATAAAAATTGCCGACGGCCGAATTGTCGACATCCGGTTTGAGGGCCGGGGCTGTTCCATCAGCCAGTCTTCGGCCTCGATGCTCACCGAGGCGGTCAAGAACAAGTCGGTGGCGGAGGCGGAGGCGCTGGCTGACGAGGTCAGGGGCATGCTTCTGGGCGAAAGGGAGCCCGGGCCCGACCTGGGCGACCTGGAGGCCCTGCAGGGGGTTAGAAAGTTCCCGGTGCGCATAAAGTGCGCCATCCTGAGCTGGAACACCCTGAAGGATGCCCTGGCCAGCTACCGGGCCGGGGTCGGTCGGGGCGAGGTCAAGGTCGTAACCGAGTAACGGCGACCGGAGGGAGATGACGATGACGGAGCCAACCAGAGAAGAACTGGTCGAAGCAGTGCGGGCCCAGCTTTCCCAGGTGTACGACCCGGAGATCGGGTTTAATGTCATTGAGCTGGGCCTGGTCTACGACATCCAGGTGAACGACGGGGTAGCCGAGATAACGATGACCCTGACCACCCCGTTCTGTCCCTACGGCCCGGCCCTCATCGAGCAGTGCAAGCTTGCGGTCCTGGACCTGCCCGAGATCACCGACGTTAAAATCAACATCACCTTCGACCCGCCCTGGGACCCCCGGATTCACGCCAGCGATGAGGTGAAGTTGCTCCTCGGGCTCACGGGCGTCCAGGGCTTCCTCAGCGGCGGCTAGGCCGGTTCGCCGCCCCGCCTTCCCATGCTTGCGGCCAGGCTGCACGGGCCCGGCGACCTCCGGCTTGAAGACCTTCCCTGTCCGGAGCCGGGACCGGGCGAGGTAGTGCTTCGGGTCGAGCGGGCCCTGACCTGCACCACCGACCTTAAAATCTTCCGCCAGGGAAGCCACCCGGCCATGGGCACCCTGCCCGCCCCCTTCGGCCACGAGGTTGCCGGGGAGGTTGCCGCTGTCGGGGAGGGCGTTAAGAGCGTGGCCGTTGGCCAGCGGGTCACCCTGGGCAACTCGGCCCCGTGCGGGCGGTGCGACTACTGCCGGCGGGCCCAGTTCAGCCTCTGCACCGACATGGTCTTTTTCTTCGGCGCCTTCGCCCAGTACGCCCGCATTCCCGCCCGGGTCGTTGAACTCAACCTGTACCCCATCCCGGCCGGCCTGCCGGCGGCCCACGCCGCCCTGGTTGAGCCCCTGGCCTGCGCCCTCCGGGCCGTCGAGGTGGCCCGGGTCGGACCGGCGACAGCGGTGCTCGTCGTCGGGGGCGGGGCGCTGGGGCTGATGCTGGCCCGGCTTTCCAGGCTCCGGGGTGCCCGGGTGGGGGTTGTCGACCGACACCCGGACCGGCTTGCCATCGCCCGCCGGCTCGGGGCCGACTTCGGCTTTCACCGGACGGCCGATCCCCCTCTCGACCCCGTCCGCCGGGAATTCGGCGAAGGTCCCGACGTGGTCTTTGAAGCCGTCGGGCGGCCGGAGGCCTGGGAGGAAGCGGCTGAGCTGGTTCGGCCGGGCGGGCTGGTGGTTTTCTTCGGCGGGTGCCCACCTGGAACCCGGGCCTGCTTTGACACCGGCCGGGTCCACTACAAGGAGCTTACGCTCCGGGGTGTTTTTCACCATCACCCGGCCTACATTCGAGAAGCCCTCAGCCTGCTTGCCGCCGGGGCCGTTCCGGCCGAAGCCTTCATCTCGGGCGAAGTGCCCCTGCGGCGGCTCACCGAAGCCCTGGAGCTGATGGCCGCCCGTCAGGGCCTGAAGTACGCGGTGAACCCGTGGGCGGAATGAGATGAGCCTGCCTCGAACAATGCGGGTCGCCCGCTACTACGGACCCGAGGACATCCGGGTGGAGGAAATGCCCGTGCGGGCGCCCGGCCCCGGCGAAATCGTCGTCCGGGTCCGGGCCTGCGGCATCTGCGGCAGCGACACCCTCGACTGGTACCTCCAGCCCCGGGCGCCCCTGGTCCCCGGCCACGAGCCGGCCGGGGAAGTCGTCACGGTCGGGCCCGGGGTAGAAAAATTCCGGCCGGGCGACCGGGTCTTCGTCCACCACCACGTGCCCTGCTTTGCCTGCCACTACTGCCGCCGCGGCCACCACACCCTCTGCGCCGAGTTCCACCGGACCCGCATCGAGCCGGGCGGCTTTGCCGAATATATTCGGGTGCCGGCCCCCAACGTGGAGAAGGACGTCTGGAAGCTTCCCGAAGAGCTTTCTTACGAGGAGGCGACCCTCGTCGAGCCCCTGGCCTGTGCCCTCCGGGCCTGGGAAAGGCTCCGGGTCTTCCCTGACGATACGGCGGCTGTTGTCGGCTGCGGCGTGTCGGGTCTGCTGCTCATCATGGCCGGCCGGCTCCACCCGGTGGGCCGAATCTTCGGGGTCGACCCCGTGGAATTCCGGCGCCAGGCCGCCGTCGGCGCCGGGGCGGCCGGGGCCTTCCCTCCCGAGGCGGCCGCCGAGGCCCTGCGGGCCGCAAACGGCGGCCGGGGGGCCGACCTGGTCATCGTCGCAACCGGCAATCCGGCCGGACTTGAGCTGGCCTTCGAGCTGGTCGAACCGGGCGGAACCATTTTGCTGTATGCGCCGACGGCCCCGGAAGTCGAACTGCCCGTCCGACCCCACCGCCTCTTTTTCGACGAAATCACCCTGGTCGCCTCGTATTCGGCGACGCCCCTGGAGACCGGGCCGGCCCTGGGCCTGATTGCCGCCGGCCGGATTCCCGCCGGCCGCCTCATCACCCACCGCCTCCCCCTGGAGCGGGCAGCCGAGGGTCTTCGGCTAGTCCGCCGGGGCACCGACTCCCTGAAAGTCGTTATTCTCCCCGGCTGAGGGCGCCGACTCGATGATGCCGCAGATGCAGCCTTTCCGGGCGGTCCGCCGGCCCCTCCGGCGCAGGGTGCGAAGCTGTCGCCGCAGCTCCCGAAGCTCCCGGACCTGCCGGTCGATGGCGGCGATCCTGGCGTCGAGGACCGCCAGGACGTGGTCGCAGGGGGCCTGGCCACCATCCCGGAGGCGGAGCACCTCACGGATTTCGGCCAGGCTCAGGCCCACGGCCCGGGCCTTGCGAATAAATCCCAGCCGGGCCACGTCCTCCGGGCCGTACAGACGGTACCCGGCCGGGGTGCGGCGGGGCGGCGGCAGGAGGCCGACGGCCTCGTAGTAGCGGATGGTTTTCGGGTTCGTCCCGGTCCTGGCCGCCAGCTGGCCGATGGTGAGTCCGTGTTTCATCGGTTCCCCAGACCTGATTATAGCGGCCCGGCCTCGACCCGGAAGCCCGCGCCCTCAATGGCCGCCCGAACCGCTCCGGCGTCGACGACCCCCGACCGGCAGGTAATCCGAACCACCCGGTCCGCCGGGTCGCCCGCCACGGCCTCGACTCCCTCCAGCCGTCCGACGGCCCGCCGGACCCGGTCGAGGCAGGCCTCACAGTGGAGGTCAGGAACCCGCAGAACCAGCTCCCGGCGGTCCGCGCCCCCAGCCGCGGACCGGAGCGGGGTCAGGAGCGAGCTGGCCACGACCAGGCTCACGCTCAGGCCCATGGCAACCATGGCCCAGACCGGCGTCACCCGGCCGCTCAGGGCGGCCAGGAGACCGGCCGCGTTAAAGGCGAGGGCGAAGGCGACGTTTCGAACGGTGAGGCTGTAGCTGCGGCCGGCAAGCTCCAGGGCGTCGACCACCCGGCCGAGCTGGCGCCCGACGATAACGATGTCGGCGGCTTCCAGGGTGATGTCCGGACCGCTCCCCAGGGCAACCCCGACGTCTGCCTGCATCAGGGCCGGGGCGTCATTGATCCCGTCCCCGACGAAGGCCACCCGTCGCCCTGCCCCTTGAAGCTCCCGGACGGCGTCGGCCTTCTCACCCGGAAGCAGTCGGGCCCGGACCTCCGTAATCCCCAGGGCGTCCCCAACGGCCCGGGCGACCGGCTCGCCGTCGCCGGTAAAGACCACCGGAACAATCCCCCGGCGGCGGAGGGCCCAAATGGTGTCGGCGGCGTCGGCCTTGAGCCGGTCGGCAAGGCCGATGACGCCGGCGGGGACGCCGTCCACCGCCACGAGAACTGCGGTCTGGCCCCGGGCCTCGACCTCATCCACCAGGGGGCGGAGCGGGGCAGGGTCAACCCCTTCCCGGGCCAGCAGCCGGGGACTTCCGACCAGGACCCGGCGGCCCTCGACGGTTGCCCGGACGCCGAGGCCTGGCTCGGCGGCGAACCCAGCCGGGCTGGGCGGCCCCAGGCCCCGGTCCCGGGCGGCCGCCACGATGACCTGCCCGAGCGGGTGCTCTGAGGGGAGCTCGGCCCCGGCGGCGAGCCGCAACACCTCATCCGGAGCAAGGCCGACGGCGTGGACATCGGCAACTTCCGGCCGGCCGGTCGTCAGGGTCCCCGTCTTGTCGAAGACCACCGTATCCACAAGCCGGAAGAGGTGGAAGGCTTCCGGCGACCGGAGGAGGATGCCCCGGGCGGCGGCCTCCCCGGCGGCCCGGATGAGGGCCAGGGGCGTCGCCATACCCAGGGCGCAGGGGTAGCCCATAATCAGGGCCCCAAGGCCGGCGAAGGCCGCCCCGCCGAGGTCGGGCTGGCCGGAAAGGATCAGGGGGCCCAGGAGCCACCCAATAAAGCCGAGACCGGCCGCCCCGAAAACCACCGGAACATAGACCAGCAGCACCCGGTCCACCAGCCGCAGGATGCCGGGCTTGAGCGCCCGGGCCTCGGCCGCCTGCCGGGCCACCGTCCTGAGAAAGGTCTCGTCCCCAACCCGGGTGACCTCCACCACCCCGGCCCCGGTCAGGTTGAGGGACCCGCCGACGACCTGGTCCCCCGGAAGCTTGTCAACCGGCCAGGGTTCCCCGGTCACCAGGCTCTCGTCGACCGTCAGCGCCCCCTCCACAACCCGACCGTCGACGGGGATCCTTTCCCCCGGCCTGACCCGCACCCGGTCGCCGACCCGAAGCCGGTCCGCGGGCACCTCTTCGTCGGCGCCGTCCGGACCCACCCGCCTGGCCGTGGGCGGCGCCAGGCTCAGCAGCCGGCGGACCGACTGAGATGCCCGGACGTGGACGCTTACGGAGGCGTAGCCCCCGACCAGGTGGAACGCCAGCACGAAGACCGTCGCCCCGAAAAACTCCCCGGCCGGCAGGGCCGGAACGACCAGGCCGGCAAGGCCGCCGCCCAGTCCGGCCAGGGCCGAGGCCGAGGCCAGGACGTCCTGGTTGAGAACGCCCCGGCGCAGCGACTGCCAGCCGTTCCGGAAGATGATAAAGCGGGCCGGTCCGAAGACGGTGTAGAGGGCGAGGCCGGCCATGCCGAGCATGCCGGCCGGGGTCGGACCCCAGAGCCGGGCGGCCAGCATCAGGGCCGACGCCAGCCCCAGGAGGACCCCGGCCTGGAGGGCCTTGCGCCGGGCCTCGGCCAGCTCCCGCTCCTCGGCCGCCAGGAGGGCGGCCTCATCCGGCTCCCGGGGCTCGAAGCCGATGGCTTTGAGGGTGCTCCGGATCTGAGCCGGGGTCACCCGGTCCGGGTCGTAGGCCACCAGAACCTCCCCGTGGGCGATGCTCACGCTGACCGACTCAACGCCGGGCAGCCGGCCCACGGCCTTTTCAACAGACCTGACGCAGAGGGAGCAGTGCATTCCGCCCAGCTTAAGGTGGAGTTTTCGCAACGCCATATCCGCTACCTCCATCCCTCAGCGTAAACCTTCCAGCTAGCTGGAAAGTCAAGGTCGGCGGAGCCTCCGCCGGTTTATAATTCTCCGCGGTGGAACCGCAGGTTGCGCTGGTAACCGGCGCCAGCAGCGGCATCGGCTGGGCCGCGGCCCGGGCCCTGGCCGCCCACGGATTCCGGGTGGCCGTTACGGCCCGACGCCGGCACCGGCTCGACCGGCTCGTCGCCGAGGTCTCCGGGGCCGGCGGCGAGGCGGCGGCCTTCCCGGCCGACCTCGCCCGGCCGGAGGAGCGGGAATGGGTCGTTGAGGCCGTGCGCCGCCACTGGGGCCGAATTGACGTGCTGGTGAACAACGCCGGCTTCGGCCACTACGGGCCTACGGCCGAGGTCCCCTGGGAGCTGGCCGACCGCATGCTGGCCGTCAATATCGAGGCGGTTGTTCACCTCACCCGGCTGGTGCTCCCCGAGATGCTCGCCCGCCGCTCGGGCCACATCATCAACGTGGCGTCGGTGGCCGGGGACCTGGTCGTGCCCCCATCCGTCCTTTACTCGGCGACCAAGGCTTTCGTCCAGGCCTTCACCGAAGGCCTTTACAGAGAGCTCCGGGGAAGCGGTGTGCGGGTCTCGGTCGTGAACCCTGGGCCCGTCCGGACTGAGTTTGCCCGGGTTTCGGCCGGGCTTTCGCCGGAGGCGCCGGCCGAAATCGAGCGGGGGATTCCGCCGGAAGAAGTTGCGGCCGTCATCGTCGGGCTGGTCCGGCGGCCCCGAAAGCGGGCCTACGTGCCCTGGTACTGGGCGGCGGCCCCCTGGATTGCCCTGCTCTTCGGCTGGGCCGTCGACCGCCTTTTCTGGGTCTGGGAGCGCTACCGGTTAAGGCCGGTCGTCGGGAGTAGCGGACCGGGCCGACCGGCCTGAAATCGCCAGGGGAGGTTTTTGGATGGTTTTCGCGATTGACATGCACGTCCACGTCCCGCAGGAGCCGGGGCTGCCGGAAGGCAAGCTGGCGGAGCAGATGCGTCGCTACTTCCGGGCGCCGGCCCCGCCGACGGTGGAAGAGATGGCCGCCCTCTACGAGCGGCTCGACCTGCTCGGGGTGGTCTTCACCATTGACGACGAGACCGTTTCGGGTGAGAAGCCATCAAGCAACGACTGGGTTGCCGAGGTCGTCCGGCGCTGGCCGAACCGGTTCATCGGGTTCGTTACGGTGGACCCCTGGAAGGGCAAGCTGGCCCTTCGGGAGCTGGAGCGGGGGGTAAAGGAGCTGGGCCTGCGGGGGCTCAAGCTCCACCCGGCGGTGCAGGCCTTCGAGCCCAACGACCGCCGGTTCTATCCCCTCTACGAGAAGTGCGTGGAGCTGGGCATTCCGGTGCTCTTTCACTCGGGTTTCGGGGCCACCGGCGCGGGGTTGCCGGGCGGGGCCGGTATAAAGCTCAAATACTGCGCCCCCATCCCCTATTACGACGACGTAGCCGCCGACTTCCCCGACCTCACCATCATCCTGGCCCACCCGGCCTGGCCGTGGGTCGAGGAGCAGGTCGCCGTCGCCCTCCATAAGGGCAACGTTTTCATCGACCTTTCGGGGTGGGCACCCCGGTATATCCCCGAGGCCCTCATTCGGGAGGCGAATACCCGGCTCCAGGATAAAATAATGTTCGGCTCCGATTACCCGTTTATCTCACCGGAGCGGTGGCTCCGGGAGTTCGAGCAGCTGCCGATTAAAGACGAGGTCCGGCCGAAAATTCTCCGGGAAAACGCAAAGCGCGCCCTTAAAATTGACAATGTGTGAGCCCAATGGCTGACCGCAGGGATATCGAGGTTCCGGCCCGCTCCCTGGTCGTCCGGGAGCCGTGGGCGAGCCTCATCGTCGGCGGGCGCAAGACCTGGGAGATCCGCCGCTACCCCACCCGAATCCGGGGCCGCATCGGCATCGTCAGCGGGCGCGGCCTCATCGGGGCGGTGCGGCTGGTAGAGGTCCTGGGCCCCTTCTCGGTCGAGGAGCTGGCGGTCCACATCGAGAAGCACCTGGCCCCGGAAGAGGTCCTGCGCGAGTACGCCGGCGGCGGTGAGCTGTACGCCTGGGTCCTCGAAGAGCCGGAGGAGTTTCCGGAGCCCCTGGAGGTGGAGCGGCCCCGCGGTCCCCGCACCTGGGTGAGCGGAGCTCAGGTCAGGCGGGCGACGCCGCCGTAGCCGACCAGCAGGGTGTGGTCGGGCCGGAGGGTCTCCAGAACCTCCGGCCGGTGGGTGGAAACAACCAGGGTGATTCCCAGCCGCCGAACCAGCTCGCCCACCTTCCGGGCCACCCGGCGGGCCAGGGCCGGGTCCAGGTGAGCGCAGAACTCGTCGATGAGCAGGAGGTTCGGCCCGCCGGCCAGCAGGTAGGCCAGGTTCGCCCGTTCCCGCTGGCCCGTTGAAAGCTGATTCACCGTCGCCCGGAAAAGCACGGCGTCGCTGAGGCCGACGGCATTCAAGACCTCAATGGCGACGGTCTCGTCCCCCGCCCGCCGGTAGACGGCCTCCAGAACCGAGAGCCTGCCGAAGTCGGGCTCAAGTTCCCCCGGCAGGTAGGCTTCGGCCCGGGTGTTCCGGGGAAGAGTAATCCGGCCCCCATCCGGCTGGTAGCGCCAGCCCCGCCACCCGCTCGCCTGACCCCAGATCAGGCGGAGAATTGTCGTCTTGCCGGAACCCGATGCTCCCACCAGGGCAACAACCTCGCCCGGCTGGACCCGGAACCAGAGGCTGCGGAGGACAAACTTTTGAATCAGGCGGCGCTCAACCCCGAAGGACCGCAAAACATCCTGTAGGACCGGGGGCAGGTTCTCCAGCCCGACCCAGCTCTGGTAGACTTTGGTCACATTCTCGAAACGGATCGGCCCGGCCAGGGGCTCAACGGGCCGATAGCGGGGCCGGTAGAGCCGGCCGCCGTGTCGCCGTGCCGCCGGGTCGGCCTCGAGAAACCGGTCAATAGCGGCCTCAGCCTCAGGGGTCAGGCCCCGGTAGAGAACCGGCCGGCCGGAGGCCGTGTCCCACAGATATCGAAAGCCGGCCCGCTCGAAGAACGGATTGTAGCGGGCCATCATTGCCACCGTCTCAACAATCACCTTTGTCCGCCTGGCCTCCGGGATCCGGCGGGCCGCGACCCAGGCCAGGGCCCGCTCTACCAGGGTGTAGCCGAGCCCCTCACCCCGGTAGTCGGGGTGAACCACCACCCGGGCGATCCGGGCGCCTCGGGTATTGCACTCCTTGAGGGCTTCCTCTTCAGCCCGGGCCCAGAGCGCCTCGGGATCGGCCTCCGGCTGAGCCGACCGCCAGGCCCGGTAGTAGGCCTCCGGCCAGTAGGTCGGCTCGAACCAGTCGGCCGGAAAAACCTGCCGGCGGATATCCCGCTGGATGGTCCCGTCCGGAAGCCGCCGGTGCATGGCCGGGAGGGGCGGGTCGACCCGGACGTAGCCGATGAACCGGGGCTCGTAGGGCTGGCCGTTGACCAGCTCCGCCAGCAGGAAGCGACTTGCCCGGGTGGCGTCGGTCAGGTCCCAGAATCGCATCGGCTGGTGACACCTGGGGCAGACCGGCCGGACGTTGGCGGCAAGCACAGCGCCGTCCTCGGGGCAGACCCACTTCGCCAGGATCGACTCCTCGGCCGCATAGTGGTACTGTTCCAGGTCGACCACCGCCGTGTAGTCCGACTCGCGGGTGGCCTCCCGAAGACGGAGGGTGTAGGCGTAGATAGGGCGCTCGTCAATGGGGGAGCGGCGAACCAGCTCCACGGTATCCTGGTGAACCGGCCAGACCTCGACGGGCCCCTCAGGCGTGAGCCTGGTCAGCCGGTAATCGTCAAAGGTCGGTTGAGCAGTTCCGGCCTCGAGCTGGAGCTCGACGGTGTCTCCGGGAGAAAGCCACTGGGCCACTACCCCCGTCATGGGAAGGGCAAGACTGACGTCGCCCCGGCGGACGACGACCCGCCCGAACCAGCGGTAGCGCCAGGCGTCTACCTCAACGTGGGTTACCGTCCAGGTGCCCAAGGCCGTGTGAATATTACCGAATTTTTGGCGGACGCCGAAACCCCGGCTGTGTCCTGGGCTAGCCGGCCTTCGAAGGGGATGGACTTCACCATCTCGGGCGGTAATGTCCCTGACGGCGGGCCTGACGGCCCTGGTTGTCTACGAATGGGTTGGGGTTGAAGTTCTGCGCCGGGCCTGGGTCAACACCGACCTGGTCTGGGCCGGGGCCCTGATTGCCGCCGGAATCCTCACCCTTGTCCTCTAGGCCAGAAGGGGGAGGGTGGGAAAGGAGCGGCCGAGCACCTCCGCGGGGTCGGCACCCAGCCAGGCCTGAAGGACGGTTGCGTACACGGCCCGGAAGTCGGTCTCGAACCTCAGGTTGCCGTTGTCCAGCCGGCCCAGGTCCGGCGGCGAACCGTACACGCCGCCCCGCACCCGGCCGCCCAGGACGAACATCGGGGCGGCGGTTCCGTGGTCGGTGCCCCGGGAGCCGTTTTCGGCAACCCGCCGGCCAAACTCCGACCAGGTCAGGACCAGCACGCGGTCCAGGTGACCCCGGGCGGCCAGGTCGGCATAGAAGGCGGCCAGGGCGTCGCCAAGGCCGCGTAGCAGGGCCTCGTGGGTGCGGGCCTGCTCGGCGTGGGTGTCGTATCCGCCCTGAATGACATACCCGACCCGGAGGCCGAGACCGCGGTCGACCAGGGCGGCGAAGAGTTTCAGGCCGGTCCCGAGGGCGGTCTGGGGGTATTCCGCGGCCGGTAACTTTCAAGGGCCTGCTGGAGCTGGGCCATCCCCACGGCGGCTCCCACCGAGGCCGACTCAAAGAGGGCGGCGTAGGGCGCCGGCGGCCGGTACGCGTCGTAAAGGCGCCGGAGGGCGACCTCCCGGGCGGCCGTGAGGGCCGGATATTTGGGGTCGGGGGACAGCCTGAAGGCTTCCGGCCCTTCGATAACCGCGGCCGCGTTCGGCGGACAGCAAAGGGCCGGCGGAAGCCGGGCGCCCAGGGCTACCGCCCCCAGGGGGTGGCCCTGGCTGTCCACCGCGCCGGCGACGACCTTCGAAAGCCACCCGGACTGCCGGCCCCGCTGCGGGTCGGCAGTCTGCCAGATATCCATCGCCTCAAAGTGGGAGAGGCTTGGGTGGTCGTAGCCGACGCCTTCGACCACCGCAAGGCGGCCCTCGGCCCAAACCCGGCTGAGGCCTGAAAGGGCCGGGTGAAGCCCAAGCTCGGCCGTGAGCGGAATAACCGTCTCTGGCCGGAGGGCAAGGGTTGGCCGGGCCGAGTAATACCGGCCGTCCTGGTAGGGGACAACCGTGTTGAGGCCGTCGTTGCCGCCGGCGAGCTGGACCACGATGAGGGTCCGGTCGCCGCCATCGGCGAGGGCAAGCCGGCTCCCGTCGGCCATGGCGGTTCCCAGGGCCCGGACGAAGATGTTGGGCATGTAAATGCCGGCCGAAATCCCCACCAGGGCTGACTTTAGAAACTCCCGCCGGTCAAGCATGGGGACATCCTCCCTTCCGGCCTCAGGCCAGGTGATACTCCGGCAAGGCCAGCATCAGGTAAATAATTGCCCGGCCGCGGCTGTCAAACCAGCGGGCCGGGTCCAGGGCGACGCCCGACTCCGAGCCGAAATCGAGCAGGACCGCCCGCTGCTCAGGCCCGACATTTCCGTCCAAAAGAAGCTCGCCCAGCCGGTCCACAAACCCGGCCGGGTCCGCCGGCAGCCGGCCCGACGGAAACCACCGACCGGGGTCGACCCGAATCCCCCGGCGGTCGGTTGCAACCCGATTCGCGAAGTTGAGGCGGGCAAGCCAGGTGGCGGTGTTAAGCCAGGCGGGTCCGCCGGGCCAGCCAGCCACATTCGGCGGGTTAAAGAGGGTCTGCCCCATCTGATTCACCAGCCCCGGCAGGCCGGCCCCGTCAGTCTCAACCCCCAGCTGGCGGAGCGTTCCGGCGGCGTATTCGGCTGGCGACTTGACCAGACTCCGGTACGCGGCCGGTGACCGGAACTCCGGCAGGGTGAAAACCTTACGGATGGCGGCTTTAATCGAATAGCCGGTTTCCCGCAGGGTCCGGGCGACTTCAACGGTGGCCTCGGGCGACGGGTCGGGCCGGACGAAGAACTTAAGGAGCTTCCCGGCCAGAAAGGCCGCCGCAACTGGCTGGTCAAGTATTATGTCCACTATATCGTCGGGTCCCCAGCGGCCGGTTCGGCCGAGGACGGTCTTGAATCCGTCATCGTGGCGGGACCTGACGAAACTCACCCGGCCCTCCCGGTCGACGGTATAGCCCGTGAAGGCCCGGGCGGCCTCCCGAACGTCCTGTTCGGTGTAATTGCCGATTCCCAGGGTGAAAAGTTCCATAAGCTCGCGGGCGTAGTTTTCGTTCGGCCTGCCCCGGACGCTGCCCGCAATATCCAGCCAGCGCATCATGGCCGGGTCCCGGGCGATGCCCTTTAAAATCGTCCCGAAGTCCGCCAGGGCGTGTTCCCGGAGAAACTGGTTTTGGGCCAGCATCAGGGGTGGCGGGGCCTTGCTGAGGCCCGAGGTGAGCAGGCCGTGCCAGAAGAGGGTGAGCTTCTCCTCCAGGGGGCGGGCGGTGTAGGCCATCCGCAGGAGCCACCACCGCTGGAGGTCCTGGGGCTTCGTCAGGTCGAGCCGGAGTTCGGCCAGCCGGGCCTCAAGGCTGTCGTTCGGGACCTTTTCGTAGTTGACCAGCCGATCAACGGCCCCTTCCCAGCCCAGGGCCTGGTGGGCCTCCACCTCGCCGGGCCCCGCTCCGAACCCCGCCCGCCGGAGGAGGTGGCCAAACTCTTCGCGGTCGGAAAGGGGCCGGGACGCGCCCCGCCGCGCCGCCGGCTCGGCCGCCCCGGCCAGGGCCAGAGCCGCCCCAAGGCCGGCGAGCGCAAGCCCGTTTAGAAAGTCCCGGCGGGTTGGCACCACCTGGAACTCCTCGCCGGGCCGGGCAGATGCCCGGCCCGGTTAGTTCAGGTTGTCAGCCGGCGGTAGAGGGCCGGCAGCCGTTTCGGCAGGGCGTAGATGTTGCTTAAAAGCTCGTAGCCGATATCGCCGCACATGGACTTCAGGTAGTCGTGGCCGAGCTTGTCGATAGAGAGGCAGAAGGGAATGATGTTGCGCTGTCTGGCCTCGAGGAGGGCCTTCTTGGTGTCGTGGATGGCGTACTGACGCTCGGCCTGGGCGCCCGGGTCGTCCCCCACCGGCATGAGCAGGGGGCCGGAGAGCCCCTGAAGCAGGTACCTGAAGTCGACCGGATCCCGGCCGTAGTCGTGGTCCTGGGGCCGGCCGTCGCTGATAAGGAAGAGGATGCGCGTTCGGGCCTCCGCCTGCTCGAGCTTGTAAGTGGCGTGGCGGATGGCCGTTCCCATCCGGGTGGCCCGGGCCGGGGCGATGCGGTCGATCCGGCCCTTGACCCGCTCGGAGAAGGGTTCGTCCAGGTCTTTGATTATGTAAAATTCCACGTTCTCCCGGCCGTGGCCCGAAAATCCGTAGATGCCGTAGGTGTCGCCGATGGATTCGAGGGCAGTGATCAGGAGGACCAGGCTTTCCTTTTCCAGGTCGATAATCCGCTTGCCCCGGACCCGCCAGCTCCGCCCCTGGTCCGGCTCCCCGTACCAGCGGCCGCCGGGTTCGATGGTTTCGCCGGTGGAGGCGCTCATATCCAGCAGGAACGCAACGGCCACATCCCGCTCAACTTTATTGCGCCGGGCGTAGACCTTTTCCGACGGCGCCTGACCGGCCCGCTTTTCCAGGATAGCTTCGACGACCGCGTCAAAGTCGAGCTCCTCGCCGTCCCGGAGCCGCTTGACCTTCCGCAGAAGCTCGGGCCGAAGCATCTCGAACTGGCGGCGAATGTCATAAACGACCGGGGCATAGGTCCGGAGCACCCGGTCGAAGTAGCCCGGGTTCCCCTCCTCCACCGGTCTTTGCCTCAGCCGGCACCAGGCCGGCCGGTAATCCCGGGCCCGGTAGTCCCACTCATCGTAGTAAAACCACTGCTCGGCCTCTTCCGGCTGGGGTTGGGCCGGTCCGGTACCGGCCCGGTTTGTGCTTTCGGCCTCCAGGACCCTCACCAGCTGGGGTCGGGCCTGCTGCTCAACCTCGGCACTCTTTTCGGCCAGCTCATTGAGCTGGGCCTTCTGCTCCTGGCTCTGCTCGCCCCGGGCCTCCCGCATCTCCTGCAGGGTCTGCACCAGCTCCGGCTTGAAGTCGCCCCGGTACTCCACGTCGGGCGGGCTCTCGTAGGGCTCCTCCTCGGGGCCGGACTCACCCTGCTCGGCCTCGGCGTTGGCCGCCTGGAACTGGTTTACCAGCTGGTCCAGGTCTTCGGGCGTCTGTTCCGCCTCGTCGGGGGGCTGGACCTGCTCCTGCTGTTCGTTCTCCTGCGGGGGCGTATTGGGAATATCCCGGGCCAGAATATACAGCCGGACGGTCGCCTCGGCCGCATCCTCCACCGTTGCTTCCGGGCGCCGGAGCCGGTTCAGGATCTGGAGGCCCCGCCGGAGGTGGTCGGCGTACCGTTCCGGAAACTCCACCGACTCGACGGCGTTCAGGCTGAAGAGGATCAGGCCCTCGACGAAGGCCTGGCGCAGGGGGAGCGCCCCCAGCGGCGGACGCCGCTCGGCCGACCAGCGCTGGAGTCCGGCGTAGGCCCGCCGGATTCCGGCGTATTCCCGGAGGACCCGGCTGTCAATCCGGGTGTCTTCGGCCACCGTGAAGAGGTCCCGGGCGAGTCGCCGGTCGGCGAAGAGGTCAAAAAAGCGTTCGAAGTCGCTTACGGCTGGCCGGTCCCGGTGCCCGTCAACGACCTCTTCGAGCTTTGGTCTCACGCTTTCGAAAACCGCTGCCGCCCGGTCGTACCTGAAATCAAAAGTGCCGAACTCCAGGTGGCCGGCCTGGTGGGTTGCGTAGACTTTGAAAGCCTCGAAGTTGCGGTCCTGGGTTTCAAAGATGCCCAGCCGGGACGGCAGGTAGACCGCACGGCCCTCGGTCGTCGGCTTCTCAACGCTGGTCCACCCGATGCCCCGTTCAACGAGCTCCTCGGCCGGCCGGATCTCCAGGGCCCGGCCGGTGAGGGCCCGGCAGTAGAGTTCCAGCACGCCCTTGACCGACTCCAGGTCGAGGCCGGGCATCAGCTTCCGGACGGCGGTCAGCGCCCGCTGGGACTGCAGCCGGAAGTAGGCCAGGCCGGCCGCGTGGTTCTGCTGAAGGAGCGTCAGCCCCTCAGCCACCCAGAGCCGAAGGCCGTCCAGGGAGAGGGAGTCCAGCAGACGGGGACCCGTTTTAATAAATTCCACCGCCGCGGCCGGCGAAAGCCGGCCGATCTGGTCGGCCAGGGTCAGAATCTGCCCCTGGGCCGCCGGCTCCAGACCTGCCAGAACCTCCACCCCCTCGGTAAAGAGGGAGAAGAGCTTCTCCCGGGCCTGGTCGGCCATCCCCGAGGCGAGGCGCAGAAAGGTCGCCCGGTGGGCCTCGGCCAGGTGCTGAAGGGCCCGCGGGCTGACCTCTAACAGGGGCCGGGTCGCCCGCCAGTTCAGGTCCGTCACCTGAACCGCCAGCCGCAGGACGTCACCCCGCAGGCCGGGTTCAATCTCGGTCAGGAGCCGGGGCAGGATACCGAGGCACTGGGCCGCAAGGTCCTGCGAGCGCCGGGCGAGGCGCTCGGTGAGTGCCACCGCGACCCGGACGCCTTCGGGGTCCAGCAATCTGGAAAGGACCGGGGCCACGTCAATGAACTGACAGACCAGGGCGGCATTGGCCTGGGTGTTCGCGTAAAGGCGGGTGGCCAGATAGCCGTAATGGAGGACCTCATCAAAGTCCACCGCCCGGGCCAGGTCGGGGGTGCCCCGGATAAAGGCGCTGCAGACCGGCTGCGACAGGTGACCCAGCCGGCGGATAAGTTGGGTCCAGCGGACCACCTGGGAGAGGTCCATGATACGGGCCACCTGGGGGTACACCCGGAACAGCTCGAGGGCGGACTCCCAGCCCCGGTAGGAATCCCGGGCAAGTTCGAGGCCGGTCTCCCCCAGGAGCCGGGCCAGCTCCCCATCCTCACCGAGCTGCCGGCAGGCTCGCCGGTACTCGGCCGCCAGCGACGGCGAGATCGTCGAAATCTCGGCGTCAAATACGTTTTCGTAACCCAACCTTTACCCCCTGCCGGGCGCTTTCCCCGAAGGCGACCGCTCCACAGGTTTATATTAATTTTACCTTATCCTCGACGGCCGAAGGCCGTCGCCTTTACCCGACGGGAGGCCGGCGCCGGTGCCAGTTAGTTGCCTGCTGGTAGGCATCGCCCACCCGCAAAACCGTCGCCTCTTCGAAGGGTCGCCCGACGACCTGCAGGCCCACCGGGAGCCCCTGGTTGTCAAACCCGCAGGGAACAACCAGGGCCGGAAATCCGACCAGGTTGAACGGGCTCGTGAACCGGGTCAGGGTGCTGCGCACATCGTACTCCCGCCCGTTGATTTCGACCCGGGACTGGCCGATCCGGGGGGCCGTGACCGGGGTTGCCGGGGTCACGAGCACGTCCACGTCCCGGAACACCTCGAGCATCTGGCCGAGAATAAGCCGGCGCGCCCGCTGGGCGTGGAGGTAAACGGCCGCCGGCAGCACCAGGCCGAATTCCAGCCTTGCCCGGACGTCGGCCCCGTAATCGGCGGCCCGCTCGGCGACGAGCCGGTGGTGAACCGCGGCCGCCTCGGCCATGCTTATCACGGTCGCGGCCGGACCGGCATACTCGATGAACGGCAGGGCAACCTCCCGAACCTCGGCCCCCAGCCCAGCCAGGGTTTCGACCGCGGCCCTGACCGCTCCCTCAACCTCAGCCGCAACTTCATCAAAGAAAAAGTTTGCCGGAATTCCCAACCGAACGCCCCGAACGTCCCCGGTCAGTCCGGCCCGGTAGCCTCCAGCAGGGACATCAGCAGACGCCGGGTCGGCCGGGTCGAACCCGGCGGCCGCCTCAAGAAGCGCGGCCAGGTCGGCCGCGGCCCGGGCCAGGGGTCCGCAGTGGTCCAGGGACCAGGCCAGCGGGAACACCCCGGACCGGCTCACCCGCCCGTAGGTGGGCTTGAGGCCGCTGACGCCGCACAGGGCGGCCGGAATCCGAATCGACCCGCCGGTGTCCGACCCCATTGACCCGTAGCCGATGCCGGCTCCGACCGCCACGCCGGAGCCGCCGCTGGACCCGCCCGGTACCCGGTCGGCGTCCCACGGGTTGCGGGCCGGGCCGTAGTGGGGATTATTGTTCGTTACCCCGTAGGCGAATTCGTGCAGGTGGTTCTTGCCGAAGACCACCGCCCCGGCGGCCTTCAGCCGGCGGACGACCTCGGAGTCCGAGCTGGCTACGTGGTCGGCAAACACCCTGGAGCCGGCCGTGGTCCGCACACCCGCTACGTCGTAAATGTCCTTGACTGAAACGGGGATTCCGTGAAGGGGGCCCCGCCAGCGGCCGCTGAGAATCTCGGCCTCGGCGGCCCTGGCCGCGGCCAGGGCCTCGTCAGCCATGAGGCTGATGAACGCGTTGAGCCGGGGATTCAACCGCTCGGCCCGCTCGAGGACGGCCCGGGTGAGCTCCACCGGCGAAAGCCGGCGGGTTCGGACCAGTTCAGCTGCCTCCGTAAGGGAGAGGTAGCATAGGTCCGTTGCCGTTCCGGGCGGCTCTACGGCCGGCTCCCCCGGCGTTCCCGCCGCCTCCCCGGCCGCCGGGGCGCCGCCCCAGGCAAAGACCGTTGCCGGCTCATGCTCGGCGACGTCCAGCTCGACCAGCCGCTCGACGGTACGACGCAGTCCCTCAACCAGGGGCCGAACCTCAGCCGCAACCTCCGGCGGTGCGTTTTCCAGGAGCCGGGTTAAAACCGCTTCGTCGGGGACAAACATTGTTCTGCGCCCTCCTTGTTTCAGGCTGGGACTGGCACCGGTCCGGGCATCTCCGGAAGCAGTCGCCAGCCCGGACAGAATTTTAGACGAATTCCCCGCCGACAAGGGCGTAAACTAATAGCGGCCGCAAGTTAAGGGGGTGCAAAGGATGAACTTCGTTCGCTGGCTGGATGAGGCGGGCAGTCCGGCCGAACTGGGCGGCAAGGCGGCGGCAGTCCGGGAACTGCTCGCCGCCGGGCTGCCGGTCCCGCCGGGTTTTTGCCTCACCACCGCCGCCTACCGCCGGTGGCGGGAGATGGGCCGGCCCGACCGGCTCCCACCAGAAGTCGCCGCCGAACTTCGGACAGCCGTCGACCGGCTCACATCGTCGGGGACGGCCGAGTTCGTTCCCCTCCTTGCCGTGCGGTCGTCGGCCGTTTCGGAGGATTCCCCAACCGCGTCCTTTGCCGGTCAGCTTCTCACCCGGCTCGGCGTGCCCCCGGGGGCTGTGGAGGCGGCCGTCGTCGAGGTGTGGGCCTCGGCGACCGCCCCGGGGCCGAAGGCCTACGTGGCCCGGGTCGGAGCCGCCGAGCCCGAAGCGGCGGTGCTGATTCAGCTCATGGTTCCGGCCGACGCCGCCGGGGTCGCCTTTACGGCCGACCCGATCTCGGGCGACCCGACGCGGGTGGTTGTGAACGCCAGCTGGGGCCTGGGTGAGGGGGTCGTTGCCGGGCTGGTTAATCCGGACCAGTGGGTCATCGATAAGGCCACCGGGCGCATTCTGGGGGCGCAGGTTGAAGACAAAGAGGTTACGGTCGTCCTTGACCCCACCGGCGGCACCCGACGGGTCCCAACCCCGCCCCACCTGCGGCGTGAGCCCGCCCTGCGGGCCGAAATCCTCGAGCAGGTCTGGCGGCTGGCCTGCCGGGTCGAGGCCGGGCGCGGGGCTCCCCAGGATATCGAGTTCGCCGTTGCGGGCGGTCGCGTTTATATCCTTCAGGCCCGCCCCATCACCGCCCGACCGGCCGAGGGCTGGGTCTCAGAGTTCGACAGCGAAACCGACCCGGACACCGTCTGGACGGCCGCCAACATCCAGGAGGTCCTGCCCGGCCTGGTCACGCCCCTGACCTGGTCGGCCATGCAGGAGAACCTCAACTACGCCTTTCGGAAGCCCTACCTGGAAACGGGAACCCTGACCGACCCGAACCGGGTCTTCGTTGCCCAGTTCTACAATCGGGTATTTCTTAACGTGAGCGCCCTGCGGGACGTGGCCTCCCGTGCCATCGGGACGTCGCCAGAGGCGGTGGATGAGCAGTACCTGGGCCGCACCCATGGCCCCGACCGGCCGCGCCGGGTCTTTGACCTGAGAAAGCTTCCCGTTTATGTCTACACAACCCCGAAGGTCGTCGCCTTCATCCGCCGGACCCCTCAGGACGTCCGTCGGGCCCTGAACCGCCTCGAGCCGGTTCTGGCCGACCTGCGCGCCAGGAACCTTTCGGCCCTCAGCCTGGCTGAGCTGCTGGACCTGCGGCAGGAGCTCAACCGGGAAGTCCGGGAGGTTGGGGCCCTCCACATCGCCACATCGTCGGGCGCGAGCATCTTCTTCGAGAGCCTTCTGCAGTTCCTGCGGACCAGATTCGGCCCGGACGCCTACCGGCTCCAGGCCAGCCTGATAACCGGTCTGGCCGACGTGGTCAGCGCCCAACCCGGCCTCGAGCTGTGGGAGCTGGCCCGGCTTGCCCGCCGGGACCCGGCCATCAAGCTGGCCCTCCTGGGTCGGGACCCGTGGTCCGAAATCGGCCGGCTCGAAAGCCCCCTTGCCGGGGAGTTCCGGCAGCGGCTGGCCGGCTTCCTCAGGAAATACGGGCATCGGAGCGTGATGGAGGCGGAGCTGGCCGCCCCCACCTGGGAGGAAGACCCGAACGCCGTGCTTGGACTGGTGAGAAACTTCATCGGCCTGCCCCCTGAGGCCGCCCCCAACCTGGTCATCGAGCGTCAGGCCGCCGGGCGCCGGGAAACAACCCGGTTTGTCGAAGAGCGGCTCGGCCCGGTTCAGCGCCGCCTCTTCCGGTTCCTTCTCCGGCAGGCTCAGCTTTACGTGACCCTGCGGGAGCAAACAAAGTCCCTCTGGATGGAGGTCACCCACCTGGTCCGCCGGGTCTACCGGGAGCTTGGCCGGCGCCTGGCCGAGGCGGGGGTTCTCGAGGATCCCCAGGACATCTACTTCCTGACGGCCGCGGAAGTGGGAGAACTGGTTCAGGCCGGCCTGGGGGCGTCCGAGGCCCGCCTGCGGATCCGGCGCCGGCGGGCCGAGTTCGAACGGAACCGTCAGGTGCGGCTGCCGGAGTTTTTCAGCGGCCGGCCAAAACCGGCGTTCGGCGAGCCGCCGGCTTCGGCCGCGGCGGTCCTGCGGGGCATTCCGGTCAGTCCGGGGGTGGTGACGGGGCCGGCCCGGGTCATTATCGACCCGAGGGTCCAGCCCGAGATCCGGCCTGGGGAAATCCTGGTTGCCCCCGTCACCGACGCCGGGTGGACGCCCCTCTTCCTGGTGGCCGCGGGCCTGGTGGTGGACGTGGGTGGGCCCCTTTCCCACGGGTCGATCGTCGCCCGCGAGTACGGAATTCCGGCGGTGGTCAACGTCAAGACGGCGGTGCGCCTGGTCCGGACCGGCCAGACCGTCACCGTCGACGGATACCGGGGTGAGGTCCACCTCCACCCGGAAGGGTAACGGGACCGGATAAGGTTTATAATCCGCGATGGGTGGGGCGGCCCGGAAGTCTAAAGACAGCAACCAAGAGCAGGAGGATGTTATGGCACGCAAGCTTACGGCCGAAGAACTCCGGCCAACCGTCGACCCGGCCAGTCTCGGCATCCGGACCACCCAGGATGCCCAGCCGGTGGAGGGCATCATTGCGCAGCCCCGGGCCACGGCCGCCCTGCAGTTCGGCCTTGATATCCGGCAGCCCGGATTCAACGTCTTCGTGGCCGGGGTGGCCGGGACCGGCCGGCTGACGGCGGTAAGGTCCTTTCTGGAGGAGCGGTCGAAGACCGAGCCCCGGCCGGACGACTGGTGCTACGTCCACAACTTCAAGGACCCCTATCAGCCCCGGGCGCTTCGGCTCCGGGCCGGGCAGGGCCGGGAATTTGCCGCCGATATGCGGCTCCTTATCGAACGGATCCGTCAGGAGATCCCCAGGGTCTTTGAAAGCGACCAGTATGCGGCCCGGCGGGACGCCATCGCCCAGGAGTTTAACCGCCGCCGGGAACAGCTCATCACCCGCTTCGGGGAGCGGGCCCAGCAGGCCGGCTTTCTGCTTCAGGCCACCGAATTCGGCTTCGTCCTGCTCCCGATGATGGGCGGCCAGCCCCTCAGCGACCAGGCCTTCCTGGCCCTGCCCGAGCCGGTTCGGGAGAGCATCCGCCAGCGGCGGGAGATGCTGGAAGCCGAGCTCAAGGAGGTCCTCAAAGAGATCCGCCGCCTGGAGCGGGAGGCCCACGAGCAGCTCCATCAGCTCGACCGGACGGCCGTCCTCCAGGCGGTGGGCGGCCTCTTCGAGGACCTCATCGAAAAGTACCAGGACAATGAGGGGGTCGTTGCCTATCTTAAAGAGGTGCAGGAGGACATAATCCAGAACTGGCAGGTCTTCCGCTCGCCCCCGCAGGTGCCGCCGGTTCCCATGGCACCTCCCGGTGTCCCGCCGGGGATGCCCTTTGCGCCGGCCCTGCTGCCCTTCCGCAAGTATGAGGTTAACGTCCTGGTGGACAACAGCGAAACGGTCGGCGCCCCGGTGGTCATCGAGGACAACCCGACCTACCAGAACCTGTTCGGCCGGATCGAGCGGGAGCCCCAGTACGGCGTCCTTTACCCAGATGATGATCCACCCTGGCTCCCTCCACCGGGCTAACGGCGGCTATCTGGTCGTCCCGGTGGAAGAGCTGCTGGTCAACCCCTTCGCCTGGCCGAGCCTCAAACGGGCCCTCCAGACCGGCCTCATCGATATCGAGGACCTGACCGAAAAGATCGGCTTCATCGCCGTCAAGACCCTGCACCCGGAACCGATCCCCCTGAACGTAAAGGTCGTCCTCATCGGCACGCCCCTGATTTATCAGCTCCTCTACCTGCTTGATGAGGATTTCGGGGAACTCTTTAAGGTTAAGGCCGAATTCGATACCCTCATCAACCGGGATGAGAGCGCCCACCGCCTTTACACCTCCTTCCTGTGCATGCTGACCAACAAGGAGAACCTCAAGCCCCTGGACGCCAGCGGCGTGGCCAAGGTCATCGAGTACGGCTCGAGGCTCGCCGAGGACCAGCAGCGGCTCTCGACCAGGTTCGGCCTCATCGCCGACGTCGTCCGGGAAGCCCACTTCCAGGCCGAGCGGGACGGCAGCCAGTACATCACCACCGACCACGTCCGGAAGGCCCTCGACTTCAAGGTCTACCGGTCGAACCTGATCGAAGAGCGGGTCCGGGAGATGATCGCCCGGAATGTCCTGCTGGTCGACACCGAGGGGGAGAAAGTCGGTCAGGTCAACGGCCTCTCGGTCGTGATGCTGGGCGACTACGCCTTCGGCCGGCCCAGCCGGATCACCGCCACCATCTCCCTCGGCCGGGAAGGGGTGGTGGACATCGAGCGGGAGGCGCGCCTGGGCGGGCCGATCCACACCAAGGGCGTCCTTATTCTGAGCGGCTACCTGGCCGCCAAATACGCCCAGGACAAGCCCCTGAGCCTGGCGGCCCGGCTGGTTTTCGAGCAGTCGTACTCGATGGTGGAGGGCGACAGCGCCTCGGCGGCCGAACTCTTCGCCCTGCTTTCGGCCATCGCCGGCGTGCCCCTCAAGCAGTCCATCGCCGTCACGGGCTCCGTCAACCAGCGGGGGGAGATCCAGGCCATTGGCGGGGTGAACGAGAAGGTTGAGGGGTTCTTTGACGTTTGCCGGGTCAAAGGGCTTACCGGAAACCAGGGGGTCATCATCCCAGAGGCCAACGTCCAGCACCTGGTCCTGCGGGACGACGTGGTCGAGGCCGTTCGGCAGGGCAAGTTCCACATCTGGGCCATCCGGACCGTCGACGAAGGCATCGAGATCCTGACCGGCATGCCGGCGGGCGAGCGCGGACCTGACGGGAAGTACCCCGAGGGAACCCTGAACTACCTGGTCGACAAGCGGCTGGCCGAAATGGCCCGGGCCCTGCAGACTTTTGGACGGGAGGAACGGGAGGCCCCGAAGAAGGCCGAGGAGGCCGAGAAGGAGGCCGTGCCCGCCGACCAGCCCCCGGAGCCGCCCGCGGAGACCGGGTAACCGTCCGGACCCGGTACATTTGTGCTATAATCGGATGCGATTCAGGCCGTTCCGGGCAGGCTCCCTCGGGCCTGCCACCCGGTCTGGCCCGGCTATAATCGACATCAGGAGCACCGGGCAGTGATTCCGGTCCGGCTGAAGGTTCAGAATTTTCTCTGCTACCGGGACCCGGCTGTCCTGGACTTTACCCGGTTCCGGTTTGCCTGCCTGAGCGGTGACAATGGGGCCGGAAAGTCGGCCCTGCTTGATGCCATAACCTGGGCCCTGTGGGGCCGGGCCCGGGCCCGCACTGCCGATGAGCTCATCCACCTGAACCAGACCGAGATGGAGGTCGAGTTCGAGTTCCGGCTCGGGCCGAACCAGTACCGGGTCATCCGCCGGCGCAACCGCTCCGGCCGGTCCGGAACCTCGGTGCTCGACCTGCAGGTCCTGACGCCCGGCGGCTACCGGAGCATTGCCGGCAACAGCGTCCGGGAAACCGAAGAGCAGATCCGCAAACTTCTCCGGCTGGATTACGAGACCTTCATTAACAGCGCCTTCATCCTCCAGAACCGGGCCGATGAATTCACCCGCAAGACCCCGTCCGAGCGGAAGGAGGTGCTGGCCGAGATCCTCGGCCTGAGCCTTTACGAGGACCTGGCCAGGCTTGCCCGGGACCGGGCCCGCCAGGCCGCCGACCGGGTCAAGCTTCTTGACGCCCAGGCCCGGGAGCTTGAGGCCGACGTTGCCCGGGCCCCCGACTACCGCCGGACCCTGGAAGAAGTCGAGGCCGAGCTCAGGGTCGTCCAGGCCCAGCTGGAGGAGCTCGAAGGCGTGCTGGCCGAGGTCCACCGGCTGGAGGTTGAGGCCGGCCGGCTCTCCGCCTGCCAGCGGGACATCGACCGGTGGGTTGTCCACCTGCGGGCCCAGCGGGATCGGCTTACCCAGGCCAGTGAACAGCGCCGCCAGGACCTGGAACGGGTCCGCGACCTGCTGGGTCGGGCCGAGGAGATTGAGGCCGGCTTTACCCGGTGGGAGGCTCTCCGGCGGGAGAAGGACCGGTACGATGCCCTGCTCCGGGAGCTTGCTCACCTCCAGGATGCGGAGCGCCGCCTCGAGGCCGGTCTCCGCAACGACCTCCAGCGGGTTGAGCGGGACCGCTCCGGTCTCCTTGAGCGGCTCCGGACCCTCCGGGAGCAGGCGGCGCAGGTTCCGGAACTGGAGGTGCGGCTCGAACGCCTTCAGGCCGACCGGGATGCCCTGGAAGCCGAGCTCGCCCTAAAGCTCGGGGAAAAACGTCGGCTGGTGGAAGAGACCCAGCACGCCATCAGCGAGTTGAAAGCCCAGCAGGCGAACATCAACCGCCAGCTTGAAGACCTCCGCCGCCGGTACGAGATGCTTCGCCTTGGGACCGACCGGTGCCCGGTCTGTAACGCCCCCCTGAGCCCGGAAGACCGGGACCGCCTGGAGGCCCAGTGCGTCGAGGAGGGCCTCGAGCTCAAGCGCCAGCTCCAGACTGCCCAGGAGGCGGCCCGGGCCCGGGAAGCCGAGCTCCAGCGGCTCCGCCAGGAGCTGGAGCAGGCCGAGCGGGACCGGCAGCGCCAGGTGGAGCAGGTCAACCGGGAACTGGGGCAGATTGAGGCGAACCTGCGCCGGAGCCGGCAGGCGGCGGCGGAAATATCGGCAATCCAGGCCGAGGTTGAGGGCCTCTCGGAGCTTGCGGCGGCCATCGAGCGGGTGCTTGCCTTCGACGGGCCGGAGGTGGACCCGGAAACAAAGGCGGCCGGGCAGACCCTGCGCCGGCGGCCGGAGACCCACAAGACGGCGGCCGAACTGGTCAAGGTTCGCATCCGGCGGCGGTCCCTGGGCTACGACGGCCAGCGGCACCACCAGGTCACGGCCGAGCTCGAGGCCCTGCAGGCCTACCCGGTCCTCAAGGACCGCCTTGACCACGCCCGGGCCGACCTGCCCCGGATTGAGGCCGAGCTTGCGGACCTGGAGCGCCAGCTCAAAGAAAACGAGGCCCGTCTGGCCGAGCAGAACGAGCGCCTTGCCGAGGTTGAAGCCCAGCGGGCCGCCCTGGCCCGCCAGATTCCCAGGGTTCCGGAGTTCTGTCCCCGCCTCCCCGAGCCCCCGGTGCCCCTGGAGCTGGAAGAAGCCCTCCGGCGGGTCAAGCGGGAGGCGGATGGCTGTCTCGAGCAGAAATCCGCCCGGCGCCGGGAGCTGGACACCCGCCGCGGGTCCCTCCGGCAGCTCCTGGAAGACTGCGGCCGGAAGGCTGCCGAGCTCGAGCGGGTTCGGGCCGAGCGCCAGCAGACGGCCGAGGAGCAGGGCCTCTACGAGGAGCTGGCCCGGGCCTTCGGCAAGAAGGGTGTCCCGGCCATGGTTATCGAAGCCGCCATTCCGGAAATCCAGGACGAGGCGAACCGGCTGCTGGAACAGATGACCGACAACCGGATGCACATTCAGATCAGCACCCAGCGGCCGACCCAGTCGGGGGACGGCACAATCGAGACCCTGGACATTACCATTTCGGACGAGTTTGGCACCCGCAACTATGAACTTTATTCCGGCGGCGAAGCGTTCCGCATTAACCTGGCCATCCGGATCGCCCTTTCCCGGCTCCTTGCCCGCCGGGCCGGGGCCCAGCTCAACATGCTGGTCATCGACGAGGGCTTCGGAAGCCAGGACAGTGTCGCCCGGGAGAGGCTGGTGGAGACCATTGCCAGCATCGCCCACGAGTTCGAAAAGCTTCTCGTCATAACCCATTTGCCGGACCTCAAAGACCGCTTCCCCGTCAGGGTCGAAATTACCCGGGGGGAAGGGGGGTCTCGCATCACGGTGGTCTGATATGGAGATAGTCTGGTTCGGGCACGCCTGCTTTCGAATCCGGACCCGGGAGGCCACGGTCATTACGGACCCCTACGACCGGCGCATCGGCCTTTCCCTGCCCCGCCAGAACGCCGACATCGTAACCGTAAGCCACCGGCACCCGGGCCACAGCAACCTGGAGGCGGTCCCGGGGGCGAAGGTCGTTGACGGCCCGGGGGAGTACGAGATTCAGGGCATTTTCATAACCGGCCTCAGCACCTTCCACGACGCCGAGGGCGGGAAGCGGCACGGCCGGAACACCGTCTTCGTCATCGAGGCCGAAGACCTGACCATCTGCCACCTCGGCGACCTGGGGCACGTGCTCGCTCCCGACCAGGTCGAGGCCCTTCCCAAAATCGACATCCTGCTCATCCCGGTGGGCAACCACGCGACCATCGGGCCGGCCGAGGCCGCCGAGGTGATAAGCCTGCTGGAGCCGGCCCTCATTATTCCCATGCACTACCGGCTCCCCGGTCTCAAAACGGCCCTCGAGCCGGTGGAGCGGTTTCTTCAGGAGGTCGGCCGCGAATCGGTCGAGCCCCGGCCCCGCCTGAGCATCAGCCGCCGGGAACTTCCGGAAGAGCCGGAAATCATCCTGCTTGAACCCCGGGGCGCCGACCGGTCCTAGGGGATGGGGCGCAGGGGGATCACCTGGTTGCGCTCGGGGCCGACGCTTACCAGGCTCACCGGCCGGCCGATGAGCTCCTCCAGCCGCCGGACATACCGCTGGGCATTGGGGGGCAGGTCCTCAAACCGGCGGACCCCGCTGGTGTCCGTGAGCCAGCCCGGAAGCTCCTCGTAAACGGGCCGTGCCGCCGCCAGCCGGGCGGCGCTGGTGGGAAACTCCTCTGAGACGACCCCATCCGTCTGGTAGGCGACGCAGACTTTGATCCGGTCGAAGGCGTCCAGGATATCCAGGCGGGTGATGGCAATGCTGGTCAGGTCGTTGACCCGCGCGCTGAATCGGGCCAGCACGGCGTCGAACCAGCCGCAGCGTCGGGGACGGCCGGTGGTGGCCCCGTACTCCCGGGCCCGCTCCCGGAGGAGCTGGCCGACCTCGCCGGTGAGCTCGGTGGGCATCGGCCCGCTCCCAACCCGGGTTACGTAGGCCTTGAAGACGCCGAGGGTGTGGGTTATCTGCGTCGGGCCGATACCAACCCCGAGGCACGCCCCGCCCGCCCCCGTGGAAGAAGACGTCACGTAGGGGTAGGTCCCGTAATCCAGGTCCAGCAGGGTGCCCTGGGCACCCTCGAGAAGGACGAGGTCGCCCTGCTCCAGGGCGTGCGAAACAATGAGGCTGGTGTCCCGGATGAAGGGGCGCAGTCGCTCCCCATACCGGAGGTATTCGTCGGCGATGGCCTGCCAGTCGAGGGGCCGGGCCCCGTAAACCCGCTCGAGGATGCGGTTTTTGTATTCCAGGACGAATTTCAGGCGGCTGGTGAATCCCTCCGGGTCCAGAAGGTCACCCATCCTGATCCCGAGGCGGGCCGCCTTGTCGGCGTAGCACGGCCCAATGCCCCGCCGGGTTGTTCCGATGGCGGCGGCCCCCCGGGCCTCCTCCTCGAGGCGTTCGAGCTCCAGGTGGTAGGGCATGATCAGGTGGGCCCGGTCGCTGACGGCGACGCGGGAGATGTCGACTCCCCGGGCGGCCAGCAGGTCCAGCTCCCCGAGCAAGACCCTGGGGTTCACCACGACCCCGTTGCCGATGACACAGCGTGTCTGGGGGTAAAAGATCCCGGCCGGAACCAGGTGGAGGGCGAACTCCCCCAGCTCGTTTATAATGGTGTGTCCGGCGTTGTCCCCCCCATTAAACCGGGCGACAACAGCCGCATTCCGGGAAAGCAGGTCGACGATCCGGCCCTTACCTTCGTCGCCCCACTGTCCCCCGACAACAACGACGGCGGGCATAAGCTGACTCCGTTCGGCGCAGTAGCACCGGGCTTAAGTTTAACACCTTCCGTCTGTCGATGACCACACCCCCAACACCCCGCCCGGTACTTCCGCACCTGCTTTCTCGCGCCGGCGGGAGGGTGATGGGGACAAGAACCCACAGGACCCGCTTGAGGCCGCCGGGCCCGGGTGGTAGTATCTAACTGGCAACCTCGGAGCCAGAAAATCTTTGCTGGAGATGCGTCGCTATGCCCGGCCTGAACCCGTTCGGTGCCCGTTCAACCCTGGAAACAGCTGCCGGCCGCGTCTATTTTTACGACCTCAAGCGACTGGAGGCCGAAGGCCTCGGCCCGGTCTCGAGGCTTCCCTTTTCCATAAAGGTTCTTGTGGAAAATCTTCTCCGGAATTATGACGGCCGGGTCGTAACCGCCGACCACGTCGCCGCGGCCGCCCGGTGGTCGGGGAGCAACCTCCCCGATGAAGAGGTGCCCTTCATGCCGGCCCGGGTCATCCTCCAGGACTTCACCGGGGTGCCCGCCGTGGTGGACCTGGCCGCCATGCGGTCGGCCGTGGCAAGGCTCGGCAGGGACCCGAAACGCATCAACCCGGTCATCCCGGCCGACCTGGTTATCGACCACTCGGTCCAGGTGGATTACTTCGGGTCAGCCTACGCCTTTTTCTATAACGTGGAAAAAGAATTCGAACGCAACCGGGAGCGCTACGCCCTCCTGCGCTGGGCCCAGCGGGCCTTCGACAACTTCCGGGTCGTGCCCCCCGGAACCGGCATCGTCCACCAGGTGAACCTGGAATACCTGGCCCGGGTCGTCTTCACGGCCCAGCGGGACGGGGAAACGGTAGCGTTCCCGGATACCCTGGTCGGCACCGACTCGCATACGACGATGATTAACGGCCTCGGGGTGGTCGGCTGGGGGGTCGGGGGCATCGAGGCCGAGGCGGTGATGCTCGGCCAGCCCCTGTATATGCTTCTGCCCGAGGTGGTTGGGGTTAAGCTTTACGGCCAGCTTCCGGAGGGGGCCACGGCCACCGACCTGGTCCTGGCCATCACCCAGCTCCTCCGCCGCAAGAATGTTGTCGGCAAGTTTGTGGAATTCTTCGGTCCCGGTCTCAGCCAGCTGAGCATCGCGGACCGGGCAACCATCGCCAATATGGCCCCCGAATACGGGGCCACCATCGGCTTCTTCCCGGTCGACGAGGAGACCCTCCGCTACCTGCGGATGACCGGGCGGGATGAGGCCCTCATTGACCTGGTTGAGCGCTACAGCCGGGAGCAGGGCCTTTTCCGAACGGCCGAAACCCCGGACCCCACCTTCACCGAGGTGGTCGAGCTCGACCTGGGCACGGTGGAGCCCAGCGTGGCCGGACCCCGCCGGCCCCAGGACCGGGTGCCCCTGCGGGAGCTCAAGCCCACGTTCCGGGCGGTCTTTAAGGACTTCCTGCCGCCGGCCGCAGCCGGCAATAACGGCCAGGCACCCGAGGCTTTGCTCGAACGAAAGGTTGACGTCTCTCTGGATGGGGTTCACGGCGAACTGGGCCACGGGGCGGTGGTCATTTCGGCCATCACTTCGTGCACCAATACTTCCAACCCGTCGGTGATGGTTGGGGCGGGTCTGCTGGCGAAGAAGGCCGTCGAGCGGGGCCTCACGGTCAAGCCCTACGTCAAGACGAGCCTCGCCCCCGGCTCCCCGGTTGTCGTCGACTACCTGGAGGCCGCCGGCCTCATGCCGTTCCTGGAGGCCCTCCGGTTCCACGTGGTCGGGTTCGGCTGCACCACCTGCATCGGCAACAGCGGCCCCCTGCCGGAGCCGGTGGCCCGGGCCGTCGAACAAAACAATCTGGTGGTCGCGGCCGTCCTGAGCGGCAACCGCAACTTCGAGGGCCGGATAAACCCCCACTGCCGGATGGCCTTCCTGGCGTCGCCCCCGCTGGTCGTTGCCTTCGCCCTGGCCGGCACGGTCGATATCGACCTGGCCACGGAGCCCATCGGCCGCGACCCCAACGGAGAGCCGGTCTACCTCCGGGACATCTGGCCGACGCCGGAGGAGATCCAGCGGGTCATCGCTGAGGCGGTCCGACCCGAAATGTTCCGGGCCCGCTACGCCCGGGTCTTTACCGGCGACGAGCGCTGGCAAAACCTGCCCGTCCCCGAGGGGGACCTCTTTGCCTGGGACCCGAATTCGACCTACGTTCAGGAGCCGCCCTTCTTTAAGGACTTTACCCTGGAGCCCGCCCCGCTCCAGGACATCCGGGGCGCCCGGGTTCTCGCCGTCCTGGGCGACTCGATTACAACCGACCACATCTCCCCGGCCGGGTCCATCCCGGTCAACAGCCCCGCCGGTCAGTACCTTATCTCCCGGGGTGTGCCGCCCCAGGAGTTCAACAGCTACGGGGCCCGGCGGGGCAACCACGAGGTGATGATCCGCGGAACCTTCGCCAACATCCGGCTCCGGAACCTGCTGGTGCCGGGCACGGAGGGCGGCTGGACGGTCTACCACCCGACGGGTGAGAGGCTGACAATTTACGAGGCGGCAACCCGCTACCAGCAGGACGGAACGCCCCTCCTGGTGATCGCCGGCAAGGAGTACGGGGCCGGGAGCTCCCGGGACTGGGCGGCGAAGGGGACGATGCTGCTGGGGGTCAAGGCCGTCCTGGCCGAGAGCTACGAACGGATCCACCGGAGCAACCTTGTCGGCATGGGGGTTCTGCCCCTCCAGTTTCGGCCGGGCGAAAACCGGGAGAGCCTGGGCCTGACCGGACACGAGGTATACGACATCGAGGGCATCGCCGACGGCCTCCAGCCCCGGGCCGAACTGACCGTCCGCGCCCACCGGCCGGACGGCGGCGAGGTAGTGTTTAAGGCCATCGCCCGGGTCGATACGCCCATCGAGGTCGAGTACTACCGGCACGGGGGCATTCTACCCTACGTGATCCGGCAGATGCTCAGTCAGGGTTGAGGCAGACCGGAACCGGACCTTCAATCCGGATTTCGGCGAGGGTGACCGCGCACCGGTAGGCCCGAACCCCGACGCCCCGCCGGGCGGCGTCCCGGAGGAGCCGGCCGAACTCCGGGTCCACGGCATCGTTGGGGGCAAACCGCGCGGCGTCAGGCCGCTGGATGACGAAGACGGCGAAGGCTCCCAGACCCCGGGACGCCGCGGCCGTCAGCGATTCGATGTGGCGGCGGCCACGGGTGGTGGGGGCGTCCGGGAAAAGCCCGGTTCCGGCTTCGACCAGGGTGATGCTTTTCACTTCGACGTAAGCGGTCCCGGACGGGCCGTCAAGGCGAAAGTCCAGCCGGCCGCCATCCAGCCGGGGCTCGGGGGTCAGCCGGTTAAATCCGGCGAATTCGGGCAGCTTTCCCTCAGCCCACGACTCGAGGAAGAGCCGGTTCGGAAGCCGGGCATCGGCCGAAACCAGGACGCCCCCCGGAAGTTCGACAAGCTGGAGGTCAAAGGGCGTCCGGCGGGGGCCGGACCGGGGCGCGACCCAGACCCGGTAGCCGGGGACCAGCAGTTCCCGGAGCCGCCCCGAGTTGGGCAGGTGGGCCGGCACAGCCTCACCCCCGACGGCGACCTCCACGGCAAACCGGTTGAGCCGCCGGATAAAGACGCCCGGAACCAGGGGCGGCCAGCGCATCGCGCCGGGGCCGGGTGGCCGGCCATCCCCGTGACCGGCCACCCCGCCGCCCAGGGTCCGCCTTTAAGAGGCGGCCAGCTTGCGGGCCAGCTCGGCGATTTCGGCCGGGTCAAGGCCCGGGGCAAATTCCTCCGGGACCTCCGGCAGAACCGGCACGGGGCCGCCGGCCGGCGGACCGTCAACGACCTGGAGGTCGCCGTCCCCGGTTGGGGCCGGACCCCGCCAGATCCGGGCGATGTCCCGGTAGTCGTCGGGGCTGAACCGGTAGAGCATCCGGTGGACTCCCTGCGACTCGTACTTGCGGGCCTCGGGGAACTTGGAGTTCTCGATATTCGGGATCGGCAGAAGCTTCGTGATGTTAACCCCCGTCAGTGTCTCGAGGGCCTTGCCGTAGGCGGTGGCGTGCACCCCACCCCGAACCAGCAGGTAGCCGATCATCTCCCGGGCGACCGGGTTCGTCGTCATCTCGTAGACCCGGATCTTCTGGAGCCGGGCCCCGCACTCCAGGAAGAAGTTGTGGAGCAGGTCCAGAACCAGGTTGCCGCTGGAGAAAACGTAGTCGCCGGTCCAGAAGGCCCCCATGGAGTTGCCGACCAGGGCCGTCTGGGCGGTGGCGATGAAGTGGTGGGTGTTCCGGGCGTCCTTTCCGACCCTGAGGGGAGCGTTCTCAGGGCTGTCGGGCTTGGTCGAACCGCTGAGAAGGAGGTTGATGGTTGCGGCGACCAGCTCGATATGGCCCAGCTCCTCGGTGGCGATGTTTGCGATAAGGTCCCGGTAAGGCTTGAGCTTGTCGCCGGCCCGGAAGTTAAACGACTGGTAGGTGTAGTTCATCAGGGTGGACATCTCCCCGAACCGGCCGCCCAGCAGCTCCTGGACAGCCGCGGCGGCATTGGGGTCGGGGTCTTTGGGCTGGGGAAGCTCGATCTGCAAACGGTCAATCCGCAAAAACATCGTACACCCCTCCCTTTAAGGTTTTTACCCGCGGGGCAGGAGACCCCTGTCCCCGGGTAGTCGCAGCCCGGCATCAGGGGCCGCCCGGCACTCCGGGCAGAGCCCCTCGATGACGACGTGGGCCCGCTCAACCTGGAACCCGGTCTGCTCCGCGACCCGCACAAGGTTATCGGCCAGGTCCGGGAACTCGTAATCGACCACCCGCCGACAGCGCCGGCAGACCAGGTGGTCGTGGCGGGAAACGTTCGGGTCGTAGAGGGCCGGACCCTCGCCGAGCCGAACCTCCTGAATGAGGCCCCGCTCGACCAGGTAGGCCAGGGCGTTGTAGACCGTGGCGTAGGCCGTTCCGGGCAGGATCTGCCGGACCCGGTCGTAGATCTCCTGGGCCGTCAGGTGCCTCTCGGCCCGCATCACGACCTCGAGAACGACCTGCCGCTGCCGGGTCAGGTTAAGGTCAGGCACCCCGTCTGTATACCTGGTTTTAGAATTCGTCTAATTTTAATTCGCCCAGGCGACGGCGTCAAGTCGAGCCGCTGGGGGGTCCGGACCAGTCAGTCGAACACAACGACGCCCCGCTTGAGTTCGCCCCGGCCCAGGGCCTCAAACGCGGCGTTGATTTCGTCCAGCCGGTAGTGCCGGCTTATCAGCGGGTCCACCTTGATCTTGCCTGCCAGGTAAAGTTCGGCCATTCTGGGGAGGTCCACCCACGGCCGGGCTGAGCCGTACCAGCAGCCCGTTATCGTCTTCTCGGTTCGGGGCAGAGACAGGGCGTTCAGGCTGACCTCCTCCCCGTCGGGCGCCATGCCGACCACCACCGTCGTTCCACCGGGCCGGGTCATCTCGTAAGCCTGCCGGATCGTCTGGCCGCGACCGATGACCTCGAAGGCGAAGTCGACCCCACCGCCGGTGATCCGGCGCACCTCCGCCACCGGGTCGGTCTGACCGGCGTCCACCGTATGGGTTGCCCCGAACTCCCGGGCGTAGCCGAGCTTGGTTTCCAGGATGTCCACGGCGATGATAGGGTCGGCCCCGACCAGGGCGGCGCCCTGGATGACGTTCAGGCCGACCCCGCCGCACCCGATGACGGCGACGCTGCTTCCGGCCGGCACCCGGGCCGTATTCAACACCGCCCCCACCCCCGTCATAACCGCGCACCCGATGAGGGCGGCCCGGTCGAAGGGCACGTCTTTACGGACCGGCACCGCACCCGTTTCCGGGACCACCGCGTATTCGGCAAAGGAGGCGACCCGGGCCATGTGGTAGATGGGCTGGCCGCCCCTGCTCAGCCGGGTCGTCCCGTCAAACATTACCCAGCGGGGCGTGGGGATCCCGTCGCAGAGGACCGGCCGGCCGATATTGCAGTAGTAGCACCGGCCGCAGTGGGCCCGGAAATTTAAAATAACGTGGTCCCCGGGCTTAACCAGGGTCACCCCCGGCCCAACCTCTTCGACGATGCCGGCCGCCTCGTGTCCCAGGACCATGGGCAAAGGCAGGGACCACTCGCCCTTGATAACATGGTAATCCGAATGGCAAACTCCGGTTGCCCGGATGCGAACCAGGACCTCGCCGGCCCTGGGCCCATCCAGGTCCACCTCCTCGATAGCCATCGGCCTTCGGGGTTCGTAGAGTACTGCCGCCCGAATCCTTCGGGACATGGGACTCCTCCTCGAAATTCTGGCTGCCGTTCGGCCCGACCTCTGTCAGATTATTACACCCTGGGCCTTGAGGCGTTCCAGGTCGTCCCAGGAGTAGCCCAGTTCAAGCAGGACCTCCTCGGTGTGCTGGCCGAGCTCGGGAGCCGGTCCCTGGGCCGCCCACGGGGTTTCGGAGAAATCCACCGGCCCGGACACCATCCGAATTGGGCCTTCCGGACCAGGTACGTCCACAAAAGTGCCGGCCGCCTCGGCAACCGGGTCCGCGGCCAGGTCATTAAGGGTCTGGACCGGGGCCCACCAGACGCCGTGGCGGTCGAACAGTTCGGCCCACTCCCCCAGAGTCCGGGTCCCAAAAACCCGGTCCAGCTCGGCGACCAGTTCCGGGGCATTCTCGGCCCGGGCCCGGGCGGTGGCAAACCTCGGGTCAGTGAGAAGGTCTGGCCGGCCGATTGCCCGGCAGAGGTCCGGCCAGTGGCGGTCGCTCTGCAGGCCGATGAGCCAGAACCAGCGGCCGTCCCGGTCCTGGTAGCAGTTCATGAGCGGGTTGCGCGGGTGAAGCCGGTCGGTGGTCTCAATCCGGGTTCCCAGGCGGAGGACCATGCTCAGGTCCCAGCCCATCATGTAGGCGCCGACCCGGAGGAGGGGCACGCTTACCCGCTGGCCGCGACCAGTTCTTTCCCGGGCGAGGAGGGCGGCGGCAATAGCCCCGGCGGCGATGGCTCCCGTCATGTGGTCGCCCATGCCGCCCCGCTGGTGGGGTGGGTGGGTGCCGGGGACGGTGACCGAGGCCGCCACCCCACCCCGGGCCCAGAAAGCGCCCACGTCGTAGGCCGCCCGGTCCCGCTCCGGTCCGTCGGGGCCGTAGGCCGAGATCTGGCAGTACACCAGCCGGGGAAACCGGGCGCGGACCGTTTCATAGTCGAGGCTGAAACGGTGCAGAACCCGGGGGCGCAGGTTCGTCACGAAGACATCGGCCCCGGCCAGCAGCCGACCCATGACCTCACGGCCCTGCTCAGTCTGCAGGTTAAGGACAATGCTCCGTTTGCCCCGGTTGTCCAGCTCAAACTGGGGCACGACCTGAGTTGCCTGCCCGACGGTCCAGGCGAAGTAGGCCCGGAACGGGTCGCCGTCGGGCGGCTCGACTTTAATAACCTCGGCGCCCCAATCGGCGAGGAGGGTTGCGGCGGCCGGGGCCGCAACCCAGAAACCCATCTCGATAACCTTGATTCCAGTCAGGGGTCCAGGCACCGGTTCCTCCCGTCAAAGCGGCAAACGCTCTTACCCGAAACTTAGCCGACCCGCCCCGACACCGTCAAGCCAAGCGAGCCCAAAGACCTCCCAATGTCAGGCAGGTGTCATAAGCCGCGGTGGGGAGCGCGGGGCAAAGCCGCGGCATACGGGGCCAGCTGACCCGGGAAAGCCGGCCTTGTTGCCGGGTACAAAAGTACCTTTGACCCAGCCCGGCAGACAGCTAAGATTGTGATGAGAGTCCCGGCAGCGGCTCCGCCGGCCGGGGCAGGCTGAATCCAGCCGGAGAGAAGGCGAGTTGAGATGTTAGCGGCGCGACGTCGGACGGGTTATGTCATGATTGCCCTGGGCGTTTTCCTCGGCGTCCTGGGCTTCTTTGTCACCTTTATCTTCGCCCTCCGGGCCACGGCCCGCACCGGCGACATCCCCATGCAGCCGGTGGTGGTCGCCGCCACCGATATCCCGGAGCGCACCCTGATCCAGGCCAACCAGGTCCGGGTCATCGACCTTCCGGCCGACCGGGTCCCCCCTACCGCCGCCGCTTCCCCAACCGAGGTTGTCGGCAAGTTCGCGGTGAGCCGGCTTTACGCCGGCCAGCTCGTGGTCAGGGAAGCCCTGGCCGACACCGGCGGAAGCGCCGGGCTCGCCTTCGCCATCCCGCCCGGCAAGGTGCTGGTGACCGTCAATTTCGCCTCGGCGGCGAACACCGTCGCCAGCGGGGCCATTCGGCCGGGGGACCGGGTCGACATCATCGTCTACACCGATGGGGACAACGGCAAGCAGGCGGCCGCCACATTCCGCAATCTCGAGGTCTTTTCCGTTGGGGGCCGGCTGACGACCATCGGCAGTCCCGCCGTTCAGCCGCAGAGCCCCCAGCCGGCGACGGTGCTCCAGTTTGTCGTGACTCCCCAGGAGGCCCTGGAGCTCAAGTTCCTGGAGGGCCTCGGGGCCGACCTGGTCTTGCGCTCCGCCGCCGACAGCGCAACCCCGCCCTTGCAGGTTGTGGATATGGACTACATGGCGGCCAAATACGGCCTCGAACGGCCGCGCCGCTAGAGGTGGTGACCGCAGATGCCGCTCCTTAACCGAATCCAGCCCCCTTCAAGCGACGGGGCCCGTCAGGGCACAGCCCCGGACCGGGTCAGTCGGCCGACGACCCACCGGCCGGCTGAGGTGCGCGGGAGCCCCGACCAGTACCGGGAGCTCCGCCGGCACCTGCAGAGCCGGATCATTCAGGACCTCGACCCCCAGGTCCAGGTCGGGCAGGACGAGCGGCTCCGCCAGGAAATCCGCCGGCTCTTCGAGCGCTACCTGGCCGAGGAGCCGGTAGCCCTCCCCAGGGATGTCCGGGAGCGCCTCTTCGAGGAAGTCGTCGCCGAGATCATCGGATTCGGCCCCCTGGAACCCCTGCTCGCCGACGAATCGATAACCGAGATCCTGGTCAACGGCCCTAACAACGTCTACATTGAGCGGGGCGGCAAGCTCATCAAGACCTCCATCCGGTTTGACGACGACGACCACGTCAGGCGGATCATCGACCGCATCATCAGCCCCATCGGGCGCCGCTGTGACGAATCTTCCCCGATGGTTGATGCCCGCCTGCCCGATGGGTCAAGGTTTAACGCCGTCATCCCCCCGATTTCCCTGGTCGGCCCCTGCATGAGCATCCGGAAGTTCCCCAAGCGGCGCCTGACCATGGACGACCTTATCCGGTTCGGGACGCTCACCCCGCAGGTCGCCGAGTTTTTGCGGGCGTGCGTCCTGGCCCGGCTGAACATCATCGTTGCGGGCGGCACCGGCTCGGGCAAGACAACCCTTTTGAATATCCTGTCGTCGTACATTCCCGAAGACGAGCGGATCATCACCATTGAGGATGCCGCCGAACTGAAGCTCCACCAGGAGCACGTGGTCACCCTCGAAACCCGCAAGCCGAACATCGAGGGCAAAGGCGCCATCACCATCCGGGACCTGGTCATCAACGCCCTGCGGATGCGGCCGGACCGCATCGTCGTTGGCGAGTGCCGGGGGGCGGAGGCCCTGGATATGCTTCAGGCCATGAACACCGGCCATGACGGCTCCCTTACCACCCTGCACGCCAACTCGCCCCGGGACGCCCTTTCCCGCCTCGAGACGATGGTGATGATGGCCGGGATGGAACTTCCGCTTAAGGCCATCCGGGACCAGATCGCCTCGGCGATCGACCTCATCATCTTCGTCGAGCGGATGCGGGACGGCTCCCGGAAGGTGACTTACGTGACCGAGGTCCAGGGTATGGAGGGCGACACCATCGTCCTGCAGGACATCTTCCTCTTCGAGCAGCTGGGGATCGACGAAAACGGCCGGGTTGTCGGCCGCCTGAAACCCCTGGGCATCCGTCCGAAGTTCATCGAGCGCATCGAGAACGCCGGCATCCACCTGCCCCCTGAGATCTTCGGGGTGGACCGCTTCAGGCCCTGGTAATGGTGGTCGTCGCCGTTGTCATCGCCCTGGTCGTCGGCATCGGGTTCTTTCTGGTTATTTACGGCGTCAACCACCTGCTCGCCCCCGACGAGGAGGTGATGGGGCGGCTCCACCGGTATGTGCCCGGAGTGGAGGCCCGCCCCGAGGAACCCGGAACATCGCCCCTCGTTTCCCGGGTTGACCGCGCCATTGAGCGGCAGGGATTTGCCCAGCGCCTGGCCCGGGACCTGGCCCGGGCCGACATAAAGATGACGGCGGGCGAATTTCTCATCCTCCAGACCTTGGCGACAGGCGCCGGCGGGATAGCCGGATACTTTCTGTCGGGAGAAAATCTGCTCCTCGGCTTCATCGGCCTTGCGGCCGGCTACTTCGTTCCCCGCCTGTGGCTTTCCCGCCGGATCGCGGCCCGGCTCGGGGCGTTCAACAGCCAGCTTCCCGGAACCATCGACCTGCTGTCAAACTCCCTCCGGGCCGGCTACAGCCTGCTCCAGGCCATGGAAACCGTCTCCCGGGAGGCGCCGGAGCCGACGGCCTCGGAGTTCAAGCGGGTAGTCCGGGAGGTGGGGCTGGGCCTGAGTCCCGAGCAGGCTCTGGACCACCTGGTCTGCCGGATGCAGAGCGACGACCTGGAGCTCATGGTCACCGCCATCAACATTCAGCACGAGGTCGGGGGCGACCTGTCCCGTATCCTGGACAGCATCGCCCACACCATCCGGGAGCGGGTCCGGATCAAGGGGGAGATTGCAACCCTTACGGCCCAGCAGGTCATTTCGGGCTATATAATTTCGGCCCTGCCCATCCTGCTCGGGCTGGTCCTCTATCTGATAAATCGTGAGTATATCATGGGCGTTTTTGAGGGCATCTTTATATGCATCCCGATAACGGGTGCCCTTATGATCATCGTGGCCTTCCTGATCATCCGGCGGATCACTGCCATCGAGGTCTGACGCATGGTCGGTATCGCCCTGCTCTCTGCCCTGATGGTCGGAATCGGGGTGAGCGTCGCCTGGTTCGGCCTGCTCATGCCCCGCCAGCGGGAGAGCGTCACGGCGCGGCTGACCGGTTACACGGTCCGTCCCGTCACCCTCGAGGAACTCGAGCTCGCCCAGCCCTTCATGGACCGGACCATCAGGCCGCTCCTCCGGGCGATCGCCCGGTTCATGCTCGCCCGCACGCCCCACAACTCCCTGGAGCAGTACCGGCTGCGGCTTCAGTATGCGGGCAACCCGATGGCTTTGAACGACTTCCTGGGCCTCAAGGGGTTCGGCGCAGTAATCCTCGGCCTCGGGCTGGGGGTTATCATGCTTCTGGGCCGCCAGCCTCCCCTCTACGTCATCGTCGCGTTTGCGGCCGGGGCCAGCGCCGGGTTTGTCCTGCCGGATATGTGGGTCCGCCAGCGTATCGGCGCCCGGCGTCACCAGATCGAGCGGGCCCTGCCCGACGTTCTGGACCTTCTTACGGTCAGCGTGGAAGCCGGACTCGGGTTCGAGGGTGCCATCCAGAAGGTCGTTGACAAGTGGCAGAATCCCCTCACCGAGGAGTTCGCCCGGGTCCTGGCTGAAAGCCGCATCGGCCGTCACCGGCGGGAGGCCCTGCGGGACATGGCGGCCCGCTGCAATGTGCCCGACCTGACCAGCTTCGTGGCCGCCGTTATTCAGGCCGACCAGCTGGGGGTGCCCATCGCCCGGATCCTCCGGATCCAGAGCGAGCAGATGCGCCAGCAGCGGCGGCAGCGGGCGGAAAAGCTAGCCCGGGAAGCCCCTATCAAGATGACCATCGTCATGGTCTTGCTCATCCTGCCGGTGATGTGGCTGGTGATCTTCGGGCCGATGGCGCCCCGCCTCTTCCGAATGCTGGGCATCGGCGGCTAGGGCGGCCACCCTGGCGGCAAGCACCTTGAGCAGAAGGGTGCCGTAAGCCCCCGGCGGCAGCCTGAACCTGATAATCCCCATGCCCGGCGAACTGCTCGCCTCGAAACAAACCCCATCGGGCCGGACCCAGATAGCCCGGCGGGTCGGGGCCCGCCGGTCCGGCAGCCGGCCGCGTCCGGCAAAGTCCGCCAGGGTAAGCCCCTCGGCCCTGAGCAGGTCGGCCACCAGCCGGTCCCAGGGCGGCGAGTAGGAGGCCTTTGGGTGGGGTAATGGTACCTCGGTTGCAGACCAGTTCTCCCGGGGCTCCGCCGGCACGGCCAGCCGGCAGCCGGCGACGGTCACCGCAAATTCGGCCGGCCTGTTTTCTTCGAAGAACCGGGAAACTGCCAGATTCCAGACCCAGCTCCGGTAGGCGTCGACGGCAAGCAAGAGGAGCCGGGCCGGAATCAGCCGGACCGCACGCCGGAAATCGTTCGGGTGGTCCCGGAGAAAGGTCAGGAGGCTCCGGAAGTTGGTTCGGACCGGCGCGCGGCCAAAGAGCCGGTCCCAATCGCCCCAACTGCGGGCCGCCTCAGCCTTGAATGCTCGCACCCGGGCCGGGTCACCCATCCAGGGTACGGCCAGGTAAAGCCGCAGGACCGTCTCGTCGTCCGCCCGGAGCACCGCCCGACCAAAGGGGCCGTAACCCTCGACCAGGGAGCCGAAGCGCTGGTCATCGAAATAGTTCGGCCATCCGCTGGACCCAAGCTGGGCGGCGGTGGCGGGCAGGAGCCGGGCCTCAGTCGGGGAAAGGTCCCGCAAAACCACGGTGAACCGGTTGCCCCGCAGGCTGCGGGGGTCGGGCGGCCGGTCAGCAAACCCGACCCGCTCGGCGACGAAGCCCCGGCCCGCAATCTTCGCCGGCCCCCCGGTCCGGACGCCGACCCACTGCACCGTCCGGGCCACCGCATCCTTCAGGGCGGGGAAAATGACATCGGCCTGGGGCTTGCCAAGGCGGCGGGCCAGCTCGGCCCGAACCGAAAGGGAGTCCCGCCCGACCTTCTCCAGCCGGTAGATGGCATAGGGGCCGGCAGGTGAAAGGTCCAGGCTGACTTCCTCTTCGACGACAAAATCCTCGGGGCTGGCCTTCCAGCGCATCAGCCGCCCGCAGGCCACCGGCCGAGGACGGCGGCAACCGGGGGGCGCTCGTGCTGCTCGACCTCGAAGACTTCCAGGTAAAGGCGTTCCGGGTCGTAGTGGGGCAGTTTGAGGCTGGGGCTGAGGGTCGCCAGAACTTCGAGACGGTGCCGGCTCTCCAGCCGGCGGAGGAGCCCCTGAAGGATCGCGAAGGCGATTCGGGCGGGGGCAACAGCCCGCCTGGGGTGCTCTACTTTTTCTTCGAGGTCCACCTGGGCGACCCTTTCAAGGCCGTAACGGCCGTAGATGTCAATGAGCAGGCCCAGTTCAACGGCCGGCCCCGTCAGGAACGGCACCTCGACAAGGGCCTCCCGGCGTCCGGCGTGCTCGGCGCTGAGGGGCAGAATGAATCCAGAGAGCTCGGGCAGCAGCATGTTGAGGGCCGGGCGAACCAGAATCTCGGTAACCGGGTCCGCGTCCGCCCAGCCGCCCGGGTCGGGCTCGAAACCGCCCGGCAGCCGCCAGTACCCCTTAACGTAAACGAGGCGGGGCTCCCGCAAAAGGGGGCCGACCAGGCCGTAGACGAACTTCGGGTGGGGGTTTTTTATGCCGGCGTCGACCCACACCACAATGTCGCCCCGGCTCACGAAGAGGCTCTTCCAGAGGGCCTCACCCCGACCCGGGAAACTGCCCAGGTCAGGCCGAACCGTGCAGTCCAGGTACACCTGGGCCCCGTGGGCCCGGGCCACTTCCGCGGTCCCGTCGGTGGAACCGCTGTCCATTACCAGAATCTCATCGAGAAGGGGCACTTCTTCCTGAAGATACTCCCGGAACGTCCGGATGACCGCCCCGATGCTCTCCGCCTCGTTTAAGGCCGGCAGGACCAGACTGATGGTCACGCCCTGCTGACGCTTGAGCCGGACCAGGTCAGCCACATCGGCGAACTCCCGGGCGTGGAAGGTGTTCTCCGCAAACCACTGCTCGACGAGCACGGTGGGCGGCTCCCGGAGTTCCCGGAAGTGGACCTGGAGGGGCTCCCGCGTCCGGACGATGACCGTGGGCACATCGACCAGGCGGGCGATCCGTTCCGGAATGGCCCCGAGGGGCTCGTCGGCAACCTCGCCCGCTTCGGCGGTGGCCCCGAGGACCAGCAGGTCGTGGGTCCGGGCCTCGGCCACGATAACGGACTCGGGGTCGTCAGCCTGGACGGTCACCACCGAGACCCTCGGCCGCTGGCCGGCCAGCCGGGCGACTCCGGCGAACACGTGGGCAGCCCGGGCCCGCTCCTGAAGGGTCTGGTGCCGCGCCCGCACGTTCAGCACGGTCAGGTCGAGGTCCAGGGCCTCGGCCAGAGCCGCTGCCCACCGGAAAGCTAGCTCGGCCTGCGGCCCACCCCGGACCGCCAGAAGCAGCCGCTTCATTGGCCGACCGGAGAAATCCCCCCGGACGATGGCCAAGTCGGCCGGCGGATTCCGGACAATGGCCGCCAGGGTTGTTCCGAAGACGTTCCCGGCCCAGCCCAGTATCACCAGGTCAACCTGCTCCTGGATTGCAACCCGCCGGATCGCCTGCCAGGCACGCCGGGAAACCCGAACTGTACTGCGGACCTCAACCGCCCCTGCGTCGGGAATCTCGGAACAGACAGCCTGAAGCTGGCGGCGGAGCATCCGGGCCCGGGAAGCGGCCTGGGAATAGCCCTGGCTGTCGGGCACTTCCACGACGCCGAGGGCAATCACCCGTCCGGCCCGGCGACCCAGGAGGGCCGTCGCCAGCCGCAGAAGGGGCCCGGCCTCCTCGGGGCGGGCGACGGGCACGAGAATGCGGCTGGGCCGGTCGGCCATCTCGCTAATAGACTACCAGATTCTGGGGTGCGGACTCAGCCGGCCCGTTCAACCCCGAGCCAGACGGGCCGCCCATTCAGCCGCAGGTCGCTACCCCGCGCCGACGCCGGCCGCTCGCCTTTTACCAGCCGGACGGCCAGCGTTTCGGCCGCGATGTAGTCGCCGTGGCTTTCGAAGACGGCCTCAACCTCGGGGTCACCCTGATAGTAGACAACGATCCGGTCGGAAAGCTCGAAGCCCGCCTCCTTGCGCAGGGTCTGAATCCGGCGCACAAGCTCCCGGGCGAGACCCTCGGCCGCCAGGTCGGGGGTGACCTCCGTGCTGATGGCAACCAGGTACCCGGCCTCCTCGGCCGCGGCATAGCCCGCCCGGGGGACGACTTCCACCGCCAGGTCCTCGGCGGAAAGCTCGAACCCGTCGAGAACGACCCGGCCGCTGGCCCTCAACTCGGCGACGACCTGCCGGGGGTCCCGGCCGGCCAGTAGCTGGGTGAGGCGGGGCAGTTCCGGTCCCAGCCGGGGACCCAGAACGTCAAACCGGGGCCTGACCCGGTATTCGACCAGGGCCCCTTCATCCTCAAGCAGGATCAGCTCCTTGGCGTTCAGCTCCTCGAGGAGGTGGTCCGCCAGCCGCCGGACGAACCCGGCTTCTTCCCCTGACCTGACCTTTACGAAGAGCTGGCCCACCGGCTGGCGGACTTTGAGCCGGGCCCGGTCCCGGGCCGCCCGCCCCAGGCTGGCCAGGCGCATTGTCAGGTCAACAGCCCGCATCAGCTCCGAGTCGACCTTGCTGAGGTCCGCGACCGGCCAGTCCGTCAGGTGAACGCTCACCGGGGCGGCCGGGTTCACCCTGCGGACCAGATTCTGATACAGCGCCTCGGCAACGAACGGCGTAAACGGCGCCAGAAGCTGAGTAAGGGTGGTGAGCACCGTGTAAAGGGTCCAGTGGGCCGCCCGCTTGTCCGCATCCTGCTCCGATTTCCAGAACCGCCGCCGGTTCCGCCGGACGTACCAGTTGGAGAGCTTATCCACGAAGGCCTCGATAGCCCGCCCGGCATCCGTCGGGTTGTAGGCTTCGAGCTCATCGGTGACGGTCTTGACCAGCGAATGGAGCTCCGAGAGGACCCAGCGGTCCAGCTCCGAAAGCTCTTCGTCTGCCGGCCGCGGGGTAACCCTGGGGTCGAACCCATCCAGGACCGCATAGGTCACGAAGAAGGCATACGTGTTCCAGAGGGTCAGGAAGAACCGGCGAACCGCTTCTTCAATCTGCTTCGGGTCGAACCGCCGGGCATTTCCGGGCGCGGTGGCCGTAAACAGGTACCAGCGGAGCGGGTCGGCGCCGTACCTGCCGATGATTTCCCAGGGGTCGACCACGTTGCCCCGGGACTTGCTCATCTTTTCGCCCTTGGCGTCCAGCACCAGACCCAGGCAGATGACGTTCCGGTAGGCGATGCTGTCAAAGAGCATGGTGGCCAGGGCGTGGAGGCTGTAGAACCAGCCCCGGGTCTGGTCCACCGCCTCGCAGATGTAGTCGGCCGGAAACCGCTGCCGGAAGATGTCCTGATTTTCGAAGGGGTAATGCCACTGGGCAAAGGGCATCGCCCCCGAGTCGAACCAGACGTCCATGACCTCGGGCACCCGGCGCATCAGCCCGCCGCACCGGGGACAACTAAAGGTGACTTCGTCCACGTAGGGCCGGTGAAGGTCAAGCCCGCTCAGGTCGCGTCCGGCCCGGGCCGAAAGTTCGGCAACGCTGCCGATGCATTCCCGGTGGTCGCAGTCCTGGCAGACCCAGATGGGGATGGGCGTGCCCCAGTACCGCTCCCGGGAGATGGCCCAGTCGACATTGTTTTCGAGCCAGTCGCCGAACCGTCCCCGCTTGATGTACTCCGGCACCCAGTTGATCTGCTCGTTGAGCTCGACCATCCGGTGCTTAAAGGCAGTGGTCCGGAAGTACCAGGAGGTCTTTGCGTAGTAGAGCAGGGGCGTCTCACAGCGCCAGCAGAACGGATAAGTGTGGACGTAACGCTCGCTCCGGTAGACCAGGCCCCGGTCGGCCAGGTCCTTAATGATCAGCGGGTCGGCATCCTTAACGAACAGGCCGGCAAAGCTCAGCGGCAGGTCGGCCCGGACCCGGCCCTGCAGGTCAACGGTGTGCACCACCGGCAGGTTCTCCCGCCGGCCAACCTCCAGGTCGTCCTCACCGTAGGCCGGGGCGATGTGAACCACACCGGTACCCTCTTCCAGGGACACGAAGTCGGCGAGGACCACCCGGTGGGCCGGTCGGTCCAGGGGAACCGGCCGGTAAAGGGGCTCGTACCGGACTCCGGCCAGGTCCCGGCCCTTGAAGACCGCCAGCTCCCGGTAAGGACCGGTAAGTGATCTCTCCACCAGGGCCCGGGCCAGGATGAGCCGCTCGCCGGATTCGACCTCCACCAGAACATAGTCGGCGTCGGGATTGACGGCCAGGGCCATGTTGGCCGGCAGGGTCCAGGGCGTCGTCGTCCAGGCCAGAATGTACACCGGCCGGTCGGCAAAGGGCCGGAGGCTCTCCGGGAGGGACTCGGCCACAACCGGGAACTTGACCCAGAGGGAAGGGTCATCGGCCGTGTCGTAGCCGAGGGCAACTTCGTGGCTGCTTAAAGAGGTGACACACCTGGGACAGTGGGGCGTCACCTTATAGTCCTGGTAAACAACCCCCCGGTCCCAGAGCTGTTTAATGGCCCACCAGCACGACTCAATATAGCGATTTTCGAACGTAATATAAGCATTTTTCATATCGATCCAGAAAGCGATGCGGTCCGTCAGCTCCTCCCATTCCCGGACGTACCGCATAACGCTTTCCCGACAGCGGGCGTTGAACTTTTCGATGCCGTAGGCCTCGATCTCGGGTTTGGTGCTGATGCCCAGCTCTTTTTCGACCTCGAGTTCCACCGGCAAACCGTGGGTATCCCAGCCCCCGATCCGGGGCGTGTAGTAGCCCTGCATCGTCTTGAACCGGGGCATGATGTCTTTGAATACCCGGGCCAGCACGTGGTGAATGCCGGGCAGGCCGTTCGCGGTGGGCGGCCCCTCATAGAGAATGTAGGTCGGACCGTTACGGCGGAGTTCCAGGCTCCGCTCGAAGACCCGGTTCTCCTTCCAGAACCTGAGCACCGCTTCTTCCAGTTCCGGGAAATTAACCCTCGATTCGACCCGCTCAAACGTCATCGCGGCCCTTTCCCCCCTTTCAGTCGGTCAGGACGATTTCGAGGCGCCGGTTAAACCGGCCCTTGTTCTCGGTCTTAACGACCTTTATGCCCTTTACTTCAGCGGTATTCCGAACGTGGGTTCCGCCGTCGGCCTGAAGATCAAGACCCTTGATGTCCACCACCCGGATTTCCCGGACGTGTTCGGGGATCAGGTTAACCCGGGTGCGGATCAGGTCGAGGTTTTGAAGGGCCTCCTCCCGCGGCAGGAAATAGACCTCGACCGGCAGGGCCCGGGCGATGGCCTCGTTGCACTTCGCCTCGATAAGCCGGACCCGCTCGGGATTCAGGTCCTCCAGGGTGAAGTCCATCCGGGCCCGGTCCGGGTACATCTGGGTTCCGGTAACGGTTGCCCCAAACTCATGGTAAATCACCCCGCAGAGGATGTGCAGGGCCGTGTGGGTGCGCATCAGCCGGTAGCGAAGTTCCCAGTCAATAACCCCCCGGACCCCGGTACCCACCGCCGGCGGCTCACCCTCCACGTAGTGGAGCACCTCTTCCGGCCGGCTTTCAAGCCGAACGACCGGCCAGGTCCGGACCCCGTCGGTCAGGTAGCCCCGGTCGGGCGGCTGTCCGCCCCCGCCCGGGTAGAAGGCGGTCCGATCCAGGACAACCCCACCCCCCGGCTCGACCCGGAGGACGGTGGCCTCGAATTCCCGCAGATAGGCGTCCGTAAGGTAAAGCCGTTCGGTCATCGCCCGTCAGCCTCCCTAACAAAAAGCTCCGCCCCAAAGGGGCGGAGCCACAGCTTCCGCGGTACCACCCTTTTTGACCCGCCGTCGGACGGGTCCCCTCGCTGGGGTGCCATCACACCCCCGTGCCGGTAACGGGGCACGACCCCGGCCAAGTCTACTCGACGCCCCACAGACGGGACGCTTTCGGTTGGCGGCTCGGGAGGGATTTTCGGGGAGCTCACCGCACCCGGCTCCCACCAGGCCCGGGCTCGCTCGGCGGCTACCCTCCCCTACTCGTCTCCGTCATCGCCTTTCTCGGGCATAACCTAACACAGCCCGTAATATTTCGTCAAGCAGCCGGGGAGGCCTTCGCCGGCTAAATCTGCCCAGGTTTCAACCCTGGCTACCCGGTCAGCTCAGTTCCGGATACGGTCCGGACCCGCTCGGCCACGGCCTGCCCGAGCTCGGCCGTGGTGGCTGTTCCCCCAATATCGGGTGTCCGAATTCGCCCTTCGGCCAGGACATTCCTCACCGCCGCCTCAATCCGGGCCGCAGCCCGGACGGCCCCTTCATCCCGGTGCCGGCGGCCAAGCCAATCAAGTAAGAGCGCCCCCGACAAAATCTCCGCCACCGGATTGGCAATCCCCTCTCCGGCAATATCCGGGGCCGAACCGTGGGCCGCCTGGGCCATCGCCCGCTCAGCCCGGGCATTGAGCCCCGGCATCAGCCCGAGGCCGCCAACCAGTCCGGCCGCCTCATTGGAGAGGATGTCCCCGAACATGTTCTCCGTCACGATGACATCAAACCGCTGGGGCCGGCGCACCAGCTCAAGGGCCGCCGCATCCACGTGCATGTCGTCCAGCTCCACCTCGGGAAACTCCCGCCCAACGGCCCGGCAGGCCTCCAGGAAAAGCCCGCAACCCCGCCGCAGCACATTGGCCTTATGTACTGCCGTTACCCGCCGGCGCCGGTTCCGGGCCAGCTCAAACGCGGCCCGGGCCACAGCCTCGCTGGCCTGACGGGTCACAACCCGCACCGAGATTACCAGGTCTTCGGTGGGCTTAAGCTCACCGGTACCCTCAACCAGATTCCGGTCGGCGTAGAAGCCCTCGGTATTTTCCCGGACGACAATGAGGTCGACGTCCGGGTAGAGAGCCGGAACCCCGGGGAAAGACCTGGCCGGGCGGATATTGGCATAAAGCCTGAACCGCCGGCGCAGGACCGCGCTCGGGTTGGGCATCTTCGGGTCATCGGGCCGGTAGAGGTGGGTGCTCAAAGGGCCGAGGAGCCAGCCGTCGTAGCTTTCCAGGGCGGTGAGGGTCTCGGCTGGCAGGGTCGAGCCGAGCCGCTGGTGGGCTTCGAGGCCGATGGGCAGGTAATCAAACCTAAGTTCAAGGTCCGGCTGGGTTGCGGCCGCGGCCTCCAGAACCCGGACGGCCTCAGCCATCACCTCCGGGCCGATGCCGTCCCCAACCATCACGGCGAGCCGGTAGCTTCCCATAGTCTGGCGGTCCTTTCAGGCCGCGATCGCGGCCGGGTTATTATAACACCCCGAATTGACCCCTCCGGACCGGGGGCCTATAATAAGGGCGGTCTTCCCCTGGCGGCCGCCATTTGCCAGGGAGGCTCTTCACCCGACAGAGGAGGTCGAAACGGCAATGGGCAACGGGCGTTTTGAGGCCGGGCTCGAAATCCGGCGAAAGGTTCTCGGGGCCGAGTATGTTGACCGGGCCCTGGCCCAGGCCGACGATTTTACCCGGCCCCTCCAGGAGTACATAACCGAGTGCTGCTGGGGTGCGGTCTGGACCCGGCCGGGCCTCACCCTGCAGGAACGGAGCATGATCACCCTGGCCGCCCTGGTGGCCCTGGGCCGGACCCACGAGGTCAAGCTCCACGTCCGGGGCGCCCTCAACAACGGCCTGACCCGGGAGCAGATTCGGGAAGTCCTCCTGCACGTGGCGGCTTACGCCGGGGTTCCGGCGGCGGTTGACGCCTTCCGGGCCGCGCAGGAGGTATTTCAAGAAGCCTAAAGGCAGCTTAACCACTCTGGGGCCGGGGCACCAGGCCTCAAGTTAGACCCAAAATCGGCGCCGCAACAAAAAGAAGTCTGCCGCGAGGCCATAGACCCTGTGTTCGTCAGCCCTCACGGGTACCCACCTGTTGGCAGGGGGAGCTCGGGCGGCTTCCCTCAACTGGCAACCCGGCGGATTTAAGGACTAGGCCCCCCGACCTACGTCGGCTAGCCCATTTCCTACCCCTCAACTACCCATAATGGTGTTGCACAAGGCCCGGGCTCCTCAGTACCCGTATAAATGGGCTGATAAATAACATCGTCATCTATAACTCCTGGATCACAAGGGGGGGGCTATGAAAGGTCTGTCCCGGCGAGACTTTCTCAAGCTGGCGCTTGCCGCCGGGGGAGCGGGGAGTGCAGCGCTCCTTGCCCGGAACCTGGCCTTTCTTGAAGAGATTCAGACAATTGAGAATCCGCTGGCCTCCTATCCCAACCGCGACTGGGAGAAGGCCTATCGGGACCTGTTCAAGTTTGACTCTAAGTTTGCGTTCCTTTGCGCGCCCAACGACACCCACAACTGCCTTTTGCTGGCCGTAGTCAAGAACGGCGTGGTGACCCGGATTGAACCGTCCTACGGATATGGAAAGGCTACTGACATCTACGGCAACTCGGCCTCCCACCGCTGGGAGCCGAGAGCATGCCAGAAAGGCCTGAGCCTTACCCGCCGCATCTATGGCGACCGGCGGATAAAGGGGCCCATGGTCCGCAAAGGGTTTCTTGACTGGGCCCGGGCGGGCTACCCGCGCGACCCGGACACGGGGCTTCCGCCGGCCCAGTACTTCCGGCGAGGCCAGGACGAGTGGCTGCGCCTGAGCTGGGATGAGGCCTATCGTCTCATTGCCCAGACCATCGTTAACATCGCCGCTACCTACTCCGGTCCTGAAGGCCAGGAGCGCCTCCGCCGCCAGGGCTACGACGAGCTCATGGTCCAAGCCACGGGCGGGGCCGGAACGCAAGTCCTCAAGTTCCGGGGCGGCATGCCGTTTCTGGGGGCGACCAGGGTATTTGGCATGTACCGTTTTGCCAACATGCTGGCCCTGCTCGACGCCTATATCCGCAAGGTCTCCCCTGAGCAGGCTTTGGGGGCGCGGGGTTGGGACAACTACAGCTGGCATACCGACCTCCCGCCCGGTCATCCCATGGTTACTGGCCAGCAAACCGTAGATTTCGACCTGTTCACGGCCGAGAACGCCCGGTTGATCACCCTCTGGGGAATGAACTGGATTTCCACCAAGATGCCAGACGGCCACTGGCTCACCGAGGCCCGGCTACACGGTGCCAGGGTCATAGTTATAGCCTGTGAGTACCAGTCGACAGCCAGCAAGGCCGATGAGGTGGTGATTATCCGGCCCGGTACCGATACTGCCCTCGCCCTGGGCCTGGCCCGGGTCATTATCGATGAAAACCGCTTCGACCCCGACTTTATTAAGGCCTTTACCGACCTCCCGCTTCTCGTTCGCATGGACACCCTGCAGCTGCTCCGGGCAAGCGATATAATCCCCGGCTACCGGAATGCGCCTTTGACGAACTTTGTCAAGGTGCTGGCACCCGGGGAAAGCCCGGACCCGGGTATCGCCCAGGGAAGCCAGTACGTGCCCCAATCCCTTCGCGAAGAGTGGGGCGATTTCGTGGTCTGGGACCTGGCCAGCGGCTCGCCCCGGGTTGTGACCCGGGATCAGGTCGGGACGTACTTCCAGGAAGCCGGCATCGACCCGGCCCTGCGGGGAACTTTTTCCGTCCGGACAACAGACGGCCGAACTGTTCAGGTCAGGCCGGTCTTCGACCTGGTGGTCGAGTACCTTCAGAATTTCGACCCGGCTACGGTTTCAGAGATCACCTGGGCCCCGGTGGAGGCCATCTATTCCCTCGCCCGGCAAATTGCGGCCAACCGCGGGACAACCCTGATCGTTCACGGCATGGGCCCAAATCATTTCTTCAATGCCGACCTTAAGGACCGGGCACTCTTTCTCGTTGCGGCCCTCACCGGCAATATCGGCAAATTTAGCGGCAGTCCCGGAAGTTACGCCGGTAACTACCGGGGAGCCCTCTTTAATGGCCTGGTTTCTTACATCCTGGAGGACCCCTTCAACGTGCAAACGGACCCCGGGGGACCAGTTCGGACCCGGAGCTACTACCGCGCGGAATCTGCTCATTATTTCAACTACGGGGACCGACCGCTCCGGGTCGGCAACAAGCTTTTCACCGGTAAGACTCATATTCCGACCCCGACCAAGTTCATGTGGTTCTGCAACTCCAACTCTATCCTGGGCAACATCAAGTGGACCTACGACGTCCTGGTAAACACCCTGCCCAGGGTCGAGGCGGTCGTTGTTAACGACTGGTGGTGGACGCTGAGCTGCGAGTACGCGGATGTGGTTCTGGCAGTGGACTCCTGGGCCGAATTCAAACATCCTGACATGGCGGGGTCGGTCACAAATCCGTTCGTCCAGGTCTTCCCGCGGACGCCGTTACCGAGGGTGTTCGACACCGTTGGGGATATCGACACCCTGGCCGGGGTAGCCAAAGCCCTGGCCGAGTTAACCGGCGACCGCAGGTTCCAGGATTACTGGAAATTCGTCTACGACAATCAGGTCGATGTTTACCTGCAACGGATTCTCGATAACAGCAATGCCCTGCGGGGATTCAGGTTTGCAGACCTGGAAGAGAAGGCCAAGCACGGGATCCCAGCCCTTCTGATGACAAGAACCTACCCCAAGGTAATGGGGTGGGAACAGACCAACGAGAGCCGGCCCTGGTATACGAAGACCGGCCGCCTGGAGTTCTACCGGGAGGAGCCGGAATTTATCGAATACGGTGAAAATCTCCCGGTGTACCGGGAGCCGGTGGACGCCACTTTCTACGAGCCCAATGTCACCGTGGGCAGGTCCCACCCGGCCCTGCGGCCGACGCCCCCTGAAGCTTACGGTTTGAGGCGGGACGACCTTTCCACCGAAACCCGCCAGGTCCGTAATGTCCTGAAGCCCTGGCCCGAGGTCAAGGCAAGTCCCCACCCGCGCCGACGGGAGGGCTACACCCACCTGTTTATCACCCCGAAGTACCGGCACGGGGCCCACACTACGCCGACGGACGTGGACCTTGTGGCAGTTTACTTCGGCCCCTTCGGCGACCCCTACCGGCGTGACAAACGAAAGCCCTTCGTCAACGAGGGCTACGTGGACATAAATCCCCTGGATGCCAAGGAGCTGGGGATCGAAGACGGCGACTACGTCTGGGTTGACGCGGACCCCGACGACCGGCCCTTCCGGGGGGCGCGCCCGGACGACCCAAACTTCAAAATTGCCCGGCTCATGTGTCGGGCCAGGTACTACAGCGGTATTCCCAGGGGCGTCCTCCGCATGTGGTTCAACATGTACCAGGCGAGCCACGGCACGGTCGAGGGCCAAGCCACCCGCCCGGATGGACTGGCCAAGAATCCTCGCACGGGCTATCAAGCCCTCTTCAGGTTTGGTGGCCACCAGTCCGCCACCCGGGCCTGGCTCAGGCCCACCCTTCTTACGGACTCTCTTGTCCGTAAAGACTACTTCGGCCAGACCATCGGCAAGGGGTTTGCGGCCGATATCCACTGCGCCGTGGGCGCTCCCAAAGAATCCTTTGTGCGACTGGTTAAGGCGGAAGACGGCGGCCCTGGGGGCCAGGGGTTGTGGCGGCCCGCGGCCCTTGGTTTCCGGCCGACGTACGAGAATCAGGGGATGAAGACTTACCTCGAGGGTGGATTCATAACCGTCAAGTAGGAGCTGGTCTCATGCCCAGGGTATTCAACTGGCAGATCAACCGGGAAATGGAGTACCCCTACCCGGCCTCGCCGCCGGAGCGGCAGTTTGCCGCCGTTTTCGACATCAACAAGTGCATCGCCTGCCAGACGTGTACTCTGGCCTGCAAGCAGGCATGGACCTCGGGCCGGGGACAGGAGCACATGTTCTGGAACAACGTGGAGACCAAACCCTACGGGTCCTATCCGCTGGCCTGGGATGTCCGCCTGCTGGAGATGCTTGGCCCACAGACCTGGGAAGGGGATACATACACCGGTAAGACCATTTTCGAGGCGGCCCCACCCGGTCAGGTCGCCCTCGGATTCCTGCCGGAGGACGTCGACTGGGCCCACCCCGGGCTCGGTGAAGACGAAGTCTACGGGGTGGTAGAAGGCGGGGCATATTTCGGGATACCGCATCAGGTCTGGTTCTTTTACCTCCAGCGGATCTGCAACCACTGCACCTACCCCGCGTGCCTGGCGGCATGCCCCCGAAAGGCCATTTACAAGCGCAAGGAGGACGGCATCGTCCTTATCGACCAGACCCGTTGCCGGGGCTACCGGGAGTGCGAACGGGCCTGTCCCTACAAGAAGATTTTTTACAACGGGGTGACCCGGATTTCGGAAAAATGTATCGCCTGCTTCCCCAGGGTCGAACAGGGTCTACAGCCTTTCTGCACGGTCAACTGTATCGGACGGATTCGGATTAACGGATGGATCCATACCCCGGATAAGGCTGACCCGGAGAATCCGGTTGATTTTCTCGTCCATATTCGCAAAGTAGCCCTACCCCTTTACCCCCAGTTCGGGTTGCAAGTGAACATCTATTACATCCCACCAATTCACGTTCCGACGAAGTTTCTCCGACAGATGTTTGGTCCGCGGGTGGATAAAGCGATTGAAACCTACCGGAAGGCCCCCGAGGACCCCGAGCTCAAGGGGGTGTTGATGCTAATGGGGGCCACCGAGCGGTGGGTGGACAAGTTCCGGGTTCAGGGTGACTACGTCTACGGTTACGACGAACGGGGCAATGAACTTGTTCGGGTGCCCTTGAAAGAGCCCATCTATCTGCGGCCCGTCTACGACCGCCAGTTTACCGTGTACAGACACAACATCACGTGAGGTGCCGTCATGAGGTGGCTCACCCTTGCGGCTATCGCCGCCCTGGCCGTCTTCCTGGCAGGCCAGCGCGTCGTCCTCGCCCAGCAACCGACCGAAATCGTATCCGTACTGCGTCCGGGCCCCCTGCCGGTAACGGACCCCTTCGACCCGGCCTGGGATGAGGCACCGGCAGTGGACGTACCCCTGGGGCCTCAGGCGATGACCATCCCATCGCTTCTCAAACTCAGTGTTCCAACCGTACGGGTCAGGTCGCTAAATAACGGGGACCAGATCGCCCTCCTCCTTGAATGGGCTGACGACACCAGAGATGACCTGACCGTCGCCGACCAGCAATTCCGGGACGCGGCTGCAATCCAGTTTCCGGTGGGACAGGAGCTTCCGAATATCTGCATGGGAGCAGCCGGCCAGCTGGTGAATATCTGGCACTGGAAGGCCGACTGGCAGCGGGACATCGACCAGGGCTTTCAAGAACTGGTAAATCAGTATCCGAACTTTTTCAAAGACTTCTACCCCGGTGGGGTGACGGGAACGCCCCCATTCACCTACCCAACCGACTTTGACCGACCGGAGGCCCGGCAGTTTCAGGTTGGCTGGGCCGTGGGAAACCCGTTTTCGGTCCCCCAACGGCCCAGCCCGGTGGAGGACCTGAAGGCCATCGGCTTCGGGTCTCTCACCCATAAGGACCGCCAGGAAGTCGGGGGCCGGGGGGTCTGGCGAGACGGTCGCTGGCGTGTCATCTTTACTCGGAAGCTTGCAGCGCCGGATAGCGAGTCAGCTGACCTCCGACGCGACCAGGTGCCTGTCGCCTTCGCGGTCTGGAACGGAGCCAACCAGGAGGTTGGTGCCCGCAAGCAGCTTTCCGGCTTTTACACGTTGCGAATTCAGGGCCAGGAGCGAATCCTGGGCCTGCCCCGCAACCTCGTCGGCTGGCTCGCAGCAGGATTCATCGGGGTGCTGGCCGTGGTAGTTGTAACCCTCCGCTTCCTCCGTCGGCGCGCAGCTGCTGGGATATAGCGGGAGCGAACATGGAAACTGCACGAGGTGAAAGCACGTCCTTGCTGGCGCGAGCGGCCCTGTGGAAGGCAGCTGGCCGGGCATGGGCGTACCCCAGCGGCGACCTTCTGGCCATTCTCACCGACGGCCTCTTTGAACGAGTGGTCGAGACCGCCTGGGCCTCTATTGGGAATCCAGACGGAGCGCCCGCGCAACTGGGCCGTGCCCTGCGGTCGTCGCTGGCGGCCGGTATCAGCCTGCCTGAAGAGCACACATTTCTTTTCAGCCGCGAGGTCCGATGCCCGCCCTATCAGTCAAGCTATTCGGCAGACCCGAACAGCCGAATTCGGAACCTCAGCCAGCTAAGCATGCTTCTTGAGGGCCTTGGCCTGAAGCTTTCTCCCGAAACCCGCGACCTGCTCGACCACATTGGCATTCTGATGGAGCTCATTGGTCACACCCAGGCTCGGGAGGCTGAGCTCCGGGGGCGGGGGGCACCTGACGCGGCTATGGGATGGCGTGAGGTCCGCCGACGCTTGGTGGCAGAACACCTGGGCGATTGGGTTGAGCAATTTTGCGCCCGGCTAAAATCGGCGGCAAGGCTACCCTTTTACCCGGCATTGGGCGAATTCAGCTTAAGACTCAGGAATCTCGAGTGGGAGGTCCTGAACCGTTGACGTTCAGTTGGGCGGTGCGGGTACTTGTGGTCGCAGCCGCGGCGGAGTTCGCCCTGCTTCGCGTAGTTCTCCGGGTCGGTCCGGTCGTTCCCAGGAATGAGGCGACAGAAATCTTCTTTGGGGCCGTAACCCTTGCCGGAACGGCGGCCCTCAACGCCGCAACGATTCTCAGTGTACTGGCTGTGGCCCTCTGGCTCCGGCAACGCGGACCCAGGCAGTGGGGCCTCCCAGACATTGTTGTCGGGGCCACGGTTGCTCTCCTGGCAGTGGGGTCACTCGTCCAGCCGGACAGTTTGATTGGGTTGGCGTGGTCAACCGGACTCGCCCTGGCCGCTTTCCTGCTGGGTTACAAGCGTAGGGCGGGTTTGGCTTTCCTTCCCGGCCTGGCCTACGGGACGGCTGTTTTGTCCCGGGTCAGCGGATTGTGGCCGGGGACGGGCTTCTGGATGGGGGTTGCCGAGGCCGCCGTGGTTGCTTTCGGCCTGGCGCTCTTCGCAACCAACCTGCGGCAGCGGCACTGGCTTCAGCTGGCCGCAGGTCTGCTACCAGGGTTTGGACTGGTGGCCGGTTTGAGTCTGACAGGCTGGATGGTGAAGGCTGTCGGCATCTGGGCTCTGGGGATCAGTTTCTACCTGCCAGCCCCCTTCTATGGTTTGGCTCTGGCAGGGTTCATCTGGCACGTTTTAGCTTACACCCGCGGAACCGGACGCGCTGGCCTGCTTCTTATGGGCCTGGCCGGGCTACGGACGGACTTTTCATACCTGGCCCTGCTGAGCCTCACAGGCCTCCTCGCCTGGACTGGGCGACCGTTTGGGCCAGAAGGCGGCTGGGTCGGGGCACAAGCCTCTTCTGGCCGGGCGGAGTGGGCCACAGAGCGCCGTGGGCCGTCCCGGCCTTCGGTGCTTCCGACGCGGTGAGGCTGAAATTTGAGACCCGGCTGCGGCGTGCACGACCTGCTATATTATATTGTTGGGCGACGGTTTAACCCGTCCGACACGCTGGCCAGGCGGAGCTGGTGACCGCCTGGCCCTCGACTCACGCAGAAAAGCCGAGGTGGCGGAACTGGCAGACGCAGGGGACTTAAAATCCCCCGCCCCGCAGGGGGCATGCGGGTTCGAGTCCCGCCCTCGGCACCGGATTTTACCCGGGTCTGGTTCGCCCTCCCCGAATTCCAGGTCCCGCCGGTGTCACCTGTCCTGCACGGGGTCCTGCAGTGCTCCAGAATTTAATTGCTGACAAGCTGCAACCATGGGGACCGTCAGAATTCTCGTAGTTGATGATGACCCGGGTGTCACGGACGTCCTCCGGCGGGGTCTGACCTATGAGGGCTTCGTTGTGGACACGGCCGGGTCCGGGGAGGAAGCCCTGGCCCTGCTCCGGGAACGGTCGCCGGACCTCGTGATCCTGGATATCCTGATGCCGGGTCTTGACGGGTTTGAGGTTCTCCGCCGCCTGCGAGCCGCCGACCCTCACCTACCCGTGCTGATGCTTACCGCCCGGGATGCGCCAGCTGACCAGGTCAGGGGTCTGACTGAAGGCGCCGACGATTATGTAGTGAAGCCCTTCACCTTCGAGGTTCTGATGGCCCGGGTCCGCGCCCTGTTACGGCGCCGGCAGCTGGAACAGCCCGAGGTCCTCCGCTACCGGGACCTGGCTTTGGATACGGGTACCCGGCGGGCCCGCCGCGGGGAACGAGAAATCGAGCTGACGGCGACCGAGTACAGGTTGCTTTACCTGTTTCTTCGCTACCCGGAGCGGGTGCTCTCCAAGGAATTTTTAATGGACCGGGTCTGGGGCTACGACTTCGGGGGCAACACCAACATCCTCGAGGTTTATATCAGGCAGCTCCGGCAAAAGCTGGAGGTTGGCGGGGAGCGGCGGCTCATCCAGACGGTGCGGGGCATGGGCTACGTCCTCCGGGAGGAGTAAGGCTGGTGTCCCTGCGGCTGCGGCTCGCCCTCTGGTACGGCCTCCTGGCGAGCCTGGTTGTGACCGGCACCACCCTGCTCACGTATGCCCTCCACACCAGGGGCCATTATGACGACCTGGATTATGCCCTGGTTGCCCTCGCCCGGCACGTCCAGGAAGAGTACGAGAAGGCCCCGCTGAATGAGCGCCCCGACTACATCCGGGCGCTGGGAATCCCCGGTTTCCTTCTGCGCCTGTACGGTCCCGGGGGCCGGATCCTCGCCGCTTCGCCCGCTGCGGGCATGCTGCCGGAAGTTGCACCGGACCGGATTTCAGCGGCAGCCCCCTTCGACTTCCTGGTCGGCCTCGCACCGGCCCTGAGGAGCGTCCCGTCGGAACCGGGGGTGCTTGGGCTTGCGGTGGACGCGGGAGGAATCCGATGGCGGCTGTACGCTGTTCCCCTCGCCGATGGGAACGTTCTCCTGGCTGCTATGTCCCTGGAACAGGCCGACGCGGCCGCCGCCCTTTTCCGGCGACTGATACCGCTGGTGGCCGCCGCCGGGGCCCTGGTCGCCCTCACGGCCGGGTATCTGATCGCCGGGACTGCCATCCGTCCGCTCCGGCTCCTGACCGAGGTCGCTGCCGAAATCGGCCGGGTCGGGGACTTCAGCCGGCGCGTTCCCCAGTCGGGCCGCCACGATGAGCTGGGCCGGCTGGCGGCAACTTTTAACGCCATGCTTGCCAGCCTCGAGAAGGCTTACCGGACCCAGCAGCGGTTCATCGCCGACGCTTCCCACGAGCTCCGGGCACCGCTCACGGTCATCCAGGCCAACCTGGACCTGCTCCGGCGCCATCCGGGCATGCCAGCACCTGAGCGGGAACAGGCCATTGCCCAGGCGGACCGCGAGGCCGCGCGGCTGGCCAGGCTGGTGGGGGATTTGCTAACCCTGGCCCGAGCCGACGCCGGGCTTACGACGCGCCGCTGGCCGGTGGAGCTGGACAGGGTAGTCCTGGAATCGGTCGCGGAGGCTGGTCGGGTGGCGGGAAATCGTCGGGTGAGGGTGGGCTGGCTTGAACCGGTGATGGTCGAAGGGGACCCCGACCGGCTCAAACAACTGGCCCTTATCCTGCTGGACAACGCCATCAAGTACACCCCGGAGGATGGGAGCATCGTCGTCGAACTGCGACGTCAGGGCGGCAGCGCCGAGCTTCTCGTTCAGGATTCCGGGGTTGGAATCGGGCCGGACGAGCTTCCCCACGTGTTTGAGCGGTTCTACCGGGGTGAGGCCGCCCGCAAGCTCGACCCTGAGGGGACCGGCCTGGGGCTTCCCATTGCCCTGTGGGTGGCCAGACAGCACGGAGGCGATATCAGCATCGAGAGCGAACCGGGAAAGGGTACGACCGTCCGGGTCCGCCTGCCCCTCAGGCGGCAATAAGGCGCAAATTTTCAGCTAATTTTCAGCCGGCCTTCAGCCTATTTTCAGGCCCGCCGGCTACATTTCCGGGTGGAGGGGCTGATGGCAATCGAGAAAGTCACGGCGGCCATTCACGGTCTTACCTGCGGCGGTGGGGGCGCCCTCACCCTCGAGCGGGCCTTGGGCGGAATCCCAGGAGTCGTCAGGGTGTACGTCAGCCCGGCCACCGAGGTGGCGTACATCGAGTACGACCCCGGGCAGGTCGCCTGGAAGGACCTGGAAGCCGTCGTCAGAGCCTGCGGACTTAGGGCCAAACTTCTGGAAATTCGGGTTGGGAAATGAAGAGGCTGACTATCGGTCTCATGATGGTCACCGTCGTCGCCTTCCTGGCCGCCGCCTGCGGCCCGACCGCCGGGTCCACTGCCGGTCGCCCGGATTCTCCCGGTTCAGCTCAGAAGTTGCGGCCGGCGAACGTTACGGTCCGTGACGGCGGGGCCGCCGGGGTGACGGTCGGGGCAACTTGGGTCGGGATCCAGGGTCGGGAGCTGGTCTTCAGGCTAACCCTCGACACCCATTCGGTCGACCTTTCCCGATTTGATGTCGCGGCCAACACGACGCTGCGGGACGCGTCCGGCCGGGAGTTTCAGGCCGCCGGCTGGGAGGATGAGCGGAGGGACTCCCACCACCGGGCAGGCACACTGCGCTTCCCGGCACCGGATAACCTCTCTGGTCAAGTTGCCCTGGTGGTGCGGAACCTGGCCGGCGTCCCGGAGCGGGTTGTCTCCTTCGAGGTCAGAAGTTAGGCCGCGACGGTGGGCATCGGCGAATTGACCAGGTCCGTAACTATCCATCTAACAAAAAGCCGCCTGGCTGACCGGCGGGTCAGGTCGGTCGGCTGGGGTCTGGGGGCTGGGACGGGGCTCCTCGGACTTTACGTAGTTACCGTTGGGGTAGCATCCCGGTCGGCCGACCACGTCCTCGAGCTGCTGGCCGCGGACTGGCCCCTGGTCCTGGCCCTGGCAACCGGCTTTGGCATTCAGGTGGGACTGTACGTTTACCTGAGACAGCTCCGGCAGGCTTCCAGGGCGGCCGCCGGCGTGGCAGGCCTGGGGACCGGCACGTCGACCCTGGCCATGGTTGCCTGCTGCGCCCACCACGCGACTGATGTGATTCCCCTGCTCGGCCTATCGGCGGCCGTAGGCGTGGCCGGGTTCCTGGCCGAGTGGCGGGTGCCGCTGATGATTCTTGGGGTGGTCATGAACGTGGTCGGAATCGGGTTAAGCCTTCGGTTGCTCGTGCAGGCCCGACGCCGCCTGCCGGTGAACCCGACCGCCTTAGCCTGTAAGCCTGAGGGAGGTGACCGTTGACCGGACGAATTCTAACCATAGCAATCATCCTTGGCATCGCCTTTCTGGGCGTGCGCGCCTGGCCGTGGGGAATGCCGTGGGCTGGCAGCCCAGCCGCTCGGTCTGACCCCGGGGATTCCGTTCCTGGCACCGCCATTAACGACCTGACCGTCAGGCTGGGAACAGCAAAGGCAGTCCGGCCGACGGGCCGGACCCGGGAGTTCACCCTTGCGGCCCGGAAGGCCACCTGGGAACTGGCGCCGGGCAAAATCGTCCAGGCGCTGACCTACAACGGCACCGTTCCCGGGCCGACCATCCGGGTTACTGAAGGCGACACAGTTCGGGTTGTCCTTAAAAACGACTTGGACCAGGAGACCACCATTCACTTCCACGGCCTCCATGTGCCCAACAGCATGGATGGGGTTCCCCCGTTCACCCAGGCCCCCATCAAACCGGGCGAGACGTTTACCTACGAGTTCGTCGCCTCCCACGCCGGAACTTTCATGTACCACCCGCACATCAATTCTGTCGAGCAGATCGACAACGGCCTTTATGGGCTCTTTATCATAGACCCCCAGCAGCCCGATGAACCGAAATTTGATCGGGAATTTTCAATGGTGCTTGGGGCCTGGATATTGCCGGCCGACGGCCAGCACCAGCTGCCGGGCGGCGAGATGATGCCTGGAGCCGCGGTCGTCGGGATGAACATGAACTACAACTGGTTCACTATTAACGGCAAGGCTTTCCCGGCCACGCCGGAGTGGATTGTGAAGAGGGGAGACGTCGTGCGAGTTCGGCTGGTCAACATCTCGAACCTGGCCCACCCGATGCACCTGCACGGCCATGACTTCAAGGTCGTGGCCAAGGATGGGGAGCCTGTCCGACCAGAGCTTCAGCAGGTAATGAACACCCTCACCGTGAATCCCGGCGAAACCTACGACATCGTCTTTATCGCGGACAACCCCGGGGTCTGGGTCTTTCACTGCCATGAGCTTCACCACACCGAGAATGACGGGGTCGAGCCTGGCGGGCTCGTCCAGGTGATACGATATGAAGGGGCCCCAGCGGCACCGGCTCAGCCGCAGGCGACGCCGACCATGCCGGCCCGGATGCCGGGGATGGGGCACTGATTGCGGAGGCGATGAAGATGGCTGATAAGGTCAAGGACCCAGTCTGCGGGATGGATGTCGACCCCGAGCAGGCGGCGGGTAAGTCTGAATACCAGGGCAAGACCTACTACTTTTGCTCGCCGGGTTGCAAGGCGGCCTTCGAGCGGGAACCGGCGAAATATGTTAAATAGGCCGGTCCAGGCGGAGTTTGGTCCTAAGGGCAGGGAGGTCCAAGCACGGGGCCTTTGAACCGGGTGCCCGCAACCAGGTCGCGGGCCTCCCGCAGGCGCCGGCCGATGAATCCGGCGCAGTGACTTAGCCGGATGGTGAGGACGCTCGACTTATATTAGATGTACTCGTCCCGGGGAAATACCGACCACCAGCCGCTTTAGCCCCCTGGACAGCGGCGCACGGCAGGCCGGTGCAACCGCCGGTGATGAGGATGCAGCCGCGCTCAGCGGCTGCCCGGCCGAGCTGGAAAACCTTTGCCCGGATCTCTTCGGGAAATCACCTGTCGGCCGAGCCCATTACCCCGATGGCCGGCCTCTCCGTTACGGCAAACCCCCGTGGTGAGGGCAGCTGCCGGTCGTCGCCATCGTGCTGACGCAGGCGCCGAACATTGCGCCGTGCTCCCGGGGATGCTCAGGGGCCATACCCGCGACATGCTGGCCGAAAGCGCTGCTCCCGCCCGGGACCGGCATATCAGCCCTGACCGCTACCGGGCTGGCGAGAAGGCCGAGCAAGACGATTCCGGCGATGACGAGACTTCTGCGCATTTTGGTTGGCCTCCTTCTCAGCGTTATTCGACAATGAGCTTGCCCCGCAACATTCCCATCTGGCAGGTGAATTCATATTCACCGGGCTTGAGGGGAACGAACTCAATGGGCACGATTTCCCCTTCGGGCAGGCGGGCGCTCTTTCCGAAGTCCGGCAGGATGACCATTTCCGAGCAGGCCGCCGTCTCCTCCCGCCGAAAGAGAAGTCTGACCGGCCGCCCACGCTCCACCACGATGACGTCGGGGGTGTATCCGCCCTTGACCAGCACCATGGCCTCCTGGTAGCCGCCACTGGTTACCGGTGCCCGGTAGCCGCCCCGGCGGGGTCCCCAGAAGAACCAGGCGATGGCGGCCGCCAGCAGGACACTCAGTACGCTGACGACAAGCTGGTCGGTGCTCACGCCCAGACCTCCTTCGGTTTCCAGCGCCTCAGCCGATTGGCATTGATAACCACGGTGACGGAACTCAAACTCATGGCCAGGGCCGCCAGAATGGGGCTCAGCAGGATGCCAAAGAATGGGTAGAGAACCCCCAGCGCGATGGGGATGCCGAGGGCGTTGTAAATGAAGGCGCCGAACAAGTTCTGGTAGACGTTACGCATGGTGGCCCGGGAGATCTCGATGGCCAGGACCACGCCCCGCAGGCTTCCCCCAACCAGGGTTATATCCGAGGCTTCGATGGCGACGTCGGTGCCTGTACCGATGGCGAAGCCGACGTCTGCCTGGGCAAGGGCCGGGGCATCGTTGATCCCGTCCCCGACCATCCCGACCCGCTTGCCCTCCAGCTGAAGCTTCCGGACCTCGTGGGCCTTATCCTGGGGCAGAACTTCGGCCAGGATGCGGTCGACTCCGACCTGACGCCCGATGGCGTTGGCCGCGCGCCAGTTATCACCCGTCAGCATTGCCACTTCGAGGCCGAGCTGCTTCAGTCTGGCGATGGCGGCAATCGAGTCCTCCTTGACGGTGTCGGCCGCGGCCACGATGCCGGCCAGTACACCGTCCACGACCACGAACATGGGTGTCTTGCACTCGTCGGCCAGCCGGAGGGCTTCGACCTCCAGGCGGCCCAACCCGATTCCCCGCTCGGCCAGCAGTCGGCCGTTGCCCAGCAGAACGTGCCGGCCCCCAACCACCCCCTCGACCCCGTAGCCGGGAATTGCCCGGAATTCGACAGCCTCAGGGACATCGAGGCCACGGGCCCGGGCACCTTCAACGATGGCCGCGGCCAGGGGATGCTCAGAGCCGCGCTCGACGGCCGCGGCGAGCCGGAGCACCTCGTCTTCGGCGAAGCCTGCCTCCACCACGATGTCGGTGAGCTCGGGCCTGCCCTTCGTGATGGTGCCGGTCTTGTCCAGGATCACGGCCTGAAGCTTGGAGGCCGCCTGGAGAGCGGCTCCGGAGCGGATGAGGATGCCGTGTTGGGCCGCCAGGCCGATCCCTGTTGTCAGGCTCATGGGGGTGGCCATACCCAGGGCGCACGGGCAGGCGATGATGAGGGTGGTGACCCCCACGATGAGGGCGTAGACCAGCCGGGGTTCGGGACCGAAGAGATACCAGACGTTGAAGCCCAGGACAGCCAGGATCATAACCGCCGGGGTGAAGTGTCCGGCCACCACGTCGGCCACCCGCTGGACCGGCACCTTGGAAGCCTGGGCATCCTGGACCATCCGGATAATGTTTGCCAGGGCGGTGTCCTTGCCGACCTTCGTGGCCCGAAAGCGGAAGCTTCCCGTTTGATTGATGGTGCCGCCGATGACCTCGTCGCCGGGGTGCTTCTCCACGGGTATCGATTCGCCGGTAATCATGCTCTGATCCACCGACGAATCGCCCTCCAACACGATGCCGTCGACGGGGATCCGTTCACCCGGGCGGACGACAACAATGTCGCCGACCAGGACCTCTTCGACCGGGATTTCGACCTCCTGCCCATCCCGGATTACCCGGGCGGTCTTCGCCTGCAAACCCAGGAGCTTCTTGATGGCCTCCGATGTCCGGCCCCGGGCCTTCACCTCCAGCGCCAGCCCCAGCACAACGAGGGCTGTAACCACAACGGTCACGTCATAGTAGACGTCGGCGAATTCCAGGGCCGGGACCACCTGAGGGAAAAGCAGAACCACGGTGGAGTAGAGCCAGGCCACACCGGTGCCGGTCGCAATGAGAGTGTGCATGTTTGCCTGGCGCCGTTTAAGTCCCTCCCACATCCCGACAAAGAACTGACTGCCGCTGTAGGCCAGGACGGCCAGGCTGGCCAGCCCCAGGATCCCCCAGAGGACGGTAAGCTGGAAGCTTCCCCTGGGGAACAACTCCCGCAGTCCGGGGATGAGATACGGGTAGGAGAGCACCATGGTCGGGGCGCCCACGGCGGCCGCAAACCACCACTTCCGCATCAGGCGCCGGTACTCCCGCTCCTGTTCGGCCGCCGTTTTATCAAGGGCTGACTCGCTGGCAGGCGGCCCGGGTTTAGCCCGATAGGGTCCGGCCGCCTCAACGGCCCGAACCAGGGCCCCCAGGTCCGCGGCGCTGGGAAGATACTCGACCCTGGCCGTCTGCGTGGCCGGGTTAACCGTCGCCTGAAGGACGCCCGGTACAGCCCTGAGCCGGTCCTCGATAATGCTTATGCACCCGGCGCAGTAGATCCCTTCGATGGCCAGGTCAACCGTGGCCGTTCCCACGGTGTATCCGGCCGACCGGGCCCGGGCGATGATGGCGTCCAGGCTGGTTTGCGCCGGGTCGTACTCAACCCGAATAAGCCTGGTGCTGGGATTCACGATGGCAGAATGAACCCCGGGGAGGACTTCAAGCTGCTCGGCCAGATGTTCGGCACCCCGCCGGCCGTCAGTTTCAGCCACCGCCAGTTCCACCCAGCGCAGCCCGGGGCCGGCTCGAACACCCGTTGTGGCCGAACCTACCTGCCGGCCCTCAAACTGGGCGGCGCACCTTTCCGAACAGAAGTAGTAAACGGAACCCGCAACCACGCGGGTGACCCCCGCGACGGCCGGGTCCACATCCATGCCGCAAACCGGGTCCCGTGCCTTCCGTGGGACGGCATCGCGTCTCACCTCAGTCATGGTCGGGCCTCCCAGCTCATTCCATCAGCCCGGCAGGCGCCCTTAAAGATGCGTTGGCCGGGTCCAGCCGGCAGCGCCGCAGCCCCATCACCGGCTCCCACCAGGTTGTTCCCCGGCCCGCCGGCTGAGGAAACTGTAAACGGGCACGAAGACCAGGGCCGCGTAGTAACCGTAGATTACGGCTTCAGCCAGACCGATGAGAAGGCCGGCCGGACCCCAGCCGAAACCCGGAAATAACCGCTGCCAGCTTGGGTACATGGCCAGGCCGGGGAACAGGGTATCCCAAAGGACACACAGAACGTACGTGACGGCGAACAGGACGCCCAGCGCCGCCCCAACAGTGCTGACCCTCAAACCTTTCATGGCCGTTCCTCCCATTTCCCTTTCCAATTCCAGGTTAAGATCGGCGGCTGAAAACCGCCTGAGTCCAACCTGAAAGTTTCCTGAAAAAATGCCGCGGCGACATCTGTTATCCTTCTGCCGGGGCGAAACGGATGGAAGCGCTACACCGGGGCAAGGCTGACCGCCTCCGGCAAATTGCCGACGTGCTGGCCCGCCATGGCCTGGGCTACCTGGTAGGGGTGCTTGGGCTGGAGCGTTTCGTCCCCTTTCACCGGGGGCTACTCGGCCACCCCCGCCGACCCGAACCGTATACCCGGCCCGAACACGTCAGGCTGGCCCTGGAGGAGCTGGGCGCCGCCTGGATCAAGCTTGGGCAGGTCCTGTCGACCAGGGCCGACCTTGTCCCGCCGGAGTATCAGGCCGAGCTGGCCAAACTGCAGGACGCGGCCCCGCCGGTGCCGGTTGAAGCCGTGCGGGCAGTCATTGAGGTCGAGCTGGGCCGTTCGCCCGAAGAGCTCTTTGCCAGCTTTGACCCGACGCCCCTGGCCGCGGCCTCCATCGGCCAGGCCCACGCGGCGGTACGTCCCGACGGGACGGAGGTGGTGGTGAAGGTTCGGCGACCGGGCGTGGTTGAACAGGTCGAGCAGGACCTCGAAATCCTGCTGAATCTGGCCACGGCCGCCAGCCGCCGCTGGGAGCTGGCCGAGGAATACGACCTGGTGGGGCTGGCCCAGGAGTTCGCCGAGACCCTGCGGGCCGAGCTGGACTACCTGCGGGAGGGCCGCAACGCCGAACGCTTCGCCCGGAACTTCGCCGGCGACCCCAACGTCCACATTCCCAGGGTCTTCTGGGAGACCACCACGTCGCGGGTACTTACCCTGGAGCGCATCCGGGGCATTAAGGTCAGCGACGTGGCCACCCTGGATGCGGCGGGAATCGACCGGCCCGAACTGGCCGAACGTGCCGCCCGGATCCTGCTCAAAATGGTCTTTGACGACGGCTTCTTCCACGCCGACCCGCACCCGGGAAATTTTTTCATCGAGCCCGGTGGCCGGGTCGGCCTGGTCGACTTTGGCATGGTGGGCATCGTCGACGAAGCCACCCAGGAGCGGCTGGCCGAACTCCTCGTGGCTGTGACGAGCCAGAACCTGGACCTGCTGGTCGATGCCTTTCTCGACCTGGGCATTGCCCGGCGTCGGGTCGACAGGGCGGCCCTTCGGGAGGACCTGAGGCACCTGATGACACGCTACTATGGCCGTCCGGTCGGCGAAATCGCGGTCGGGCCGTTGCTTAGCGAAGCCCTCGCGGTGGTCCGTCGGCACCGCCTGCACCTTCCGACCAACCTTGCCCTGCTCCTGAAGACCGTAATGATGGCCGAGGGGGTCGCCGCCCAGCTCGACCCGAAATTCCAGCTAACGACTGTCCTCGTGCCCTATGCCCAGCGGCTGATGCTCCGGAGGTATTCGCCCCTTCGCTGGGCGCGCCGGTTGGGAGCGGCGGGGGTGGAAGCGGCCGAGCTTGGGACCCAGGTGCCGCGCCAGCTGCGACGCCTCCTCCGGCAGGCCGAGGCCGGCGAATTCCAGGTGCGTGTGCGGCCGGAGGGCTTCGAGCCAGTGGTCGGCCGCTTCGAGCGACTTGCCAACCGGTTAGTACTGGCCATGATCACCAGCGCCTTTATCGTCGGCCTGGCAGTGCTGATGACCGCTTTCCACCCGCCCGGTACCGAAGGCCTGGTCGGCCCAGCCTTCGGGGTGGGTTTTGCCTTCGTCGCCGGGTTGGGAATCTACCTGGCCTGGACTATCGTCCGGTCAGGCCGGGCCTGAGGCCCGTCGCCCGGAGGATTTACTTTTAGGGACCGCAGTCAGTCCAGCAGATCCTGGACCAGGGTCCGAAACTGGGCCTCACCGATAGGCCCAACCCACCGCCGAACCAGGCGGCCTCTCCGGTCAATGAAGTAGGTTTCGGGAATGCCTGTGATTCCGAACTCAACCCCAAGGTTTCCCGGGTCCGGTCCCGTCGGGAAGGTAAGACCAAACTCCCGCACGAATTTCAGGGCAGCAGCCTCAGAGTCCCAGACGTTCACCCCGACCAGCACCAGGCCCCGCTCCCGATAGGTTTGCCAGACGGCCTCAAGGGTCGGGGCCTCGCTCCGACACGGCGGACACCACGAGGCCCAGAAATTGACAACCACGACCTGGCCACGGTGCTCTGAAAGGGTGAAAGTTTCCCCATTGTACAGCCGAATGTTAAAGTCGGGTACCGGGCGCGCCTGAACCGGGGCAGGTCTGCCCACGGCGTTTATGCCGGGCCCCCCAAGCGGCCCGCTCTGCCGCCGGACCAGCGTGTAGCCGGCTAGCCCAAGGATGCCGGCCGCAACCAGCGTTATCAGGGCCAGCCCTATCACCGAGAGGAGACCAGCCCGGGGTCCGGCCTTCGGCCGGTTCGCCGGCTCGCTTACTGGCTCAAACCCGCCCATCACCTGCGACTACCGGCAAAGTCAGCCCTACGGCCGGCCCGGCCCCGCCACAATCTCGAAGCGGAGCAACAGCTTCTGCTCCGGAGCAACCGGGTCATCGGAACGGATGAGGACAACCAGGTCGCGCATGCCTGGCATCGGCCTCCTGAACCGAACAGTAATCTGCCCCGAGCCGCCAGGCTCAATGGTCGCCGGACCGGCGACCGCCTCCACGCCTCAGGTACACTGGTCGGGAGTAGCCGGAAGGACATCCACGCGCTGGACCCTGAGCGGCCTATCGCCGGTATTCGAGAAAATGAAAACAAACTCTGCTTCACCGTCCGCCCTGATAGGCCCCAGGTCCCGCCCGGTTTCCGGGAGCGTAAGCCGGGGACCGACGGCCGGCAGGCGGCTGAGATCAGCACTAGCCACAGTACTCCAACCAGCAGAAAACTAAACCTGCGCCGGACCATCAGTTCCCCGCCAGCTACATCCCATCGGACTTCGGGGCCTCCGCAGGAGCGGTTCCCGCCCTGACGGGGGTTCGGGCGGCTTCGAGGGCAGCCAGCCGCTGCTTTACCAGCGTAAGTTCGGCCTCGACTGCCGCCAGCCGCGCCGCAAGCTCAGCGTTGGCGGAAGCCGGCGGCGAGCATTTCCCGTCGGCCATTCCCCGACCCATAAGCAGCGTGGCCAGCGGGCAGGCCACCAGGATCAGCAGGAGTGGCAGCAGTGGGAGCAGGTTTTCCATAAGACACGATCCCCCCCATTCAGAGTAGCCAGTAAGTGAGGCTGTCGTTGACCCCGGCCGCCAGGAAGACCAGCCCGGCCGCCGGCCTGAGCCATGCATTCAGCCGCCTCACCCCGACCAGGTACCCTTTGAGGGCATTCGCGCCGGCCGCAAGTAGTCCGGCCAGTCCGAGCAGGGGTGCCGTCGTGCCCAGGGCAAACAGCGCCGGGTAAACGACACCGAGGGGCGAACTCAGGGCCAACGGAATTGTCAGGCCAAAGAACAGGAAAAAGAGCGTCGGACAAAAGGCGGCCGAGAAGGCCAGCCCCAGCAGAAAGCCCCCGGCCGGGCCGACGGGCAGCCGGGACTCAACCCGGGCCGCCAGACCACGTCCGAAGCTAAACGGCAGCCGGATAACTCCCAGTAACTGAAGCCCGATAAGGACCATTGACGGTCCGAGGGCCTTCCTGGCAATGACTATCGCCGGGATAGATGCCTGGGCCGAAAACTCTCGGCCCACGAGGACCACGGCTAGCCCCAGGACGGTGTAGGCGAAGGCTTTGGCCGCCAGGTAGGCCCCGGCGCTAATCGCCGCAGCCCGCCCTTTGCCGGCCTCCCGTGCTACATAGGCGAGGGCGGCAGCATTGGTTGTCAGCTGACAGGGGGCAGTTGCCCCGATGAGGCCGAAAACAAAGACGGCAGCACCAGCAGAGCCGGAGCTATCGGCAACCTGCCTCAGCGGACCGGCTAGCGTCAGGTAGAAGACGCTCATAGCCTGATACCAGACCAGGGCCACCTCGCGCCAATCGCCCACGTCAGAAATTCCCAAATTGGCAGACCACCGGCAACGCTTCGGCCGCCAGCCCCAGGATCTGCCAGGCCAAAGCAAGAGCCCCGCCCGTAACAGCCACGGCCACCACGGGACCCGTCTGCCACGGCCCCGGTTTCTCGGTCCCCCGGAGCAACCGGCTGAGCCGAATCTCGAGCAGCCGGCCGCCATCCCACTCTTCCCCGATAAGCCCGTTAAGCCCGGCGGCCGTAGACCTGGAAAAGCCGGCCCACACCCTGCCCAGGGCCCCAGCCAGGGCCAGCGGCCGGCCCGTCAGGCCAACGGCCGCCTCATCGGCCCCCAGCTCTTCCGCCCCGGCCAGCACCCGAAAAGCGTACCGGCCCGAAGGGATATACCAGAGGCCATCCCGCAACAAGCGCCCGAGCCACAGGATGGCCTGACTCCGGCGGGCCAGGTGGGCCAGCTCGTGGGCAAACACGGCCTCCAGCTCGGCCTCATCCAGGTGCTCGAGCACCCAGCGGGAAACTACAACCGCGGGCCGACGGAGGCCCCCTGATACAACCAGGGGCCGGTTCAGTCCCACCACCCGGATGGCCGGGGGCGCAACCCCCAGCCGGCCGGCCAGAACCTCAACCTTCTCGCCAAGTAGGGAGTCAGCCAGGACCGGAACCCGTCCAAGCAGGCTTTCGGCGAGCAGCAGCCGTCGCAGCCCGCTGATGAGCCCGGCGGCTACCGAGCCGGCCGCAAGAAGCGACCAGCCGGCAATCACAAGGGCGTCAGGTCCGCTCAGGGGCGTGCACTCGGCCCAAAAGGCCGGAATCAGGTGGATGGAAGTTAGCCCGAGGACAATGGCCGGCAGGCCCAGAGCGGCCAGGGCCGGCGCCCGGGCGGCCCCGGGGGGAACCATCCGCAGGACCAGGGCCCCGGCGGCACCGGCCGCCAGGGCAAGCCCAAACCCGATACCCAGCAGGAGGGCGTGGGTCATTTCTCCCCCCGGGTCCGCCGGCGCTCCACCTGCTCGAGAAGCTCGGCCAGCCGGGCCTGAAGGTCAGGGTCGATCAGCTTTTCAAGCTGGCGGCGGGTTGCGCCGGCGAAGTTTACCAGCAGCCGCTCGAGGGCGGCCCCCACAAAGTGGTCAATGAATTCCTCCCGGCTGAGGGCCGCCCGGTAAAGATAGGCCGGCCCGGACCTCTCGGCCACCAGGAGCCCCTTGCGGGCGAGCCGGGCCATGGTGGTCATAACGGTGGTGTAGGCCAGCCGGCGTCGCCCATACAGGGCCTCGAACACCTCCCGGACGGTGACGGCCGTGCCGGGCGGCCGGGCCCAGATGGCTTCCATCACTTCGGCTTCCAGGTCGCCCAGGGCGGCCCGGATGCCGGGCCGGTCGAGCCTGATGCTGGTCAGCCAGGGCTCCTTCACCGCACCTCACCACCCCAGCTCAAACCACCATCCCGGCTGCGGTAGAGCCGACCCTGCCGCGGACCGGCCGCCTCGATGGCCAGGACCAGATCCGGGCTAGCTGGATTCACTGCCACAACCGCTGCGTTCCGGCCCGGGAAGGGCAGCCGCCGCCAGCTCGCGCCCCCATCGTCGCTCCGGTAAAGGCCCTCGTCGGTCCCGGCATAGACCACCTGTGAGTCGGCCGGATTCACTGCCACGGCCATCACCCGCCGGCTCCCCAGCCCACTGTTGCTCGGCTGCCACGTCTGGCCGCCGTCGACGCTCTTAAGGACCCCCGAGGCCATGCTCCCGGCAAAGAGCACTTCCGGCTCGCCCCCAGCGGCCGCCAAAGACATCACGTCCTGGGGCAGGGCCGTGCTCAGCCGGGTCCAGGTTGTGCCGCCGTCGCGGCTAATGAAAAGGCCGTGGCCGACGACGAAAGCGTAAAGCCGATTAGGGTCCTGCGGGCTTAAGGCAAAACCGTGGATGTCGTCGTAGGGGAGATTGTGCCTTACCGGCTCCCAGGTCATCCCGCCGTCAGGGCTGACGACGAAGATATTGTGGCCGGCCAGGTAGATGCGTCGGGGATTCGCCGGGCTGACGGCCAGGGCCATGGCATCAAAGTTGGGCCGGGAAACCACCGGCTGCCAGGTCCGGCCGCCGTCGGTACTGCGCATCACACCGTTGTGGTGGCCGAAGAAGACGACGTTGGGATCCTCCGGGCTGAAGGCCAGGGCGTGGAAGTCGGCCGTCTCCAGCACGGCCAGGGCAGGTCCGCCCGGACCGCCCGGTGAAAGCAACCTGGGCAGGACCAGGGCTAAAACGCCGGCCAGGCCGACCCCAACCACGACCAGACCGAGGCTGGCCGTTCGGGCCTTAGGACGCTGAGCTTTTACAGCTTTCGTTGCGGGCATCAGCTTACTCCTTAACCAGGTTTAACAGTTCGCACGGGTAACCTGGGCCTGGAAGCTGCGCTGCTGATCCGTCCACCAGGTTTTTATAAACGCCAGAATGGCGTCAATATCCTCGTCGGTGAGAACGTCTTTAAAGGCCGGCATAGTGAGCGCATTCGGTGGGGCCATCATCTGCCGCATCTTACGCGTCATTTCATCGGAGCCGTTCTTGATTATCTCCTTAAGCTGGCAGTCGGGGTGGTGCCAGGTGTGGCCGTTCGCGTTGTGCCGGGGCGGGTAATCCATCATTGAGCCGCCGGCCGGCCCGCCGTGACAGCTCAGACAGTACTGGTTGTAGAGCGCCTCGCCCCGGCGCACGTCCTGACTGGCCGACCCGCCGGGGATTGGGGGCAGCCGGGAACAGGCTGAAACGACGACCACGGCCAGCAACACCACCCCGGCAACCCGCATCCCGGGAGCGACTACAATTCCGACCATTATTCGTACGATCGCTGATAGTATAGTACCTGGCCGTGAAGCGGTCAACTTCGGGTGTTCAGCCCAGGGCTCTGCACTTACCGCTGCCCTTTTGCTGCCGGCGCAGGAGAAGGGGAGTCGAGGACCAGCGTTAAGCTACTACCATGTGAACCGGCTTGAGAGGATGGCGGCGACGGCCCCGTCAATGTTTTCCCGTCTGGGGGGAGGGTCATAAATCCCGCCCGTAAGCGTTGAAAAACTGGCAGTCCCAGCTCAGGGCCCAAGGTTCTGGAGCTGACGCAACAGGACGTGGTCGCCCCCGCTGGCCACCGGCAGCCTTTCCCCGGTCTGCCAGAGGTACAACCCTGCGATCAGCCGGTAGGGTCCGCCGGGCAGTCCCGCGGGAAGGGTGAGGACGTGCCGATCCGCCACGACCTCGCCGGGCAGCCAGCTGCTGGTCGGCAGCGCGCCCCCGGCCGGCTCGCTGTCGGACTGGGCTACGACCCGGTCAGTCCGGTCCAGCAGCTGGACAAAGACTGTGTAGTCGTGGCCCAGGGGCCGTTCCGTCCGCCACTGCAAACTTACGACGACCTGCCCCCCGGACACTGTCAGGTCGTATCCTGCGAGGATGATACCCTCAGCAAAGCGTTCCTCAAGCCGGACTGCCGGCGGAGGCGGCGGCGAACCCCGGACCCGAACACCCCCCAGCGGGCAAGCCCGGGTTGCCGGCTCCCCACCGCTCACCGGCAGCCGCTGCCCGGTCTCCAGGTCGTACAGGCCGGTCTGAAGCAGATACAAACCCGGGGGTGTCCCGTCCGGAATCCGCAGGTTGAACCGGCTCCAGACCACATCACCCGGCCGCCACTCCGGCGGCGGATAGCCCAGGGTGTCCACCCCAGCAACCCCCACCCGGTTGCGGTCGGTAAGGTGGACCAGCATCTGATAATTGCCGGCCTCCGGTCTGCGGTTCACCCGCCACAGCACGCCCACCTGCAGTTCGCCACCGGGGCTCACCACCGCCGGTACCTGCGCACCTACCACCTCCACCAGGTCGGCAATCTGACACCCGGATGGTCGGTTTAATTGCCGGCTAAGCCCGGAAACGGCTTCCTCAAGGTCGGCCGGGGTGAGCCGGTAGGCCAGGAAAAGGGGCGGAGGCGGTCCGCCGTCAATCCCCTGGGGAAAGTAGGCGGCCCCAACCCGGGCCGACGGTGGGAAAAGCCGGTCCACGTCAGTGGGCAGCGCGCCGAAGGCGAGGACATAGAGTGTCGGCCGCCCGGCTCCCAGGGGGAAAACCACACTCTGGCGGCCGTCGAACCAGCGCAGGAAGGGATAAACCGGCCCGGCCAGCTGGGCCAGCGTCGGGTGGTGATAGTAGTCACTGCTTACGAAGACCTCCTCCGCATCCGGGCGGGCAGACCGGGCCAGAAAGCGGGCCTGGGCCACCGCGTCGGCGTGGCCTTCGGCATACGCCCCGAAGCTGGGTCCCCAGACCCAGAAATAGTCCCGGGCGGTCCAGACGCCGTCGCCGACCAGCACCAGCCCAACCGCCAGAGCCACCACCCACTGCCGCCCGGGCAGCCTGGTCGAGAGCCAGCCCCAGACCGTATCCAGGCCCAGCGCCGGCACCAGATACAGGGCCGGCACCAGGCCCATGGCCCGCAGGGTGTAAACACCCACATCCCATGAAAGCAGGCACGGCAGCGTCATCACCCCCAGCCAGCTCAGAACCAGGGCACTCGCCGGGTCACCGCGCACGAACCGGCCGAGGATGACGGCAAGCCCAATGACCAGGGCCAAGGCCGTCGGCCCGACGAAGACGGGCCGACCCGGGATGTTGTAGCGCCAGAGGGACTCCCCCTGGAAGATAAAGGCCCCGAGCAGCTTTTCCACATTTGTCAGGAGCAGTCCCCACGGGTCTCCCCCGCCGACCTCGGGCCGGAAGATAAACACCTGCTCCATCCGGGCTGAAAGGGTGCCGGGATGCGTAAGAAAGAACAGCCCGAGCGGGGTTACGACCGCCACCGCCAGGCCGGCCATGAGGCCGATCCGGGCCAGGCCTGCCAGGGCAGGCCGCTCGCCCCGGAGAAGGCACCACAGGCCGAACGCCACAAGAACGCCCGGGAAGGCTCGGGCACCAAGGTAGGTGTAAAGCGTGCCTCCCAGGCCGGCTCCCGCCGCGGCGAACCAAACCCAGCGGCCGGTCTGGCGCGCCTTCCACACCGCCCACACGGTGACCGCTTCCAGCAGCGGCTGGGTGATGGAGCGGTAGCCGTTGCGGCTGGACATAACCTGCCAGAAGGACGTGGCCATAAGGCCCGCGGCGATGAGGCCGGCCCGCGTGCCGAAGAGCTCCCGGCCCAGAAGGAAGGTCAGCCCGACGGTCAGCAGGCCGACGGCCGCCGAGGTCAGCCGGAGGGGTAGCGGGTCCTGCTCCCCGCCAAGAAGCGCCATCATCCCGGCCGACAGGTAAATATACAGGGGCTCCTGACCCAGGTACTGGGGGAAGAAAACCGGGCGGGCTTCGCCCCGGTAAACCTCGCCGGCCATCACCCCCATGAGGGCCTCGTCGTGGTGCCAGCCGGCCGGGTAACGGTCAAGCCAGAGAAAGCGCAAAAGGGTGGCCGCCAGGAGCACGGCCCCAAGTGCGGCCGTTATAAGGACCCTGCGATGGCGAAGCCCAGAACCTGCCGTCATCAGATGACCAATCCCGGCGCCCGCCCGACTCTATATAATAGACGGCCAGGGTCGCTGGCCGTCCCCCGATGGTCTTAGTTGGTCCACGATCAGCCCCTAAAATGCGGCCGGACAAGCCACTCAGGCCTGCCCGGCTGTTACGTTTTATGGTCTACGCTGGTATGAAGCCTGGATATTGCGCCCCCGGGGTGACTCGAACACCCGACGCGCGGCTTAGGACGCCGCCGCTCTATCCAGCTGAGCTACGGGGGCAACGCCCGTTAAATATTCTAGCATCCCCTTCAAATTCGCCGGGTCCATTCCCCACAACCATACTTCTCACGCCCCAGCCTTTCTGCCAACTCAAGTTCAGCGCGGGTCCAGTGGCCGGGGACGAGTCTTACCCCAAATTCCGCCGCAAAGCCGGCCGCAAGCTCCGCCACCACCCGCTCCGGAACAATCCCCGGCACCAGCTCGCGCAGTCCGACGAGGCCGTCGGCGGCGTCGGATTGGCCCATCAGCCGCACCCACAGCGCCCGGTCGGCCTCGAGCAGTACGGCCCCGTGCTGGAGCAGGCTGCCGGACCGCCAGACCTGGGCGCTACCCACTACCTTGCGGCCGTCGACCAGTACCTCGAAGTCAGATGCCCGGGCAAAGCAGGAAGGGCCCGCTGACTTCCGGTGGGAGCCGGCCGGGGCAAATCCGGCCCGAACGCCCAGCCTGTCCAGGCCTCGCAAAAGGGCCAGGCTGATCCGCAGGTAGGTCTCCCGGGGTCTGCGGCCGGCCACCGCCGGGGGCAGAACAACCGAATAGGTTACCTCCTGGTCGTGAAGAACCGCCCCGCCGCCCGTCGGCCGCCGCACCAGGTCAATCCCCAGCTCCCTGCACGCGGCCGCATCCACGGCCTGCACCGGCTGGAACGCTCCCAGGGAGAGACAGGCCGGCGACCACCCGTAAAACCGGAGGGTGGGCGGCGATTGGCCGGCCCGGACTGCCTCCAGCAGGGCCTCGTCCAGGGCCATATTCCACACGCCAGCCCGCGGCGGGTCGGTAATGAGCCGCCAGCTGGTCGCTGTCTCCGGCAGGCCGCCCAATTTACAGCCTCCGCCAATTTATGTTAAAGTCGGATAGCGTCATGTCAGACCGGGACCGCCTGATTATTGCCGGCGTCGCCGGCATCGCCTTTCTACTTTTGTGCATCGGCCTGCCCCTCGTAGTCGCCATCGGTGCCCGGGACCAGATCCAGGCCCAGCTCGCCGGGGCGCTTCCGGCCGGGGATGGGGCCACCCGCTGGGTCGGCATCCGGATGATTGAGCTCCAGGATGATATCCTCACCCAGCTCAACCTGCCCCGGACCGCCCGGGTCCTCATCACCGGGGTGTATCCCGGCAGTCCGGCCGAACAGGCCGGCCTCGAGCCCTTCGATGTCATCGTCGAGGTCAACGGCGAGCCCATCGTTGACCTGGCCACGGCTGACGACCTCCTGAACCGGGCGAAGGCCGGCAGTCAGCTGACCCTGGCCGTTTTGCGGCTGGCTGCTTCCGGTCAGACCCAGACCCGCTGGGAGCGAAAGGAGGTCACCGTCCGGCCGGTGCCCCGTCCCAACCCGGCCCAGGTCAGCTCCTGGGAGACCTACGAAAATCCGGACTTCGAGTTCGCCATCGATTACCCGGCCAACTGGCTCAAAGACGAGATGTTCCAGGCCTTCGAAGGGGTGGTTTTCTCGGCCCCGACCCTCTCCGACGACCTGGTCGAAGTCCGATTCTGGTCGGACCCGAATACCAGCCTCGATGACTTCTATCAGCAGTTTATCGCCCAGGTCCGGTCCTCCCTGGCCGCGGCCCGGGTCGAGTCCGAGACGACCACGACGGTGGCCAACCGCTCCGCCCGCCGGGTCGTGGTGTCCTACCGGTCGACGACCCGGAACCGGGACATGACGGACAACGTCGTGCTCTTTCTTGCCGACGACCGCTGGTTTCTCGTCCGGCTCTCGGCAACCCGGGAGAACTACTCCCAGCTTTTGCCCATTTTCGACCGGATGCTCCAGAGCTTCCGGCTGACCGGCTAGGCTTCGCCCAGGGCCGTCCGGACGTAACGCGGCAGGGCAAAGAGCTGGGTGTGGGTCTGACCATCATAAAAGCGCAGGCCCCGAATGCCCCGCGTGCTCAGCCGCCGGTCGACCTCCTCGGGCGATACTGGCGCCGGGTCGAGGTCATCGGAGGCAGAGGCAAAACCCCAGACCTCCCCGAAAAAGGGTACGTCGGCCGAGTAGGACCGAACGGTCCGGAAGGCGCCCCGCAGGGCCCGCACCACCTCCAGGTGGGCGTCGAGGTTCGTCAGCCGCAGGCTTCCGGCCTGAACCACCAGCACGCCCGGTGACCGGAGGCGAGTGCCCGCGGCCCGGAAAAACTCCGGGGTGTAAAGCCGCCGGCTGAGGGCCGTGCCCGGGTCGGTCAGGTCCAGAATGATAACGTCGAAGGTGCCCGCCCCGGCCCCCATCAGGGCTTCGTAGGCGTCGCCGAAGGTCACCGTTACCCTCGGGTCGGTAAAGAGCGCCGGCGGGGCGTAGGGAAGATACTGCTGACAGAGGCCGGCAAGTTCGGCGTCAATATCGACGAGCCACACCCGTTCCAGCTCCGGGTGGCGGAGGACCTCCCGCAGGGCGCCGCCGTCGGCCCCGCCCCCGATGAAGACCGACTGGGGCCGGGGATGACAGACCATGGCCGGGTGCACCAGGGCCTCGTGGTAAATGAACTCGTCGGCCTCGGCCGATTGGGGCAGGCCGTCAAGAAAAAGGGCCCGCCCGAAGGCCACCGTATCGAGAATCTCAACCCGCTGGAAGCGAGTCCGGCGGGATACAACAACTTCGGTATAGGCCCAGGCCGCCCGCTGGCCCAGCCCGACCGGAAACCGGCGCCACCGAAGGGACCGTCCGGCCCGGTCGGGGACAGCTTGCTCGATTGGGGTCGGCCGCGTATCTCCCACAGACCAGGTTACCTGCCTGAATGGCTAAGGGCCCCTGATTATTTTACCGGACAACATCCTCACGACGGCCGATTGGGACCACGCCGAGGGGTCCAGGACCCGGTTTCCGCGAATTTAGCTACCAAAGTACCGGCCGGTGCCCTTGACGGCCGTGCTCCCCTGTATTATCGTTAAAACAAAAGAGCGGAGCGACGGGACGGCCGGAGCGAAAAGCTGGCACAGGCAGGATGCTCCGCTTCTTTTGCGGGGCCCGATTAAAAACAGGGGGTGTTGCGTGAACAGGCGATTTAACCCGGGATTCTGGGCGGTTGTCGCCGTCATTGTGCTGGCCGCCCTGCTGGCGCCGCCGGCCGGGACGGCCCCGTCTCTGGCGGCGGACGAGTTCGTCCCGGGCGAGGTGCTGGTCAAATTCCGGCCGGGGACCCCGGGGGCCGAAGTTGCGGCCGCCCACCGGCAGGCGGACGGCGAGCCCCGGGAGGTGATCCCGGGTATCAACGTTCAGGTCGTGCGGGTGCCGCCCGGCCGGGAGCGGGCGGCCGTTGAGGCCTACCGGCGCAACCCCAACGTCGAGTTCGCCGAGGTTAACGGCTTTTACTCGGCGATCCAGACAGCCTGGACCCCGAACGACCCCCGTTATCCACAGCAGTGGCAGTACCCGAAGATTCAGGCGCCCGAAGCCTGGGCGGTCGTCACCGGCGCGGCCCAGGTGGCAATCGCCATTCTGGACTCCGGCATCGACCAGAGCCATGAAGACCTTCAGGTCAAGATTGCCAGAAACGTAAACTTTACCAGGAGCAGGACGGTTGACGATAGATACGGCCACGGGACCCACGTGGCCGGCAGCGCCGCGGCCGCAACGAACAACGGCCTGGGGGTGGCCGGGACGTGCCCCAACTGCGTGCTGTACAACGTCAAGGTCCTTGGCGACAACGGGAGCGGCTCCTGGTCGGCCATTGCGAACGGCATCGTCTGGGCGGCCAATAGCGGCGCCAAGGTCATCAACATGAGCCTGGGGGGCTCGACGGGGTCCAGCACCGTCGAGGCCGCGGTCAACTACGCCTGGGGCAAAGGCGTGGTGCTGGTTGCGGCGGCCGGCAACGAGAACACCACTAGCCCCCTTTACCCGGCGGCTTACGACAATGTTATCGCGGTGGCCGCCACCGACCAGAGTGATAATAAGGCCTCGTTTTCTAACTACGGTTCCTGGGTGGACATCGCCGCCCCCGGCGTGGGCATTCTCTCTACAGCCCCGGACCACCGGAACCGGATCTGGGGCTCCGGCGTCAAGTACGCTGTCGGAAACGGCACCTCCATGGCCACTCCCCACGTGGCCGGGGTCGCCGGCCTGGTCTGGTCAACGGGAGCTTGTCCGGTCGACCCGACAAACCCCTCAGCGGCCAGCGCCTGTGTGCGGAGCCGCATCGAGAACGGGGCCGATAAGATCGCAGGCACGGGGACGTACTGGTCCTCCGGCCGCCTGAATGCTTACAATGCCGTGATGGGTCTGACGGGCTCTTCGCCGTAGGCCGTCCCGTCGGCCGGCCCCGGCCAGGTCCGCACCCGGCGGCAAGCGCCCGGCCGGGCACCGTGTGTTCCGGTCCGGCCTGCCCCGCGCCCAATGGGGCCCCCACCCTCGAATCACTCCCCGGCCCAGGCGCGGCCGTCACGGTCCAGGTAATGGCGGCTTTCTCAGCTCCCCGCCAGCAGAGGGGCCAGCGGTTCAGGCCCGACCTCAACGCCGCAACCAGGTACCCCAAATTTTGAAACTATATGCCGCGTGGGACTAAAATCTACCAGCGAAAGGGGGGAGGTGTGTCATGCTGCAGCGTCTAGCGACCGCATTGACCCGCTGGAGCACCCAGTATGTCCCCGACTCCTGGATTATCGCCGTAATTCTGACCTTTATCACCTTCCTGCTGGCCCTGGTCGCTGCCCCGGGTGCGCCGACCCCGGCAAAGGTCTACACCCTCATCCAGCACTGGGGCAACGGCTTCTGGGTGCTCCTCGAGTTCGCCATGCAAATGAGCCTGATTATCGTCACCGGCTACGTGCTGTCAACTTCGCCGCCGGTCCGGCGGCTCCTCAACTGGCTGGCGGGGCTCCCCCGTAATCCCCGGGAAGCTGTCGCCCTGACGGCGCTGGTCTCGATGCTCCTGGCCTGGATTAACTGGGGCCTCAGCCTCATCGCCAGCGCCGTCCTGGTCCGGGCAGTCGCCCGCCGCCAGCGGGGCGTCGACTACGGCCTGCTGGTCTGCTGTGCCTACCTGGGCCTCGGGGGAATGTGGCATTCGGGCCTGTCCGGCTCGGCCCCGCTGCTGGTGGCCACGCCCCGCCACTTTATGGAACAGCAGATGGGAATCGTGCCCGTCACGTCGACCATTTTTACCCCTTTTAACCTGGGACTGGCCGCCGTGGTGCTGGTTGTCTGGACCGGGCTGGCGGCCCTGCTTCACCCCCGGCCCGAAGATACGGTTGAGGTGGACCCCGCCCTGCTGGCCGAGCCCGCCGTCGAGGAGGCCGGCCGGAAGCCGGCGGCGACCTTCGCCGAACGGGTCTATTACAGCCCGGTGGTGAACCTGGCCGTGGCGGCCGTTGCCATCGTCTGGCTCATCTATAACTTCGGTACCCGCGGTTTCGGGGGAATCAACATTAACTCGGTGAACTTCCTTTTCCTCACCCTGGGCATCCTGCTCCACTGGACGCCGGCGTCCTTTCTTAAGTCGGCGGCCGAAGCCTCAAGCTACATCTGGGGCGTGGTGATCCAGTTCCCGTTTTACGCCGGCATGTTCGGCATCATCCGGGACTCCGGCCTGGCCAAGGTTATCGCCGACTGGTTCACCGCCATTGCAACCCCGGCCACCTACCCGGTCATCATCTACTGGTACTCGGGCATCCTCAACTACTTCGTCCCATCCGGAGGCTCCAAGTGGGCCATTGAGGCGCCGTACGTGGTCGAGGCCGCAAAAAACGTCGGGGTGAGCATGCCGGCCGCCGTCATCAGCTACGCCTGGGGCGACATGGCCACCGACGTTATCCAGCCCTTCTGGGCCATCCCCCTTCTGGGAGTGACCAAGGTCGAGTTCCGGCATATCGTCGGCTACGGCCTGATCTTTTTCGCCGTCTTTGCTATTATCACTACGGTGGCGTTCTTGCTGGCACCCCTTTTCCTGGGATGAGCGCAAGACTCCGACCGAAGAAGGGCAGAAGCCATGCCGCCGCAGATTTACCCGACACCCTTCGACGCCCTTTTTGACGTCTTCGACGGGGCCGTGATTTTAGTCGGGGGCTTCGGCCACGTTGGCCACCCCCACAACCTGGTGCGGGCCCTCCGGGACCGGGGCGTGAAGAACCTGACCATCGTGGCCAACAACATCGGCCTGGGGGACAGCCTGGACCTGCTGGCCGAGACGGGTCAGATCAAGAAATTCATCGGGTCGTTCCCGGTCAGGGCCTCCCGCGAGCGGATGACCCACTTCGAGCGGCTCTTCCGGGAGGGCCTGGCTGAAGTGGAGATTACCCCTCAGGGAACAATGGTTGAGCGGATCCGGGCGGCCGGGGCCGGAATCGCCGCCTTCTACACCCCCGTGGGGGTGGGAACCGTCGTCGAGCAGGGGAAGGAGAAACGGGTCTTCAACGGCCGGGAATATATCCTCGAGACCGCCCTGCACGGCGACTTCGCCCTCATTAAGGCTTACAAGGCCGATAAGCTCGGCAACCTGGTCTACCGGCGGACAGCCCGGAATTTCAACCCGGTCATGGCGACGGCCGCCCGGGTAACCATCGCCGAAGTGGAAGAGGTTGTGGAGCCGGGGGAGCTCGACCCGGAAGCCATCGTTACGCCGGGCATCTACGTCGACAGACTCGTAATCTGCCCGAGGGATTACAATGACCCAGCTATCTTCCAGACCTGGGATTAGCCGCGAACTTATGGCCGTCCGGGCCGCCCGGGAGCTCCGGCCGGGCATGTACGTGAACCTGGGGATCGGCCTGCCGACCCTCGTCTCCAACTTCATCGACCCCGGCGTCATCCTCCAGGCCGAGAACGGGATGCTCGGCTACGGACCCCTGGCCGAGGGCCCCGAACGGGACCCGGACCTCATTAACGCCGGCGGGCAGTACGTGACGATGCTGCCGGGCGCCTGCTTTTTCCACTCGGCCGACTCCTTTGCGATGATTCGGGGCGGCCACATCGACGTCTGCATTCTGGGCGCCCTGCAGGTCTCGGAGAAGGGCGACCTGGCGAACTGGATGGTCCCCGAGCGGGGCATCGGCAGCATCGGCGGGGCCATGGACCTGGTGACTGGCGCCAGACGGGTCGTCGCCCTGATGGAACATCGGGACCGGCAGGGCCGGCCCAAAATCCTCAGGGAATGCACCTACCCCCTCACGGGCCGGCGGGTCGTCAAGCTGGTCATCACCGACCTGGCCGTCATCGAGGTCACCCCGGACGGGATGGTTCTGCGGGAGGTCGCCCCGGGCTGGACCCCGGAAGAGGTCCAGGCCGTTACCGAGCCCCGGCTGATTGTTCCCCCCGACTGCCGGGAAATGGCCTTCTGAATGCCGCGGCTCTGGATTTTCACCGGCGACGACTACAGCCTCGAGCTCTTCACCCGCCGGCTCCAGCACACGGCCGCCGCGGACGAGGTCCACACCCTGGACGGGCGGGAACTTAAGGCCGCCGACCTGGTTCCCCACCTGCTCAGCCTGCCCATGTTTTCGGCCCGGCGCATCATGCTGGTCCGGCGGCTGGTCGGGTCCGCCGCGAAGGGCCGGCGGCCTGAAGGGGAAGATGGGGCAGCCGGCGGCGGGCGGGGCCGGAACCGGGCCCGGGAGCTTGCCGCGGTTCTGTTGCAGGCCGACCCGCGGGTCGTCGTCATCGCCCTGGAACCGGGCGCCGAGCGGGACCCCTCCCCCGAAAACAACTGGCTCCTGGCCGAACTCAAAGGCCTGGCCCCCGACCTGCGCCTGAGCCGCCGGGTTCTCGACGACCCTGACGGGCCTGTCAACCTGGTATCAGCTGTCCTTCAGGCCGAACCGGCGCCTACCCCCGAGGTGGTAGTTCTCCGTTTCGCCCCGGCCGGGCCGGATGCGGCCCTCCGCTGGGCCAGACGCCGGGCCCGGGAGACCGGGGTCGAGTTTGAGTCCGGGGCCCTGGAAGCCCTTGCCGAGCGGCTGGGTTACGACCGCCGGCTTATCGACCTGGAACTGGAAAAGCTCCGCCTCTATGCCGGCCCGGAGCGGGTAACCCGGGATGATATCCGCCGGCTGGTCGTCGAGACGGTGCCGGTGTCCGCCTTCGACCTGCTGGGCCTGGTGGCTGAGGGCGACGGGGCCGGGGCCGTGAGGCTTATCCGCCAGCTCCGGCGGGAGGGCGAAAATCCCCAGAATATTGTGGGAGCGCTGGCCTGGTCGCTCCGGGCGGTGCGGCTCCTTCAAACCCAGCCCCTCCGGGCCGACCTGGCCGAGGTTCAGCAGGCCACCGGCCTCTTCCTCGGCCAGATCCGCCAGCTCCTGCCCCTGGCCCGCCGGCTGGGCACGCGGCGAACCGAACAGGGCCTCAGCGACCTCCTCGAGCTGGACCGTCAGGTCAAGACCGGGCAGGTGGACGCCTGGCTGGGACTGGAGCTCTGGCTCACGGCGCAGACTGCGGCCGCGATGGGATCCTAGGCCAGCCTGCGCAGGACGGCAATGACGCGGCCCTGGACCTGCACCTGGTCCGCCGGCAGGATAATGGGCTCCATCAGGGGATTCGCCGGCTGGAGGCGAACCCGGTCGCCCTCCAGGTAGAACCGCTTGAGGGTTGTCTCTTTGCGGTCCGGCAACCAGGCAACTACCATATCTCCGTTCTCGGCGGTCGGGGTGTGCTGGACCAGGATGATGTCGCCGTCGTCGATGAGCGCATCAACCATGGACTGGCCCTGGACCTTAAGGGCGTAGACGTTCTGGCGGTTGCCCACAAGCTCTGCCGGCACGGTCAATACGTCCAGGTCGGGGTCGGGCGAGCCGCTTTCGGCGCCCGTCGGGACCGGGATCGGCAGGCCGGCCGCAATCCGCCCGAGCAGGGGAACCTGAACGGCCTCGGTCGCCCCGGCCGGCCGGAGACGGAACGGGACCAGGTTTGCCCCGGCCGCCGTGAGTTCGATGGCCCGGGAAAGGCGGTCTGACCGGCGGATGTAACCCGCCTCGGCCAGCCGGCGCAGGTTGTAGTTCGCCACCGACGTCGAACTTATCTCGCAGGCCTCGCAGATCTCCCGGATCGTCGGCGGGTAACCATGCTCCCCAATGAAGCGGCGGATAAACTCCAGGACCCGCCGCTGGCGGGGGGAAAGCTCAGCAGGCATTCGTCTCTCCTTCCGGCGTCTCGCTGCCATCTCGCTAACCAAACCTAGCACATCAGTTCGCTCCCTGTCAAGCGCGCCTGGGCTTCGTTATGGACAGTACTGCTTATCAGTGCCGCCTGGGCGAGATTGCGCCCCGGCGGTAGCGTCGATATCCGACCGACCCGGGCGTTCCTGCCCCGAAAGCCGGCGCACGACGCGGTCTTGGATGTCCGGCAGGGCGCTTCTCAAACATGCTCTTAGCCAGAAACCCCAAATCACCCCAGGGCTGATGCTCTCCTGCCGGCCAGAAACCTGCCCCGGCCTGCTCCCGGCCTGGTGACGGCCCGCTAATGGCCCGCATGCCGTCCGCCGGTGTGCAACCGGCATAATACTGATGCCGGACAATCTCCGAAGGAGGGATAAAACCATGGCCGAGACCTTTGAACATAACGGCAAGCGGATTACGATTATTGACCTTTCCCAGAGCCTTTCCAACGAGACCTCGGGATTCGAGCCCCTTCCGCACCGGATTGAATACAGCGACCACGTCCAGTCGGTGAAAATGGCCGAAAGGCTCTTTGGGCTGGGAGCCGAGTTCTGCCCCGGGGGGCTGGCCTGGGCGGCCGAAACGGTGACCCTCTCCACCCACTCGGGAACCCACGTGGATGCCCCGTACCACTACGGTCCGCTTTCCGGCGGCCGTCCGGCCCGGACCATCGACCAGGTTCCCCTGCGGTGGTGCTTCGGCGATGGGGTTCTGCTGAATATGACCCATAAAAAACGCGGGGAAGGAATTACCGCGGCGGACGTCGAGGCCGAACTTCGGCGCATCGGCTACACCATCAAACCCTTCGATATCGTGCTGGTCCGAACGGACACCTGGAAACACTTCGGCGAACCGGGCTACGACCTGATGCATCCCGGCCTGCGCCGGTCGGCCGTAGAGTGGCTGGTCAGCCGGGGCGTGAAGGTCATCGGCATCGACGCCTGGGGCCTCGACCGTCCCTTCGACGTCATGGCCGAGGAGGCCCGCCGGGGCGATAAGTCCGTCGTCTGGGAGGCCCACATCTTCGGCCGGGAGCACGAATACCTGCAGATCGAGAAGCTGTGTCACCTTGACGAGATTCCGGTCCCCTTCGGCTTTAAGGTCTTTGCCTTTCCGGTGAAGCTTCACCGGGCGAGCGGTGGCTGGGCCCGGGTGGTGGCCGTCCTCGAAGAGGACCTGGGGCGTTAACGCCGGGCAGATTGTGCCGACCGGCACAATGTTGACACGCGCCCGTGCAGCGGCTCATAATGGGCCAGACCAAGTCGCCAGGAGGGCCAGATGAAACCGGCGCCCTTCACCTATTTTGCCCCGCACAGCCTGGATGAGGCGGTCTCCCTGCTGGGCCGGTATGGGTCCGATGCCAAGCCCCTGGCCGGCGGCCAGAGCCTCGTGCCCCTCATGAACTTCCGGCTGGCGAAACCGCGGTACCTGGTGGACTTAAACCGCATCCCGGAGCTGGCATATATCCGCCGGGAGGACGGGACCCTGGCGGTTGGGGCGATGACCCGCCAGTTCGAGGCCGAGCGGTCGGACCTGGTCCGGGCCGCCGTGCCCCTACTGGTTGAAGCCCTCAAGCTGGTGGGCCACCCCACCATTCGACACCGGGGCACAGTCGGCGGCTCGATTGCTCACGCGGACCCCGCCGCCGAACTTCCGGCCGCGGCGGTGGCCCTCGGGGCAGAGCTCGTTATCCGGAGCGGCCGGGGAACTCGCACCGTCCCCGCCGAAAACTTTTTCGTCGGCCCCTTCACCACCGGCCTGGCCCCAGACGAACTGCTGACCGAGATAAGGATTCCGGTTACACAGCCTGGAACGGGCTACGCCTTTTTAGAGCTTTCCCGCCGACACGGCGACTTCGCCATCGTCGGCGTTGCGGCCCTGGTCAGGCTGGCCACGGACGGCACCGTCGAGCGGGCCTCGGTGGTCCTCTGCGGGGCCGGCCCCACGCCGGTCCGGGCCCGGCAGGCCGAGGCGGCCCTTCAGGGGGCGGCCCCCACCGAGGACCGGTTCCGGGAGGCGGGGGAGCTGGCCGCCCGGCAAGCCCAGCCGACCTCGGATATTCACGCTTCGGCCGAGTATCGCCGGCGGGTGGCGGCAGTTCTCGTGCGCCGGGCCCTCCTCGCGGCAACGGAACGGGCCAGAGAAAGGAGGTAACTGCCATGGCGGACCTTCACCGGATCAAGGTCACGGTAAACGGAACCCCCTACGAGGCCACGGTTGAATCCCGCCGGCTTCTGGCGGACTTCCTGCGCCAGGACCTCGGGCTGGTCGGCACCCATCTCGGCTGCGAACACGGCGTCTGCGGGGCCTGCACGGTGATCATGAACGGGCGGACGGTCCGGTCGTGCCTGCTCTTTGCCGTCCAGGCCGACGGCGCCGAGATCATGACCGTGGAGGGGCTGGCCCGGGATTCGCAGTTTCACCCCCTCCAGGAGGCCTTCTGGGAGAAGCAGGGACTCCAGTGCGGCTTTTGCACGCCGGGGATGCTGCTGCGGGCCTACGAGTTCCTGCAGGAGAATCCGAACCCGACCGAGGACGAAATTCGGGAGGCCATCGCCGGCAACCTGTGCCGGTGCACCGGCTATCAGTTCATTATTGAGGCCATCCAGGAAGCCGCCGTCCGGATGGCCGGCGGCGCGCCGGCGCGGTAAGGAGGTGTAAGAGATGGCAACTCAGGCGCCTGCTCGCAAGTGGGTTGGCAAAAGCATCCGCCGGGTTGAGGACCCCAGGTTTCTCCTGGGTCGGGGCGGGTATGTGGACGACATTGTCCTGCCCGGCATGGTCCACGCCGCGGTTCTGCGAAGCCCCCTGCCCCACGCCCGGATCAAGTCCATCGACGTAAGCAAGGCCAGGAGCCTGCCCGGGGTTCTGGCCGTGGTCACCGGCAAGGAGGTCACCGAGCTTACGAACCCAATGCCGGACTTCGGACCGGACCCGTCGAAGCACACCTGGTGGCTCCTGGCCGTGGACAAGGTCCGCTACGTGGGCGAACCGGTGGCGGCCGTGGTCGCCGTCGACCGGTATACGGCCGAGGATGCCTGCGAACTGATCGAAGTCGAGTACGAGCCCCTGCCGCCGGTGGTGGACCCCGAAGAGGCGATGAAACCCGGGGCACCCCTGGTGCATGAGCCCATGGGCTCGAACGTGGCCTACAGCCGCACCTTCGTTTTCGGGGACGTCGAGCGGGATTTCGCCGAGGCCGAGGTGGTGGTAAAGGACCGGCTTCGCTGGCACCGCTCGGGCGCCCAGCCCCTGGAGACGGTGGGGGCGGTGGCCCAGTACAACCCGGCCACCGGCATGCTGACCATCTACTGCAACTCGGTGACGTTCACTTACTTCCTGTTCCTGGTGGCCAACACCCTCAAGATTCCGTCCAACAAGCTGGATATGATCCCGTGCCCGGCCGGGGGAAGCTTCGGTTCGAAGTTCTGGGCGGTCCGGGTGCCGATCCTGGCTGGCATGCTGGCAAAGCTGGTCGGCCGGCCGGTCAAGTACATCGAGGACCGGCTGGATAACATTTCGACTTCGGACCACCACGGGTCGGACCGCATCTACGAGGTCGAGATGGCGGCCATGCGGGATGGGACCCTGCGTAGCATGCGCATCAAGGTCATTGACGACTATGGGGCGTACATCCAGTTTGGCGTCGGGACCCACGGCAACTCCCTGGCCCAGGTTGTGGGGCCTTATAAGATAAGGAGCCTGCAGTACGAGCTGTACGCCGTATTCACCAACAAGTGCCAGCAGGGCGCCTACCGCGGCTTCGGTTCCGAGGTCACCAACTGGATGGTGGAGCGGATGGTGGACCTGGTGGCCCGGGAGCTCAAGATGGACCCGGCCGAGATCCGGCGCAAAAATTTCATCCAGCCCCACGAGTTCCCGTACTTTATCCCCACCGGCAACATGTACGATAGTGGGAACTACCCTGGGGTTCTCGAGAAGGCCCTCCAGCTTGCCGACTATCAGGGCCTGCGGGAGATGCAGCGCCGGGCCCGGGAAGAGGGCCGGTATGTCGGCATCGGGCTGATTACCGCCCAGGAACGGAGCGTCTTCAGCGCAACCGAGTTCTGGTTCTGGTTCGACCAGCCCACGGGCGTGACCTCGACACCCGAAAGCGTAACCCTGAGCGTGGACCCGGCCGGCAACGTGACCGTGACCCTCTATTCCCAGGCGATGTGGGGCAACAGCCCCGAAACCATGGCGGCCCAGCTTGTGGCCGAGGAGTTCGACATCGACCCGTCCCAGGTGACCGTAGTCTATTCCGGAACGGCCCGGGCCCTGCCGGCCACCGGACCGGGCGGCAGCCGCTTCACCGTCATGGTTGCCGGCGCTATCCAGGGAGCGGCCCGGCGCATCAAGGAGAAGATGCTCAAAATCGCCAGCCACAAGCTGGAGATCGCCCCGGAGGACCTGGAGTTTGCCGAAGGCAAGATCCGCGCCCGGGGCGCCCCGGAAAAATTCATGACCCTGCAGGAGGTCGCCGCCCTGGCCTATCTTTACAAGCTGGACCTGCCCCCGGATGTCGACAGCGGCCTTGAGGCCGACTTCGTCTTCGACCACCCTTACACCACCAAGCCCTCCCCCGACCGGAAAAACCTGGGCGTCTTTTACCCCTTTGTCGGGCACGCCTGCCACATTGCCGCGGTGGAGGTGGACATCGAGACCGGCCAGCATAAGTTCTTAAAATACGTGGCCGTGCATGACGCCGGCACCCTGGTGAATCCCCGCTCCCTGCACGGTCAGATCATCGGCGGGGTCGCCCAGGGCCTGGGCACCGCCCTCTACGAACAGTACGTTTATGGGCCGGATGGGCAGCTCCTCACCGGCAGTTACATGGACTACCTGATCCCAACTTCCATGGAGGTGCCGAAGGTCGAACTCGGCCACCAGGAAACGCCGTCGCCGTTTACCCCCTACGGAATCAAGGGGGGCGGCGAGGGTGGCCGGATGATGACGCCGGCGGTGGTGGCCGCCGCCATCGAGGACGCCCTGGCCCCCTTCGGGGTCCGGGTAAACGAGGTTCCCATAACCCCGGAAAAGATTCTGCGCTGGGTCGACGAAGCCCGGTCCCGCCGATAAGGGTGACCTTCGACTAGGAGGTGCAAAGTGAAGTTCGGCATCATCCTGCCCATCTGGCGGCTGTCCGTTCGGGACGCCGAGATGCTTACCTGCCGGGCCGAGGAGCTCGGATTCGACGGGGTCTTCATCCCGGACCACGTGGTGGCCATGCCGGCCACGGTCGAACACTACGGCCCATCCTGGCCGGACCCGCTGGGTCTGCTCGCTTACCTGGCCGGAAAGACTTCCAGCATCCGGCTGGGAACCAGCGTGGTCGTGCTTCCTTACCGGAATCCGCTGGCGGTGGCCAAAGCGGCGGCGACGGTTGACCAGGTGTCGGGCGGCCGGCTGATTTTCGGTGTGGGGGTCGGCTGGGATGAAGCCGAGTTTAAGGTCCTGAACATCCCGTTCGACCAAAGGGGCCGGATCAGCGACGAGTACCTGGCCATCATAAAGGCCGTTTGGGCGGCCGAATCCGTGGATTTTGCCGGCCGCTACTTTGCCTTCGAGAAGGTCGGCTTTGCCCCGCGGCCTGTCCAGCAGCCCCACCCGCCCGTCTGGGTGGCCTGCTCGCCCTTTAATGTTACAAAGGCCTCCATCCGGCGGGTGGTTACCTCCGGGGATGCCTGGCACCCGCTGGGCCTCAGCCGCGAGCAGATGAAGCAGGGCCTTGAAATGGTGCGGGCCGAAGCCGAAAGGCTCGGCCGCACCCCGCCGGCCTTCCGCCCCCGGAACCTGCTCAACCTGACCGACCGGCCGGCCGGACCCGACCGGGCCCTCTTCGAGGGGTCCGCGGACCAGGTGGCCGCCGACGTCGAATTCGTTCGGGGGCTTGGGGCCGACTACGTGGCCTTTGACCTTTATGCCTGCACCGATACGGACCACATGGTGCGGATGCTGCAGAGCTTTGCCCGGAACGTCATGCCCGTCGTAGCCTGAAGGGAGGACTTTGCCAGATGGCACCTTTTGACCTGGAAAAGCTTAACCGCCTGATGGCTGAGGCTGGCCTCGATGTGATTCTGGCCACCAGCCGGCACAACGTCCGTTACCTGACCGGGGGCTATTATCTCCCCACCTTCAAGCGCCTCGAGCCCATCGGCCTCTCCCAGTACATGCCGGTGGTGGGGATACCCCGCAACGGCCCCGGTCAGGCCTTTTACGTGGGGGTCTCCGTGCCCGATGTCGACGAGGTTCAGGCCCTGGAGGCCTTCGGCCCGATGTGGATTGAGAACCGGCACTGGGTCCACGAACTGCGGAGCCGGGTCGCCGGGCTCGTTGCGGAGACGGCCGCCGGGGTGGTCCGAAAGCTGGGCCTGGCCGGGGCCCGAATCGGCATCGAGCGGGCCTTCATGCCGGTGGAGGCTTTCGATGTCCTTCGGCGGGAGCTTCCGGAAGCCAACTTTGCGGATGCCACCGACATCCTGGCACGGCTGCGGGCCGTAAAGGGCCCCCGTGAGGTCGAACTTTTGCGGCAGGTTCACGAGCGGGCAGCCGAGGCCATCCACGCAACCCTGAAAGCCGCCCGCCCCGGGGAAACCTCCCGGCAGGTGGAGGCCCGGCTGGAGCTGGAGATGACAAGCCGCGGCATCCACCGCATCTTCACCTTCGCCGGGATCGGCCCCAGCTACAACCGCTTTCCCTCTGACCGAACCTGGGACCCGGGCCGCATCATCAACGTGGACACGGTGGCGGAGCTGGACGGCTATCTTTCAGACCTCTCCCGGATGGCCTCCATGGGGGAGGCGCCGGCCCTGGCCCTGGAGCTGTTCGATGCCTGCCTTGAAGTCCAGCGGCGGGTCCGGGATGCCATCGCGCCGGGTGTGCCGTGCCGGGATATTCACCGCCTCGGCTGGGAGTCGGTCCGGGCGAGCCGATGGGGTGAGCTGGGGAACTTTATCGCCCACGGCCTCGGGCTTGTGAGCAACGAACTGCCGGTTTTTAATGCCGACACCGACATGGTCCTGGAGCCGGGCATGGTCATCTCCATTGAGGCTGAGTACCGCCACCCCGAAGTCGGCCACGTCAAGCTGGAAGATACGGTCGTGGTCACCCCCGCCGGATGCGACGGGCTGGGCGACTTCGGCCGGGAATGGTGCACCGTAAAGGTCTAGCTCATGGCCGCGCCGGCGCGACCCCTCAGGGTCATTATTGTCGGGGGCTCCCTGGGCGGCCTCAGCGCCGCCGTCTGGCTCCGGGATATCGGCTGCGACGTCGAGGTCTTCGAGCGGGCGCCGGTTCTGCTGGAAGACCGCGGCGCCGGCATCATGCTCAACCCGGCAACGGTCCGCTACTTTCTCACCAAGAAAGTAATCGACGTAAGGCAGACCAGCGCCCCCATCCGCCGCCTCCAGTATATGGACCGCGAGGGCCGAATCGTCTCGTCGGCGCCGGCTTTCTGGTGGTCCTCGGCCTACAACGTCCTTTACCGGGGATTGCTCAGCTGCTTTGGCCGGACCCATTATCATTTAGGCGAAGAATGCGTCGGGTTCGAGCAGGACGAATCGGGGGTCACCGTCCGCTTTGCTACGGGCCGGGTTGAACGGGGCGACCTGGCGGTCTTTGCCGACGGGATCAACTCCATCGGCCGCCGACTGCTCCTGCCGGAATGCACGCCTGTCTACGCCGGCTACGTCGCCTGGCGGGGGACGGTGAGCGAAGAGAATCTAAAACCCGAAACGTTCGGCCTCTTTCACGAAGCCATCACCTACCACGTTCTGGGCCAGGGGCATGCCCTGGCCTACCCCATTCCCAACAAGGACGGGACCGTTGAACCCGGCCGCCGCCTGACCAACTGGCTCTGGTACCGCAATGTTGACGCGGCCGGGCTGGCGGACCTGCTGGTCGGCCGCGGCGGCCAGCGGTTCGCAACCTCGGTCCCGGCCGGCTTCGTCGCCGAAAGGCACGTGCAAAAGCTTCACGCCGACGCCCGGGAGCAACTCCCGCCGCCCTTTGCCGAGATCATTGGCCTGACCGGGGAGCCCTTTATCGAAGTTATTTTCGACGTGGAGGTCCCCCGGATGGCCTTCGGCCGGGTCTGCCTGCTGGGCGACGCCGCCTTCCGGGCCCGACCGCATGCCGCGGCCGGAACGGCCAAGGCGGCCGAAGATGCTTACCGGCTGGCGCTGGCCCTGGAGGCCTGCAGGTACGACGTCGTAAAGGCCCTGCAACAGTGGGAGTCAACCCAGCTTCCCCTCGGCCGGGCGGTGGTTGAACGGGCCCGTCAGGCGGGCGAGCGCCTCCAGCGCGGGGGCTGGGCCGTGGGTGAACCGGTACCCTTCGGGCTCTATAAAATCAGCGACAGCGCCATGCCCGAAGAGACGCTGGCCGCGGCCCAGATACCCTAGGCCGTTCGGTCGCGAAGCACCCGCCGCAGGAATTTGCCGGTTGGTGTCTTGGGCACCTCGTCGACGATCTCGACCACCCGCGGGTATTTATATGCGGCCAGGTGGGCCCGGCAGAATTCGATGAGGTCTTCAGGGGTCACTTTTCCCTCGTAGCCCGGCTTGAGGGACACGAAGGCCTTTACCGTCTCGCCCCGATAGGGGTCAGGTACCCCCACGACGGCGGCTTCCCGGACGGCCTCGTGCCGGTAGAGGACATCCTCCACCTCCCGGGGCCAGACCTTGAAGCCGGAGGCGATGATCATGTCCTTGACCCGGTCGATGATATAAAACCAGCCGGCCTCGTCCATAAGCCCAACATCCCCGGTGAAAAGCCAGCCGTCGCGGATTGCCCGGGCCGTCTCCGCCGGCTTCTGCCAGTATCCGGGTACGACCATCGGACCCCTGATCGCGACCTCCCCCAGCTCGCCGGCGGCCACGTCCTGCCCAGTTTCCAGGCTCACCACTCTGGCCAGGGTGCTGGGCACCGGAAGGCCGACCGAGAGGGCCCCGTACTCGGCCAGCACCGGGGCTTCGACCCCAAGGGGAACCGCATGGGACGGGGAAGTGGTTTCGGTCAGGCCGTAGATGTGGTGAATGTAAATGCCGGTAAGCTCCCGGAACTTGTCAACCACGGCGGGCGGGACCGGGGCACCCCCACTGTAGGCCTTGGTGAGGGAAGACAGGTTCCGCCGGCCAATATCGGGATGGTTCATCAGGGCGATGTACGCCGTAACCGCCGCAACAAGGAACGTTCCCCGCCACTTCTCAATGAGCCGCAAGATTTCGCCGGCGTCAAACCGGTAGGCCAGGATGACAGGCATTCCGGTCAAGGCGGCCACCGCCAGGTGGCCGACCATGCCGGTGATGTGGAAGACCGGGGCCGCCCCGACGACAACGTCTTCCGGCCCCAGCCGCATCCAGACCCGGTAAACCTCGGCGTTGAAGGCGACGTTAAGGTGGGTATTCATTGCGCCCTTGGGAAGGCCGGTGGTGCCCGACGTGTAGGTCAGGTAAGCGGTGTCCTCGGGCCGGACCGGGACCCCCGGGTCGGCCACCCCGGAATAGCGGTCGCACAGCTCCAGCAGGTCAACGGTGTCCCGGGGCCTGGCCTTAACCGACCCGGCCAGGACGGTCGGCCGGGGCCCGGCGCCGAGAAAATCGAGCTCGGATGTGGTAATGACGGCCTTAAGGCCAATCTCCCGGACCACCGCGGCCGCCACCTGCTCGTAAAGCGACTCCAGGGCGACCAGGACCGCTGTCCCCGAATCCTGCAGGTGAAACCGCAATTCTTCGGCCTTGAGCATGGGATTGAGGGGGACCACAACTGCCCCGAGCTTCCAGGCCGCCAGCTGTGCGACCCAGAACTGGGGAACATTCTGGAGGTAAAGCCCCACCCGACTGCCCTTGCCGACCCCAAGGTCCCGGAAGCCGGCGGCCAGGGCGTTGCTGAGCCGGTCCAGCTCCCTGTAAGTTAACACCGTATCGAAGTAATATACGGCCGGGCGCTCGGCATGCTCCCTGGCCGTTGCCCGGAACTGGTCAATGGCGCTCAGCTGGGGGATGGGCAAATCGGCCGGGACCCAGGCCGGATAGAGTTTGAGCCAGGGCCGCGTCTGGTAGACGGACATGGCCGCCTCCGTCACTCATCAAGGATAGCCACCGCCCGAACCGGCGAGCCGGTTCCGCCCCGGATGCGCAGCGGAAAACCAATGAAAAGAAACCGCTTGCCCGCGACCTGGTCCAGGTTGGCCAGATTTTCGTAGTGGGGCACCCGGCGGGCCCGGCAGGTCATGTGGCAGGGGTACGTCCGGCTGATGGGATTATCCGGCGTCGGCGAATCGACCCCGAAGTTCTTTACTCCCTGGTCAATGAGCCACTCGGTGGCCTCGCCGTCGAGGCCGGGAAACTGGCTCAAGTATTCCTTCGTGCCGTGGTATCGGTTATAACATCCCGTGTAAAGAAGGACGATATCGCCGGGCCGGATCTCCAGGTTGTGCCGGGCCAGCGCCTCCTGCAGGTCCTTCTTGGTAATGTACGTCTGCGGGGGAATGTGGGAAACGTCGAGGCAGATGGCCTCCCCGTAGAAGAGCTCCAGAGGCATCTCGTCGATGCAGGGGGCGTCCGGTCGGGGGTCGAAGTGGCAGATCGCGTCCACGTGGGTGGGGCCGTGGTCGCTCATGAGCAGGCCAAAGGTCCGGTAAGACATGCCGCCCTCAAAGTTTTTGGCCGTTTCTTCGTGGGTATGGAACTCAAAAATCACCGTCTTGAGGTGTCCCGGGTAGACGTACATGCCCTGGTAGATGGGCTGGCTCAGGTCAATGATGCGCTTTGCCATCGGCAAACCTCCACCGCAGAGCTTAATACATGACGACGCCGGCGGAAACGTTCAGGTCCTCGCCGGTTATAGCCGAAGCCAGGTCCGACGCCAGAAAGACGGCCGCCCGGGCGACTTCCTCGGCCAGAACAAAGCGGCCCATGGGCGAGGCTTCAGCCAGACTGCGCCGGGCCTCCTCCACCGAGATGCCCCGGGCCTCGGCCAGCCGGCGCACCACCCACTCGATCCGCTCCCCCTCAACCGGACCCGGCGAGATCACGTTGACCCGGATACCGTAGGGTCCGACCTCCCAGGCCAGGGTCCGGGTCAGGCCCACCAGGGCAAGTTTGCTCGCCGCATATGGGGTGCGGTTGACGAGGGGCCGCTTCCCGGTCATAGAACCGATGTTGACAATCACCCCTGACCGGCGGGCGACCATGGCCGGCAGAAAGGCCCGGCAGCAGAGGTAAACCCCCCGGACGTTAACCGCAAAGGTCTCGTCCCAGTCCGCCGGGCTGATTTCCCACAGGGGCGCCGAAGGACCGCCGACGCCGCTGTTATTGACCAGGATATCAACCCGGCCGAAATGCTCCAGGGTGCGGTCGCGCAGGTTGGCCACGCTTTCTTCGGAAGAGACATCGGTGGGAACGACCAGGGCCTGACGGCCCATACCCGTGATTTCGCCCGCCACTTCATTGAGCTTGTCCACTGAGCGGGCCGCCAGGACCAGGTCGGCGCCCTCCCTGGCAAAGGCCAGGGCAATGGCGCGGCCGATACCCCGGCCTGCCCCGGTGACAACCGCAACCTTATCTTTCAGCAGCATGTCCGCCCTTGTAAGCTGGTTTTCGGGAAATCCGGACCTTATCGACCAGGCCGATAAGGCCGTCCGGGAAAAAGACTACCAGGACCAGGCAAAGGCCGTAGGCGATCCGGGCAATTTCTTCCCCGATGTTCAGGGTAAGAAACTCCCCCAGGACGGAAAGGATAACCGCTCCCAGCACGGGCCCCGGCCAGCGGCGGCAGCCGCCGAAGAGGGCCATGAGAAAGAGGGTCACGGCGATATTTAAATCAAAGACGATTTCCGGGCTCACGTAAGACCTGAGATAACCGTAAATCCCCCCGACCATCCCGGTCAGCCCGGCACTCAGGATCAGGGCAATCAGCTTCAGGCGGACTGTGTTAATCCCGGCCGCCTCGGCCACCGCCTCGTTCTGCCGGATGGCCATCAGACCCAGCCCCAGCTTGCTGTTTTCGACCCAGGCGGCCGCCCCGATGGTGACGGCGGCGACAAGGAGCATCAACCAGTAAAAAATCGTGCGGTTGAGCTCAATAGGCATGTCCGGAAAGGGCAGCCAGAGGCCGGTGGTCCCGCCCAGTGCCGGGGTATTTTTGACCACCAGGCCGACCAGCAGGGCAATGAGCAGGGTGACAATTGAGAAAAACGGCCCCTGGAGCCGCACCACCGGGTAGCCGACCAGGGCGGCGAAAGCCGCCGCCGTCAGGCCCCCAACCGGGAAAGTAATCAGGGGGCTGAGCCCCAGGTGCAGAAGGAGCAGGGCTGTGGTGTAGGCACCAACCCCAAAGAATGCAACGTGTCCGAAGCTTACATAACCGGCGTAGCCGCCCAGGATGGTCCAGCTTTCGGCCAGGGCGATGTACATGAACATTACCGTCAAAAACGAAAGGGCGTAGAGGGGCGGTGCCGAATACGGGAAGGCGGCCAGGAGGACCGCGACCAGGAGGCCCAGCAGGGCGGCACGGCGTCCCATCACCGGAAGAGCCCGTAAGGCCGGAGTAAGAGGATTATAAAGAGCATGCCGAATAGAATGAGGCTGTTCCAGGCCTGGGGGAGGAGGGCTCCCCCTAAGCCGAGGACAATCCCCACGGTCAGGGCCGCTGCCAGGGTGCCCAGGATGGCTCCGGCCCCGCCCACCACCACGATGAGCAGGACGGTAAGCAACCAGTCGAAATATGAGGCGGGCCCGAAGGAGTAAATCATCGCCAGGCCTACGCCCCCGACCGCCGCCGTTCCCACGCTCAGGGCGAAAACCAGCATGCTCATCAGCTCGGCCCGGATGCCCACCAAACGCGCCCCGTCGGGATTCTGCGCAACGGCCTGCACTGCCAGGCCCAGGAACGTCCTGTTCAAAAACCAGTAGATGCCGAGGACCAGGACCAAGCCGAGGCCCGCCGCAATAACCACGCCGGCCGGTGCCGTGAGCCCCAAAAGATTTACCGCCTGATTGGAATAGGCGGTGGAGATAACCCGGGGATTCGGAGTCCACACCTTGCTCAGGAGGTTTTCGATAACGATGGCGAGTCCCAGGGTGAGGATACTCGTGCTCAGGGCCGGGTCGGCAACTCCCCGAACGGTGGGCCGGAACAGTGTCGGCCAGAGGGCCAGCCCCACCAGGAACATCAGCGGGGCCAGAAGGCCGGCCGCAACCAGCGGGTCGATGCCCCTGGTGGTCAGCAGAAAATAGGCCAGGTAACCGCACACCAGGCCGAGGGCCGTGTGGGCCAGGTTGAAAACCCGGGCCATTCCCATTGCCAGGCTGAGGCCTACAGCTGCCCCGGCGTAGGCGCAGCCGAGCAGCAGTCCCGAAATCAGCGACGTCCAGACGATGTTCACCGGCCGGGCTCCTTGAACCTAAAGGCCAACGTAGACCTGGCGCATCTTCGGGTCAGATATAAGTGCCGAAGCGGGGCCCTCCGCCGTTATCCGCCCCGTCTCCATCACAAAAGCGTAATCAGCAATGTTAAGCAGGTGAAGCACCTCCTGGCTCACAACCAGGAGGGTGAGACCCCTTTCAGTTTTAAGCCGCTTCACCAGCTCAAGGATTTCGTAGGCCAGCCGGGGCGACAGCCCCAGGGTCGGCTCGTCAAGAATGAGCAGTCTGGGACGGGCCATCAAGCCCCGTCCGATGGCAAGCATCTGCTGTTCGCCCCCGCTCAGGGTTCCCGCCAGCTGCCGCCGCCGTTCGTGAAGACGCGGGAAAAGGTCAAAAACCTCCTTGAGGGTGCGGTCCATCTCGACCCTGGCCCGGGGCAGGTAGGCCCCGAGGCGGAGGTTGTCCAGAACTGTCAGCCGGGGGAAGAGCCCGCGGCCCTCGGGCACGTGGACCAGCCCCAGCTCGCAGACCCGCTCGGCAGGCCAGCCAGTTATGTCGAAGCCGTCAAAGACAATTCGACCGGCCGCCGGCTTCAAGAGCCCCGAGACCGCTCTGAGCAGCGTGGTCTTTCCGGCCCCATTGGGCCCCACCAGCCCCACCAGCTGGCCGGGTTCCACCCTGATGGAGGCTTCCCTAACAGCCGGGAAGGGACCGTAATAGACTGCCAGGTCTCTAACTTCAAGCATCGGCACCCCTTGCGCTGGCCGGCCCAAGGTAAACCTCGACGACGCGGGGGTCACGGGCGATTTCGGCGGGGCTTCCCACTGCTAAAATTCGTCCCTGGTCCAGAACAATGACCCGGGTGCAGACTTCCAAGATAGCGGCCGGGATATGCTCGGTCATAATGACGGTCAGGTTCCGGCGCGCCCTGAGCCGCTTTATGAGCTCGGTGGCCTCCCGGATTTCGGTTGGGGTGAGGCCGGCAAAGACTTCATCCAGCAGGAGCAGTTTTGGCCGCACCGATAGGGCCCGGGCCAGCTCCAGCCGCCGGAGGTTTACCATGGTAAGGTCGGCGGTCCGGGCGGCCCAGAAGGCCCCCAGCCCCACCTCTTCCAGGACCTCCCGCGCCGCCTTCCGGGCGGTTTGAAGGCTCCGCTCCCCGCTGGCGTAGAGGATCCCCAGGGCCACCGTGTCGAGACACGTAAATTCCGGCAGGGGTTGTGCAATCTGGAAAGTCCGGCCGACCCCCAGTTTGGCAATGCGGTGGGGGGCAAGGCCCGTGACATCCCGGCCATCGAAAAAGACCTGGCCGGAATCGGGCCGGAGGAACCCGGATATTACACCGAAGAGGGTGGACTTTCCCGAGCCGTTGGGTCCGACCAGCCCAACGACCTCGCCGGCCTCCACCCCGAAGGTGACGTCGGCAAGGGCGACGAGGCCTCCGAACCGTTTGGTGACGGACCGAACTTCAAGCATTCCCACTTGCCGGCGTTGCACCCCGGGCCGGCCTGCGCCCTATTCTACTAGCGGAAGATAGCCGGCTTAGTCTCGGTACCCTTTGGCCAGACCGCCACAACCTGGCCGTTCTGAATCTGGTACGCAACGCTTATGGGCTGCGGCAGGCCGCGCTGGTCGAACTTGAGCTTGCCGAGGGGCGTATCAACCTCGCTGGACTTGAGCCAGTCGCGGAGCTTCGTGTTATCCAGGGACCTGGTCCCGTTCACCGCGGCCTCGAGGACATAGCCGTAGTTGTACCCGGCCAGGATATAAAGGTCAATCGGCTGATTGTACTTGGACCGGTACAGCTGGTCAACCGTCTTCGCCTTCGACGTAGACGCATCCCCCGTGAACCCGGTGAACACCAGCTCGCCGAGCTCGCCCATTTCCTTCACCCAGGGCAGGCTGTGCGGCCCGATGTAAACCCAGACCGCCTTCGGCTGGAAACCCTGAACCCTGAGCGTCCGGAGCATCAGGGCATTTTCGGCCGGGTTGCCCCCAAGCATGACGATGTCGGCCTGAGCCTGCTTGGCTCTGGCAATGAGAGGGTCAGCATTGGCCAGGGGCGAGTCGTAAAGCTCATCAACCACGACCTTCAGGTCGGGCATGTTTTTGGAGATAAAGTCAAGGGTGCCCTTCCGGGCATCCTGGCCGATGATATTGTTCATGAAAAGCAGGGCAATGGTGTTGAACTGCGGGCCGGAAACAGTTCCGCTCCGAACTGCCTTGACAAGGTCCAGGAAAGCGAGGGGATACCAGGATCCGAGCAGGGGCGGGCCGCCGAAAAAGTACTGATAGCCCTGTTCAAAAGAGGGACTGTGGGCGCCCATGCCGATGTACACGTACTTGTAGCGCTCGGCTATCGGGGCCTGAGCCGCAACCGTGGTTCCCGGGTAAGCCCCGAGGATCAGGTCGACTTTATCGACCGTGATCAGCCGTTCCAGAAGCTGAGCGGCCTTGTCAGGCTTGCCCTCATCGTCATAAATTTTAAGCTCGACCTTGCGCCCGAGAAGACCGCCCCGCGAATTGACATCATCCGCCCAGAGTTCGTAACCGGTCCGAATCTCTTTGGCGGTATCGGCAAATCCGCCGGTGAGCGACAGAGTTGCCCCGACAACAACCGGCCTTTGCTCCGTCTGAGCCGGTGCGGGAGCCCCGGTCGAGTAAGGTAAGCAGGCAACAAGTCCGAAAATCCCAACCAGCGCCAGAGGGGCCCACCAGCGCACAGCCTAAATCCCTCCTTCAAAGATGCAAATGTATCTGACCACGACCTGCAGAGCCGACGGGTAGCCTATTATAGCACACCCTTTTGACCCCAGGGCAAACTCGGGGCCGGCCAGGGCATCCCGGCCTCTGAAGCTCCGCCCCACCGGCCGAAGCTATTTACAGGAGCGTACATCCGGGCCCGACAGGACGTTGCAGGCCGGGTCCACGGCCTGTTATGATCGAGGCGAGCCGATGACGGCAGCCTGCCCGAGGAGGGGAATAAGACGATGATTGTCGGAGTGCCAAAGGAGATAAAGGACCAGGAATACCGCGTCGGCCTGACGCCGGCCGGGGTTGAAATGCTCGTCCGGGCCGGCCACCGGGTGCTGGTTGAAGCCGGGGCCGGCGAGGGGAGCGGGTTTTCCGACCAGGCGTATGCCGACGCCGGGGCGGAGGTGGTAACCGGACCCGAAAAGGTCTGGCGCCTGGCCGAGCTCGTTGTCAAGGTCAAGGAACCGCAGCCCGTCGAATACCCCCTTCTTCAGCCCGGCCAGCTCCTTTTTACGTTCCTGCACCTGGCCGCCGACGAGAACCTCACCCTCGCCCTGCTCCGGAGCGGGATAGTTGGGATCGCCTATGAGACGGTGCAGCTTCCGGACGGGCGGCTGCCCCTGCTTACCCCCATGAGCGAGGTTGCCGGTCGGATGGCCATCCAGGTTGCGGCCCACTATCTCGAAAGGCCCGCCGGCGGCCGCGGCAAACTGCTGGGCGGGGTTCCGGGCGTCTTCCCGTCCCGGGTAGTGATCATCGGGGCCGGAACCGTCGGCACCAATGCGGCCCAGATCGCCCTGGGCATGGGCGCCCAGGTCATCCTTATCGACGTTAACCTGGACCGTCTCCGCTACCTGAGCGAGGTTCTTCACGGCAACCTCATCACCCTCATGTCCAACCACCGCAACATCGCCAACGCCGTCCAGGGAGCCGAAGCCGTTATCGGGGCAGTACTGATACCGGGTGCCCGGGCCCCAAAGCTCGTCACCCGGGAGATGGTGGCCAGCATGGAGCCCGGCTCGGTCATCATCGACGTTGCCGTTGACCAGGGTGGGTGCGTCGAGACGTCCCGTCCGACGAGCCACAGCGACCCGGTTTACCTGGTGGATGGGGTCATTCATTACTGCGTGCCGAATATGCCGGGGGCGGTGCCCCGGACCTCAACCTACGCCCTGTCCAACGCGACCCTGCCCTACGTGCTCAAGCTGGCCAATCTCGGACTGGAAGAGGCGGTCCGGCAGGACTCCGCCCTGGCCCGCGGGGTGAACATTTACCGGGGTCACGTGACCCACCCGGCCGTGGCCCAGGCCTTCGGCCTCGACTACGTGCCCCTCACCGAACTCATTCCCGGGCCGGGCCGCCGGCCGACCCCGGTTGGCGGCTGAGGCCGACGCTCCCTAGCGGCCCCGCCCGGGCCCGACGTGCTGTCCCGGCGGGCCCGGGGTGGCCTTCGGCGCCTCCCGACCGTGGTCAGCCGGGGGGTTCCCCCCGGACGGGGCTGTCCTCGGGCCGTTCCGCCCGGTCAGGCTGCGGAGCTTATCCGTGAGTTCTTTTTCGCGCTGGTTGAGCCGTTCAACCTGGTCCGAGCTCTTCTCGTCGTCGCTACCGGCCCGGATGGCCGCCCGCTCCCGGGCGAGAATGCCGATGGCCCGGTTTATGCGGGCGGCGGCCTCCGATGGGGGCAGCTCATCAACCTTATTCAGGGCGGTGTCGACGGCCCGGTCCACTTCCGATAGAGCCGGCCCGGCGGGAGGCCGGCCGGTTGCAGCCGCCTCGGCTATTAGCCGGTCAAGCTGGTCTTCGGCGGTCGAAAGGTGGTTGTCGGCCGAGGCGGTCGGGGCCCGGCCAATGACCCGGCGGATCTGCTCGGCCGCAACCCGCAGGCCGTAGAAGGGGTCTGCCGGGGAGCTCTGGGCGGCCGCAACCGTCGTGCTGACCCCGAGCAGAACCAGCATAATCAGGGCGGCCGCCGCGGCCAGCCAGGCAAAGCCGGGCCGGTAAAAGAGCCGCCGGCGTCGCCGGGCGACTGCGGCCCGGCGGACCCTGACCTCGCCGGCCCGGAAGGCCGCCGGGCTCAGCGCCGGCCGGGGCGCCGAGCCGACCCGCACCACCAGCCTTAGAAGCGGCTCGAGTTCGGCCCCCATGTCCGGGTAGCGCCGGAGCACTTCTTCGACGGATTCGCCGCCCCGGATCGCTTCGATGCTGTCGTTAAGAGCAGACTCAAGGTCAGGCCCAGGCATTTCCATCCCCCTCCAGCAGACGGCGCAGGGCGGCAAGGGCCCGGTGCTGAAGGGCCTTCACGGCCCCCTCGGTCTTGCCCAGGACTGCCGCTACCTCTTTAATATCCAGGTCCTCGATAAACCGCAGCAGAACCACCTGCCTCTGCTCGGCGGTGAGCCGGGCCAGCGCCTCCGCCAGCTGGTCCCGGTCCAGGCCGGGCGGATCCGGTTCGCCGGTGCCGGTTTCATCCGGCAGCCCTTCCGCCGGGGCAAACCGGCCCCGCTCCCGGAAATGGTCAATGACCAGGTTGTGGGCAATCTTAAAGAGCCAGGCGCGAAACGGCACGCCCCGGTGACTGTATCGGCCGATATGTTCCAGCATCCGGAGAAAGACCTCGGATGTGAGGTCGGCGGCCAGGTCGGCGTCCCGGGTCTGGTAGTAAACGTAACGGTAAACCTGGTCGGCGTAGAGCCGGTAGAGGGCGGCGGCTGCGTCCGCATCGCCCCCCTTGAGCCGCTCGACCAGGTTGCGTACGGCCTCCGATTCGGAACCGCCCACGCGCCGATAGGTGTCCCCTCCACTAACTGCTCAATACTATAACGCCGGGAGTTAAACGGGGGTTACGTAAGGCCTACCGGTCAAAGCCAGCGTCCGGCAACGGCGACCAGAACCGGCGCAAAGACCAGGGCCGGCAGGAGGTTTGCCACCCGGATGGGCTTGAGCTCGAGGATAACAAGGCCGATTCCGAGGATGATCAGGCCGCCGGCCGCGCTCATCTCGGTAATCATCGGGTCGGTGAGCAAGGCGCGCGCCCAGGCCGCCCCGAGGGTCAGAGCGCCCTGGTAAACCAGGATGGTCACGGCTGCAAAGGCGACGCCGATGCCGAAGGTGGCCGAAAGGGCCAGGGACGTGAACCCGTCCAGCATGGCCTTGATCGCGAGCAGGCTGAAGTCGCCGGTAAGCCCGTCCTGAATTGAGCCGAGGATGGTCATCGGCCCAACGCAGAAAATGAGGCTTGCGGTTACAAAACCCTTGCTGAAGTTCCCGGCCCGGGCGGATTTCTCCCCGAACAGTCCTGCAAGCCGCCCCTCAAACCAGTCACCAAGGGCCTTGAGACCGTCGTCGACCCGGAGAAGCTCGCCGGCAATGCCCCCCAGCACAATGCTGCCCAGCAAAATGAGGGGATGGCCGGTCTTGAGGGCCATGGAGAGGCCGATAAAGACCGTCATGAGGCCGATGCCGTGCATGACCGTCTCCCGGATCCGGTCGGGCAGCCGGGCCCCCAGGAGGGTGCCCACCAGACTTCCGGCCAGAACCGTGGCGATGTTTATGAGCGTGCCTGTCATCGTCACAATGATACCAGTTTGATGGCCCGCTTTAAGCCCCGCCGTCGACCGGCCGGACGGTTGGTTATAATTTGGGAAAAGGCTGGACAAGTTCCGGGCGGCAGGAACGCTTTATGGAGCTCGGGAGTTCGGTCTACACCTACCTTTGGGACTGCTCCCTTGAGCAGGCCATTGCGCGGGCGGCCGGTCACGGCTTCCGGCTTCTCGAGGTGCCGACGACCCCGCCCTTTTTATGGCCCGCCCATTTCGGCCCCTTCGAACGCCGCAGACTCCGCCGCCAGCTTCAGGCCCTGGGCCTGGCCATTTATTCGGTCAACCCGACCTTTCTGGATATAAACCTGGTGAGTCTGAACCCGGCCGTCCGGGCGGCAAGCATCGCCGAAATCGAGGATAACATCAGGCTTGCGGCCGACCTGGAAGTCCCGGTGGTGGTTGTTTCGGCCGGCCGGCGTCACCCCCTCATTCCCTCGCCCTTTGAGGACGCCTTCGGCCTGGCCGTGGAGACCATTGGCCGGCTGGCCCGACTTGGCGAACAGCTCGGGGTCGTCCTCGGCCTGGAAAATGTGCCGGCCCTCTTCATCGAGCGGGCTGACCAGCTTGTTCGCCTGGTCTCGGCCGTCGGCAGTCCGCACTGTCGGATTGTGTACGATGTGGCCAACGCCCTCCTGGTGGAAGACCCGGCGGCCGGGCTCGAGGCGGTGGCTGACCACCTGGTGCTGGTGCACCTCTGTGATACGCCGAAGGACCGGTGGGCCCACCTTCCGGTCGGGCTGGGCCAGGTCGACTTTCCGGCGGTGGCCCGGACCCTGGCCCGGATTAATTACGATGGGGTGCTCATGCTCGAGACCACCTATGCCGAGGATCCCGACGGCGGGATTCGAGTGAGCCTGTCGGCCCTGGATTCACTGGGCCTGTTTAAGGGCCCCGGCAGAAGAAGTTCAGATTGAGGGAGGTCGACGCCCGTGGGGGAGGGTGAAACACCGACAACGGTGGATGTTGTCGTGGTCGGGTCCGGTGGGGCGGGCCTTACGGCCGCGATTGCGGCGGCCGACCACGGCGCCAGGGTTCTGGTTCTCGAAAGGTCGGATAAATTCGGGGGCACTACGGCTTACTCCGGGGGCAAAGTCTGGGTTCCGAATAACCACCATATGCGCCGGCTAGGGATTCCGGACTCGGAGGAGGGGGCCCGGGCATATCTTGAGCGCACGACCGGAAACCGCTACCCCCGACTGATATCGGCGTTTTTAAAGCAGGCGCCCCGGATGGCGGAGTATCTGGAGGCCAACACGCCCCTGAAGTTTTACCCTTGCGTGAACTACCCGGATTACCACCCGGAGTGGGTCGGGGCAACCCGGGGCGGCCGGGCCCTGGACGCGATGCCCTTCGAGGCGGAAGTTCTCGGCGAGTATGCGGGGCTGGTCCGCCGGAGTCCAGCCTTTATGCCCATTACCCACGCCGAGTGGGAACAGTGGCGCTCTCCCCTCAGGTTTGACCGGGAGCTGATCGGCCGCCGGATCCGGACGAATGTGCTGACAACCGGGACGGCCATCGTCGGTGCCCTGTTGAAAGGGTGTCTCGACCGGGGGATTTTACTCTCCCGCCGTCACCGGGCAGTCAGGCTTGTCATAGACGGGGGGAGAGTGTGCGGGCTTGAGGTGGAAAGCCCATCGGGGCGGCTCACGATTACCGCCCGGCGGGGCGTGATACTGGCCTGCGGCGGGTTCGAATGGAATCGGGATCTTGTGGACCGGTTCCTGCGAGTGCCAATTCGGGGCGCGGCCAGCCCGCCGTGGAACGAGGGCGACGGGCTTGTGATGGGCGCGGCGGTTGGGGCCCAGTTGAGCACCCTCGGGGAGGCCTGGTGGATGCCCCTTCTCCGGGTGCCGGGTGAGGAGGCCGACGGCCAGCCCTTTTACCGGGCGATGATCGGCGAGCGGGGTCTCCCGGGCTCCATTATTGTCAACCGGCGCGGCTGTCGGTTCGCCAATGAAGCCCTCAATTACAACGATTTCATGCTGCTGATGGGGACCTTTGACCCGACGACCTACGAGCGGCCGAATATTCCGGCCTTTTTTATCTTCGACGAGCGGTTCAGGCGCCGGTACCCCATTGCAAAGATCCTGCCGGGTGAGGCTGTTCCCGAGTGGGTTGCAAGGGCCAGGTCTCCCAGGGAACTGGCCGAAAAGCTCGGGATTGACCCCGAGGGCCTTGAGCAGACCCTGGAGCGGTTCAACCGGTTTGCCCGGCGGGGCGTCGACCCCGATTTCCACCGGGGGGAGAGCGCTTACGACCGCTACTACGGCGACCCGGCCGCTGGGCCGAACCCCAACCTTGCCCCCATTGAGGAGCCGCCCTTCTTCGGCCTTGAGGTTATTCCCGGGGTCATCGGCACGAAGGGCGGCCTTGAAACCGACGAGCGGGCCCGGGTTCTGAACGTCTGGGGCGACGTGATCCCAGGACTGTACGCCTGCGGGAATTTAGCCGCCTTCTGGCTGGGACCGGGCTACCCTGGTCCGGGTGCAAGCCTCGGGCCCGGGATGACCTTCGGCTTCGTTGCCGGCATCGACGCGGCCAGGGCTTCTTAGCCGAGCCGGCGGCGCGGCCGTCCGAAGGCTCAGTCGGAAGCCCGGCTAAAGGTCGCCCTGGAGCTCCGGCGGACGTGATAGCCATTGTATGGCTGGTACCGATAGCTTCGGGGGACCGGCCGGGGGTATAATGCTGGTGGGGGCCGGTAGCTCAGCCCGGCAGAGCAGGGGACTTTTAATCCCAAGGTCGTGGGTTCGAATCCCACCCGGCCCACTATTTAAATTCTTGGCGGCTTACTCACCCGGCAGACGGACCGGGCAACGCCGCCACGCCCACCTCCCTGGTCTCCCGCCTCCCAGTGCTGGGCAACGCTGTCAGACGGGCCATCGGCCGTCTGACTTACCGGCAGTCTGGCCCGGGCCGGCAAACAACCAGACTGGCACGGCCGGGTGGCTATTGTCGACCGTACCCATCATGTCGCCGACCCCGCAAAGCTTCCTTCGGTAAAAACCGGATGCCCACCTCACGACCCAGCTGAACCCGTTTAAGAGGAGCCGGCCCGGGGCAGTTCGACGCGGAGCATCCGGCGGTTGTCGGGCGAAGAATACCAGCAGGGTCTGTTTCAGGCGAATCCCCGGCCCGATTCCGAACCCTGCGGGCTACAAGAACGGGTCGAAGCCGGCGGCTCAAGGCTGGACGGGCCAGGCTTAACGCAAAGCCTCAATAAGGTCAGTTACGTCCCTGTTAAAGGGTTCGGCCTGCGCCAGGGGAACCTCCCCAAGGATACCCTTCGCCCGCAGCCGGTCCTCAAAGGTCGGCAGTTCAATTTGATAAAAGACCCCGATGGGGATCCGGTCGCCCCATTCGTAGGACCTGGCAATGGCGGCAAGCTGTTTCGCCCGCACTTCCTCGGCGTCGTCCGGATTCTTCACCACCGGGTCAAACCCGGTTTCCTCCAATCGGTAAAGCCTGGACTGGCGGCCGGGCCGGTCGAGGCCCAGGAACCACTCCTTGGTGTGGATGTCGTTGTAGGTCGGACAGGTCTGCAGGACGTCGATAAAGGCGCTGCCCCGGTGGGCAATGGCCCGGGCAATGAGGTCGGCCAGGTACTTTACGTCCAGGGCAAAGCCCCGGGCCACGAAGGTGTAGCCGGCCCCGATGGCCAGGGCAATGGGATTTATGGCCTGCTGAACGTTCTCCTCAGGCATCGACTTGGTCCGGCCGCCCCGGGGCAGGGTCGGAGCCGCCTGACCCTTGGTAAGGCCGTAGACCTCGTTGTTAAACACAATGTAAGTCAGGTCGACGTTGCGCCGGCCGGCGTTTATAAAATACCCGGCCCCGATGCCGTAGCCGTCGCCGTCGCCCCCAACCGCAATCACCGTCAGGTCGTGATTGGCCAGCTTCAAACCCGTGGCAAAGGGCAGGACTCGCCCGTGCAGAGTGTGAAACCCGTAGGCCCGGATGTAGTGGGGAGTCTTACCCGAACAGCCGATTCCCGAACAGACCGCCACCCGGTGGGGCGGAATCTGGAGCCGGTGCAGGGCCTGCTGGATGGCTGCCAGAATGCCAAAGTCTCCGCACCCCGGGCACCAGTCGCTGTGGATGTCGGCGCGATAGTCCTTTAGCTCGTAAAGCTTAAGCTCAATCGCCATTCGTCCTTACCTGCCCCTAGGCCTGAAGATGGGATACGGTCACGGTCGCCGGCCCACCCGCAATCACCTTCCTGAGGCCGTCCACCAGCTCTTCCTGGGTGAAGGGCCGGCCGTCCCACTTGAGGATCCGGCTCGGGATAAGTATCCCGGTCTGCTCGGCAATGAGGCCCCCGAGCTGGCCGGTGTAGTTCTCCTCAACCAGGATCAGGTTCTTGGCCCGGCCGAGAATCTCTCTAAGCTCAGCGGCGGGGAAGGGCCGCATGAGCCGGACCTGAACAAAGTTGATGCTGAGGCCTTCGGCAGAAAGTTCATCCATTGCGTCGAGAATCGCCCCTTTGGTTGAGCCCCAGCCCACCACCGTGTAGTCGGCATCGGACGGACCGTAAACCTTCAACTTGACGTCACGGGGGATCTCCCGGGCCGCCACCTCCAGCTTCCTCATGCGCTTGGCGACCATTTTAATCCGGTTTTCGGCCCCCTCGGTGATGTGGCCCCGGGGGTCGTGCTCATCGGAGGTGGTCCAGAAGATACCGCCCTCGGTTCCCGGGACCGTCCGGGGGCTTATGCCCGTCTCGGTGAAAGCATACCTGAGATAGGCCGCCTCGGGCTGCCCATCAGGGGTGTAGTAAAAGCCCCGGTCCGCCGGCGGAAGGCGCTCGAGGTCAAGGTCGTCCAGGGTAACGTAGGCCGCGGCCAGGTGCTTATCCAGGAGGACAATTACCGGCAGCTGGTAGCGTTCGGCCCAGTTGAACGCCACGTAGGAGTCGTGGACAATCTCCTCGACGTCCCCGGGCGCGACCACGATGTGGGAGAACTCCCCGTGGGCCGGCTGGAGGGCAAACCGCAGGTCGGCCTGCTCCTGGCGGGTCGGCAGCCCGGTGGACGGGCCGCCCCGCTGCCAGAGGAAGACCACCGGACCCGGCGCCTCGGTCATCGACGCAAAGCCGATCCCTTCGGCCATCAGGGTGAATCCCGGACCGGATGTCGACGTGGCGGCCCGGACGCCGGCGTGGGCGGCCCCCACCGCCATGTTGATGGCCGAAACCTCGTCCTCCGTCTGGACGACGACAAACCCGTACCGACGCTGCTGGGCCTCCAGGTACACGTTTTCATCCGTCGCCGGGCTGATGGGGTAGTACGTCTGAAAGCCCAGGCCGGCCTTTATCTTGGCAATGGCCGCGGCCTGGACACCGCGAATCAGCAGGGGCCGCCGGCCGTTGCGCCGGGCAAGGGTCGTTACCCGGTAGGGGAAATCGTCGGCAAAGTGCGTCTTGATATACTCGTAGGCCACCTCGGCCGCCCGGACGTTTATCGACGCCGCCTCGGCCCGGCGCCCCTTAAAGCCCTCCAGGATGACGTCCGTCAGGGCCTTAAGGTCGAAATCAAGGACCGCGGCCGAAGCCGCCACCGCAATCACGTTCTGGACGACCCGGAACCGGTTCCGTTCGGCCTCCCGGCCGAACTCCTTGAGGACCAGTTCCAGCAGGTCGGCGTAAGGGACCGGGTAAAGCCTGAGGTCATCCCGGTCCGGGTTGAATCCGACCCGGCTGTCGTAAACCACGGCCCCGCCGGGAACCACCTCATGAACGTGGCCCCGGTGGGCCGGGAACTCGTGGTGGGTGTCCCCGACCAGGGTCTCTTCGTCGAGGCTCACCAGCACGTGTACCCGGCTCAGGGCGCTGCGGCGGTCGGCGTCGCTGATGCGCACCCGGTAGTAGCTGTGCTTGCCCATGATATTCGAGTGATACTCAATGTAGGCGTAGACCCGGTAGCCGCCGTGGGTCAGCGCCCGGGCAAAGGTCTCGGCGGCGACGTTAATGCCGCCGCCCTGCGGTCCCCCGATGAGCCAGTTGATGTCGCGGACAGCTGGGGCCATGGTATCTCCTGCCGGTAGCACCTGTTTTGATCTTCCGCCCTTGAGGGGGCCAAAGTCAAGGCCGGGCTAATCGGCGGCCTTCTCGTCCCGGCCCGGGGTTCCGGCTGGGGCGGCCACCACCTCCGGGACCGCCTTCGGAACCACCACCCAGAACTGGCCGAGGACTTCGGGCCACCGGGCGAGAATCTCGCCAGCCCGCGGGCTTCCGGTCAGCCGCCGGTGGGTTTCAATCAGCTCCCGGAGCTCCCCGGCCTCCTCCCCTTCGAGCCGGCGGATGGTCACCATGTCCGGGTTGTACCGGGTCGGGAAGGTTCCGTCGGGATCAAAAACGTAGGCCCGGCCGTGGCTCATGCCGGCGCCGAAGTTCCGGCCGGTGGGTCCGAGAACGACCACGAGCCCCTCGGTCATGTACTCGCAGCAGTGGTCGCCGGTACCTTCAACGACCGCCACCGCCCCCGAATTCCGGACGGCAAACCGCTCACCGGCCCGGCCGGCGACAAAGAGCCGGCCGCCGGTCGCCCCGTAGAGGACGGTGTTGCCGATAATCACGTTGTCCTCCGGCCGGAAGGAGGCCGACCTGGGCGGGAAGATGATGATCTCGCCGCCGCTCATCCCCTTGCCCACGTAGTCGTTGGCCTCCCCTTCCAGGATAAGGCGCAGGCCGTTGGCACAGAACGCCCCGAAGCTCTGCCCCGCTGACCCCGTCAGCCTAAGCTCAACGGTCCCGGCCGGAAGCCCTTCGAGTCCGTGGTGGCGGACGATCTCGCCCGCAATCCGGGCCCCGATGGTCAGGTCCGAGTTGCGGACCGTCCCCTGGTACCGGACCGGCTGGCCCGACCGGATGTAGGGCTCCAGTTCGGGCAGGATCCGGTCGTCGAATCGGGGGTGGGGCGGGTCGTTGCGGTCCTGCGCCTGCCGGCGAGGGAGGGTCCGGGACGGGTCCGGGTCCTTGAGAATTGCCGAGAGGTCAAGCCGGGCCGCCCGGGACCCGGCCGGCAGGTCCGCTCGCGGCCGGAGAAGGTCGACCCGTCCGATAATCTCGTCCAGCCGCCGGTAGCCCATGGCGGCAAGAATCTGGCGGACTTCCTGGGCAATAAAGGTGAAGAAGTTGATTACATGTTCCGGCCGACCCTTGAACCGGGTCCGGACCAGGTCCTCCCGCTGGGTGGCGATTCCCGCCGGGCACGTGTTCAGGTGGCACTGGCGGGCCATATCGCAGCCGATGGCCACCAGCGCCGCCGTGCCGAACCCGTATTCGTCGGCCCCAAGGAGGGCGGCAATAACCACGTCCCGGCCGGTCTTGAGGCCGCCGTCAGTCCGCAGGCGCACCCGACCCCGCAGGCCGTTGAGCATCAGCACCTGCTGGGTCTCGGCCAGGCCCAGCTCCCAGGGGCACCCGGCATTCTTGATTGACGAGAGGGGCGAGGCTCCTGTCCCCCCGTCCATGCCGCTAATCTGAATGTAGTCGGCGTAGGCCTTGGCCACCCCGGCCGCAATGGTGCCGACCCCGCTCTCGGCGACGAGCTTGACCCCGACCCGGGCCCGGGGGTTCACGGTCTTCAGGTCGTAAATAAGCTGGGCCAGGTCCTCAATGCTGTAGATGTCGTGGTGGGGCGGCGGGGAGATAAGCTGAATCCCCGGGATGGTGTGGCGAACCCGGGCGATGAACTCCGAGACCTTGATGGCCGGCAGCTGGCCGCCCTCGCCGGGCTTCGAGCCCTGGGCGATCTTGATCTCCAGCTCCTCCGCCATTACCAGGTACTCGGTGGTGACCCCGAACCGGGCCGAGGCCACCTGCTTGACCCGGTTGTTCGCCCAGTCCCCGGACGGCAGGGGCCGGTACCAGGTCCGGTCCTCCCCGCCCTCGCCGGTGTTGGTGCGGGCGCCCATCCGGTTCATCGCCACCGCCAGGGTCTCCTGGGCAGCCCGGGAGAGGGCGCCGAGGGACATGGCCGACACCACGAACCGACGCCTGATTTCTTCCACCGGCTCGACTTCCTCAATAGGGATCGGCGGCCGGTCGGAGGCGATCTCCATCAGGTCCCGCAGGGACCTGAGCTGACCGCCCCGGACAACCTCCAGGTAATGGAGGTAGTCCCGGTAATCGCCGGTTTCAACAGCCTTGTGGATGGCCTTGATAACCTCGGGGTTATAGCCGTGATACTCGCCGTCCCGCCGGTGGCGAACGTAGCCGATGTCGGGAAGCCGGTCCTTCTGGAGCTGGCCGCCGAAGGCCACCCGGTGCCAGTAAAGGATGTCTTCGGCCAGGTCCCTCAGACCCACGCCCCCGAGGCGCGCCGGCGTGTCGGGGAAGTAGCGTTCGACAACTCCGCCGTCAAGGCCCAGGATCTCAAAGACCTGGGCACCCCGGTAGGACCGCAGGGCGGAGATCCCCATCTTGGACATGATCTTGAGAAGGCCCTTTTCGAGAGCGGTCCGGGCGTTCTTCACCGCCTGTTCCGGGGACATGCCGGCCAGGTCCCGCTCGGTCGCAACCTGGGTTCGGGCCGTCTCAAACAGAAGATACGGGCAGATGGCTCCGGCCCCGTAACCGACCAGGAGGGCCGCCTGGTGGATGTCCCAGACCGAGCCGGTCTCGACCACCAGGTCTGCCCGCATCCGCTTGCCCCGGCGGATCAGGTGGTGGTGAACCGCCGCGACGGCCAGGAGCATGGGAATCGGCGCCCGGTCGGGTCCAACACCCCGGTCGGAAAGGATCAGCACCTCCGCACCGGCGTCCACCGCCGCTTCGGCCCGGGCGCAAAGCTCCTCCACCGCCGGCTCCAGGGCATCCGGGTCGGCGGCCGGGAAAAGACACGGCAGAACCTCGACCCGGAACGGCGACTGCCTGATAAGCTTGTCGAGGTCGGCCTCGGTCAGAATGGGACTTCGCAGGTGAATGAGCCGGGCGTGCTCGGCGGACTCCTCCAGCAGGCTCGGCCGCGGCCCCAGGTAGACGTCCAGGGACATGACCAGGCCTTCCCGGAACGGGTCAATGGGCGGGTTTGTTACCTGGGCGAAGCGCTGTTTGAAGTAGAACGACAGCGGCCGCCGGAACGTCGAGAGGGCCGCCAGGGGCGTATCGTCCCCCATCGACCAGACCAGGTCCTGACCCTGGGCCGCCAGGGACTTGGCGACCATCCTGACGTCCTCGTTCGTCCAGCCGTGGGCGCACTGCAACCTGGCCAGGTCAGCCGGGTCGGGGCCGGCGGCTGGGCCCGCACCGTCCGGGACGAAGTAAAACCGCCGCTCCCGCAGCCAGTGGGCGTAGGGCCGCCCGGCCGCGACTTCCGTCAGGACGTCAGCCTTCCGCATGAACCGGCCGGTTGCCAGGTCCACGGCGATGATATCGCCCGGCCCCAGCCGGCCCCGGTATTCGACCCGCTCGGGTTCGACCTCGATGACCCCGGCTTCGGAGGCGACGATGACCAGCCCGTCCTTCAGCAGCTGGTAACGGAGGGGGCGCAAGCCGTTGCGGTCAAGGACGGCCCCCACGTAGCGGCCGTCGGCAAAGGCGATGGCCGCCGGCCCGTCCCAGGGCTCCATCAGGCCGGCGTGAAAATCGTAAAAGGCCCGCCACTCGGGGTCGAGGTCATCCCGACCTTCCCAGGCCTCGGGAATGAGCATGAGCATCCCGTGGAGGATGCTCCGGCCCGAGAGCACCAGCAGCTCCAGCGTATTGTCCAGCATGGCGGAATCGCTCCCGCCCGGGACGATAACCGGCTTCAGGGAGCCCAGGGCCTCGCCCCAGACCGGTGAGGCGAGCTCCGGTTCCCGGGCCTTCATCCAGTTGATGTTGCCGGTCAGGGTGTTGATTTCGCCGTTGTGGGCCAGAAACCGGAACGGCTGAGCAAGAGGCCAGGTCGGGAAGGTGTTCGTGCTGTAGCGCTGGTGAAAGATCGCAAAGTCCGAGATGAAGTCCGGGTCCGAAAGGTCGGGGTAAAACCCGGCCAGCTGCTTGGCAACCAGGAGCCCTTTGTAAACGATGGTCCGGTGGGAGCACGACGGGATGTAAACATTAAGGCCCCGCTCTTTAAAGGCCGCCTCGGCCTCCTTCCGGGCCAGGTAAAGGCGGCGCTCGTAATCAAGGCCCGAGAGGGACCCGGCCGGCAGAATCAGAGCCTGTTCGATGCGGGGGCAGGTTGCCCGGGCCTTGTCACCCAGGACTTCGGGGTTAACCGGCACCGGCCGCCACCCCGCCACTTCAAGGCCCCGGCTGTCAAAGGCGGCCTCGAAGACCTTCCGGGCCGCCTCGGCCTGCCCGGGGTCGGTCGGCAAAAATACCATTGCAACGGCCAGCTGTTCGGGCGAGACCGGGTCGATACCCAGCTTTGCGGCTTGCCGGAGAAAGAACCGCCGCGGCAGTCGGACCAGAATGCCGGCACCATCCCCCGTCTTGGCGTCGGCATCCATCGCCCCCCGGTGGCTCAGATTGACCACCGCCTGAATGGCGAGCTGGACAATGTCCTGTCCGGCCCGGCCGTCAAGCCGGGCGATGAACCCGACCCCGCACGAATCCTGCTCGAACCTGGGGTCGTACAGGCCGCTGATTCCTGGTAAGTCCATCGGGCCAGAGCCTCCTTTACTGGTGCTGAGAACTGAGAAGCCGCGGTTTGACCTTTGCCCGACAACGGGGGATCAGACGCTGGCGGCGGGGCGGTCATTGCCCGGAGTGGGGTTGAGACGAGTCTCAGCCCCCGGTTGCCCGGTACCGGGGTTCGGTCTGGCCTGCGCTGGCTCGGAAACCTAGACCGTTTCTTGCGGCAGCTCTGCGCTGGACTGGGGCTGGCCGGCGTCGGCCCGGTTAATTTTACACCATGACTACCCGGCCGTGTCAACCGAACCGGGCAAGCCGGCTGTTCTTTCCGTGCCGGGAGGGGCGGCCGGGTCAGCGGTCGCCGGTTGAAACTGCGGCGGCCCGTTCGATGATACGCTCAACAGCCCCGAAGAAATCGGCCGGGGCCACCCGGGCCGGGTCCGGGAAGTGGCAAACCAGGACGATGTGGGGAGCCGTCGGGTGGAGGGCAAGCCGCCAGACCCGCCGGGTAAAGGGCAAGACGGCCTCCACAAGGTGGCCGGGAAGCAACCCGGGGTCCTCAGGCGAGGCCGCCATCAGGCCGGATTCGGGAAGCCTCCGAACTACCCAGCCCTCATCCCGCATGCGCCGCCGGACCTCGGCGGGCACGTTCACCAGGCGGTCAAAGATTTCAAGCTCGTACCGGGGCGGGTTCCGGAGGTCGCCCCGCAGGACCAGCAAATCCCGCCGGTTAAGAACCAGCCGGGCAAAGAGCCCCCAGAAAGCCATATCCCGGGGCTCGAGCAGAACCGTTATCTGGAAACGGCGGAAGGGCCGCCGGGCCTGGTCGATGCGGAACCAGAAGTTGGAAGCCCCGAACCAGTTTGTCTGGGCGCGCTCGCCGTAGGCCCAGGTCCCATCCCGCAACCATTTAAGGAGCGACCATCCGACCCGCCGGTTGGCGCGCGTTCCGAGGACGTACCAGAATCCGGTCCCGCCGACCAGGAACGCCAGCAGGGCCAGGCCGGGGTCAAAGCCGGCATCCATTAGATCCTACCGCCAGAGCCAGACCACAGGCCGCTCGGTCACCCGGCCGGTTTCGGTTTCCAGCCGGCCGGTGAACGTCCAGATTTCCACATCGGCCCCCTCGTCGGGCGACGCCCAGGAATCCAGGACCTGACTGAAGATGGCCGAAACCATCGCCTCACTCCGGGTTTCCACCCTGGGGTCGCCCTCCAGCTCGTAGGCCGGGGCAGACCAGTCAAAATTCTCCTCAAGCAGCCGGATAACGAGCCGTTCCCCCGGCCTGGCCAGCACCACGACCCGGCCCACGGGGTCCGCGTTTGCCCGGTGGAGGACGATGTAGACCTCGGCCAGGTCGCTCCGGAAGAGGCGCACGAGGTTGAAGTCCAGGGTTGCCTCGAAGAGCCGCTCCAGCTTGAGCTGCCAGTCGTCGGCGCAGTAGACCGGGTCCGACTTCGGGAATGCCGCCCGACGCTTGTTGCAAACCGGACACAGCGGCTTTTCTTTCTTAGCCAAGGGCCTGCCTCCGCCCAGATTCCACGCAGATTATAACCCGGCTTTTCTAAGCGTAATGCCGGCGAAGCTCGGATGCGTACTCAAGGCCAATTCCGCCGGCGTTTTCCCGGACCCAGACGCTGAACCGGGTGGAGCCGGTCGCCTTCTCCGAGGCAACCAGCAGACCGGCCATCAGGCCGTAAACCTCGTCCCGGGTCAGGACAATGTCGTGAACCAGGCCGCCGATAAGTCCGGCGAAGAAAAGGGCGACTTCCGGCGGCGCCGGAACAAGCCAAACCCGGCGGCCGAGGGCTTCGGCCATCAGACCCACCAGCTCCCTGTAAGCGTACAGTTCCGGACCGGCCGCCTCCACAACCACGTTTCGATCCTGCTGGCCGGCGTCGACGGCAACCCGCGCCACGTCGTCAACGTAGACGGGTTGAAGCCGGTAATCCCCGCGGCCGGGAATCAGGAAGATGGGAAACCGCCTGAGCATCCAGGCGATGTTGTTAAACAGGATGTCGCCGGGACCGAAAATCACCGTCGGCCGGATGATTGCATGGGACAGGCCGGACCCCATAACCGCCTGCTCCACCTGGGCCTTGCCCCGGAAGTAGGGAAAGGGCGAATCCAGCGAAGGATTCGCGATGCTGATATGGACGACCCGCCGCACCCCGGCCTCCCGGGCCGCCTCGACCAGGCGGACGCTGTTCCGGACCGCCGTCTCGAAAGTTACGCCCCGGTAGGGAAACCGCACCCAGTAGGTGTTGTAGAGTGTGTCAGCGCCCCGAAGACTCCGGACAAGCCCGGCCAGGTCATCAAAGTCCAGGGGCGCTACTTCAACCGCTGGCCCGAACGGATTCGGTCGGTTGGGGTGACCTGTCAGCGTTCGGACCCGTCGGCCCAGAGCCAGGAGCCGGCCGGCGATGTACCGGCCCGTGAACCCGAATGCGCCGGTAACGACGTCCAGCCCGGCGGCGGTCATACCGCCTGCCGCCGGCCCGGCGGGAAACCCTCCGCCCGGGCGTCCCGCCTTCGGCCAAAAGCCCGGGCCCGGGTCGGCGCCTGCTGGTCGGGCATGCGGGTCAGTGCAGGTTCGGGCGTTGTAACTTCAAGGCCGAGGCTGCGGACCCATTCCCTGAGCCAGCGCTGAAACTGCGGTCCCTCGATAAAGGCCCGAATCCTGGCCGAACGGACCGGGTAGGACCCGCTGGCCGCAGTCCCCGCGCCCTGCGCGGCGAGGTCGGCCCGGAGCGCCCGCAAAACCGCGCCCGGCAGGGGGCCCGGAAAATCCTCGGTCTCGGCGTCTTTGTCCACCAGTACTTCCGCGGCCAGCCCGACGCGGCCGCTGCGAACCCGGATGAAGACGCGCGGTTCAAGGTCCACCTCTTCCCAGGTAAGAGGGGGGACCGCATCAATTTCGAGGCCTGCGGACCGGGCTCGAAGCAGGGTCACCAGGGGCATGCTCCCCGCAAGAACCACCCTGGACCGGTAGCGCAACATCTCCTTCCGCCTCCCCACAGAACTGCAACAGGCTCTCCCTCCGCTTCAGGACAACCAGCCACCCACAGTCTACCCTCTGCCCGGCTCCAGGTCCCCCACCCGGCAAGATAGTTTTTACCCGCCCGAACGGGTAGGATTCGCTTTAAAATCTGCCGAGGCCGGCCGCTGGTCCTGCGCCAGCCGAATTCAAGCTTCGAACAGGACGGTGCAGGCCCGCTCCAGCATGGGCACGCCCCGGATTTCGGTCTCGAAAAGGGGCAGCAGAGCCCGGACCGACCCGTTGAACTTTTCGGCAATCACCTGCAGGTAGTCATCCTGCATCCGGATCCGGTTCAGGACAAACTCCGGCGCCCCGGTCCCGACGGCGTCCCGGTCGATGAGCATGTTGACGATGACCCCGCCGACCGGAATTCCGAAATCATGGAACCAGTTGATAAACCGGGTGATCACCGCAATGGGCAGGGCTTCAGCCAGGGTCACGAAGAAGAAAGCCGTCCGGTCCGGGTCGGTGAGGAGCTTCCGAGCCTGGCCCATCCGGTCCCGGAACTGGAGCAGGTAGTCAAGGAGCGGGTCCGGCTCCTCCTTTCGGGAGAACGACAGCATCTGCCGCAGGCTTCGGGCCTCTTCCCGGGACTTAAGCATCTTGTTCACCCAGAGGGAGTAAACTTTCGACATGCCCAGGAGCCGGCGGGCATTGGCCGTGGGGGCCGTGTCGAAGACGTAGACGTCGTATTCACCGGCCAGCATCAGGTCGACCATGTTCTCGAACATGGCCGACTCTTCGAAGGCCGGGTTCATGGTGGCCGACTCGACAAACTCGTCGGCCTTGGTCTGGATGTCCGCAAACTTCAGGAACCAGCGGATTTTGTCCCGGATCTCGTTCTTGAGCCGCTCAATGGTATCCCGGGTGTCGATCTCGTAGGCCCAGAGGTTCGGCACCCCGGCCACCGGGGTGTGCCGGCCAAACACGTCCTGGTCCAGCAGGCCCGAGAGGCTGTGGACCGGATTTGTCGAGGCCAGCAGGGTTCGCCGGCCCTGCTTTGCCCACCACAGGGCGGTCACCCCGGCCATCACCGTCTTGCCGACGCCGCCCTTCCCGCCGAAAAAGATGTACTTCAGGTTGGGGTGGGATTCAAAGTACTCCCGCATCGACTGGGTAATTTCCAGGTTGAAGCTTCGGGTTGTCACCATGGCTCCGGGACCTCCTTAAGCCTGGGAGGCTGGGTTGCCGTCCTCGAACATGATCCGGGCCATCCGCTCAATCATGGGCAGTCCGGTCACGTCCCGCTCGAGTTCGGGGACGTAAGCGAGGACCTGGTTGCCGAAAGTTGAGCGGATTTCGGCCAGGTACTTTTCCTGCATCTGGATGCGGTTGCGCAGGTACTCGGGTATGTTTTCGCCCAGAAGCTGCCGGGGAATAACCCGGTTTACCACGTACCCGGCAATGGGTACATCGAAGCGGGCAAACAGGTCGGCGGCCTTGCGGGTGTCGATGATAATCATCTCCTCCGGAACCAGCACAAAGAAGAAGGCCGTCTTTTCCCGGTCGGTCAAGATGGACGACGACGTACTGATCCGGTGGCGGATATACTGGAGCTCCGCCAGGATCTTGTCCTCCTCCAGCATGCTGTCCCGCCGGAGGACCCGCACCACCTCCTCGTACTCCCGCATCTCCTCCCGAAGGCGGGTTATCTTCTGAATCCACTCATCGTAGACCTTGGCCATCGACAGGTAGTAGAGGGCATGGCCGAGGGGAACCAGGTCGTAAATATAGTAGTCGTAGCTGCCCTGCACGACGATGTCGACGACCGCGTCAAAGATGGCGCTTTCCTCCATGGCGGGCTCGGCCGACGCCGCCTGGATGTAGTTCTCGATCTCGTCCGGAACCTTATCAAAACCGTACATGTCCAGGATCTTTCGGCGGATCTCCTCCTGGTACTCCCGGACCCGCTGGTCGGCGTCGATCTCCTGGGCCCACAGGTTCTCGATGATCTTCACCGGCCCCTTGCCGAAAAGGTCCTGCTGGAAGATGTCCGAAAGGCTTGCTTGGGGGTCCACCGAGAAAACCAGGACCTTGTGGCCATGCTGGGCGAGCCAGAAGGCGGTGGCGGCCGAAAAAGTGGTCTTCCCGAGGCCGCCCTTACCGCCGAACATGATGTAGCGCCTTTCGGGATGCTGTTCGATGGCCGCTCTTAAGGACATGGCATTTCCCCTTTAGAAGAGTGCGTCGCTGAGGTCTTTTTCCCGGAGCATGCGCCGCTTCCAGGTCGCAATCTGGGGCACGACGTAGGGCAGAAGCCGCAGGGAGTAATACGGGGGCAGAATGGGCACCCCCAGAAGGTCCCCCATTGTTATGAGAATAAACAGGTGCTCCATGGAAGCCCGGGTCCGGATCGCCGCCCGGGTCATGTCGTGGGCGGCCATGCCGTAGACCAGCTCCTTAAAGGCGGCCCACAGGCCCTTCAGGCCGCCCGGCTGAGCCCTTTCAGGCCGGGCCGGCTGGGTGGTGGGGTAGACCGGCTGTTCTTGGGTCATGACAAACCTCCAGTCACATTTCGATGAGGTGGAACTCCTCAAGTTCGGTGATGTCCCGCTCGCGCAGGACCTGGCGCTTCCACCGGTCAATGACCGGGACCACGTACGGGAGAAGGCGGACGGAATAGTACGACGGCAGGATGGGCAGGCCGATCATGTCGCCGAAAACGATGAGCAAAAAGAGCGTCTCGAGCTCGGCCCGCATCCGGCGGGCCTCCTGCTCGAACTCGAAGGCGGTCATTCCGTAGACGAATTCTTTGACCGCCTGCCAGACCTGCTGGAACCGCTCCGTTCGCAGTGCGATGGGCACCTCAAAATCCTCCCGACTATTATAGCCGTTCTATTCGTCTGAAGAAAACGGCCATCCCCCTTCGGCAAACGTGGGGCGGGGCATCGGGCCGCCCCGCCCCACGCCGCGTGCTCCGGCTTTTCGGTTTTCAGTCGGCCGCCGGTGCCGGACCAGGCTGGATCGGCCGGGCCGCGTAGCGGCGGAAGGCGGCGAAGCTGTCGATGGCGATAAGGATCGACGCCACCTCCAGCAGGACACCGATGGCGATCATCACCACCGCCCCGGCAACCATGCCGAACTGGCCGGCCGCCGACGCCGGAACCACCACGCTGGCGACCAGGTTGTAGATGTTGACCAGGATTGCGGCCATGGTCGTCACCAGCATGAAGAGCCCCGGCAGGCCGGCGAAGAGCGGGTTGCGGCCGCTGGAGACCAGCCAGACCGTCACCACCAGCAGGGCCAGGGCCGCCATCAGCTGGTTGGCCGCCCCGAACATCTGCCAGAGGTAGAGATAGACGCCGGTCAGGACCAGGAAGGCCGCGGCCGCAACGGAGATGAGGGTTGCGGCGTGGATGTTCTGGAAGAGCGGCCACCGGTCCCCCAGGAGTTCGGCCAGGGCCACCCGCATCACCCGGAAGCCCAGCTGGAGGACGGTAATAACGATGAGGACGAAGGCCGCAAACCCGAGGGCCGTCCCGTACTCAACCGGGATGCCGAATACGCTCAGGAACCGGCCGATTCCGGAGGCGAAGGCCGCGGCACCGGCCCCCTGTCCGGCCGTGGTGACGGCCAGGAGGGAGAGGATGCCGAGCATGTTCTCCCCGAAGAGCATCGCCCCCCCGCCGATGGGCAGAACGTCGGTCTCGTTTTCAATCTGGCGGGCGGTGCCCACCGAACCGAAGAGGGCGTGCCAGCCGGAGATGGCACCGCAGGCGATGGTGATAAAGAGCATCGGCCAGAGCGGCTGGATGCCCCGGGCAGTCCCGCTCTGAACCACGGGCGCAAAGTCACGGAAGGCCGGCAGCTTGAAGCTCGAGATCTCCGGGGCGACAAAGAAGGCCAGGGCCGCCCCGAGGCCGCCCAGGACCATGGTAAACGCGGTGATCCAGAAGCCGATGTAGTTCACCGGCTGAGCCCAGCGCCAGATGGGCAGCACCGACCCCAGGTAGCAGAACAGGAAGGTGAACCCCATCCAGAAAATGAAGCTGGGCAGGACGTTCCGAACGACGCCGAGCTGGCCGGTCTGCGGGTTGACGGCCCACGGGTCCAGGTAGGTCACTATGGGCTGGCCGCCCGTAATGCCGTTTACGGCGGCGTTCAGGGCCTTCACCGCACCGCTGATCGCGGGCGTTGGACCCAGCAGGATCGCCACGAGGGTGACCAGAACGATGACGGCGCTGGTTACCAGCAGGTCGACCCGCCAGCGGTAGAGCATCTGGCCGCCCAGGAGACCCATCAGCATGAGCATCAGAATGCCGAAGGGCGCCTGGACCTGGGAGTTAAGCACATCCGAGACGAGCCAGCCGAAGACGCCGGCGACCAGGAGCAGGTAGAAGAAGATGAAGACCAGCAGGACAAGCCGGGTTCGGGGGGCGATCAGCCGGTGGGCGATGGCGCTGAGGGTGTTGCCGTCATTGCGGACCGAGACCATAATCCCGCTGTAGTCCGACGCCCACCCGATGAAGCTGACGCCAAGCATCAGCCAGAGCAGGGACGGGAGCCAGCCCCAGAGGGGAGCGGCGGTTATCGGCCCGACGATGGGCCCGGCGGCGGCAATGGACTTGAAGTGATAGCCCCACAGGATATTCCGGCTGGTGGGCATGAAGTCCACCCCGTCCATATAGAGCCGGGCCGGGGTCGCCCGCCGGGGATCCGACTGGATTACGTCCCGGTCGATGCGCTTGGCGTAGAGGGTATAGGCCGCAACCGTAACCAGACCCCCAAGGATCAGGGCGAATAACGCGTGCATCTCTGAGCACCTCCTCAGAAAGGTTCGGCAGCTTTACGCCAACCCAACCCCTGCAGAACCTTCAACTCCGGCTATCACCCCCTCAAAACGGGCTCGGGGCGCCGTTAAACCGGCACCCCGGCAAGCCTCCGGTCGATGGCCGCCTCAACGTCCTCCCACCGCAACCCGAAGACCCTGTCCCGGCCGTCTACGACAAATACCGGCAGGCGACGGGTGCCGTATTTAAGGGACTTCCAGACCCCCTCCAGGGAGGTGGCATCGATGACCTTAACTACCACCCGGCCGCAGTATTTTTCGACCAGGCGCCGGATTCCCCGGATGAGCTCGTCGTACTCCGCCTGAAGGTCTCCGGGCAGGGAGCTGTCAAGCTGTTCCCGGTGGACCGACTCCCCGATGCCGACCCCGTGCCAGACGAATTCGCAGTGCAGGCAGTGGTAATAAGCCGTTGGGGCGTGGGCGAGGACTTCAACCGTGACCGGTTTCATCCTTTGCACCTCCTGCCAGCCTCGCCCGATTATATTTCGCAAAATGTCCCTTTGTCAATACGCAATTTTGCTCGATCCCCGCCCCGGCGGCGCCGACTCCGGGCAGGTTGACACCATTGGCAGGTTGGCGTAAATTTTACCGGACCCGGAGTCCGACCAATCCCGACGGGGGCAAGGTGACCATGGCTCGAACTGTCAGGTGGCCCTTTCGAAATCGCTACTGCATCGTCGGGGTCGGCAACACTGCCTACGGCAAGCTCCCGGGCTGGTCCCACGTGGCCCTCAACGTCGAGGCCATCAAACGGGCCCTGGATGACGCCGGCCTTAGAAAAGACGACGTCGACGGGGTGCTCACCAAGGCCCCGACCTCGGATTTCCAGATGCTCTACAGCGCCAGGGTCGCCCAGGCCCTGGGGATTTCCCCGAGGGTCACGGCCACCATCGACCAGGCGGGGGCCTCAAACATCGGCCTCATCTGGTACGCAATGAGCGTCATCGACGCCGGCATGGCCGAGGTGGTCGTCTGCAGTTACGGAGATAACCCCCTTACCGGCTCCCGGGCGGCCTACCGGCGAATTGCCGGGGACGAGGCCGCCTACGGCCTCATGGGCGCCCCGGCCGGCTACGCCCTGATTACCCGCCGGTACATGCACGAATACGGCCTCAAGCCCGAACAGCTGGCCGCGGTGGCCATCGCCTGCCGCAAGCACGCCGCCCTGAATCCCAATGCCCAGTTCCGGGAGCCGATAACCCTCGAAGACTACTTTAACAGCCGCTTTGTCGTCGAGCCCCTCCGGCTCTACGACTGCTGTCCCATCACCGACGGCGGGGCGGCCGTCGTTGTCACCACCGAAGAAAGGGCCCGGGATTTAAAAAAGCCCCCGGTTTACATCCTGGGAGTCGGCCAGTCGCACCCGGCTAAGGACCTGGTCCTGCGGGAAAACTGGACCACCAGCGGGGCGAAGGAGTCGGGCCGGATCGCCTTCGAGATGGCCGGCATCACCCCGCAGGATGTGGATGTGGTCCAGCTTTATGACTGCTTCACCATCGTGCCCATCATCACCCTGGAGGACTACGGCTTTTGCAATAAGGGCGAAGGCGGGGCCTTCGTCGAGGGCGGCCGGATTGAGCTTGGGGGCGAGCTTCCCCTGAACACGAGCGGCGGCCTTTTAGCCGAGACCGGGATGCCCGGAATGCAGCTTATCATCGAGGCCGTCCGCCAGCTCCGGGGCGAATGCGGTCCCCGGCAGGTCCCCGACGCCCGGATTGCGGTGGTAAGCAACCAGGGAGGCATCATGACCACCCACGCAACCCTTGTTCTGGGACGGGAGAAATGACGGTCGAGCGGCCGCTACCTGAAATAGGCGACCAGAACCGCCGGTTCTGGGAGTCGGCCCGGAACGGGCGGCTCGAGCTTCAGCGGTGCAAAAACTGCGGCCAGTGGCGCTACCCGCCGGCCCGTCACTGCTACGGGTGTCTTTCGGAGGAGGCCGAATGGGCGCCCGTCTCGGGTCGGGGCACCGTTTACAGCTTTGTCGTGTTTCACCAGGCCTTCCACCCGGCTTTTAAAGAGCAGGTTCCTTACAACGTGGCGGTGGTCGAGCTGGTGGAGGGTCCCCGGCTCGTCTCGAACATCGTTGACTGCCGCAACGAGGAAATCTACGTGGGGATGCCGGTGGAGGCGGTCTACGAGCCGGTCACCGACGAGGTCACCCTGGTTAAATTCCGCCCGGTAGAGGTCTGGGAGCGGGCCGACGCCGTTGTCGACTGAGGAGCCAGCCATGCTCAGAAAACCGTGGCAGCCCTTTGAACCCGCTGGGCTCAAGGCGATTCCGGCCACCCTCGGCGTCTACGAAATTGGGGATGCCGGCGGCCGGACTCTCTACATCGGCTATGCCGGCGGCCGGTCCCTCTTCGGGTTGAGGGGGGAGATCGCCCGGCACTTCGGGCCCGACAACCCCAATCCTGTCACCGGGGGACAGGCCGCCTGCTTCCGCTACGAGGTTACGCTTTCATACCTGAGCCGCTGGTACGAGCTCCTGACCCTATACTACGAGGCGAACTACCGGCTGCCGGAGGGGAACGTGGCGGCGGGCGACATCCCGCCCAGGCTCGGGCGGTTTCATATCTCGCCGGCCACCGGCCGCTGGCAACCGTAACCGGAGAAGGAGCCATGGACCTGCAGCCGAACGAGCAGCAGCGAATGATCGTTCAGACCGTTCGCCGGTTCATCCGGGAGGAGATTATTCCCCTGGAGCGGGAGCTGGACCCGGACGCCTTCGAGCTTCCGCCGGAGCACGAAGAGCGGCTCACCCGCAAGGTCCGGGAGATGGGCCTTTACGGCCTGGATGTGCCCGCCGAGTTCGGGGGTCCGGGCCTGGACACGGTGACCCTGGCCCTGGTCTTCGAGGAGCTTTCCCAGCACCGGGCCGGCCTTTACGCCCCGGCCTACGGCGTTTTCGGGACCGTGGGCCTGGCCCAGCTCTACCGGGGAACGGAGGAACAGCGCCAGAAGTATCTCTACCCGATGCTCCGGGGTGAGAAGCGGGGCTTCTTTGCGCTGACGGAGCCCTCCGGGGGCTCGGACCCCGCCCGGGCGATCCAGACCCGGGCGGTCCGGGATGGCGACGACTGGGTGATTACCGGGTCGAAGATCTTCATCTCGGGGGCAGACCGGGCGGACTTCGGCCTGGTCTACGCCCGCACCGACCCGACCAGAGGCCGGCAGGGGATCACCTGCTTTATCGTCGAGACGAATATGCCCGGCTTTGCCATCCGGCGCATCGTCCACACCCTGCGGTCGGCCGAGTACGCAACCGAGATAACCCTCGACGGGGTGCGGGTCCCGCCGGAGAATGTCCTGGGTGAGGAGGGACAGGGGCTTGATATCGCCAACGAGGTGCTCACCCGGAACCGGATAACTTACTCGGCGGCGAGCCTTGGGGTGGCGGTGGCCGCCCAGCGAATGGCCATCGACTACGCCCAGAAGCGGGAGACCTTTGGTGCGCCCCTGTCCACCCGCCAGGCCATCCAGTGGATGCTCATCGATAATGAAATCGAAATCCGGTCGGCCCGCTGGCTGATCCTCCAGGCGGCCGACAAGGCCGACCGTTCGGCCAGCGCCCGGGACTACCGGTTTGAGACGGCCATTGCCAAGGCCTTCGCAACGGAGGCGGCCTTCCGGGTCGTCGACCGGGCCATCCAGATTCACGGCGGCTACGGCGTAAGCAAGGACCTGCCCCTCGAGCGGTGGTTCCGGGAGCTCCGCATCCGGCGGATCGGCGAGGGGCCGACCGAGGTCCAGCGGCTCATCATCGCCCGCCAGCTCTTTTCCGGAGGATACAATGGCTCTCTTGTTTGAGGTCAGGGACCACATTGCTTACCTCACCATCAATCGCCCCGAGGCGATGAATGCCCTCGACCCGGAGACCTACCGGGAACTTTCGGAGGCCTGGATTGAGGTCCGGGACAATCCCGATATCTGGGTTGCCATCATAACCGGGGCAGGGGACAAGGCATTCTGCGCCGGGGCAGATTTAAAAAAGACCATCCCCAGGGAGCCCGAGCTCTGGGAATTCTGGCAGACCCAGGCCGAGCCGATCTTAAACCGGGGCCTCGAGGTCTGGAAGCCGGTGATTGCGGCCGTAAACGGCTACTGCCTCGGGGGCGGCCTTACGCTCCTCTTTGCCACCGACATCCGGGTCGCCGCCGACCACGCCCGCTTCGGCCTGCCCGAAGTTAAACGGGGTTTTCCGCCGGGCAACGGCGGCACCCAGCGGGCCCTGAGGCAGCTCCCCTACTGCATTGCGATGGAGCTTCTGCTCACGGGCGACATGATCACGGCCGAGGAGGCCTACCGGGTTGGTCTGGTAAATAAGGTCGTCCCCCTCAAGGACCTGATGTCCACCGCCGAGGAATACGCCCGGCGGATTATGGCCAACCCGCCGCTGGCGGTCCGGGCGATAAAGGAGCTGGCTGTCCGCAGCCAGTACATGCACATAAATGACGGGCTCCGGCTTGAGGCGGCCATCAGCCGGATCCTGCGGGCCTCGGAGGACTCAAAGGAGGCCGTTCGGGCCTTCGCCGAGAAGCGGCCGCCCCGCTTCACCGGGGCATGAGCCGGCCACAAAGGGCCAGGAGGAGGCGGCAGGCATGGCAAACCGAAGGTTTACCAGGCGGCAGTTCCTGGGCGTCACCCTTGGGGCCGTCGGGGCGGCGGCCTTCGGCTGTGCCCCCCAGCAGGCCCCGGCTCAGCCGGCGCCACCGGCCGAGGAAAGACCCCGCTACGGCGGCGTTCTGACAGCCTACCTGGAGACGGACCCGCCGAACTTCGATTTGCACCAGAACAGCAGCTGGGTCGCCCTTCACCCGGTTGCGCCCTGCTACAACCAGCTGGTCCAGTTCGACCCCCACGACCACACGAAGATAATCCCCGACCTGGCCGAGGGCTGGGAGGTCAGCCCCGACGGGAAGACCTACACCTTCTACCTCAAGCGGGGGGTGAGGTTTCACCACGGCAAGCCCTTTAAGGCCGAAGACGTAAAGGCCAGCTTCGAGCGCATCATCTGGCCGCCGCGCGGGGTGGTCAGCCTGCGGCGGGAGGCCTTCGCCGCGGTGGACGGCATCGAGACCCCCGACGACTACACCGTAAAGTTTGTTCTTAAACGGCCCAGTCCTTCGTTACTGCCGAACATTGCCCAGGGGTGGAACGCGATCTTCCCGAAGGATCTCCTCGATGCCAAAGGCGACATGAAATCGGAGATTGTGGGCACCGGGCCGTTTAAGCTCAAGCAGTACGTACGGGGTGTAAGCATCGAACTCGTCAAGAATCCGGACTACCACGTGCCCGGCCGCCCCTATCTTGACGGGATAAAGTTTTACATCATACCCGACCCGAACACCGCCATGTCGGCCCTGCTTACCGGTGAGATACTCATATTCAGGCCCTACTTTGTGCCCGACTTGACGCCCATTACCGGTCAGGCCGCGTCCCAGATTGCGATTGAACGCACGGTAGGGACCCTCTCCCGGGTCGTCTACCTGAACGCCCGGGTCAAACCCTGGGATGACCCGCGCGTCCGCCTGGCCGCATCCCTGGCTATCGACCGGGACGAAGCTGTTAAGGTGCTCACCAAGGGGAACGGGGCCGTCGGGAGCATGATGCATCCTGGCGGCTCATGGGCCCTGCCCGAAGATGAACTGCGCAGGATTCCGGGCTTCGGCCGAAACAAGGACCAGGAGCGGCAGGAGGCTCGCCGGCTCCTGGCCGAAGCCGGCTACCCGAACGGATTTAAGACCAAAATTTTGGCCCGAAAAGGTGCCGGCTGGGGGGACCAGGCCGTTTTCGTGAAAGACCAGTGGGCGAAGGTCGGTATCGACGCCACCCTTGACGTGCAGGAGCTGGCCGTCCGGACGGACCGGCTCAACCGCCGGGACTTCGAGGTCGAGGCCAGCGGCGGCTACGCCGTCAGCCTCGACGACCCCGACCTGGTTTTCGGCCAGAGCTGGACCTGCAACGCCGCCCGAAACTATTCCAACGCCTGTGACCCGGAGCTGGACGCCATGTTCGAACAGCAGTCCGCCACCACCGATTCCCAGCGCCGGCGGGCGCTGGTCCTCGACATGCAGCGCCGGGCGCTCCAGCAGAATATTCACCTGTTCCTGTTCTGGGACGCGGACTGGGCCCTCTACTGGCGGAAGGTCCGAAACTTTAAGCTCTTGTCGAACCGCTACCTGACCGAGCGGAACGAGCACATCTGGCTTGCCGAGGGTTAGACAATAACGAGCCGAAAGGAGGTTATGACAATGGTGCGGCGCTGGACACGCCGGGAGTTTCTGGCCGCCGGCATCGGTGCCGCTGGGGCCGCGGCTTTCGGGTGTGCCCCCCAGCAGGCGCCGGCTCAGCCGGCACCGCCGGCTCAGGAACAGCCCCGCTACGGCGGTGTGCTTACCGGCCACCTGGAGGGCGACCCGCCCAGCTTCGACCTCCACCAGGAGTCAAGCTACGCCGCCCTCCACCCCATTGCCCCCTGCTACAACCTGCTCGTTCAGTTCGACCCCTTCGACCACACGAAGATAATCCCCGACCTGGCCGAACGGTGGGAGATAAGCCCGGACGGGAAAACTTACACCTTTTACCTCAGGCGGGGGGTCAAGTTCCACCACGGCAAGCCCTTCAAGGCCGAGGACGTCAAGGCCAGCTTTGAACGAATCATCTGGCCCCCGCAGGGCGTTGTGAGCCTGCGCCGGGACGTGTTCGGGGCCGTCGACGGCATCGAAACCCCCGACGACTACACGGTGAAGTTCATTCTCAAGCGGCCGAGCCCCTCACTCCTGGCCAATATTGCCCAGGGCTGGAACGTTATCTTCCCCAAGGACATCCTCGACGCCAAGGGCAACATGAAGCGGGACGTGGTTGGAACGGGGCCGTTTAAATTCAAAGAATATATTCGGGGCGTAAGCTTCGAGCTGGTAAAAAACCCCGAGTATCACGTGCCCGGGCGGCCCTACCTGGACGGCATAAAGTTCTACATCATCCCGGACGAGAATACGGCGATTTCGGCCTTCATTACCGGCCAGGTCCTCCTCTTCAGGCCGTTTTATAACCCGCCCGTGGACGACATTAAGCGGCAGGTGGGGGATAAAGTCGTTATCGAGCACGTCATCGGCACCCTGACCCAGACCGTGGACGTCAACGCCCGCCGCAAGCCCTGGGACGACCCCAGGGTCCGCCTCGCCGCCTTCATGGCCATCGACCGGGATGAGGCGGTTAAGGTGATTACCCAGGGCTACAGCAAGGTCGGCGGCATCATGCACCCCGACGGCCCCTGGGCCCTGCCGGAAGAGGAGCTCCGCAAGATCCCGGGTTTCAGCCGAAACAAGGAGCAGGAGCGGCAGGAGGCCCGCCGCCTCCTGGCCGAGGCCGGCTACCCCAACGGCTTCGAGGTCCGGATAACAGGCCGCAAGGGCGCCGGCTGGGAGCCCATCGTTGTCTTCGTGAAGGACCAGTGGGAGAAAATCGGCATCCGGGCAACCCTGGACATCCAGGAGCTGGGCGTTATGTACGACCGGCTCAACCGCCGGGACTTCGAGGTGGGACTGGGCAGTTACGGCGTCTCCCTGGACGACCCCGACGCCGTCTTCGGCCAGAGCTATCTCTGCAATTCACCCCGGAACTACTCGGGCGTCTGCGACCCCGAGATCGACGCCCTCTTTGAGCGCCAGTCCCAGACCACCGACCCGGCCGAGCGCAAGCGCCTCGTCTGGGAGCTTGAAAAGCGGGTGCTCCGGGCCGGGGTCAAAATGATCGTCGCCCGCCACCCGGTCGAGTGGGCCCTTTACTGGCGCAACGTGAAGAACTTCAAGCTCCAGTCGAACCGTTATCTTACCGAAAAGCACGAGCAAACCTGGCTTGCCGAGGCGTAACCATGCAGGCGCTCAAGGATATTCTGGTCGTTGACCTGGGCCAGATCTACAACGGCTCGTACTGCTCCCTGCTTCTGGCTTACTTCGGGGCCACCGTCATCAAAATCGAGCCGCCGGAGGGGGAGCCCCTGCGCCGGCGGCTTCTGGGCTTCGATACCGACCGGGAACCGTACGAGTTTCTGATGCTCAACCCGAACAAGTTAAGCCTCTGCCTCGACCTCAAAACCGAGGCCGGCAAGCAGGTCTTTTTGAAGCTCGTGGCGAAGGCCGACGTCCTGGTCGAGAACTTCAAGCGGGGGACGATGGAGCGGCTCGGCCTCGGCTACGACGTCCTGAGCCGGATTAACCCCCGCCTGATCTATGCTTCGGGCAAGGGCTTCGGCCTTTCCGGCCCCTACGCCGACTTTCCGGCCATGGACCTCACCGTCCAGGCCATGGGCGGCGTCATGGCGACGACCGGCTTCCCCGACGGCCCGCCGGTGAAGGCCGGACCGGCCGTCTGCGACTTCACGGGCGGGATCCACCTCTTTGCCGGGGTGATGGTGGCCCTCTTCCAGCGGGTCTTTACCGGCCGGGGTCAGCTGGTCGAGGTCTCGATGCACGACGCCATCTACCCCTCCCTGGCCTCGCCCCTGGGCGCCCTTTACAACGCCGTTCGGGAGGTTCCCGAGCGGACCGGAAACCGCCACAGCGGCCTGAGGCTGGCCCCTTACAATGTTTATCCGGCCGCCGACGGCTACGTGGCCATCTTCTGCGTCTCCGAGCGGCACTGGGAGGCCTTCGCCCGGTATATCGGGCGGCCGGAGCTCCTCGAAGACGAGCGGTTTAAGACCAACTCGGCCCGGGCGCTGAACATGGATGAGCTCGATGCCATTGTGGCCGAGTGGACCTCCCGGCGGACCCGGTGGGAGATAGTCTGGGGCCTGATGGAGGTCGGGGTTCCGTGCGCCCCGGTCATGTCCATTCGGGAAGTTGCCGACGACGAGCACCTCAAGGCCCGGGGGATGCTGCGGGACGTCGAACACCCCGAGTACGGCACCATCCGGCTGATGGGGAATCCCATCCGGCTCTCCGACTCGCCCCTGGAAGAGATCCGGCCGCCGGCCAGGCTCGGGGCGGATACTGACCTGGTCCTGCGGCAGTACGCCGGCCTGACCGAGGCCGAAATCCGGCAGCTGCGCGAATCCGGCGTCGTCTTTTAAGACACAGCGATGCTGCGAATCGAAGAACTCAAAGGCAAAGTCGCGATTGTAACCGGGAGCTCCAGCGGGATCGGCTACCGGCTGGCCGTCGGCCTGGCCCAGCAGGGTGTCAGGGTCGTAGTGAACAGCCGCAAGCTGGAACGGCTGGAGGCGGTCTGCCGGGAGATTGAGGGCCTCGGCGGCGAGGTCCTGCCGGTGCAGGCCGACGTCCGGGACCCGGACCAGGTGGCATCCCTGGTGGAGCAGACCGTGGCCCGGTTCGGGACGGTGCACTTCCTGATAAACAATGCCGGGGGCACCTTCTGGGCCCCGGCCGAGCAGATCTCCCCCAACGGCTGGCGCGCGGTCGTCGAGACGAACCTGACCTCGACCTTCCTGGTATCGAAAGCCGTCCTGCCCGAGATGCGAAAGAACGGCTACGGGGTGATTATTAACGTCTCGTCGGTGGCCGCCTTCGAGCCGGGGTCCAGCGTCCACTACAGCGCCGCCAAGGCCGGGGTCGTCCAGCTCACCCGTTTGCTCGCCATCGAGTGGGGCCGGTACGGAATCCGCGTCAACTGCATCGTCCCGGGGGCGATTATGACGGCCGCCTCCCGGTTTGCAAAGGACCCGGACTTCGCCCGGCGGGTAGCCGAGCAGGTTCCCCTGGGCCGGATCGGGACCCCGGATGACGTGCTGGGACCGGTCCTCTTTCTTTTGAGCGACGCGGCCGCCTACGTAAACGGGGCGGTCCTGCGCATCGACGGCGGCCTCCGGGGCGGCCTGCACCAGTAAGAGCCGGGCGGGCCGGTTGAAAAATCGGTTATGATTCCAGTGATGAGGCGGCTGCTGGGGACCGGTGTGCTCGGGCTTATTCTGCTCCTGGGCGCGGCCTGCGCCCAGACCCCGGCCCAGCCGACGCCGACCGTTCCTGCGGCCCGGGACGCGCCCACCGCAACCGCGGCCCAGACCCCTCCACCTGCCGCCCTGACCAGTTTTGACACCGGCCGGGTGATGGGTATTGTTCGGACCCTTGCCGGACAGATCGGCAGCCGGCCCGCGGGAAGCGACGCGGCCCGCCAGGCGGCCGACTACCTGGTTCGGGAGCTGCGGGCCCTCGGCTACGAGGCCCAGACCCAGCCGTTCACCTTCAGGGATTACATCGACCGGGGAAGCGAAGTCCGGGTGGTGGGCGGGCCCCCCGTAAGCGCCAACACCCTGCGGGACTCGCCGGCCGGGTCAGTTCGGGGCCAGCTTATTGCGGCCGGCCTGGGCCGGCCGGAGGACTTTGCGGCCACGGACTTCCGGGGCAAGGTAGCCCTTATTCAGCGGGGCGTTTTGACGTTCCGGGATAAGGTTCGCAACGCCGCGGCGGCCGGGGCCGCCGCCGTTATCATTTACAACAATCAGCCCGGCAACTTCCGGGGAGCCCTGGGGGGGCCCGGGCCGATCCCGGCGGTATCGGTCAGCCAGGAGGACGGCAACGCCCTGGTCGAACGGCTCAGAAACGGACGGCTCGAGGTCGAAGTCGCCGTCCGGGCCGAGGTGAGGGAGGTTTCGGACCAGAATGTCGTCGCCCGGCGGCCGGGCACATCGGGCAAGATTGTCGTCGTCGGCGGCCACTACGACTCGGTACCCGCCGGCCCGGGCGCCAACGATAACGCTACGGGAACGGCTATCAGCCTGGAGCTCGCCAGGCTACTGGCTACAGGTTATCCCCATGAGGTGCGGGTGGTTCTTTTCGGGGCCGAGGAGAACGGCCTCATCGGCAGTGCCCACTACGTCCAGAGCCTTGACCCCGACACAAAGGGCCGGGTCATCGCCATGCTCAACCTGGATATGGTCGGGGTTGGGGAAAGACTCCGGCTGGGCGGCAGTCCGGAGCTTGTGAGCCTGGCCTCCGGGCTGGCCGGGAACCTGGGCCTGCGGCCGGAGCAGATCCCGCCGGACCAGGCGGGCGGAAGCGACCACGTCAACTTTCTTCGGGAAAACATCCCGGCCCTCTTCTTCTGGCGGCCCGACGACCCCGCCTACCACACCGCCAACGACCGGCCGGAAAACGTCGAGCCGGCCCGGGTCGAGGAGGTGGGGCGGCTCGCCCTGGCCGTCCTTGAAGCCCTCAGGAACCGCTAGTCCAAGTCTGCGGAGGTGATGAGCCTTGCCGGCCAGCATCGAAGAACAGCGGGAGCTTCTGCGGGCCTTTTACCGCGCAAAGGAGCGCCTGAACCGGCTCCTGCCGCCGCAACCGCTGCCCCTCTTTGAAGAGGAGTGGGCGGCCCTGGACCCCGATCAGGTCACGGCCGCCCTCCGGGAAGCCCTTGCGGCCTGGGAAACATACCTGAAATCCCTTCAATAGCCGGAGTTTCTGAAGATGGTCAAGTATCGAATTTCGGTCATTCCGGGCGACGGGGTCGGCCAGGAAGTTATTCCCGCGGCCTGGCAGGTGCTTACGGCCGCGGCCGAAGTCCACGGGGGCTTTGAGCTCGTCCCAACCTACTACGACTGGGGCTGCGCCTATTTTTTAAGAACCGGCCGGATGATGCCTGACGACGGCCTGGAGCGGCTCCGGGATAGCGACGCCATCTTCCTGGGGGCCATCGGCGACCCGGCCGTCCCCGACCACGTCTCCCTGTGGGGCCTCCTCCTGCCCATCCGCCAGGCTTTTGATCTTTATGTCAATTTGCGGCCGGTGAAACTGCTCCGGGGCGTCCGCTCGCCCCTGGCCGGCCGGGAGCCCGGCAGTATCGACATGGTCTGCGTCCGGGAGAACACCGAGGGCGAGTACTGCGGCGTCGGCGGCCGGGTTCACCGGGGTTTCGACTTCGAGGTGGCCGTCCAGGCCGACGTCTTTACCCGCAGGGGCGTCGAACGCATTCTCCGCTACGCCTTCGAGCTGGCCCGCCGGCGCCGGCGAAAGCTCGCCAGCGTTACCAAGTCCAACGCCTTTCAGTACAGCATGCCCTTCTGGGACGAGGTTACGGCCGCGGTCGGGCGGGATTACCCGGACGTCGAGGTCTGGCGGGTGCTGGTGGATGCGGCCGCCTATTATTTCGTCCTCAAGCCCGACGCCTTCGACGTGGTTGTCGGGTCGAACCTTTTCATGGATATCCTGACCGACCTGGCCGCGGCCATCACCGGCGGCCTCGGCCTGGCCGCCAGCGCCAACCTCGACCCCGAAGGCCGCTTTCCGGGCCTTTTCGAGCCCGTCCACGGCTCCGCCCCCGACATCGCCGGTCGGGGCATCGCCAATCCGACCGGGGCGATCTGGGCCGGGGCGCTGATGCTCGAGCACCTTGGTCAGCCGGCCGCGGCCGGGGCCGTGATGGCGGCCCTGGAGGACGTTCTGGCCGCCGGCCGGGTCCGGACCCCCGACCTGGGCGGACAGAGCACCACCTTCGAATTTGCGGCCGAGGTGGTCCGTGTCTTAAAAGCTAAGGGATGACGGCGCGTCTCGACCCGGAAAAACTGCTTTACGGCCCGAACCCCCGGCCGGGCCTGGTGGCCGTCGAGCTGGCCGGCGAAGACCTCCGGCTCTACGCCCGGCAGGCCGGCCGGGTCCGGTCGGAGACCGTCAGGTTCGAGCCCTGGCTTCTCCTGCCGCCGGAAATGCCCGTTCCGGCCGGGGCCGGGCGGGTGGAGGTCCTGGAGGGCGGGGAGCTGAACCGGCTGGTCCGGTTCCCGGGGTGGACGGCGTGGCGGTCGGCCCGGGCCGAGCTCAGCCGCCAGACCGACGACTTTCTCGGTCCGCCCTCGCCGGCGGAGCAGTTCCTGACCGCCGAAGGGGGTGCCCTCTTTTACGGCCTCCGTTTCGAGGACCTGGTCCGGGTTGCCCTCGACATCGAGAGCTCCACCCTCGACCCGACTGCCCCCGGGGCCCGGGTCCTGGCCGCGGCCCTCCGCGACAGCCGGGGCCAGGAGTTCGCCTTCGGGGTAAGGGGCGAGTCCGAGGCCGAGATCCTGACGGCCCTCACCCGGGCGGTCCGGGAGCTTGACCCGGACATCATCGAGGGCCACAACGTCTTTGCCTTCGACCTGCCCTACCTGGTGGGCCGGGCCGGGGCCCTCGGACTCAGCCTGGACTGGGGGCGGGACGGGTCGGCGGTTCGGGTCGCCTCCGCCGCCCGCCAGTACCGGGTCGGACCGAAGGCGTTCCGGTTCGTCCCGGTCCGGGTCTACGGCCGCCACGTCGTCGACACGATGCACCTGGTCCAGCGCTACGACGCCGCCGGCGAGCTGGAGAGCTACAGCCTGAAGTCGGTGCTGGCGGCCCTGGGCATCGGCCGGGAGGGGCGGGCAACCCTCCACTGGACCGAAATCGAGGCCGCCTGGGCGAAGGCCCCGGAAAGGCTGGCCGAATACGTCCTCGACGACGTCCGGGATGTGGGGGCGCTGTCGGAGCTTTTGCTTCCGACCGACTTCTACCAGGCCCAGGTCGTGCCCCACCCCTTCGAGGACGTGACGGCGGGCGGGACCGGCGAAAAGATTAATTCCCTGATGGTTCGGGCCTACCTGGCCCTCGGCCGGGGGATTCCCCGGCCCGAGCCGCCGGTCTCCTACCCCGGGGGTTACACCGAGCTCCGGGCGGCGGGCATCTTCGCCCCGGTCGTCAAGGTCGATATTGAGAGCCTCTACCCGAGCATCATGCTGGCATTTAACATCGGGCCGGCCCGGGACACCGCCGGGGTCTTTCTCACCCTGCTGCGGGTGCTGACCGACGAGCGTCTCGAAGCCAAAGACCGGCTCCGGTCCGCCCAGGGGCCCGAGCGGGCCTACTGGAACGGGCGCCAGGCCGCCCTCAAGCGGCTGATCAACTCCTTTTACGGCTACCTGGGCTACGCCCGGGCCAACTTCAACGACTACCGGGCGGCCGCCCGGGTCACCCAGGTCGGCCAGGAAATCATCAAGGAGGTGGTGGGCTGGCTCGAAGCCGCCGGGGCCCGGGTCATTGAGGTGGACACCGACGGGGCCTACTTTGTTCCGCCGGCCGGCGCCGGGCCCGACTTCGACCGGTCCCTGGTCGAGGCGGTCAACCGGCGGCTCCCCCCCGGCATCCGGCTCGCCTGGGAGGGGCGCTTTGCGGGCATGCTGGCCCTCAAAGCCAAGAACTACATCCTGCTCACCGAAGACGGGGAGCTGGTCATCAAGGGGTCGGGTCTGCGGAGCCGGCGGGACGAGCGGTTCCTCCGGCAGTTTGCCGAGGAGGCCGCCCGGGCGTTTTTCGGGGGCGGCCCGGAGGCCGCCGCTGAGCGCTACCGGTTCTGGCTCGAGCAGATTGACGCCGGGACCCTCAAGCCCGAAGACTTCGGGCGGCTGGAATCGGTCACCCCGAAGACCTTCACCAGCCCGAATCTCCGCCGGCTCGCCCAGGCCGCCGCCGGGAAGCATCCGGGCGAGCGGATAATGGTCTACCAGCGGGCCGACGGCAGTCTGGCCCCGGTGGAGGCCTACGCCGGGGACGAGGACCGGGCTTACCTTAAGCGCCGGCTATACGATATGGCCCTGCGGTTCCGGCCCCTCTTTAAAGACCAGGCCGAATTCGACCGGCTCTTCCCGAAACCGTCGGCAAAATCCGGCCGGCCCGAGCCGGCCGAGCAGTTGAGGCTGTTTTAAGATGACGGACGAGGAGCTGATCGCCCTTACCCAGGAGATGGTCCGAACGCCGAGCCCGACCTACGAGGAGGGACCCCTGGCCGAGCTGCTGGTCCGGGAACTTAAGGGCCGGCTAAATGAGGTGTGGGTGGACGATGCCGGCAATGTTCTGGGCATCCTGGACGGGGGCCGTCCCGGCCCGACGGTCCTGTTTAACGGCCACATGGACCACGTCGACCCGGGCGACATGCCGGATCCCTACTCGGGAGCCCTGATGGACGGCGCCCGGTTCGGGGTGGCGGGCCAGGTCATTTACGGCCGGGCGGCCATGGACATGAAGGGGGCCCTCGCCGCGATGGTCGCGGCCGTCGACGACCTGAAACGGACGGGCTTTGCCGGGCGGCTCCTCTTCACGGCCGTCGTCCAGGAGGAGCCTGCCGTCGGCTTCGGGGCCCGGGCGGCCGTGCGCAACCTGCTGGCCCGGGGCGAGCGGCCGGCGGTGGCTGTCATCGGCGAGGCGACCAACGGCAACGTTTACCTGGGCCACCGGGGGCGCCTCGAGTTCGAAGTTACCACCTTCGGCCGGACCGCCCACGCCAGCAACCCCGACCGGGGCATCAACGCCGTTTATCTGATGGCCGAGCTCATCCGGGCCCTGCCGACCCTGCCCCTCCCGGAGCACCCGCTGGCGGGCCGGTGCACCTACGCCGTCACCCGCATAAGCTGTTCGCCCGGCCGCCTGAGTGTTGTACCTGACCGGTGCGACCTGACCCTGGATGTCCGCTACCTGCCGGGGGAGGCGCCGGACCGGCCGGAAGGGGACCTGCGGGCGATTCTCGGCCGGCTTGAGGCCGAAGTACCCAACTTTCGGGCTGAGCTCCGGCGGACCAAAGACATGCCGCCGTTTCTTACCCCGCCGGAGCATCCGGCGGCCCAGCTCCTCAGAGCCGTCGCCGAAGGGGTCAGCGGCCGACCGGTAAGCTTCGGGACCTGGCGGTTCGGGACCGACGGGACGTTCATCGCCAACGAGTTCGGGATCCCAACCCTGGGCTACGGTCCCGGGGATGAGTGGTTCGCCCACACCCCGGAGGAGCACCTGCCCGTAAACCAGCTCCTGGTCGCCCGGCAGGTCTACGCCGAATTTGTTCGCCGGGTCCACCAGGTCCTTTAGTCCACAGGGCGGCCGGCCGTATAAGCCACGGCCGTAAGGGTCTGGGCCATGGTCGAGAGAAGCTCCTCGAACTGGTCCACGGCCCCGGGCATGGGGCCCTCGTAGGTGAGGATGGCCCCGTCGGCCGAGTAGGTCAGACGCCGCAGCCGGGCCCCGAAGGCCGCCCAGAGGCGGGTCAGGCCCGCCCCGGCAAGCCGCCCGGCCCAGTCGGCGTCGGCCGACCTGACCTGAAGCCGACCGGCCTCGGCAACAAGCTCCCAGTCGGTGCCGACCCGGCCGCCGCCCTCGAGCCGGACGAGGACCAGCGGATCGCCGGGGGCCGGGTCAGACCGGACGATTTCCAGGGGCAGGCCCCGGTAGCGGCCGTCGGCGAGGCCCACCGGCTGGTAGCCGGCAAACCGCACGCTGCCCCCGTAGCGCTGGTTAAGGGCGGCCCAGATGCCCCCGGCGGCGGAGCGGCCGGGCCGGCGGGAGACCCAGGTTATCCCAACGACCGCGACGGCGGCGACCACCAGAACGACCCCCCCAACCCAGAGCAGTACCAGGGGGATGATGTCGGCCCCGGACGTCACGGTCGATTCAAGGGCAAGCAGCCCGACGGCTGAGGCGCCCAGGGCGACGACAAAGGCCCCGGCCACAATCGCGGTTGTCAGAACCAGGCCGCGCACCTCAGGCCTCCTTTCTCAGTTTGTAAGCAGGGTCACCGCGGCCCCGGCGCATAAAAACGGGCCGTAGGGTATGGGGTCTTTAAGCCGCCGGGCCCGCAGGCCCAGTAAAACCAGGGCCCCGGCTCCCCCGATGAGCACCCCAAGCAGGAGGGCGGAGAGGCCGGCCGGAAAGCCGAGCTCGAGGCCGATGAGGCCGGCGAGCTTGACGTCCCCGGCCCCGAACCCGCCGGGGTAAAGCCGGTTGCCGATGATATAAACCACCCCGAACAGCCCGAGGGCCAGCGCCGCCCCCAGGCAGGCGCTGGGGAGCCGGGCCTCGGCCGCGGCGACCGCCGCCCCCAGCACCGCCCCACCCAGGGTGAGCCGGTTGGGGATCAGCCGGGCCTCCAGGTCTGTACCGGTGATGGCCAGCAGGGGCAGGCCGAGTAAAAGCTCCCGGGCCAGCTGGGACAGGTCTCCGGCCGCCCGATACCAGGCGGCAAGGGTGAAGGCCAGCCCGGCCAGACCCAGCAGAATCCCCCGGGGCGAAACCAGGCCTGACCGGAGGCGGTCGGCCCGCAGGCCGTGGAGGCTCAGCCTGGCCAAAACAGACCCCAGGGCACCGTAAAGGAGGCCAACCAGCACCGCAAGCCCCAGGCCCATCAGACGCCGTAATTTAAACGAATTGCCAGCCGCTCCGGCAGGCCGAGCCTGAGCATTTTCTCGGCGGTCTGCCGAATATTGTACTCGACCCGGTGGTGGTAGATGGTCTGCTTTTCCGTATCGATGGCGGCGTAGGCTGCCCGCGGGTCGCGGTCCCGCGGCTGACCGACGCTCCCCGGGTTTATGATAAGGCGGCCGCGCACCTTCCCCAGGTCAAGGACCGGCGGGACCTCAGCCTGGGCGCAGTTCCCCGTACTGGGATTGAACCCGAAGATGACCGGAATGTGGCTGTGGCCGACCAGGCAGAAGCGGGTTTCGAAATGGTGGAAGTTTTCGCAGGCCGCCGAAACCGTCAGCAGGTATTCCCAGACCTCAGACCGCGGGCTGCCGTGGACGATGGTGAATTCGTCCCGAACAACCCGTCGGGGGAGGCTTTGCAGGAAAAGCCTGTTGTCGGGCCGCAGGACCTGGCCGGTCCAGACGGCCGCGACCCGGGCGTCGGGATTAAACAGGTCGGGTTCAAGCAGGCCGATGGCCGCCAGGTCGTGGTTGCCGACGACCGCCACGAATTCAAACTGGCGCAGCAAATCGATACATTCGTTCGGGTCCGGGCCGTACCCCACGATATCCCCCAGACACCAGAGCACGTCGGGCGGCCCGTACGTCTGCTTGAGGTGGTTTAGAACGGCCTCAAAAGCAGTCAGGTTGGCGTGGATATCGGCGACGACCCCGACGATCACCGCACCTAGCCGGCGGCTCCGATGACGTGGGCATCGGCCGGCCGCGGGTCCATGGCCCGGAGGGACTGCTCGAGGATGCCCCGGCGCAGGGTAACGTCGGCCGTCTGGAGACGCTCCAGCAGGCCCGGCCCGACGGCCGGCATCAGGGCCAGGTTGTGCTGAACCATGTCCCGCACCTGCCGCATCAGGTCGAGGGTCTTGTTGATGGCCAGGATCAGGTCCCCCTCCGGCAGGCCGGTCCGGTCCACCAGGGTGGAGAGGGGCTCGCCCTGGCCCCACGCCAGCACCACGCCCCAGAACCTTGGGGTAAATCCCGGGGTGAGGACCAGCCCGTTGCGTTCCTCGGCCGCGATAACCTGCCGCTGGAGGCGGTCAAGGTTGCGGCGAAGCTGACGCAGGTGCGGCGGCAGGCTGAGCCGGTTGAAGAAGTAAATGTCCCGGTCGAAGGCGAACCAGCTCAGGACCTCGGCCAGCTCCAGGGCCTCCAGGTTGTCCAGGTAGCCGTTGTAGAGCGCCTCGACGATGACCAGGCCGTTCGGGTCGAAGATGTCGGCCAGCATCATCCCCTTGTCGGTGACGTAGTGGGCCCGAACGTACCCGAACTGGCGCAGGGTCCGGATGGCGCTCCGGAGCATCGCCTGGTTCTGCCGGAGGGGCAGCCGGTCGATCTCCTGGACCAGCCGCCGGGCCCGGCGGGTCTGCGGGCTGTTATCGGCGACTTCCGCCAGCTCCTCTTCCAGGACCCGCAACTGCCGTTCAAGCTGGAACTGCCGGAAGCTCGAGTCCAGGAGCCACTCGATGCGTCTGAGCGCCTGCCGGTCTGTTCCGGCCCGGAGCCAGAGGTTGAGGATGGTGTTATACCGGACCCGGAACGCACTCTCCACCGGGTAGAGGGGGGCGGTGGCCACCTCCAGGACCTCCTCAAAGGCCACCCACGGCGAGTAGAGGATGACAGAATAGCCCTGCTCATCCATGCCCCGCCGGCCGGCCCGCCCGGTCATCTGCTGGTACTCATTGGGGGTGAGGATTCGGCGGCTCTCCCCGTCGTACTTGGTGAATTCCCCGATGACGACCGTCTTGGCCGGCATGTTAATCCCCAGGGCCAGGGTATCGGTGGCGAACACGGCCCCGAGCAAGCCGGCATTGAAGAGTTCCTCGACCATCACCTTGAGCAGGGGCAGAAGCCCGGCGTGGTGGAAGGCAACCCCCCGTTCCAGGCACCCGGTGAGCTTCACCACCTGCGCCAGCCGCCGGTCCTCGGGAGCAAGCCGGCCCAGGTAATCGGCAACAACCTCCTCCACACGCCGCCGGGCGCCCCTGGTCGGGAAGAACGACCGCTGGGCAGCCGCCCCGGCCGCCTCCTCCGTCGCCCGCCGGCTGAAGAGAAAGTAAATGGCGGGAAGCATCCCCTCCGACCGGAGGCTGGTCAAAACCTCCACCGGGGTCGGCTCGGGCGCCGGCTTGCCGCTGCGATTCCGCCGCCTGTACTCGCCCCCCACGCCCGGGAACGTTCGGACAACCCGACCGTCGGCCGTCAGGAACCTGTGGAGCTTGCCCCTGTAAAAGTAATAGTGCTCCAGGGGGACGGCCCGCTCGTTGTGGAAAACCAGGCTGATGGGCCGGTGGACCCGGCTGATCCACTCGGCCAGTTCGGCGGCGTTGGAGACCGTCGCCGAGAGGCAGACCAGCTGGATGTGCTTCGGCAGGCAGATTATCGCCTCTTCCCAGGTCGTCCCCCGCTCGGGGTCGGCCAGGTAGTGAACCTCGTCGAAGACGACGATGCCGACTTTCTCCAGCTCCTCCGGCGTCTGGAGAAGCATGTTCCGGAGGACCTCGGTGGTCATGATGACCACCTGGCCGTCGGGATTCTCCACGATGTCGCCGGTCATGAGCCCGACCAGGCCGGCCCCGTACTGGTCCCGGAAGTCCCGGAACTTCTGGTTCGACAGGGCCTTGATCGGGGTCGTGTAAAAGGCGCGCAGGCCCTCCCGCACGGCCATGAACACCGCAAACTCGGCCACGACGGTCTTGCCGGTGCCGGTCGGGGCGGCAACCAGTACCGAGCGGCGGTTTGCAAGCTCCCCAATGGCCTCGAGCTGGAACTTATCAAGGTTAAACGGGTATCGGGCGGCAAACTCAGCGATGAGAGCGTCCATCGCGGAAGGCTTCGGCGCCTTGCGGGGGCGCGATTTTAACATAAAATTCCTACCGATATTATACCACGGCCGCCCGCCTAGATGCCGAGCAGGTTGCGCGGGTTAGTTTTTGCCATCCGTTCGACGGCTTCGGCCTCCAGCCCTTCCCTGAGAAGGAGGGCGACGAACATGCGGAACCCTTCGGTGGGGGGAAGGTTATGGGCCTGCCCCAGGTCGGTGGAGATCAGGCACCGCTCGGGGCCGACCAGCCGGACCGCCCCGACCAGGGCCTCCGGGTCCAGCCGGGGCGCCGGTGTTCCGGCCAGCTGGGTTTTTGTGGTAGGTAGCAGGTAAAGAAAACAGTGCTCGATAATCGCCCCGGCCTCGGCGAGGGCTACCTGCTCCGCGGGGCCGGCCACGGTGAAGGCGTGGGTTGCGACAATCTTTTCGATGCCCCGGCGGCGGGCCTCCCGGACCAGGGCGAGCTGTTCGTCGAGCCCCAGGTGGCCGGTGGCCAGGACCATGTCGTGTTTCTTGATCAGGTCCAGGATTTCGAAGACCTCGGGCTTCAGTTTTCCGTTTTCGGTGAAGACCGTCTGGCCATCCCCGTCGGGTTGGGTCCGGCGAACCCAGGCCCGGGCCGAGAAGGTGGGGAACCAGACTATCTTGCTGCCCAGCCGGCCGGCCATCTCCACCACTGCCGGGTTGAGGCCCCCGACTTCCAGGTCAAGGCTGACGGCCCCGAAAACCCGGATCTCGGGCACCAGCCGCTGAACCACGGCCGCCAGGGGGGCAGTGCAGTACTCGTGGCTCTTAAAGACGACGGCTCCCATCCCGGCTTCGGCCGCCTGCCGGGCCACATCAATGACGTCCAGGCGGCGTTCAATGTAGGGGTCGGGGGCGGCGTGGAGGTGAGTATCAACCGCCCCGCTCAGGATCCGGGCAACGGTTTCGTTCAGCGACATGGGTTGACTCCGCTTTCAGGCAAAGAGGGGTTTTGGCCGGAACTTGCTTTTCGGTTCGATTTTCTGCTCCCGATATTCGGCCGCCAGCTTCTCAGCCGGCTGGGTGAGCACGTAGACGATTTCGTCAATAGCCCCTTCGGCCTTTGCCCGGACCTCTTCAGGCCGCAGGCCGCCCAGCGGGTGGGGAATCACCACCAGGGGCAATCCCGGCATCCCCAGGGCCTGGGCTTCCGTCCGGCCCAGGCTCACAAATTCGTCGGTACAGATGGTCGCCGTCGGCACCCCGTGGGCCTCAAGCTCGATCGAGTCGTGGACACTCCACGACGTGCACGACCCTCAGTCGCCGATGGCGTTGACAACAACGTCGCATTCCTGGATGAGCTTCTGGATGACATCGGGCGGGGCCGGGGCGCTCACGTTGGGCTTGGCCGTTCGGACCGTGAGAACAACCCCGAACTGTTCGGCCAGGATGCCCGCAACCCGATCCAGAAGGATGTCGGCATTGGGCTTGCCGTTCCAGAGGATGCCCAGCCGCCAGCCCTTGAGGGAATCGGGCCGGGCCGCAATCGGCCGCTCCTGAACCCTCATCTCCGCGGTCGGATTCAGGACAACGATTTTGCCGCTTGCCATCCAAGCCTCCTCCGTCTAGTTTGGTATCTCGCCCCCCTGGCCCTGACCTTCCTCGCCGCCGGCCGGGATGCAGTTCTGGTCAAAAAGCTCCGGGTCGGTGACGGCCGACGGGTCGCACTGGACCTGGCCGCCGCCCGAGCCCGGGGTGCCCGAACCCGCCGGCGGGTAGCGATTCTGGGCCAGGGACGGGTCAAGCTGGATTGCCCGGGCCATGTCCTGCATCGCCCGGTCCAGCTGGCCGCCCTCGGCGTAAAGGTGGGCCCGCAGGTCGTAGAGCTGGGCGTTGCCCGGGTCGAGCTCAATGGAGCGGGTCAATTCGTCGATGGCCGCCTGACGCCGGCCGTCATCCATGAGCTGGAGGGCCCGCCCGTAGTGCTCGGCCGCGGCGGCGGTGGGATTGAGCCGCTCGAGGACCAGGAGCCGCAGGTCGTCCCCCAGCAGGAGAAAGGCCAGCATCAGCGCCAGCCCAAGGCCGGCCACGAGGCCGAGGGTAAAATCCCGGCGTCTAACCGTCACTGGCTTCCACCTCCCGGCGTACGGCGGCCGCGGGAATGCGGCCGATTACCCCGGCCCGCTCCAGCGCCGCAATCTCTTCGCCGCTCAGCCCAAGGAGCCCACCCAGAATATATTCATTGTGCTCCCCGAGACGGGGGGCCGGCCGGATAATCCGGGCCGGTGTCCGGTGGAGCTTGAGGCCCCCGAAGCTGACCGGGTATCGGCCGGCCCCCGGCTGGTCAAGCTCCCGGAAAAACCCCCGGGCCTGCAGGTGCGGGTCGGCCAGCAGTTCCCGACCGTCCAGGACGGCTCCGGCCGGCACCCCGGCGGCCTGAAGCCGGTACATAAGCTCAAGGTGGTCGTGCTGACGGGTCCAGTCGGCGATGATTTTGTCCAGTTCATCCTGGTGGCGGAGGCGTCCAACAACGTCGGCAAACCTTTCGTCGGCGGCAAGCTCAGGCCGGCCCATCACCCGGCAGAGGGCCGCAAACTGCGAGTCATCCTCGACGGCAATGGCAATCCAGCGGTCCTCGCCGGCGCAGGGGTAGACCCCGTGGGGGGCCATGGTGGGGTGCCGGTTCCCCATCGGCCGCTGGACCCGGCCGTTCATGACGTAGTCCATGATGGTTTCCCCGACGATGGCAGTGACGGTCTCCCGCTGGGAAAGGTCAATGTAGAGGCCGAGGCCGGTCCGGCGGCGGAAGTGGAGGGCGGCCACCACCAGCCCCGCCGCCAGGGCCGCCACAACCGGGTCCGGGATAAATGTCCCGGTGGCGGTGGGGGCGTCCGGCTCGTAACCGGTGATGGCCGCAAGGCCCCCGGTCTGCTCCAGGACCGCCCCGAAGGACCCGTAGGCCCGCTCCGGGCCCGTCTGCCCCTGACTGGAGAGGGAGACCATGATGATATCGGGCTTGACGGCCCTCAGCCGCGGGTAGTCCAGGCCGAAGTTGGCCATCACCCCGACCCGGAAGCTTTCCACGACCACATCGCTGATTTTGACCAGCCGCTTGAAGACCTCGACCCCCTCCGGCCGGGTCAGGTCCAGGGTGAGGCCCAGCTTGTTGTAGTTGCGTTCGATGAACCGGCCCTCCCGGTTCCAGGGCTCCTCCCCGGGATCGGCGTTGGGGTAAATAAAGACCCGCCCGGCGCCGGGACCGGCCACCGCCTCGCCCCGGCTCATGTCGTAGCGGCGGGTGGACTCCACCTTGATGACCTCGGCCCCGAAGGACCCCAGCACCCGCATCGCCAGGGGACCGGCCCAGACGTGGGTCAGGTCGAGAATCCTTACGCCTTCGAGCGGAAGCCTTCCGTCTCCCGTCATTCGACTCTGAACAATATAGCACGTTTTTAGATAACGTTCCGGTCCCGCAGAACCACCAGGTCAGCCTTCGAGTAGCCGAGCTGGCCGCAGTAAACCGCCTCGTTGTGCTCGCCGAGCAGGGGCGCCCGGCCGAGGTCCCAGCCGGCCTCGTCCAGCCTGAAGGGAATTCCGGGGTAGGTCAACTTCCCGGCGGCAGGGTGGTCGATTTCCTGGAAGAACCCCCGGGCCTGGTACTGGGGCGAGCCGAGCAGGTCCGGCGGCGTGCACAGGTAGCCCACCGGCATCCGCTCGGCCTGGGCCCGGTGGTAGAACTCCTCGGCCTTCTGGGTCGCAAAGTATTCAGCCAGGATCCGGTCGACCTCAGCCCAGTGGTCCCGCCGGCTGGCCTGGTCCCTGAACCTGGGGTCGTCCACCAGTTCCGGCCGGCCGATGAGGCGGGTCAGGGTCGGCCAGTAAACGTCCCGGTAGATGATGCTCAGGGTCACGTAGCCGCCGTCGCCCGTGCGGTAAGTCGGGCTCTGGTCCCGCCGCCGGCGCTTGATTTCGCCCTTGAAGGCCCACTCCAGGTTGGCGTAGTGGTGGGCGAAGACGGCCGACTCCATGAGCGAAACTTCAACGAGCTGGCCCTCCCCCGTGGCGGCCGCATGGTAGTAGGCGATGAGGCCGCCGGTGAAGGCCAGGTAGCCGGTCAGATACTGGATGGTATTTCCCCCGACCTTGAGGGGCTCGCGCTCGGGGTATCCCGAAAGGTAAAGGACGCCCCCCAGGGCCTGGGCGATGAGCTCGCCGCCCTTGAAATCCCGGTAGGGGCCGTCCTCGCCGAAGTCCGTCACCGAGACGGCGACCAGCCGGGGGTTGAGGGCCGAAAGCTCCCGGTGACCCAGGCCCCGGGCCTCCAGGTATCCGGCCGGGCCGCCGTAAAGGAGAATATCCGCATCGGCCAGCAGCCGGCGAAGGATCTGACAGCCCGTCGCCGTCTCCAGGTTCAGGGTTATGCCCCGCTTGCCCGTGTTCAGGTAAAGAAAGAGGCCGCTCTTTTCCGGGTGGGGCTCATCCCCCGGAAACGGCCCGGCCCGCCGGGCCCAGTCGCCCGCCGGGGGCTCGACTTTAAGGACATCGGCCCCGAGGGCGCCGTAGTACTTGCCGGCCAGGGGACCGGCGACCCCCTGGGCCACCTCGATGACCCGGAGTCCGTCAAGGAGGGCCAGGCCCATCGGGTTCACCGCGGCAGACCCAGGCCCCGGACGGCGATGATGTTGCGCTGGATCTCGCTCGTCCCGGCCCGGATGGTGTTGGCAAAGGACTCAAGCCAGATCCACTGGAGGCGGCCCTTAAGCTTTGCCCACTTCGAACCCTTAACCAGAACCCCGGCCTGGCCCAGCAGCTTCAGGCCGGTGCTGGCAACCCGCTGGGAAAGCTCCGAGCCGAAAAGCTTCGACATGGACGACTCATAGTTCGGGATGAGCCCCCGGGCCTGCATGGACGCCACCCGGTACGCCAGCATCCGGGCAACCTCCGTCTCAATGGCCAGGTCGGCCAGCCGGTGCCGGACCACCGGGTCGGCGGCCAGCGGCCGGCCGTTCCGGGTTGTCATCCGGACGTATTCGACCAGCTCCTCAATGACCCGCCTGGCCTCGGCCGAACGCTCCACCCCGGAGCGCTCGAAGTCGAGGGTCGTCACCATGGCGTACCAGCCCCGGTCCTGCTGGCCGACCATATTCCGCCGGGGTACCCGGACGCCGTCGAAGAAGACCTGGTTGAAATAGTGGGCATCCCGCATGTCGATAACGGGGACGACGGTGATTCCCGGCGTCTTCATCGGAACTATAAAGAGCGAGATGCCCCGGTGCTTGGGGGCGTCGGGGTTCGTCCGGGCGGCCAGCAGGCAATAGTCGGCCTTGTGGGCTCCCGAAGTCCAGATCTTCGTACCGGTTATGACGAAATCGTCCCCGTCGGCCACTGCCCGGGTCTGCAGGGAGGCCAGGTCGGAGCCGGCGTTTGGCTCGGAGAACCCCTGACACCAGACCACCTCCCCGGCGGCGATGGGGGGCAGGTACTCCCGCTTCTGCTCGTCGGTCCCGTGGACGATAATGGTCGGGCCGACGATCCGGGTGCCCATCGACGCCCGACCCAGGGGCGCCCGGTGGTAGGCCATCTCCTCGGCAAAAATCGTCTGCTCAATGTACGACCGCTCCTGGCCGCCCCATTCCTTCGGCCAGGCCACCGCCAGCCAGCCCTTCTGGCCAAGCCTGCGGACGAACCGGCTGGCAAACTCCCAGGCCTCTTCGGAGACGGTCCAGTCCTCGGGGTCGCCCTCCTCCCAGTACCACTGGGGGAGTTCCTGGCGGAGAAAACTCCGGAGCTCCTGGCGCCAGGCCTCTTCGGCGGGCGTGAATCGAAAGTCCATGGCCTGTCCTCCTGGAACCGAGGCTACCCGGTCGTTATTAGCTTAAACCGGCGCCGGCAACGACTGCAACCGCGTCCGGAACTTAGCGGCCCCGAAGCCTCGGGTCGAGGATGTCCCGGAGGGCATCCCCGAACATGTTGAAGGCAAAGACCGCCAGGCTGATAGCCACCCCCGGGTAGATGGCCATCCACGGCGCCTGACGGATGTAGCGCTGGGCGGCCCCGCTCAGCATCGAGCCCCAGGCCGGCTCGGGCGGGGGCGTCCCGAGGCCCAGAAAGCTCAAAGAGGCCTCGGCCAGAATGGCCGTCCCCAGGGCCGTCGTTGCCAGGATAATATACGGCGCAACGCAGTTGGGCAGAACGTGCAAAAACATAATCCTCAGCTCGGGCGCCCCGATGGCCCGGGCCGCCTCGATGTAGACGTTCTGCTTGATGGAGAGGACCACCGACCGGATAACCCGGTTGGCCGTCGGCGTAAGCACGATGCCCACCGCCAGGATGACGTTCGTCGTGCTCTGACCCAGGGCCGCCACAATCGCCAGGGCCAGCACCAGCGTCGGGAAGGCCATCAGCGCATCCATCACCCGCTGGATAATGAAATCCGTCCGCCCCCCAAAGTAGCCGGAGATGAGCCCCCAGAGGGCCCCGTTGGTGGTGCCGAAAAGCACGGCCAGAATCCCCACGTAGAGGGAAATTCGCGAGCCGTAGACGATCCGGCTGAAGAGGTCCCGGCCGAAATCGTCCGTCCCCAGCCAGAACTCGGCCCCCGGCGGGGTAAAAAGCTTATCCGTCCGGATCTGATACGGGTCGTAGCGGGCGATGTAATCGGCAAAGATGGCCGTCAAGACCATCAGCAAAATGATCGCCGCCCCGATGGCGCCCGTCGGCTTCCGCCGGATGAACCTGAGAATCTGCCGCCCGACCCCAGGCCGGGTTGCCAGCCGCCCGGCCAGGACCGGCTGGGCCTCGGCGGACCTGACCTGCTCGCTCATGTGTACCTTATCCTGGGGTCGAGCCAGCCGTAGATAAGGTCGACGACCAGGTTAAGAAACACAAAGATGACGGCCAGCATGATGACAATCGTCTGAACGACGGGGTAGTCCCGGTGAAAGATGGCGTCCACCAGGTAGCGGCCCACGCCGGGAATGGTGAAGATGGTCTCGGTGATGACCGCACCCCCCATCAGGTTGCCCAGCTGAATCGAGGAGAGGGTGATGACGGGCAGGAGGGCGTTCTTGATGGCGTGCCGCACGACGATCACCCGCTCCCGCAACCCCTTTGCCCACGCCGTCCGGATGTAGTCCTCCCGCAGGACTTCCAGCATGGCCGAGCGGGTCATCCGGCTCACCACGGCCGACAGGAAGAAGCCGAGAACGAGGGTTGGCCAGACGATCTGCTGGAAGTGGCGCCAGGGGTCGCGGAGGGGGTCGGTGTAGCCGAGGGGCGGAATCCACCGGCAGCAGTAGGTCAGGCCCATGATCACCAGCGTCCCCATCCAGAAGACAGGAACCGCCAGGCCGGTGATGGAGAGGACCCGGAAGACCCAGTCAACCCAGGTGTCCTGTCGGATCGCCGAGAGAATCCCGGTGGGAATGGCAATGGCCCACGATATCACGATGGCCAGCAGGGCAATCTCCAGGGTGATGGGCAGACGCTGGCCGAGCTCCTGGCGAATGGGCTGGCCGCTCCAGAGGGAGTTGCCGGGGTCGAGGCGCAAAAGGCCGGCCATGAACTCCGCGTACTGGATGTGATAGGGCTTGTTCAGGCCGAGCTGTTCGCGGAGCTTGGCGATGGCCTCGGCGCTGGCCCCGCCTTCCCCCCCGGAGCCCATGAGAATCATGGTTGCGACGTCGCCGGGGGCGATCCGCATAATGGCGAAGACGATGACCGAAACCCCGAACAGGACGGGGACCATCATCAACAGCCGTCTGATGATATACTGGGTCATGGCACCTCGCCGCTAAGACCCTGGGCTCACCCAAGTATAGTTAGATTGGGCCCGGAGGGTCAACTGCCGGGTTCGTCTACCCGAAACATACCGCCCACCCCCTACGCTTCCGCCAGCCAGACATCCTGCATTCGCTGGTTATTATAGAGGCTCGGGTGCCGCCGGTAATTTCGGACGGTGGACCAGTGGATGGTGCGGTCGAGCCGCCAGAGCAGGATAATCTTCGTCTGGGTCACAAGGGCCCTTTTCTCAAGCTCCCAGACCAGCCGCCTGCGCTCATTCGGGTCGAGGGTCTGCGACTGCCGGTCGAACAGGGCCTCGACCTCCGGGTCGCAGATGCCCGAGTAGTTGCGTTCAGAGTTGCACAGGTAAAATTCGCCGTAGACGGCGTCCGGGTCGTCCAGGGCGATGGAGTGGCCCCAGGGCACGCTGTCGAACTCCCGCTGATTCAGGCGGTCGTAAGCCGCGGCCGACTCCTGGACGTCCAGGGTAGCGTCAATGCCCACCTTGGCCAGCTGGTCTTTTAAAAAGACCGAGATCGGCTCATAGTCGGCCCCCTTCCGGGTCAGCATCGTCGTCTTGAATCCGTTCGGGTAGCCGGCTTCGGCCAGAAGCCGCCTGGCCTGCTCAATTTCCTGGGCCTTGTTCGGGCTGTAGCCCGGAAGCCTGGCAATTTCTTCAGGTGGCAGGGCCCACTGGCCCCCGGCGGGCATGAAACCCCCCGCAACCCCATCCCCCTGGGCGAGAACCTGGATGGCCGCACTGCGGTCGATGGCCAGCGAGACGGCAAGCCGGACCCTCGGGTCATCCCAGGGCTTCCGCCGGGCGTTCAGGGTCAGGGTATCGAACGAATAGCTCTGGACCGTCTGAATCACGACCCGGTCGCCCAGCTGGCGCTTTGCCTCCTCGGCGTCGCCCTTGAGCCGGGGCCGGTACATGAGGAGCTGACCGGAGATAAAGGCCGAAAGGGCCGTGTTCGGGTCCGGAATGATAAAGTACTTTATCCCGTCCAGATACGGCCGGCCTTCGACGTGGTACTCCGGGTTCTTCACCAGCTCGATACTCACGCCCCGGACGTGTTCTTTGAACTTAAAAGGCCCGGTCCCGACGACGTCCTTTTTCATGTCGCCTTTGGCGTCGAGTATATCCTTGGGGTAGATGACGTTCCAGCCCTGGGCGATGTTGGGCAGGAGGGACGGATTCGGCCGCTTTAAGACAAACCTGACGGTGTAGTCGTCCGGCGTCTCAATACCGTCAACGGCCGTGAACGCACCCTGCCGCGGGCTCACGACCCCTTTCGGGGGCCAGATGATCCGCTCGAAGCTGGCCTTGACGTCCTCGGCCTTGAAGGGCTTGCCGTGGTGGAACTTTACGCCCCGCTTGAGGTAAAAGGTGTAAACCTTCCCGTCGGAACTGGCGTCCCACCGTTCCGCCAGGTCGGGGATTATCCGGGTGGGGTCCTGGGGGTCGAACTGAACCAACAGGTTGTAGCACGGGGCCAGGGGCCATAGAACCATGTAGGTGGAGTTCTGGTGAAGGTCGTAGTTTGGCGGGTCTCCACCAGTCCAGACGGTCAGAACCCCGCCGTAGCGAGGCTGGTCGCCACCCGCCGCAGGCCCCTGGGTTGTGCCGGCCTGCTGGGGGGCGCACCCGGCCAGGGCCAGGCCGAAGGCGGCCCCGATGCCCAAAAACTCCCGTCGGGTCCACTCCTTAGCTGCCACTGCTCTGCCCTCCGTGGGGTCAAGCTGACGGCTGATTAGAACACACCAGCCGGCCCCCTGTCAATAGGCTGTATGGGTTCAAGACATTTGAGACAGGGGGTCATCCTGTCCGGGTGCTTGGCCTTAAGATAATCGAGCGGGCTTTTGAGCTTCAAGGCCCGATGGGG